>WNFR01009498.1_pt1 | contig 15256 bp, 14 predicted proteins | sample 5400221 | NCBI WGS metagenome assembly WNFR01 (sample SAMN13153357, study PRJNA577476) | soil metagenome | isolation source: 40 cm soil under Madrone tree | place: USA:California | collected 2016-06-14 | reverse complement strand
CGCGGCCATCGACACGCTCGCCATCACCCATCCGGTCAGGGCGGGGCTCACCGACTGCGCGAGGGTGCGGCTCATGTTGGTGAGGCTCGCGGCGCCCTCGCGCTCATGATCCTGCACCGCCAGCATGAGAAAGCTCTGGCGCGTGGGCACGTCCATCTGGGAGAGCAGGTGGCGGCCGAGCAGCAGCGTGACCGCGAGCGCCGCCGAAGGCGCCAGCGCTACCCCGATCAGCAGCACGTTCGAGATCAGGTGCGAGAACACCATGGTGTTGACCAGCCCGAGGCGGGGCGCCAGCCGCGCGGCCAGCAGCAGCGACAGGCCGGACAGGATCTGCGCGCCGAAGAACGTCCAGCCGAGCGCGGCCAGGCTCATCTCGAAGCGCGTGTAGAACCAGTACGCGATGAGGCTCTGGAGGACGAAGCCGCCCGCGAGCGAGTCGAGCGCGAAGAGCGCGGCGAGGCGGTGGATGAGCGGGCGGGACGGCATCGCGACGGCGGGTCGAGGGCCGGAGGGGCGCGCTGGGTCCGGCCGCATGAGCGCATAGGCCGCCATCTGGACGAGGCCGCCCAGGAGGAACACCGCGAAGAGCACGCGTGGGGAGGCCCCCGCGCGGCCCACCGTGGCGGCCCCGAGCGCGGAGGCGCCGTAGCCGGATAGGTTGTAGAGGCTGAGGGTCGTGGTCAGGCGCTCCCGCGGGGTCGCCCGGGTGACCGCGACCTGCTCGAGAGTCAGGAACGGGCCCGTCTCGCCGGTCCCCACCGCGAGGTTGCCGACCATGGCCGCGGCCACGATGAGCCAGGGCTGCTCGGTGACGAGGAAGACGAGCGCGGAGACGACGATCAGGCCGGCCTGGGCCAGCAGAGCGACCCGCGCGCCGTAGCGCTCGGCGGGTCGCCGGATCGCGAACGTCATGGCCGCGCTCGCGAGCAAGGTGAGAGTGACCGCGACGCCGATCTGGCGGGCGCCCATCCCGTGCTCGGCCAGATAGACCGGGAAGAGCACGCCGAGAAAGCCGTAGCAGAAGGTGCGTGTGGTCTTGGCTGCGAAGACGAGGCGCCCGTCCGCGGTCACGCGGGCGCGCTCCGGGGACCGCTGCTCATGGTGCGGCCTCCTGTCGGAACTGGGTGAACTCGGTGACACTGTCGGCCTTGGACCAGATCCCCACGAGGCCGGCGTCGGGGAAGGTATCGTCGCGGACGGCGAAGAGGTGCCGGCCGTCGTAGGTGATCTCGAACTGGGCGCCCGTGAAGTCGACGCGGAGCGTGTGCCAGGCGCCGGTCGGCACCGGGACCTTGACGCCGTAGGTGCCGGGTGCGGCACCCACCGGAGTGAGGTCGGTACGGCGGCCCCGCACGACCTTGTAGGCCACGACGTTGTCCTCGAGCGCGTTCGCGCGGGCGACGTAATAGTTGTCCGCGTCGCGCCATCTCCACACCACGCCGCCGGCCCGATCCTCGCGCCCCGTCACCGGCTTGAACCGGGTCTCCACCCAGCCGTCGCGATACGACGCGCCCTCGCGCACCGCCCACCCGAACGCGGCCCCACCCTCGTAGGTGAGCGTCTCGCCCTGCCGGGTCCAGCGCGCGGTGCCGCGCCCGGTCTGCCCGGTCAGCCAGCCGCCCGACGGCTGCGCCGATGTCACTGCGGCCACCGCGAGGGCCGCGGCGGCCGCGAGGAGGCCGGGCCACTTCACGACGCGCCTCGCAGCCAGAAGATCGGGCCCCCGAAGCCCAGGCGGCTCAGGGAGAGGAAGTAGCGCACCAGGCCTCCGGTGGTTCGCGGATCGGTCATGCTCGCTCTCCGATGGTCGCGTACAGGCCGTCGAACAGGATGAGCCCGTGGTCCAGGGCCTCGTGGTCGTCCTTGATCGCGCTCAGCAAGGCGCGCATCGTCAGATCGATGCCGCGGGCTTCCTCGCGCGCGAACTTCTGATCCTTCAGGTCGGCCTCGTGGACGATCTCGGCGAGGATGCCGAGCTTGCGGTCACGCAGCCCGGTGCGCCGTAGCAGCGTCTCGAAGGTGCAGTCCTCGCCGTGGTGGCCGAAGTCGACGCCCGCCATGTCGAACGGGATCGCGTCACCCGGAATCTGGTCGGGGGCCGCGAAGACGAACTCGGCCCCCGGATCCACGAATCGCTTGATGAGCCAGGCCGAGGCGATCCGGTCCACGTGCGGCCGCGGGCGGGTGACCCACCGGCGGCCCCGGAGCGCGGCCAGGTCGAGCGGGGGCCCCGCCCCCGCCGCTCGCACGCGGCCCGCGGAGGTGCGCTCCTCGACCGCTTCGCGGGCTCGCTCGACCTCGCGCCGTCCAGGAGCCTCGAAGAAGTCGATCTCCCCGATTCGGTCCATCTCCCGCGCCAGGCGCGCGAGCTCGTCGGTCAACCGCGGTCGGCGTCCCTTGAGCAGCTTCCGGTAGCGATCCGCGAGGCCCGTGTAGTCCTGGTTGCGCGCCTCCTGGAACAGGCGCACGACGTCGGCCTCCGACATGTTCTCGATGCGCTCGGCGCGGAACAGGGTGGCGTCGCCCCCGTCACGCTGGATCTCCTGCGCGAGCCACTGGAACTGCTCGTAGCGGTCGGCCGAGTCGGGGAGCAGATACGCGCCGCTCTTGAGCGGCACCGCGCCCAGCCCGCGCAGCCGACGCCAGGCGCGCACCCGCAGGCTCGAGGGGCGCGGCGGCAGGCTCAGCAACAGAAGGATCCAGGAGTGCAACATGAGTTGCACACGATACGCATGCTGCGCCTGCGCGTCAATGGGCATCGAGAGCTCGACTTGACTCGATACCTCCTCATGTGTTTAGTATATGAGTCCCACAGGAGGTGCAGGGATGAGCCACTTCGAGAGACTGCTACAGGACGATCTGAACCGCCTGATCGACCGAATCGCGGTACGCGCGGGCGACGGTACCGCCGCCGGGTTGAAGCCGGACCTCAAGGCGCATATCGAACGCGCCGAGGAGCGCCTTACGGTGCTCCGCGCGGCGCTCCTGGACGGCTACGCAGAGTGGGAGCGGGCGATGGACGAGTGCGAGGACCTCTGGGCGCTGGCGGGACTCCGGCGCGAGGCGCCGGAGGAGGCGGCCCGGCTCAGAGCTGCCTAGACGTCAGGACTGTCCGAAGAGCCGGCGGATCCAGCCCGGCTTGGCCGCGTCGGCGAGTCGCTCCTGGGCGTCCTCCTGCTGGTAGCGCTCGAAGCGCTGCCAGTAGTCCGGCAGTTGGCGGGCGAGGAAGACCTGGCCCGCCAGCGAACGCGCGGCCTCGTCGGTCACCGCCGACTCGGCCTGCTGGTAGCGCGGCCGCAGATCGGGGGACAGGTCGGCAAGGAAGCGCGCGCGTGTCCACCATGAGCTTGAGGGCCGCCATCTCGATGGCCTCCTCGATCCGCTCGCGGAGCTGGGCCTCGATGCGCTCGAGCAGCCCGCGCGCGTCGCCGTGCTGGTGGGGGAACGCGCCCTTGTGCGGCCACTCGGTCATGGTCGGTTGAACATCCGCCGGAGCCCGGTCGACAGCGGCTCCGGCTCGAGCGCCAGGTCGGCGAAGAAGCGGGACGGATCGGTGACGCTCTCTTCCTCCAGCATGATGAGCTGATCCGAGGAGACCGGGTAGAACGGCAGCCACTCGAGCAGGCGGGTCATCAGGCGTACGGGACCGAGCGGCACGTGGATCTTGCGGGCGCGGGTGCGCCCGAGGGCGCGGGCGATCTCGTCGAGCAGGTCCACGAAGGCATAGGGGGTGGGGCCCGCGACCTCGTACGTCTGCCGGATGGTCGCGGCGGTCCGGAGCGAGCGGGCGAAGGCCTCGGCGACCTGCTCGACCGGGATCGGCTGGAGCCGGTAGCCCCCGTCTCCGAGCACCGGCACGACGGGTAGCCGCTTGATCATGCGGCCCAGCACCGATACGAGCTCGTCGCCCCGCCCGAAGATGATCGACGGCCGGAAGATGGTCCAGTCGAGACCGCTCGCCCGCACCGCCTCCTCGGCTTCCCACTTGGTCTGGTGATAACGGGCGCGGGCGCCCGGACGTGCGCCGAGCGCGCTCATCTGCACGTAGCGCGGCACGCCCGCCTTGCGCGCGAGCGTGAGCATGTTCCGCGTCGCCTGCGGGTGCAGTCGCTCGAAGGTGGCCCCGCGGCTCGGTCGCTCGCGGATGATGCCGACCAGGTGAACGATGGCCGCGCAGCCCTCGGCGCTCGGACCGAGGTCGTCGGGCTCCATCACATCGCCGGGGACACGGTCGATCGACTCGAAGCCCTTCAGCTCGTGCTCCGAGCCGGGCCGCACCAGACAGCGGACGAGAAATCCCCGCGCAAGAAGTGCGCGAGCGACGTGCTTGCCGACGAAGCCGGTGCTGCCGGTGAGGAATACGCGCTGCGCCACGTCGCGAATCGTAGCACGGGCCTCTGCGAATTTCGCGCCGCGGGTCGGTGGTGACCTCGTATCATAGGGCATGCGCTGTCGCGCAGTCCTGCTCCTGGTGGTGCTGCTGATCTCCTTCCCGCCGGTGGCGGCGACGGCGCAGCCGGCGGCCTGGATGCAGGCGGCGGACGATGCGGTGCGCGACTCGGTCGCCGCCTCGGAAGTGCCGGGCGCCGTCCTCCTCGTCGGCCAGGGCGATCAGATCCTGCACCGCAAGGTCCTCGGCTGGCGCGCGACCGTTCCCCATCCGGAGCTGATGACCGCCGACACCATCTTCGACATCGCCTCGCTCACCAAGGTGGTGGCCACCACGCCCTCCATCCTTCGGCTGTGGGAGATGGGCAAGGTGGACCTGAACGCCCCGCTCGGGCACTACCTCAAGGAGTTCAACACCGCCGCCTTCCAGGACGTCACGGTGGCGCGGCTCCTGACGCACTCCGCGGGCATGCCCGATCTGCCCTCGCGCGAGGCCATGGCGAAAGGCTTCCCGGAGGCGGCGCGGCTGCAGGCGAAGGCCGGGCTCGCGGTGGCGCCCGGCACCACGTTCCTCTACAGCGACACCGGGTTCATCCTGCTCGGCGAGCTGGTGCGGCGTGTGAGCGGCGAGCCGCTCGACCGCTTCGCCCAGCGCAACTTCTATACCCCGCTTGGCATGCGCGACACCGCCTTCGCGCCCCCCCAGTCGTGGGTGAAGCGCATCGCGCCCACCGAGGTCGTGAACGCGCACGGGCCGCTGCGCGGGGTGGTGCACGACGGCAACGCGCGCCTCCTGCACGGCGTCGCGGGCCACGCGGGGGTCTTCTCGACCGCGACCGACCTGAGCCGCTACGTCCGCATGCTGCTGTCGGGCGGAGCGCTCGGCGGCAAGCGGTATCTCAAGGAAGCCACCGTGCGCGCGATGTTCTCCCCGCACGTGATCGGCGAGTCGACGCGCGGCCTCGGCTGGGACATCACCTCGCCCTACTCGCGGACCCTCGGCGCCTACTTTCCGATGGGCTCGGTCGGGCACACCGGCTTCACCGGTACCGCGGTCTGGATGGATCCGCCGAGGGAGGGCCCCACGCTGACCGGCCTCGATCGCCTGGTCGCGGACGACTTCGCGCTCCTCGCCGGCCGCTCGATCGGGCTCATCACCAACCAGACCGGGGTGGACGGCCAGGGTCGCCGCGGCGTGGACCTGCTCGCCGCCGCGCCCCGGGTGCGGCTTCGCGCGCTGTTCTCGCCCGAGCACGGGATCACCGGTCAGGTCGACGTCAACGTCCCGAATAGCCGCGACGCGGCCACCGGACTACCCATCTGGAGCCTCTACGGTCCGGCCCGCCGCCCGTCGCCCGAGATGCTGAACGGCATCGACACCCTCGTCTTCGACATCCAGGACGTGGGCGTCCGGTACTACACGTACCTGACCACCCTGGTCTACGCGCTCGAGGAGGGCGGCCGCCGCGGCATCCAGGTCATGGTGCTGGACCGCCCGAATCCGATCACGGGCAGCGTGGTCGAGGGCCCGTTGATGGATCCCGACATGCGCTCGTTCACCGCGCCGCACACCATCCCGGTCCGGACCGGGATGACCATCGGCGAGTTCGCCCAGATGGTGGTGGCGGAGCGCAAGCTGCCGGTGAAGTTGACCGTGGTGCCGCTCGAGCGCTGGCAGCGCGGGCAGTGGTTCGACGAGACCGGGCTGCCGTGGGTGAACCCGTCGCCCAACATCCGCACCCCGACGCAGGCCCTGCTCTACTCGGGCGTGGGCCTCCTGGAGGCGACGAACCTCTCGGTGGGGCGCGGCACCGACATGCCCTTCGAGGTGATCGGCGCCCCGTGGATCAGCGATCCCCAGACCCTGGCCGACGGCATGAACGCGCGGGGCCTGGCCGGCGTGCAGTTCCAGGCCGCGTTCTTCACGCCGACCTCGAGCGTCTACGCGGGCCAGGCGGTCGGTGGAGTGCGGATGGAGGTGACCGACCGCGACGCGATCCGCCCGGTATCGGTCGGCCTCGCGCTGGGCCGGGAGCTGATGGAGCGTTACCCGAGCCAGTTCCGCCCGGCGGCCATCCAGAACCTGCTCGTGAACCGGGCAACGATGTGGTCGATCCTGCGGGGGGATCCCTTCTCGCGAATCCTGGGCTGGGCCGATGTCTCGCGCGCCAGCTTCCTGCAGCGCCGCGCGCCCTACCTGATCTACAAGTAGGCGCGGGCTCCGGCGCCTACCGCCGCTCGATCACCCGGGTGGCCTTCACTGCGCCCAGCTTCCCGGTCGTGCCGTTCGCCACCGTGATGGTGGCGGGGTCGCCGTCGCTCACGTAGCGCTCACCCGGATTCCGGTCGAAGTAGGTGAGCCAGTAGTCGAAGTCCTTGTCGACCACCTGGATGCGGGGCAAATGGAGCGGGTCGAAGTTCTTGGCGTACGGCGAGGGCGCAGCGCCGCCCGCCACCATCAGGATGGCGTCGTGCTTGTACGTCATGCCCTTGGCCTCGCCGGAGACCGCCCAGCCCAGCTCCTTCGGATAGCTGCCGTGGGGCAGGGCCACGGTGCGGAAGCGATAGCCGGGCACGTGCCGCTGCACCCACGCCTGCGCGGTCGCGAGCTGGTCGCGCACGGTGGCCTCCGGATAGCGGCCGAGCTCGGCGTGCCAGAGCGTGTGGTTACCGATCTCGTAGCCCTGACTCGCCAGGTACTGGAGCTTGCGGCCGGCCAGGTCCGCCTGGTTGAAGAGATCGTTCGGGGCCTTGGCTCCCGGCAGCACGTAGAACGTGGCGGCGTGCCCGAAGCCGGGATGCTCGCGCGCGAAGGCCTCGAGGATGCCGACGCCGCAGGCGGGATCGATCACCCAGTCGGCGCCCCTCTGCAGATAACGGAACTGACCGGGCGAGGAGTCGTCGAAGGTGAGGATGACCGGGCTGGTGCCGGCGGGCAGCGCGATCTTGCCGTCGAGGTAGTCGGTGAGGGCGACGGTGCGATAGCCGCGCTCCCACAGCCGGCCGAGGTCACGCTTGAAGTTCTCCGGAGTGCGCGTCCAGCGGGCCTCGGGGTTGTCGATCTTGTGGTACTCGAGGATCATCACGCGCCCGAGCTCGTTGGGGGCCAGCGTGGGCGCCTGGGCCCCGGCCAGGACGGCCGCGCCCAAGCAGACCACGAGCAGGACGGTCGCGACGACGGTACGCATGGCTACTGGGTCGACTTCGTGAGGGCGGAGGTCTTGGGCTTGAGCGCCGCCGCCGTGTAGTCGTTCTTCGGATTCCAGAGCATCCACCCGGAGGCGCCCGCGTCGCCAGCGCCGCGGATCTGGGCGCTGACCTCTCCCGGACCGAAGATGCGCTTGTCGAAGGCGTAGTCCTTGAAGTCCTGCAGCCACGGCCGCACCTGCATGGCCGGGTTCTGGGAGCGCTGGCGGGTGAGCCGCACGCTCTCCTTCACGACCTCGTACGGGTTCTTCATCGGATTCCGGACGCCCGGGATTCCGAGGTGGTAGCCGGACGGGTACACCATCGGGCACATGTAGTCGAGGTGCGCGGAGAGCTCCTCGATGCGCTGCCCGATGTCGGTGTCGTTGGAGTTGAACGCGGTGTAGCCGAAGACGTCGGCGCCGAGGAAGGCTCCGGTGGGGCCCAGCTCGCGACGAGCCTTGGCCAGGAAGGCGGCGATGGCGGGCAGGCGGGTGGTCGGGTTGTTGGGCTGCGAGTAGCGCGCGGCGGAGAGCTTGCCGTCGGTGGGGAAGCGCACGTAGTCGAACTGCACCTCGTCGAAGCCCTTGGCCACCGCTTCCTTGGCCACCGCGATCAGGTAGTCCCAGTTCTCCTCGCGGAAGGGATCGACCCACGCGAGGTTCTCACGGTCGATCCAGGGCTTGCCGGTGTGGGTGTCGATGATGGCGAGGTCCGGCCGGGTGGTCGCCCGCAGGTTGTCCTTGAAGGCGACGATGCGGGCGATGGTGTAGATGCCCTGGGCCTTCCACGCCGCGAGCTGCTCCTCGAAGTCCTTGATGATGACCGGGCCCTGCGCGCCCGCGTCGATCGCGGCCTGCACCGCGGTGCGGTAAGGGATCATCCCGCGGTCGCCCTTGACGTCGATGACCACCGCGTTCAGCTCGGTGCGCGATACCAGGTCGAGGACGCGCTGGCGGATGCCCCGGTCGGCGACCCCGTAGTAGGTGAGGTAGGCGGCGCGGATGGGATGCGGCGGGAGCTTCACGGTGACCTCGGCGACGCCCGCGGTCAGCTTGCGCCGCTCGTAACCGGGGGCCTTCACCCAGATCGTGCTGCCGGGGACGACGGGCTTCGTGGTGAAGCGACCCTCCGCGTCGGTCACCGTCTCGCTGGTGCCCGTCCAGATCGACACGCCGCGGAGTGCGTTGCCGGTGGCGGAATCGAGCACGCGGCCGACCACCACGCGGGGCTCGCCGCGCGGCTCGGCGGGGGCCGGTGCCGGAGCCGGCGAGGCCTGGACGGCGGGCGTCTCCGACGGGGTCGGCGAGACCGTCGCCGGGGTCCCGGAGGTCTCCGCGGCCGGGCTCTCCGGCATCGGGTACCCGGGGTTGCTGGCGTCCCACGAGAGCGCGGTGGCCAGACGGGTGCCAGGGAACAGGACCGACGGGAAGAGGATCGTGGTCTCGGCGAGGGCGGCGATCAGCGTGAGGGCGACCAGTGAGGTCCACGACAGCGCGCGGGGTACCGAGCTTTGGCTCATTCGTCGTCTTTCCTGGCTATCGCGTTAGGAGGTTCGTAGGGCCAAGGGAATTCCGCGAGACGACAAGAATGTGAGCAACCTGCTTGCCATCTCGATGCTCCGGCAAGTGACTGAAAACGTGGTCGCCGGCTCCCGGCCCCGCGTCCCTCCCTGTCCGTGGGCTGACAAAGTCCGCCAGTTGACAACGCGAATGGTCACAACCGAGCCAACCGCCTGAGTACAATGCGGCGCATGATCGACCCCATACGCTTCGGATGCGAGACCGCCCGTCCGCGTTCCCTCCAGGTCGGCGGCCTGACGCTGCACGCCCTCGAGTGGGGCGAGGCCGGCCGCCCGGCGCTTTGCTTCCTCCACGGCGGCTCCGCGCACGCGCACTGGTTCGACGCGGTCGTGCCCGCCTTCGTCGACCGTTACCACGTGCTCTCGCTCGACCAGCGTGGCCATGGCGCGAGCCAGTGGGCGTCCGAGCCCGCGTACGCCACCGAGGACTTCGCCTGCGACCTGGTCGGCGTGATGGATGCCCTCGGGTGGCGCCGGATGACCGTGATCGGCCACTCCATGGGCGGCCACAACGCGATGGCGTTCGCGGCCTGGCACCCGGAGCGCGTCGATCGGCTGGTCGTGGTGGACAGCCGCCCGGCCATCCCGGCCGAGCGCCTTCAGAACATGCACCGGCGCGGCGATCGCGGGCCAATGCGCCACGAGACGCTCGACTCCGCGCTCAAGAGCTTCCGGCTCCTGCCGCGCGATACGGTCGCCGACCCGCGCCTGCTCGAGCACCTGGCGCGGGCGGGCATCACCGAGCGCGAGGGGCGGTTCCTCTACCGCTTCGATCCGGCCTGCAACGGCCGGCGGCGGCCCACCGACGGCTGGGCGCTGCTCGATCGCATCACGGCCCAGACTCTGCTCGTGCGCGGAGAGCACTCGCCGATCCTGCCGCGCGAGATGGCGGCGGAGATGCTCGCGCGTCTGGCTCACGCCCGACTGGTGGAGATTCCGGGGACCTATCATCACCTGGTGCTCGATGCGCCCGGCGCATTCGCGCGGGCGCTGGAAGACTTCTTGAGCCAGCCGATCCCGTCTACCTGATTGGACGGACCCGGGAGTGTATCAGATCCGCTCCAGGCGGACGGCGCAGACCTTGTATTCGGGGATCTTGGCGAAGGGATCGACGGCCGAGTTGGTCAGGAAGTTGGCCGCCGAGTCGTGCAGCTTGACGAAGGGCACGAAGACCGCACCCCGGCGTACCGCTTCGGTCACCCGAGCGTAGGCGGTCAGCTCACCCCGTCGGGATACCACGCGCAGCGCCCCACCGTCGTCGACCCCCAGCTGGCGGGCGTCGGCCGGGTGCACCGCAACCTCGAGGCGTGGGGCCAGCTCCAGCAGTCCCTCCACCCGGCGGGTCAGGGTGCCGCCGTGCCAGTGATAGAGGAGCCGGCCGGTATTGAGCAGGAAGGGGTAGTCGGGATCGGGCAGCTCGGCGGCCTCGACCCCCTGGGTGACCGGCACGAAGCGCCCCTTGCCACGCGGGAACGAGTCGGCGTAGAGGTACCGCGTGCCCGGATGGTCGGGGGTCGGGCACGGCCACTGGAGGCCGCCGCTCTCGAGCCGCGCGTAGGACATGCCGGCCAGGCTCGGCCAGAGGCGGGCCAGCTCGTCGAAGATCTCCGAGGGGTGGTGGTAGTCGAAGCCGCTGACGGAGGTTCCGAGCCGCCGCGCGGTGCGCCGGGCGAGCTCGCAGGCGATCCACCAGTCGGGCCGGGCCTGGCCCGGAGGGTCGATCGCCTGCCGGATGCGCTGGACCCGGCGCTCGGAGTTGGTGAAGGTCCCGTCCTTCTCGGCGAAGGCGGCGGCGGGCAGGAAGACGTGGGCGCGCTCGGCCGTCTCGTGCATGAAGAGGTCCTGCACCACCAGGAAGTCGAGCTGCTCGATGGCCTTCTCCGCGTGGTGGAGATCGGGCTCGGAGAGCAGCGGGTTCTCGCCCACCACGTACATCGCGCGGACCCTTCCGTCGAGGCAGCCCTCGATCATCTCGGTGACCACGAGGCCGGGCTCGGCGGGCGGGCGGGCGCCCCAGCCCCGCTCGAAGCGGTCGAGATCGGCGGCCCCGTAGCCGGCGTAGCCGGGCAGGTTGGTCGGCACGCAGCCCGCGTCGCCCGCGCCCTGGACGTTGTTCTGACCGCGCAGGGGTGAGATCCCGGAGCCGGCGAAGCCCATCTGGCCCGCGACCAGCGAGAGGTTCAGCACCGCGTGCGCGTTCGACGTGCCGTTGACGTGCTGGGTGATGCCCATGCCCCAGATCAGGCAGGAGCCCGTGAACGCGGGGCGCGCGTACCAGCGGGCGGCCTGGGCGATGTCGGCACGCGGCACGCCGGTCACCCGCTCCGCGTAGTCGAGGGTGTAGGGCTCGAGCGCCCGGACCCAGTCCTCGAAGTTCTCGGTGCGCGCCCGGACGAACTCGCGGTCGTCCAGGCCCTCGTCCAGGATGACCCGGGCCATTGCGTTGAAGAGGGCCACGTCCGTGCCGGGGTTCTGGTGGATCCAGAGGTCGGCCTGGTCGCAGAGCTCCACGCGCTTGGGATTCACCACGATCAGCCGTGCCCCCCGGGCGACCGCGCGGCGGAAGCGGATGGCGATCACCGGGTGGTTGGCCGACGCGTCGGCTCCCACCACCATGAGGCAGCCCGCCTCCTCGTAGTCCTGGTAGGAGTTCGAGGTGGCCCCCGAGCCCATCGAGACCAGCATGGCCTCCACCGAGGGTGAGTGGCAGAGCCTCGTGCAGTGGTCGACGTTGTTGGTGCCCATGACCACGCGCGTCAGCTTCTGGATGACGTAGCCGTCCTCGTTGGTCGCCTTCGCCGAGGCGAGGGAGCCGAAATGTCCGTGGTTGCGCGCGAAGCCGTCCGCGGCGGTGTCGAGGGCCTCGTCCCAGGTCGCGGCCTGCCACCGCCCGTCGCGCTTCACCATCGGGGTGGTGATGCGGTCGCGCGAGTGCACGAAGCCGGTGGCGAAGCGGCCCTTCACGCAGAGCGTCCCGCCGCTCGAGAGGTTGGCCGGACTGTCGTCGGCCATGACGGCCAGGCGCCCGTCCGTCCGCACCCGGAGCGTGATGCCACAGCCCACGCCGCAGTAGGGGCAGGTGGTCTCGACCTCGCGCACGATCGGCGAGGGCGTCTCCTTGGGACGAAGCGCGCCGGTGGGGCAGGTGGCCACGCACTGACCGCACGACGTGCACACCGAGGACGACATCGCGCCGTCCGCGAACACGCCGACCCGCGCGTCGTGCCCCCGGCCCACCAGCGAGATGGCGCCGATACGCTGGACGTCCCCGCAAGCCACCGTGCACCGCCCGCACAGGATGCAGGCCTCGCGGTCGAGCACGAAGAAGGACTTCGAGACGTCGGGCTCGAACCGGTGGTGCGCGGCGTGGGCGGGCCGGGCCAGGTCGTGGCGGGCCGCCGCGGCGCCGAGCTGCCCGAAGCCGTCGCGCTCCGCCGCGGGCGTGAGCATCGAGAGGGTCAGGTCGAGCACCGCCCGACGAACCCGCACCGCCTCCGGATGCGTGGTGCGCACGATCATGCCGTCGCGCGCGGGCAGGTGGCAGGCGGCCGGGAGGCCGCGCTGGCCTTCGACGTGGACCAGGCAGGTGCGACAGGCGCCGAGGGGAGCCCGATCTGGATCCTTGCAGAGCTGGGGCAACGGGATGCCGAGGCGGTTCACGGCGTCCAGCACCGTGGCGCCCTCGGGGAGCTCTACGGGAGACTCGTCGATCGTGACGTGTAGGATCGCGGCGCTCATCGGGGACCTCGTTGTCCCGAATGCGCTCTCATTCTACACGGCCGCCCGCGATCCGCTCCTCCAGGTTTGTTACTATCGGGGCCCATGGGCGTCTACGCGGAGCTACGGGGCTTCGTCCTCACGCATCGCGAATGCGGCGTCCTGCGCGGCGCCACCAAGGCGCTCGAGCGGGGCGGCTTTCGCCTGGCCGTGGTGTGCCCGTGTGGGGCGCGTTTCGGACGTACGGTGAGCGCCCAGGACCCCGACGCCGAGCGTCTCCTGGAGGCGCTGGCCGCCTTCCAGGCTTGAGCCGCCTTCCTCCACGTTCCCCCCCGGCCCTCGTCAGCGTCCCTGACGGTCTCCGTCAGGATCCCGGCTCCTACTGCCTGCAAGCCCGTGAATGTGTGCGGTTTCCTCTCGTGGCCCCGCTCTTGCTGCCCCAGGACCATTGGCCAGATGAAGGGCGGGAGCACCTGAGCGCGCCTCACCAAGGAGGAACGAGGATGAGCAAGGAGCGGCTGGCGATCACGCGCGGCAAGCGATCGGAGATCAACAGGCGGCGCCACCTGATCGTACGGGTGTCGCGGTGAATCTCTCGGTCATTCTCTGCACGTACAACCGAGCCGCGAGCCTGGCCCGGGCCCTGCGGAGCCTGGAGTCGGTGCAACCACTGGCGGGGCTCGCGTGGGAGCTAGTGGTCGTGGACAACAACTCCAACGACGACACCCGGGCCGTCGTGGAAGCGGCGACGAACCGCGGCGTCCTGCCCTGCCGATACGTGTTCGAGGCCCGCCAGGGAAAATCGCACGCGCTCAACACCGGGATCGCCTGCGCGCGAGCGGATGTCCTGGCGTTCACAGACGACGATGTGACCTTCGATGCCGGCTGGCTCAGGGCGGTCTGGAAGCCATTCGCCGACCCGACGTGCCTGGGGATTGCGGGCCAGATCATCCCGGCCTGGACGAGCCCCCGCCCTCGCTGGTACTCGGAGACCGGTCCCTACGCGCTAATGACGGCGATCGTGCGGTACGAGTTTGGAGACCAGCCCAAGCCGGTGGTGCAACCACCGTGGGGCGCGAACATGGCGTACCGCCGTGCGGCCTTCACCCGATATGGCGGCTTCGATCCGCGGTTCGGACCAATGGGGAGTACCCTCATGCGCGGAGAGGACACTCTGTTCGGTCGTCGCGTATTGACGGCCGGTGAGCGCTTACTCTACGTGCCGGATGCGATCGTCCATCACCCGGTCGACCGCGCGCGACTACGGAAGCGCTATTTCCAGGACTTCTATTTTCAGTACGGGCGCATGGAAGTCAGAATGTGTCCGGTTCCTCCAACCGCGGTGCGCTGGTTCGGGATTCCACGGTATCTGCTGCGGCCACTGCTTGTCGATGCGATGTGGTGGGTCACCGCCTGCACAACCAGGCGCCGGTTCTTCTATCGCCTGGAATGTGCGCTCATGCTAGGGAAGATCGCCGAGGCGTGGTCGCCGCTTCTCCTAGCCGAAAACACAGAAGCAGCACATGAGCCGGGCGGGCGTGACGGCGGCCATCCTGCCCAGGGGTCGCTGCGAACGCTTATTAGTCTCTTAGGACTCTGAATCAGGGAGTGATTTCGGGGAGTGAGACGGAAGCGTTTGGCCAACTACCTGTAAACGCTGGCTACTCCCTGATCCAGGACTCGGCGAGCGGGACTTCCGCCGGCCGGATCGCTCGGGCCTCGGCCGGGCCCGCCGGGTCATCGGCCGAGGACGGGGCCAGGCGGAGCAGGGCGTCGATCTCCGAGCGCCGGTAGAGGCGCTGGCGCTTGATGCCCTGCCGGTAGCTCTTGAGCAGGCCCCGGCTCACGTACGCGTAGAGGGTCTCGCGCTTCACCCCGAGTAGACCCGCCGCTTCCTCGCCCGCCAGGTACTCCTCACCGTCGACCAAGACCATGGTCCTCATGCTAGCAGCCGGCGCCCCGCCCGGTCGCGCCATATCGAGCTGTATCTGGTCTAATCAATATAAATCAAGTATAATCAACCAAGGAGGACAATGCCATGACGACGGCTCAGGCGGCCGCATACAAGGACGGGCTCGAGGACGTGATCGCGGCGCGCTCGGCGATCTGCCGGGTGGACGGAGAGGCGGGGCGGCTCTACTACCGCGGCTACGAGGTCGCGGACCTCGTCCGGGCCGCGAGCTTCGAGGACACAACGTACCTGCTCTGGTTCGGGGAGTTGCCCTCCGCCTCCGAGCGCGCCGCCTTCACGGCGCGCCTGGCCGAGGCCCGGCCGCTGCCCGCGCCGGTCCTCGATCTGCTGCGCCGCCTGCCGCGCGACTGCCACCCGCTCGACGCCCTGCGCACCGCGGTGTCGCTCGCGGCGGCCACGGATCCCGACGT
>WNFR01011978.1_pt1 | contig 15257 bp, 16 predicted proteins | sample 5400221 | NCBI WGS metagenome assembly WNFR01 (sample SAMN13153357, study PRJNA577476) | soil metagenome | isolation source: 40 cm soil under Madrone tree | place: USA:California | collected 2016-06-14 | reverse complement strand
TGGAAGACCTGCAGCGGCGCGATCCGAACCGCTATGTCCGCCTGAGAAGCGCAGCAGCGTTGCGCCAGATCGGCCCGCCGGATGTGCAATAAAAGATTTCCAGGACCAGATTCGGGAATCGAAGCATGTGACGAAGGAAAACGCGGCGAGCTTCGCCCGCGGATGAACCGACTTTGCCAGGAATACGAATGAAGGCTTTCTCCATGTTGGGAGTCGCGCGAACCGCTGGAATGGCATGTGTTTTTGCAGGACTGGTGATGCCATCTGCTTTTGCGGCAAAAGATCCGGCGGCGATCATCGTAGAGCCGGCGAGAGGCAATGAACCCGGTGCCGGCGGGGTGCGCTTTTCAAAGGACCTCAGCGGAGTTCTGGAGACCGGGGAAAATCTGACGCTGCGATTGAACACCGACTTGGGTTCGGTGCACGTTGTTCCGCTGCAAAAAGGCGCCACGCCGGTGGTTCGCTATTCCGTACATATAGAAACCGACGCGCGTGAGCCGCTGGCCACGCAACTGCTGGAACACTACATTTTGAACGCGAGGAATTCGGCGTCGGGAATCGAAATCACCGGCAATTTGCCGCAGCAGGTTTCGCATGGCGCGAATAGCGCACAATTCTGGGTGCATTTCGAAGTATCGGTGCCGGCGAGCTATGGCCTTGATATCAGCACGGGAGCGGGCGACATTCTAACAGCCGACGTGGGCGGAGTGGCGACGCTGGCGACCGAGGGCGGGAATATTGTTACCGGGCAGCTTTCGACCAATCTTTCGGAAGCCTCTCACCGGCATGCGCACTCTAGCATGCGGGCTGCGGCGAAACTGCAGACACAGGGCGGACACATCCAGGTGGAAGGCGCCGAGGGCGATCTAAATGCGTTCACCGCAGGTGGCCATATCAACACCGGTTTCATTCACGGTGAAGCGAATTTGCATTCTGGCGGAGGCCACATTCGCGCGGCCGGAATTGGCGGCAAAGCCGAGCTTACGACGGAAGGCGGAAACATCACAGTTGGCAAAGCCGGGAGTTTCGTAGCAGTGAAGACTGGCGGCGGACAAATTGATTTCGGCGAAGTGCGCGGTTCGGTGCATGCACAAACGGGCGGTGGCGGAATTCGCGTGATGTACGTTTCCGGGCCAATGGATGTGGAATCGAGCGGTGGCAGCATTTGTTTGACGCGAGTTTCGGGATCGGTGAGGGCAGAGACGGGGTCAGGAACCATTACTGCTTGGATAAATCCTGAGGCGTCGGGCGTTGGAACCAGCGCCGCACCTCGTGTTGCGAGCGCCGCGGTCAGCCTGAGCGGGGCTTCCCAGCTTATTTCCGGCGAAGGGGACATTGTCGTTTTTCTTCCGCGAAATCTGGCGGCAAATATCGAAGCAATTGTGGAGCACGGCGGAGAGCACCGCATCCAAGCCGATCCGGCGCTGGCGCTGCAAATCGCGAAGTCCGCGCAATCGAACGGACCGCTGAAAGCGGTTGCAACGCTGAACGGTGGCGGCCCGGTGCTGAAGCTGAAGACTACGGGCGGAAAAATCAAGCTGCAGTACCTGGAATCGGAAACCGCGCTGTGGGACTCAATGATGCGCGACCAGAAGGCGCGGATGGAGCGCGATCTGGCGATGACGCCGGTTGCTGCTCGAGCCATGCACTGGCCAGATGACTTTGCGACGCCACGTATGGCGCCGCAGGCGGAGCAGTACAGCGTCTGGCAGGGTACCTGGGTGGATCGAATCGAGATTCGAATTCTGGGTGGCGTGCGCGAAGATGGAGACGACTTCCTGAAACGCGTGGTATCGGCGCCGCCGCCAGGATATCCGGAAATCGCGCGTAAAGCGGGCATCGAAGGCGTGGTGCGGCTGCAAGTCCGGCTCAAGCAGGATGGGCGAATTGAGGTGGAGAAGCTTCTGGACGGCGACACGGTACTAGCAGATGCCGCGATCGCCGCGGTGAAACAATGGCACGGCAGGCCGGTGGCGATGGATGGGAAGCCTGTCGACGTCATCTCAACTGTAAAGTTTGAATTTCGCTTACGTTAGTCTTGGAGCTGTAAAGAATTGTGGAGTAAGTGGGGTCCGGGTTCAGGTTGTTGTTCAGGAAAGGGCGGAAACAGCGCGCGATTGGACGAAGTGAATCGCGTTATGAATCCTCGAAGGGGAACATTTATGAAACTTCGCAAGATGATCGTTCCGGCGATGGTGTTGGCATGGGCGCTGGCGGTTGCGGCCGTTCCTGGCTTTGCCATCAGCAAGGAGTTCAATCAGTCCTATCCGCTGCAGCCAGGCGGCACGTTTGATTTGCAGAATGTGAATGGAACCGTGGAAGTGCAGGGCTGGGACCAGGATGTGGTTGAGGTTCACGCAGTGAAGACCGCGAAGCTTCGGGAGTCCGACCTGGAGCGGGTTTCAATTGATGTGAATGCAAACGCGGCTGGAGTTTCCATCGCCACGCATTATCCGCAAAACGAAGGCGTGGAAGTAGCGGTGGAATACACGATCCATGTGCCGCACAGCGCAAAACTTGAGCATTTGGGGACGGTGAATGGGACACTGCGAGTCGCGGGCGTAGATGAGGTGGACGAACTGCGCACGGTGAACGGCAATATTGAAGTGTACGGCGCGGACAGCACGGTACACGCGCGTACCACGAACGGAAACGTCCGGCTGGAACTCTACCGCGTGCACGGCGTCGCCGGAACTCTGGCAGAGACGACAAATGGCTCGGTGCTTCTGGCGCTGCCGGCAGATTCGCAGGCAGATCTTGAAGCGCGCTGCTTAAACGGAAATTTTCTTTCCGAGCTGCCGGTTGAAATGCAGAGCACACTGAAGCCGCGCGAAATGCGCGGAAAACTGGGACAGGGCGGAGCACCGATCAAGCTGCACACGGTGAACGGCGGCATCCGTGTGGTGGCGCTGCGAACGACTGTTTGAAACGGCGAGTCTACAAGAGAGTTTGGAATCGCGCGCGTCTAAAAACCCAAGGAGGACTTCCATGAACATAAAGAATCTTTTGCTGGCTGGCGGAGTCGCGGCGCTGGGGGTCGGACTGATCGCTTTGCCGAGCGTTTCAAAATCCATGCAGGACGCGCCGCAGACTGGACCGGGGGCGGCTCCCCAATCTGCGCCGGCTCCGCCGAACGTGGTTACTCACATGAGGATCATGCACACTCCACAAGGTGTGGCGATTGCCGGTGGGCCGGAAATGGAGGGCGATGAAAATCTGGCCTTCGCATTCGATGATGAAGGCGGCAGCTGGCTAGGAGTTGGGACGCAAGAAGTGACCGCAGAAAAAGCGAAAGAATTGAAGCTCTCCGCAGAGCGCGGAGTAGTGGTTGGGAAAGTTTTAGAAGATAGTCCCGCGGCAAAAGCCGGATTGAAGGACGGTGACGTGATTACGGAAATAAACGGCCAGCGCGTGGAAGGCACCGTTCAGTTCCGGCGAATGATTCATGAAACCCCTGCCGGGCGCGCGCTACAGCTAACGATATCCCGAGACGGGCACTCGCAGACAATCCACGCGACGCTCGGAAAAATGCAAGAGAGCCGCAAACAGTGGATGAGCGCGATGCCGCAGGCGTTTCAATTCCAGATGCCGGAAGTCACGCCGATGCCGGGAATGCCAAATCTTGAGTGGGACAATGGCAATTTCTTGGCGGGCGGTCCGCGGCTGGGCATCGACGCGGAAGACATCAGCGGCCAGCTGGGTTCCTATTTCGGAGCGCCAGACGGCGAAGGGATTCTGGTACGCGACGTCAATCCCGGCTCGGCAGCGGAGAATGCTGGCGTGAAGGCGGGAGACGTGATTACGTCGCTCAACGGCGAACGGATCCATGGCGTCGCGGAATTGCGCTCTAAATTGTCCGCAGCGGGTGAAGGAAAGACCGCAAAGCTCGGAATTCTGCGGAACAAGAACTCGTTGACGTTGGACGTTGAAGTTCCGGCGACGAAGAACAAAAAGGTTCGCAAGATGGAAATGCGCACCAAGATCTGACCCACAATTTATCGTATTCAAAGGATTGAACGGAAAGGCTTCTCTGAAGATCAGGGAAGCCTTTTTGTTTTGCAGTGCGGCATTAACTGGTAGGCCGTGGGCGGAAGCAAGGTACCCGCGCGATGCTGCAGTCCTTGGTCACATTGCGGAACAATTCGAGACCTTTTCTCGTTCCTACCACCGGGCTGTTACATGCTGCAGTGAAAGTGTGTTCGTTCGCGTAGCCTGAGAAAGAAGGGTATTCGGGAGGGCACACAATGAAAAAACAGGTCGGGATTCTTGGCGCGGGCTGTCTCGCGGGGGTTGCGCTTATCGCGCTGGCTGCCGCGACTGCACAATTATTTGGACAAAACAGGACGAACTTCGAACATTTCATCGGCCAAGGTCAACTCAAAGTCAGCGGACGCCACGGAATTGCGAATTGAACGAATCGGCAACGGGATTGAACCGGTTGATCTTAAGAAGGACGAAGCGCCCGTCCAGCTAGATATCGAAAAACTGATGAAACTGTATAGCGTGCCGGGGCTGAGCGTGGCAGTGATCGAAGACTACAAAATCACGTGGGTGAAATCCTATGGAGTTACCGAACCGGGCGGCGCGGTGCCTGTAACTCCTAAAACGCTCTTTCAAGCCGGCTCGATCAGCAAACCAGTAGCTGCTACTGGGATGTTAGCGCTTGTTCAAGAGGGAAAGCTCTCGCTGGACGAAGACGTAAATCAAAAACTTAAAAGCTGGAAAGTGCCGGAGAGCGAATTTACAAAGGAACAGAAAGTGACGCTGCGGCGTTTGGCCAGCCATAGCGCCGGGCTTACGGTGCACGGATTTCCCGGTTACGACGTGGACGAGAGAGTCCCGACGCTGGTGCAGATTTTCAACGGAGAAAAACCGGCGAACACTGCTCCGATCCGCGTGGATTTTGTGCCCGGCAGCGATGAGCGGTACTCGGGCCGGGGCGTCACGATCGAGCAGCAACTGATGATGGATGTGAGCGGGAAACGGTTCCCTGCCCTGATGAAAGAAACCGTTCTGGACAAAATCGGGATGAGCGACAGCAGTTATGAACAGCCGCTTCCCGGAGCGCGCGCAGCGCTGACCGCAGGTGGCGCCCGCGGGGACGGCAAACCGGTGCATGGGAAGTGGCACGTGTACCCGGAAATTGCGGCGGCGGGATTGTGGACCACGCCGACGGACCTGGCAAAATTTGCGATTGAAATCGCACTTTCGAAGCAAGGCAAATCGAACAAAGTTCTTACCCAAAAGACCACGCAAGAAATGCTGACGCCGCAATCGAAAAATTTTGGGATCGGATTCGGGTTGACGCCAAGCCAACCGGGCGAATTCGGCCACAGTGGGGCGGACGAAGGATTCCAGGCGCCGCTGGTGATGAACGCCGACACCGGACAGGGTGCGGCACTGATGGCTAATTCGGACAATGGAAACCTTGTGGCATCGGACTTTTTGCGCAGCATCGCGAAAGAGTACGGATGGAAGCACGTGGAGAAACGCGGGCCATTCGAGGAGCTGATGCTGACGGCGAAGCTCGGAGGGGTGGACGCGGTGCTGTGGAAATATGATGTATTGAAGGGTTCGGGAGACGCGAAAAGTCGTCCGCCTGAGTTTGTGCTGAACGCTCTGGGATATGAGTCTTTGCGGAACGGCAAGACTGAGGACGCGATCCGGCTGTTTGAGAGGAATGTGCTGGAATACCCCGAGTCGTCGAATGTGTATGACAGTTTGGGAGAAGCGTACGCGCGAAGGGGAAGAGGGAGGTGGCGATTGAGAATTACGAGAAATCGGTGAAACTCAATCCTAAAAATCAAAACGGGATTGACCGGCTGAAGATACTGAAATATCAAAAATAGAAAGCGTGTACGCGTTGCAAATTCAAGAAGCGCTCACGAACCGGGATTACCGCGATACTTACGAGCGAGACGGAAAGGACGACGTAGTACTTCTGCGAAGCGCGTTGGCGATCCGGCGTCGGGCGCCCAGTCATCCTCGGTGGTGGAAAAAGAGAGCCGGGCAAGATAGGCAGCGCCTGATAAGACGTTTCCACGTATGCGAAAGCGGAACCAGGCGCGCTGGGTGATCGATGGAGCGGCGCTGCCTGCGTAGGGCAGCCACTTTTCAATCTTATCGACCAGTTGTGAGCATTCAGGATCGCGCGCGACATCGTTTTTCATTTCGGCGGGAACCCGCACACCCAGCAGCCGCTCCGACAGCAGCAACGCAATGCGGACCATGCGTTCGGCGCCAACCTCAGCCACAGACTGCCTAATGTAATTCCAATTAAGTTCCGGGTGGTTGTGTACCATCGCAGCGACATCGGAGATCCACATCAGGCGCTCCCAGAAATGAGTGGCTCCATGAACGGAGATAAGAATGAATTCGTGCTCAGCCGAGAGAGCGGGAACGGGACGCCCGTCGAGCGACACTGAAGTCTTGCTATGAAAATATTTCTCGATCGGCAAGGGCAAAGGAAAGTAGCGCAAGGTGCGTTCAGTGTGTAGTTCCAGAATAATTTTGGTGCCTAGTCCGCGGAAGCGATATTCACCCGGAATTTTGCCGCCTCGAATGGCTTCGGCGGGAATTCGAGAATCGTAGCCTGCGGCTACAAGAATCTCGGCTGCGCGTGGGATATCTTTCTGGCGAAGTAGCAGATCGAGATCCGCGTACTGGCGTACTGCGGGTTCGCCATAAGCGCGCAGCGAGAGTACCGGCCCTTTTACAACAACACATTCGATTTCGGATTGCCGGAATAGTGCAAGAATGCGAAAAAGTTCCGCGGTCATAGCCAGATTAGAGAGGAGATGAGCGCGTTGATGAACGCGGAGCGAATCCAGGAACGAAGACGGAATCTGGAAGCCGGGAAGACCGCCAAGCACGGCCGCGAAATGACCGAGAACACCGTGCGCCTCCGCGAGGCAAATAAAGGAATCGGCGTCTCGTACCACATCCACCATCGCTGAGATTTTGGCCGGGTCTCGCGGCAGCCAGCAGGAATCGAGCAGCAGAGGCCACTCGCGGTGCAGAAAATCATTTCCAAATGGAGAAGCTGGCGGCAAGAGTCGGCTCCCAACTGCCTTAAGTGTACGCGAGAAAACGGGGTAGAAATTCTAGCGCGAATATTTTTCAGCGATTTCGGCAGCCTGATTGAAGGCGTCTTCGGTGCGCCGAAACACGTGCGGATAGAGCCGCGCCGCTTCCGAGGCGATATCTTCGAGCGGACGATTTCCATCCATGGCTTGTAGAATCCAACGCTCTGCCTGTCCATGTTCGGTGAGAACCGGCACAAAGTCCATCGTGCGCTTGTGGAGGACGGATGGCGGAAAGAGACTGCCGTAAAACGTGGATTGCACGAATCGAACTTCTCCGTGGCACTGCGTGGCGGGAAGATTGGTCTCCCATTGCCAAACATAATCGTTGCCCACGAGGTGAGCGCGCAAATCTACAGAACAGATCTCGGCTGCGTGAAGCGAGATCGGCTCGAGCCACGGAAGGAAGAGATGACCATAGACGGTTTCGCCCGAACTAGGTGCGGTGGAATATCCAATATCTTTCAAAAGTTGCGTCTCAAACCAGATGCCTAAGCCGTGACCCACGCCGTTTCGCGTCACCGCTAGGTCAAGACGGGCCTGCGCAGGAGCTTTAGCGCCTTTGACGTAATCGAGCGTATGCCAAGGTAGAGAACCCGAGAGCACCTGCTCTGCTTTTATGTGGTGGCGAAAAATGGTGTTCAATACGAGCGGAAGCCCGGAAGAAAGATCAAGCTGCGGAACGGAATTCCAGGCCTGCGTGAGTTGCCCGTGGTGCTCTGGAAGTTCAACGACCGCGGCATAAAGAGTGTCGCGCGAGGGAAGCAAGCAGCCATCTTCCACAAGAAACCGATCGCGGGCATCCTCCAGCGTATCAATCGCGTTTGAATAAAGCGGCACGACGCCACGAACGTCCGAAACAATTACATTGACGCGCTCAGGCAAATGAATCTGACGCGAGTCGCCGCGCAGAAAAATAATTCGATCCGCGAAACCATTGGCGGCGGCAAGCTGGCGGCCGAAGTCCACCACGCCGTTCATGTCGATTGCATATACGCGGCGCGCACCCGCTTTGCACGCCAGCAGAGCAAAGACTCCGGGACCGCAGCCAAGATCGACCACCGCGTCGCCGGGCCGCACGCAGCGTGTGATCGCTGCCGAATAGGCATCCATGCGAAGCTTGTCTTCGATCATGCGGCCGAACTGATCCAGCGAGTACTCGGGTTGGGTCATTGGGGCAGGCCTGCATCCGCACGAATCATTCTTTCGGCAATATCCGCGGAATCCGTTTGTAGCAACTTGCACATCGCCCCTATTTTCCCAGTATCGCTGTGCGGTATGAGCCGCCGCACTGTGATTCCGGAAACTAAGCGCGCTACGGCATCGAACTCCGAAGCGCGCTGCTCCTTATCCAACAGGTAATTCATGTAGGTATTTCGCACCAGGAGAAGCGCCGCTTCTCGCGGAGAGACATCCTCGACGCGAGGCGCATCTCCATTACTGCTTCGCGGCTCCAACAGGTACACTGCGGCAAGTTGGCGCTCCTGGTTTTCGATAAATTAACGCGAGGGTATCCAGAAGCGGCACGGTAAAAGCCGTCCCGCTCGCGAAGCGCCGTGATGTCTTCAGACTGAATGGGACAACCCTGCAGCGCCAGCGCCGCTGCGGTGGTTGACTTACCTGCTCCCGCGCCGCCGCAGAGCGCAAAGGCGAATCCGCCTTTGGAGAATGAACTCGCATGCAGCGCCAGCACGCCACGTCGCCGCAACACAAAACCCAGCACCGGCCCGACGAGATAGGTGACAAGGTCTTCCTGCGTCAGCGGCGGCTGACATGCGCCCCAAATTCTGCGTGTTTCGGCATCAACTACGAAACGTGACCCGTCGGAGTAAGAGAGCCGGAAAAACTGGCGGCCGCCCAGCCTCGATAGTTGAAAAGTAGCGCTAGGATGTCCGTTCGCCACCGGCGAAGCATATACAAGCTCGGCTGGCAACTGCAGCGCGGCAATAGCCCAAGCCGGGCATTCGCCAATCGCGACTCTAATTCGATCGGCACCCGAGGCTTGGCAGTTTAGCTTGGCCAGACTAAGTCCTTCGATCGCTGTTTGCGATTCCAAGCACAAGCCATAAGCGCTATAACAATAAGTCACGAAGAGAGGGGCATGACATTAACGCAAAAAAAGCCAAAATGAATGCTGCCGTCAATTTGTCTTGAGGTGGGCGCCGCCCGTATCGCTCTTCCTACCCGAAGGTTTGCTCCTTGTCATTTGCGCTAAGTCGCCATAAACATGCAATTTGGGCGGGCGATACTCTTGTTTCGGCATCACGCGTGAGACCATCATCGCCATTTCTCCTGTCTTCAATCTACTGAATTCCTTTGTTGCTTTCAATATCTTTCAGCCATAGATTGAGTCCTATGGGAGGAAGGTCAGTCCAAAGCAAGCCGTCGGGTCGGCGTTGTCCGCGCTTCAGGAATTCCCGCCAATTTACGAACTCATGAACCGCCGCCGAGGGACTCGCTGTCTGATCCAGACGCCAGCCTTTCTTCTGGGCGTAAAGGACCAGCGGGTCTGCCGCGAGCGGACACTTCGCCCGGGTTAAAACTGTCTCCGGCAGCGCACCCCGCATCGCTCGCCGGACTATCTCCTTATCCACGCACCACGGGAGCGGAGGCAGCCTGAGAATGAAGCGCAGGAGCGCATTGTCGAACAGAGGCAAGCCCACCCGCACAGGCAGGCCGGCATAGGCGGCGTCCTCTCGATCAAGAGCCTGGGGCCAGAAAGTTCCTGCAAGCCCGCGATAGCCCAGCGGATGGACGGGATGAACCGCCGGTCCTGCGTGCCGCAGCTCTAGCCATCGATTCCTCAAGCCTAATTCCCGCTCGAACGACGTTGCAAGCCACGTTGGAAATCGAGGTTCAGGTTCCAGGCCAAGCCATCGGCGGAACCAGTTTTGGATCCCTACTCGGAGTGGAGGCGCCCTGCGCTTCGCGATCACGTAACCTCCAAAATCCATGAGGGCCTTTCGGAGCAATCCTTGCCTGGCTAGATAGAGGAAATACGGTCCGGTCTGTCCAGCCAAGATATCGTCACCTCCATAACCTATGAAGATCACACGGGACTTAGCCGCGACTCGACGATGCGAATGGACATAGGAGCTCCAGAAAGGATTGGCCATGGGCTCCGGAAAACGAAAACCCAAATTGCGAAGTCCCGAGAAAGGTGCGTGATTGCCGTTATGGATCACCTCGATTCCGATGCCCAAATGCTCCGCGACCTTTGCGGCCCATTGCGCTTCTTCGTCGTCGAACAGCGGTCGCAGGTCGGCGCTAACAGCATGCAGGTCGTTTTCCGCTCCGGCTTTCCTGCGGAGCGCGCATGCTGTCGCCGCGATCGTGCTGGAATCCATGCCGCCGCTGAGAAAGATAGCTGCGGGGCCGTGCGGCAAACGGTCCGCGACAGCTCTTTCGAGCAACTCGCTATAAATTTCGACGTATTCTTCTTCCCGTTTTAAGAAGAGTGGTTCTTCGATAGGCAAGCCCTGGAATTTCTTCAGTTGTACACTTTCGGGCGAGAAGGCCAGCCAGTGCCCCGCAGGTAACCGGCGAATTGATTTGAACACCGTGTGTTCCGGCCGCGGACACCAGGAATGCAGCAGGAAATCGCCGATATACTCGCGATCGAGTTCGGCCGAGAAGCCTGGCGCATTATGGAGAGCCTCCAACGTATTGCTGAACGAAAGAACGCCGTCCTTAACGCAATAGTAGAAAGGCCGCACACCCATGACGTCTCGAAAGCAGTGGAGTTCCTGTGGCCTGGGCTCCCAGAGAACAAAACTGAAATCTCCGCAGATCTGTTCAAAGATCCGGCGGACTCCGTTCTGGCGCCGCAGTTTCCAGGCCGTTAAGACAATCTCTTCGTCTGTGACGCCAGGTCTAACGTCCTGCCCACACTGGGCAAGGCCGTCGATCAGATCGTTCCGCTGATCCAGTCGAACATCGCCGGCTAGCCAAACCGCTCCATCAATGGTGACCGGTTGCGAATGGGACTGCGGGGCAGGGCCAGTCGTCAGAAGCGAAAACGCAAACGACGCTCCGAGTTGGCTGGTCGTCTGCAAGAAATCAGGCCCACGAAACGCGATGGCCTGCGCCATGCGTTCAATCGCGGAACGGTCCGCTTGCTCCGAATCCGCGCACGGCTCAAGGCGAATGATTCCGGCGAAGCCGCTCACGAAGGCTCTCCGGACATTTCTTCCGCAAAGGCCGCGTAATGCAAATGAGACGATTCGGGCTCGCCGATTGCGACGCCGTCGCGTTCCACCCAGGCGTGCGCTGCAAACTTTTCGCCATCTTTACGAACGCCGATGCGGAACTGCGTCGCTATGCCCTGCCGGGCCAGCAGCCACCACAGCGAAAGTGACCGCTCGAGACAAGTGCAAGGAACGGGAGAGTTTCGAGCTGCGGCAAGCACCATTCGAGACGTCAATGCTGTGCGCGAGTCGACAGCCATGGCTGGCAAGCTGTTTTTCTTGGGAGTGATGAATTTCTGCAGGAAGCGCTGCGTGGCGCCGAAGCCGCGCGCTCGCAAACTTACGGTAAGCAAAGGAAGCAGCACCACGGCCCGCAGGAAAAGTCCTTTTGCGGGTCGCGGCAGCGCGCTAAACCGCCGAAGTCGTGCCCACATCGGCAGGTTGCGTAGCGATCAAGCCGTTTTCGACAAGATGATTCAGAAGGTCGTGTAGGTTGGATCGCAGCGTTTCAGGATCGACGTCAAATTCATCGAGTAGCTGGAAATAAGCGGCATCAATCGTCGGCGCGCAAGTCACCAGTTGCCACATGCGGGTGCCAACCGAATCCAGGCCGAAATATCTTTCGGTATTCAGATTGAGCAGCACCGATTCCTGATCCAGAAAGCGGATCAATACATTTGCGGGAATGATTGCGCGATCAGCAAATGAAATCATGCGCCGAGTTAACACCCTTCTTTCGATTTTCCGATTGCCGAGCCCGTCAGGCTAGACGGGTCCCGTCAGGATTGCCACTCCGCCGCAGACACTATTGCAATTGTAGCGTTTCCCAGTCCTGATTGACTACGGTCTCGGGGACGCATGCAGCGCCTGCTTACGGCTTGTACTCGAGCGCTGGAAACGCTATAAAAACCCGATGCAGGAAGCCACGCCACCCGCAGCCATCATCCTGAAAAATTTGGAAAAGTTTTACGCGCCACGTCGCAGCGGTATACGCGCGTTTCTTCAGCCCTTCGAACGCGCGACGCGTCCGGCGCTGAAGGGCGTGTCTTTCGAAGTCACGGAAGGCGAAGCTGTCGCGCTTCTGGGCGCGAATGGCGCCGGAAAATCGACGATTCTGAGAATTCTGGCAACGCTTCTTTTGCCCACACGCGGGCAGGCGTTTGTCTCCGGCCACGACACGGCAAAAGATGCGCGCGCGGTCCGGCGCAGACTCGGCTATCACGCTGGAAGCGATCAGGGTTTCTATCCCCGGCTGACCGGGCGGCAAAATCTTCTCTTCTTCGGTCAGCTCAACCATTTAACGGAGGATCGAGGCAGAGAAGCGCATCGCGGAATTAGGCGAGAATTTTCATCTTGCAGAAGCGCTGGGCGGAATGCTTTTTCCGGTGACCATACTTCCCGATTGGCTGCAAGTCGTAGCAAAGTTGAATCCCATGACTCACGCGCTGAACGCCATGCGCGCGGCACTTCTTGGCGGCGCTCGCCTGCCGCGGCTGCTTCCGGCCATCGAGCTGTTGCTGCTCTTCGCGATTGTGCTGCTTCCGGCCTCGATGCTCGTCTTTTATTGGACCCTCGAGCGCACAAAAACCACCGGCACGCTTTCTCACCGCTGACTCGCGCATCCCTAAATATCCACGGCCAATCCACGCGGAAAAAAAAGACCGGCGATATGTTTCGCCGGCCATCTCCTTTTCTTTGCGTCAGGTTTCAAGACTTCTTTTTCTTGGTGGTCACGCTAGTCGCAATCCCCGGAGCAATCTGGTTGAGCATTTCCAACCCCTGCTTCGCTTGCTGGCCCCATGGACCGTTGGGATCAAGATCAATGGCATGCTGGTAGGCTTCGATCGTTCCAGGCTGCACTTCAGGGACATCCTTATCGCCGACTTTCTTGAAACCCATTGAGCCAACCAGTACCGTGCCAAGCAGATACCACGACTGTGCGCTTTTCGGATCCAGTTCTGTGGCTTTTTTCAGCGGCTCGACAGCGTCTTTATATTTATTCGCGTTGTACATGGTAATCCCGAAGTTACGCCAGGCTTGCGAAGCCTGCGCCGGGTCCAGTTCCGCCGCTTTCTGATACGCCGCAGATGCCTCGTCAATTTTCCCCGCCCGTCCATAGATTCCGCCCAGATTGTTGTAATACGCAAAGGACGGCTTTAGCTCGATCGCGCGCTTGTAAGCCGCGATGGCATCATCCGTGCGGCCTTCAGTGTCATACGCATCACCAAGTCGGGCCATGATCAGTTGCAGGTTGGAATCCTTTTCAGGAGCAGTAGCTTTCGCCGCTTCTAGTTCCGTCACGGCCTTCTCATTCAACGCGGTGACATTTGGTTTCAGTGCTTCACGCTGATCGGCGGGTGCCTTCATCATGGCATCTTTCGCTTGCCGGGCTTGATCGAGAGCCGCAATCCCTGCTTCGAAGTGTTGCTTCATGCCTTGAAATTTTTGGTTATTCTGTTCCTGCTTTTGCTTGGCTTCCTCGTACTCCTTGCCCTGTTTGCCGACGATGTCCTTGAAATTCAAGTCCACGGGAACGGTCTGGCCGGCTCCTACTTTTACCTTCCCTGCGGTATAGGGCTCCTTTTGCCCGGGTAAATTAAGGCTAATCGTATATTCCCCGGAGCGCAGATTATTGAAAGAGTACTTTCCGTTCTTGTCCGTCTTGGTATCCAATTTGACGCCCTGATCGCTTACAACTTGCACTGGAATATCTGCCCAGGGCTTTGCGACCACGTCCAGAATCTGTCCGGCGATTCCCCCATCTTGTGCCGCAGCGCGAGGCGCCAACGCCGCAAACAGTATGGCGAACGCCAGACCTGCGAATGCCCACGAGTACGCGAATCTCTTCATGCCTGATTCTCCTTTGCCTGACTGGCACTGCCTTAGCCCCATCTTGCCATGACCAGATGCCTGGCCGTCACCGTGTGAATTCTCTTGAGGGCTCGAAGAAAGCTTTACCCAAGCTTTCCGGGATGTGCGCGCCCTATTATCACCTATCCTGCGATAATTCCAAGCGCCAGTGCCAACTCTAACGCCGGGCCCCGGCCGCTCGGCGGTGGTACGGGATGGGGTCTGCGACTCCCGCTTCCGAAAACGCCCGCAAGCGCAATAAACAGCTATCGCAAACGCCGCACGCCTGTTCTTCATTTTGATAGCAGGACCACGTCAATTGCAACGGCGCGCCTAGTTCGCTGCCCTTGCGGATAATTTCGCTTTTCTTCAACTGGATCACCGGCGTCACAATTTCGATTTGCGTTTCTGGTCGCGTGCCCACGCGAATCAATTCCTGAAACACGCGATAGTATTCCGGACGGCAATCGGGATAGCCGGAACTGTCTTCCGCAACCGCTCCGATATAAATCGCCCTCGCGCCAATTGCCTCCGCCCAGCTCACTCCCACGGAAAGGAAATGCGCGTTGCGAAATGGAACGTACGTCACTGGAATTTCGCTGCCATACGATTCCGGCGCGCCCAGTTCGTTTTCTGGTACCGCGATGCTGGCATCCGTTAACGCCGAGCCGCCAATCGCTCGAAAGTGATCGAGCCGCACCATCAGTCGCCGCGTGACCGCGTAAAAGTCTGCGATTTCACGGAACGCGCGCGCTTCGCGCGATTCCGTGCGCTGCCCATAGCTTGCGTGCAGCAGCGCGATGTTCGAAGCGCCATGTTTTTCGCGCGCAATTGCTGCGCAGACGCACGAATCCATTCCACCGCTAAGCAGCACCACCGCTTTCTGCGGGTCGGCCATCGCTTATACTCCCTGCGTCGCCGGGTGCCAGATGAATTTGTGCAATTGCAGTCCCAGCCGCACCGGCAAACCGTCCGCAAGAATCCATTCGACCAACTCGCGCGGCTCCAGGCCCGGCCACTTGCCATTTGGATCCGCAAACACCGGCGAAAAAAGTACCTGCTTCACTCGCGTCGCTAGCGCATGGTCACGCGTGAAGTCGCGCGCGAATTCGTAGTCCCGCCGTGTCGATAGTACAAA
>WNFR01006741.1_pt1 | contig 15259 bp, 14 predicted proteins | sample 5400221 | NCBI WGS metagenome assembly WNFR01 (sample SAMN13153357, study PRJNA577476) | soil metagenome | isolation source: 40 cm soil under Madrone tree | place: USA:California | collected 2016-06-14 | reverse complement strand
TGCGCGGACGAATGCCGGAGGACGGCGAGCGCGTCCGGGTCGTGCGCGTCGCGGGTGGTGAGGATCTGAATCGGGTCTCCGTCGTTCAGTGGCACGCGCAGATCCTGGACGCGACCGTCGACGCGAACGAGCACTGCTTGCTCCGCGAGCTTCGGGCCGATCGCGCGCGCGGCGTCGAGACCGGTCGCACCGTCGGCGAGTTCGAGCTCGGAATTGTCGGGCAGCACGACCTTCATCGCGGACAAGAATATTCACGCGCGCGACGTTCTTTGCATGTCGTTTGCAATCGCGAATCCGCGGGCAGCTTCGAAAAGATTTCCAACTTGCGGAGGAATTCAGCTCGCGAGTGATGAAAACGTCCGATGCACGGCGCATACTGCGCACTGTCGTTGCCACCAGACTCGCCCACTAGGAGGAGGCAGATGGCGACAAGGAAAAGGACCGGCACGAAACGGACGGCCGCGAAGCGGTCGACTGCGAAGCGCCGGCCGGCCGCAAAGCGGACAACCGCGAAGCGGTCCACAGCCAAGCGGACGACCGCGAAGCGGACGACCGCAAAGCGGAAGACCGCTGCGAAGCGGAAGGCCGCTCCCAAGAGAAAGACCGCTGCAAAGCGGACCACCGCCAAGCGGAAGACCGCTGCGAAGCGGAGCACCGCGAAGCGGAAGACCGCGACCAAGCGGAAGGCCGCTCCCAAGCGGAAGGCCGCTGCGAAGCGGAAGGCCGCTCCCAAGAGAAAGACCGCTGCAAAGCGGAGCACTGCCAAGCGGAGCACCGCGAAGCGCAAGACGGCCGCCAAGCGGACGACCGCCAAGCGGCGTCCGGCGAAGCGGTCGGCGGCGAAGCGAACCACCGGTCGCCGCACCGGTCGCAAGAGCTCCGGCCGTACCGGCGCCCGGGCGACACCAACCGCAACTCGTCGCACGGGCGCGGCCGGGACGGGCAGCGCGGCACGCGCGCGTCAAGGCGCGAGTCGCACAGGCATCACCGGCACCCCCGAGCCCACGACGCCGGAGGTTGTCCGCGAAGAGCGGCCGGCATTCCCGACGCCTGGGATCTTCGGAGGTATGGACTCGGAAGAGTCCTCGCCGTTCCCCACGCGTGACGAGTCGGAATAGCTTCGATTCGGCGGAATCCCGCACGAGAGGGCCCCGCAAGGGGCCCTCTCTCATCCCGGGCTGACTGACTAGGACGCGCGGACGGCGAAGCTGCGCCGCTCGGGGCCGACGTACTCGGCCGACGGGCGGATGATCTTGTTGTCCGCGTGCTGCTCGAGCACGTGCGCCGCCTGGCCCGCGATCCGGCTCGCCGCGAAGAGCGGCGTGAACAGGTCGGTCGGCACCCCGAGGTAGGTGTACACCGACGCCGAGTACAGATCGACGTTGGGATAGAGGCCCTTCTCCTCGAACACGGTCCGCTCCGCCGCCTCGGTGATCGCGTACCAGTTCGGCTCGCCGGCGTCCTCGGAGAACTCGTGCGAGATCCGCTTGAGGATGATCGCCCTCGGGTTCCCGCGCACCTCGTCCGGCGTCCGCTCCGCAGACCCGAACTGCTGGAAGAGCTTCATCGACGCCTCGTTCGCGCCCCCGTGCAACGGCCCGCTGAGCGCGGCAACGCCGCCGACGATGGCCGCGTGCAGGTCCGCCCCGGTCCCGGCGATCACCCGCGCGGTGAACGTCGACGCGTTCATCTCGTGCTCGGCGTGGAGGATCATCGCCACGTCGAACGCGTGCGCCGCCTGCTCGCTCGGCACCTCGCCGTGGAGCATGCTGAGGAAGTTCTCCGCGTACGACAGGCTCGGATCGGGATCGACGGGCTCGACGCCCTGTCGCCGCCGGTGATAGCGCCCGACGACGGTCGGCGCAAGCGCGATCAGCCGTGCCGCCTTGCGCAGCTCCGACTCGCGATCGTTCCCGTCCCGGTCGGGATCGGTGAACGCGAGCGCCGAGATCGCCGTCCGCAGCATGTCCATCGGCAGCGCCGCCGCCGCGGAGCGATCGACGAGCTGCTCGACGTGCGGCGGCAGCTCGCGGTGCGACAGCTCCTCGCGGAAGCGATCGAGCTCGTCGCCGGACGGGAGCTCGCCGTACAGGAGGAGGTACGCGACCTCCTCGTAGCTCGAGTGCGCCGCCAGGTCGGCGATGTCGTAGCCGCGGTACATGAGCACGCCCTCATCCGGGTCGATGGACGAGACCGCCGACTGGGCGACGACGACGCCGGACAGCTGAACCGACTTCTTCGGAGGCATGCCGCGCGTCACGATAGCGAGGGCTACTCCGCCGCGGGAAGCTCGATGCGGAAGGTCGCGCCGCGGCCCGCGTCCGACCGTGCGCCGACGCTACCGCCGTGCGCGCGCGCGACCGCGGCGACGATGGAGAGCCCGAGCCCGACGCCGCCACTCGCGCGCGAGCGCGACCCGTCGGCTCGGTAGAAGCGTTCGAAGATCCGGTCGAGCTCCTCCGGCGTGAGTCCCGGACCGGTGTCAGACACCTCGATCACGGCGCGCCCGTCCTCACGGCCGACGACGACGCGTGCCGGCGAACCCGCCGGCGTATGCGAGCGCACGTTCGAGAGCAGGTTGTCCACGATCTGCCGCAGCCGGTCGCGATCGCCGAGGACTGCGACCGGCTCTACCTCGAGCTCGACAGCGCGGTCCGGATCGAGCGCGCGCGCGGTCTCGACCGCTTCTCCGACGAGCTCGTCCAGCTGTACGCGTTCGCGCTCGAGCGGGCGCCCCTCGTCGAGGCGCGCGAGGAGCAGGAGGTCTTCCACGAGCACGCTCATCCGCTCCGCCTCGCGCGTGATTCCGCTCATCGACCGCGCGAGATCCTCCGGCCTGCTCTGCGCGCCCCGGGAGAACAGCTCCGCGTACGCGCGCACCGCCGCCAGCGGCGTGCGCAGCTCGTGCGACGCGTCGGCGACGAACCGCCGCAACCGCTGGTCGGACGCCTCGATCCGCGCCAGCATGTCGTTGATCGCCATCCCCACGCGACCCACCTCCGTGCGCTCGTTCTCCACGGCCACGCGATGCGAGAGATCCCCGGCGGTGATCGCCGTCGCCGTCTCCTCGATCTCGCGTAGCGGCCGAAGCCCGAGCCTCACGATCCAGAGCGAGAGCGCGGCGAGCGCCCCGAGGACGGCGACGGTGACGAGCATCTCGATGAGGAGCAGCCGGTGCAGTGTGGTGTTCTCGCTCGTGAGCGGCGCCGCGATCAGAAGCACGTAGTCGGGATGCTCGCCCTCGATCGACGCGCGCACGCGATACTCGGTCGACCCCTTGACCGAGTCGACGCTGAGGAACCGCACGTGGTCGCCCTCACGCGTGTTCGCCCGCGCCGGCAGGGAGATCACCGCAGGCACCTTCGGCGGCGACGCCGCCGTCGCTCCCGGGAACGGCCTGCCGCACTGCCAGGCGATGACCACCTTGCCGGCCGTCGTGCGCAGCTCGACGCAGTCGTTCGGGACGTTCGCCTCGTCGGGGCCGGGACCACCGCCGTGCTCGAAGAGCTGGGCATCGAGACCGGACAGTCCGGATGAGCGGCGGCCCGACCGTGTTCAGCTTCCGGCGGAGATAGCTGACGTACGTCTCGACGACGTTCGAGTTGCCGCCGAAGTCGTAGCGCCACACGTTCTGGAGGATCTGATGCTTCGACAGGACGCGCCGCGGATTCAGCATGAAGTAGCGGAGGAGATTGAACTCGGTCCCCGTCAGCTCGACGTGTGTGTCCCCGCGAAAAACCTCGTGGCGCTGCTCATCGAGCACGAGGTCGGCGAAGCGGAGCACGTCACCGGGGAGGTCGCTCTGCGTGCGACGCAGGATCGCTTGCACGCGCGCGACGATCTCGGCGAGGCTGAACGGCTTCGTGACGTAGTCGTCGCCGCCGGCGCGGAGCGCCTCCACCTTGTTCTCGATCGTGTCCTTCGCGGTGAGGAACAGGATCGCGCTCCTGAAGCCGCGCTCGCGCATTCTTCGCCCCACTTCGATGCCCTCGAGGTCGGGAAGCATCCAGTCGAGCACGACCAGGTCGGGCTCGCGCTCCGCGACGGCCCGGAGCGCCTCGCGGCCGGCGGTCGCCTCGTCCACCTCGAATCCCTCGTAGCGAAGCGCGGTCGCGACGGCGTCGACGATCGACGGCTCGTCGTCCACAACGAGGATGCGCTGCCCGCTCACCCCTTCAGCCTCCCACGGATTCCTGTGAGTCGGCTGTGAATCCTCGCCTAGAAACCGGGCGTTTGGGCAAATGCCCGTCCGCTCGTCATCTTCCAAGGAGGGGGAACCCGTGAAGTCCGTGTGCTGGCGCTTGCCATTGCCGCGACCGCGCTCGTGGCCGGCATCGCCTCCGCGTCGACATCGGTGACGATCTCGTCGCCGGGGAACGGCTCGAAGGTCTCGTTGAAACGCACGCCGTACCTCGCCGTCCCGGGAGGAGCGACGTTCGCCGCGACAACGGCGGGAACGACCCGGTTCTACCTGCGCCGCGACGGCTGCGGCACAGCGAACGACAACCCGCACCTCAGCGTCACCACCGGGACCGACGCCGGCGACGGCTGCGGCCTCATCGTCAACGCCGTCGCGGGAGTCGGAGGCGACGCCGACCAGGCCGCCTTCATCGACTTCCCGGCGAGCGACGGTATGCCGCTCGCGCTCGACGGGACGAAGCCGATCAGCGGCCAAGTCGCCCTCACCGGCGCCCAGGTCGGCCTCGCCGAGGTCGACGTCACGCTCGCCGCGCTCGTCGGCGGGCAGCCCGTGACGATCGGAAGCGCGACCGGCAGCGCCGTTCTCGATCCGACCGGGAACGACACGCCGGTGCCGTTCACGATCCAGCCGAACGTCTCGCTCGACGGCTCGGACGTGCAGGCGCTCGATCTGCGCGTTCACGTCCACGGCCCGTACGTCTACAGCGGGTTCGTCGCGCTGAACGGCGAGTCCTACGTCAACGTGCCGAGCTACGCCGCCAGCGTGAATACGTCGGTCTCGGTCTCGATCGACGACCCGACCTTCGCGCGTGCCGTCCCGGCCCGCCTCGACGGCTCGTCGTGGTCGGTCGCGGTCACGACGCCGGCGGTCGGCAAGCACACCATCTATGCACGCTCGGCCCAGGGCTACACCACGTCGCCCACGGCGAGCTCGACCTTCACGGTGACCCGATGAAAGCCCTCCTGATCGCGGCGGTCGTCCTGACCATCGGAGCCGGCTCGGCCGGCGCCGACACGACAGCCCATCACCCGCTGTACATGCCGGACGCGCAGCACATCGCCAGCCCGACGCTCCAGCCGCCACCGGTCGGCTGCAGCCCGGTCGGGCCGCCGGTCGCCGGCGAGCCCGCGCCGGTGAACATGGCGTACTTCGGCGGGCACGTCCAGGTGACGCCCAAGGTGTACCTCGTGTTCTGGGGCTGGGGACAGGCCGGCGCGTTCGACCATACGACGCCGGGCATGCCGACGTACGACCCGGACGGCGCCGCGCGGCAGATGACGAACTTCATCGCCGCCGCCGGCGGCACGGCCTGGGCGAACGTCTCGACGCAGTACTACGAGACCGTCAACGGCCAGAACGTCTACATCCAGAACCCGAGCAACATCCTCGCGGGCGTCTGGTACGACAACACGAACCCGATCCACGACAACGTCACCGGCCTCGAGCTGGCGCAGGAGGCGCAGCGGGCGGTGGCGCACTTCGGGGCGACCGACCTGGCGAACAGCCAGTTCGTCATCGCGCAGCCGCAGAAGTACAACGAGGCCGGCTTCAACGGCGGTGTCGGGTACTGCGCGTGGCACGACTACACGCAGCCGCAGTACTACCCAGGCGTCCAGCCCGGCATCTCGTTCACGAACATGCCGTACGTCCTCAACGCAGGGGCGGGCTGCGGCGAGAACTCGGTCAACACCGGTTACTACGCCGGCCGGCTGGACGGATTCAGCATCGTGCTCGGCCACGAGGTCGAGGAGACGATCACCGACCCGGGCGCCGAGGACGTGATCAACGGCCAGAACCTCGGAGGCTGGTACGACTACGCCGCGTACGAGAACGGTGACAAGCGCGCATGGGTCGGCTACACCGAGGGGATCGCGTCGCCGAGCGTCGTGCCGGGCGGCGTGAACAACATCACCGGCAACGACGGCAAGCAGTACGCCGTCCAGTCGCTGTGGAGCCACGACTCGGCCGCGGGCGCGGGCTACTGCGCCGGCGCGGGCGACGACCTCCCCACCGGCTGAGCTAGGCAGCTACCAAAGCGCGGGCGCGGGCCGCGCGCACGGCCCGCGTCAGCGTGTCGATGTCGTACGCGCCGTAGTGGCGCCGGCCGTTGATGAAGAACGTCGGCGTTCCCGACACCGCGCTCAGGTCGGCGCCATCGACGTCCTCCGCGACGCGCGCCGCGCCGACGTGATCCTCTAGATCGCCGGAGAAGCGATCGACGTCGACCCCGAGCTGCTCCGCATACCCGACCAGGTCGGCAGCAGAGAGGTGATCCTGATTCGCCAGGAGCAGGTCGTACATCTCCCAGAACTTCCCCTGCGCGGCGGCCGCTTCCGACGCTTCCGCTGCGAGCTGCGCGTTCGCGTGCACGTCGTTGAGGGGGAGGTGCCGCCAGACGTACCGGACGTCGCCTGACCCCTGCAGGAGCTCGCGGACCACCGGCTCCGCCTGGCCGCAGTAGGGGCACTCGAAGTCGCCGTACTCGACGAGCGTGACCGGAGCGTCCCGAGGTCCCCGGAAGTGGTCGCGCACGAGATCGACCGGGACGGAGAGGTCGACGAGCGGCTCGCCCGTCCCGAGCAATGCGCGCAGACGCAGCCGGCGCGGGAGGAACACGGTCACGCGGAAGACGAGCCAGGTCGCGAGGGACGCGCACAACCCGGCGCTGATCACGCCGATCTTGGCCTCCGCGAGGTCGCTCCCGTGGAACGCGAGCGACGCGATCAGCAGCGCGACCGTGAACCCGATCCCGGCGATGGCGCCGCCGCCGGCGAGCGATGCCCAGCCGACCGGCGGACGCAGCCGCCCGCGGCTGATGCGCGTCACCACGTAGCTCGCGCCGACGATGCCCACCGGCTTGCCGACGAGGTAGCCGACGAACACACCGAGCGTGATCGCCGAGGTGAACGCATGGCCGAGGAAGCCCGCATCGATCGCCACGCCGGCGTTCGCGAGCGCGAAGAGCGGCACGATCACGTAGCTCGTCCACGGATGGAAGAGCTGCTGGAGGCGCTCGTTCGGCGAGATCGCGCTCGAGACGCCGATGCGCGCCTCGCGTGCGAGCTCCGGCGTCGGCTGCTCGCGGAACAGCCGGAAGAGGTCGCTCGCGCGCTCGAGGTCGCCGCGGGCGGCGGGCGAGGCGACGGTCATGAGCCCGATGAGCAGCCCGATGACGATCGGGTCGACGCCGGACTGCGTCAGCGACACCCAGGCGGCGATGCCGAGCAGCGCGCAGGACGGCCCGCGCGCGATGCGCCCCCGCACGAGCACAACCATCGTCGCGACGAGAGCGAGCGCGATGAGGATCGGCTCGGCGCGGACGTTCGTCGAGTACACCGTCGCGATCACGACGAGCGCGACCAGGTCGTCGACGACCGACACGGTGAGCATGAACGCGCGCAGCCGGAGCGGGAAGCGCTTGCCGACGAGGACGAGGAGCCCGAGCGCGAACGCCGTGTCGGTCGACATCGCGACGCCCCACCCGTGTGCGGAGCTGCGGCCGGCGTTGAACGCGAGAAAGATCAGGACCGGCACGACCATCCCGAAGAACCCGGCGGCGACCGGCAGCGTGAGGCGCCGGCGGTCGCGCAGCTCCCCCATGTCGAACTCGCGTCGCGCCTCGAGGCCGATGACGAAGAAGAACAGCGTCATGAGCCCGCTGTTCAGCCAGTAGCGGAGGTCGTACGAGAGGCCGTGCCCGCCGACCCGAATGGAGAGTGTCGTCGACCACACGCGCTCGTACGACGACGCGTCCGCGTTCACCCAGATAAGGGCCCCGAGGGCGGCGGCGAGGAGCACGGCCGCGCTACCGCTCTCCGTGCTGAGGAAGGTGCGAAGTGGCGTCTCGAGGTTTCGCACCCAGGCGGTGCGGCCCGAGTACGGGGCGACGGTCGCGTCAGCCGCGCTCATTCCGCGGACTGGTCGTCGGCGACGAGGAGGTCCGCGTACTCCGGGTGGCGGCGGATGTAGACGCGCACGAACGGGCATACGGGCACGACACCGAGGCCCCGGGCGCGCAGGTCGTCGAGCGCGCCGCCGACGAGGATCGAGCCGAGGCCCTCCCTCTTCGGGTCGACCTCCGTGTGGACGAGAGCGAGACCGCCGGGGACTTTCCGGTAGCGGATCTCCCCGACGAGCTTCTCGTCGTCGTGGAGCTCGTAGCGAAGCTCGGCCGGGTTGTCGGAGACGCGCAGCGCCACAGGCTTGAGCGTACGCTTCGGGCCATGGCGGTGGCGGCGCCGACGGCGATCCGGGACCACTGCCTCGCCCCCGGGCGCGTGAACGCTCCCGCAGGCGAGGGCGGCCGGTACGGGCGCATGTTCGACCTGCCCGCGCTCGAGTCCGACGAGGCGCTCCTCCACCGCATCGGCGCGGCCGGCGGCTTCTGCGACGGCGGCGACTGCAAGGACGACGCCGCCGTCGAGGCCGGCTGGCCGTTCTTCGGCCAGTACGTCGCACACGACCTCACCGCCGACCGGTCGCCACTCCGGCCGCATGCGGACCTCGCCACGCTCCGCAACATGCGCTCCCCGCGCGCCAACCTCGAGGCGCTGTACGGCGGCGGCCCCACCGGCTCGCCGTACATGTATCGCCGCGACGACCCGGCGCGGCTGCTCGAGAACGACGGCGACCTACCGCGCAACCAGGAGGGAATCGCGCTCATCGCCGATCCCCGCAACGACGTGCACTCCTTCATGAACCAGATGCAGGTGCGATTCATCGAGACGCACAACGCGCTTGTCGACCGGCTGGGCGACTTCGACGCGGCGCGGCGTGAGCTCTCGTGGCACTACCAGCGGGCGATCCTCGACGACTTCCTGCCGATGCTCGTCGGCCGCGACCTCGTGGACGAGATCCTCGGCGAGGGCACGCGCTTCTACCGCCCCGACGGCGAGCCGTACATCCCCGTCGAGTTCGCGGACGCGGCGTACCGGTACGGCCACTCGCAGATCCGGCAGCTCTACCAGCTGCAGCGCGGCGGCCCGCGCTATCCCGTCTTCCCCGACCTCATGGGGTTCGGCCCGATCGGCGACCGCCGCGTCGACTGGTCGCTGCTGTTCGACGTTCCCGGCCACGAGCCGGCGCAGCGAGCGAAGCCGATGGACGGGGTCCTCCCGCGGTCGCTCATCACTCTGCCGCAGGCGATCACGGGCGCGGTCGCGAACGAGGCGTACCGCTCGCTCGCCGCGCGCGACCTCGAGCGCGGGCAGGGAACGGGCCTGCCTTCCGGCGAGGCGGTTTCGCGGGCGATGGGCGTCGAGCCGCTGAGCGAGGACGAGATCGATCTCCGCCGCCACGGCTGGGAGGGCGAGACGCCGTTGTGGCTCTACATCCTGCGCGAGTCGTCGGTGCGACATGCGGGCAACCGCCTCGGCGAGGTCGGCGGCTGCATCGTCGGCGAGGTCCTCGTCGAGATCATCCGCCGTGACCCCGAGTCGTACCTCGCCGTCGATCCGGACTGGACGCCCACGCTGCCGGCGCACGGCGAGCGGTTCCGGCTCGCCGACCTGCTCGTCCCCTAAGGAACGAGCGGGCAGTTGACGACGAGCGCGCTCGCGTGGAGCGTGAGCTCGCCGGCTGCCTTCACCGCCGTCACCTGCGCGTACGACGTGAGGAGGCGCTTGTGCGCGCCGGCCTTCCAGGTCGCCATGACGATCCCCCACAGCGGCGGGTAGTTCGTCGCGCCCGGCGCGATCGTCTCCTTGGTGATGTTGTGCTGCCCGGCGACGCCGTTCGTCAGCGCGACCAGCGGCAGGACGGCGTTTCCCGGCGCGACCTTCACCGGGCCGAGGTCGTAGTAGTGGATCGTCTTGCCGGCGGAGGAGCCCGCGATCCGCTTCTGCCCGAAGCCGAGCACGGGGCAGTTGACCACTGTGCTCGTGGGCGTCACCGTCACGTCGCCCTTCGCGACCGCCGCGTCGACGTCCGCCTTCGACTTCAGCAGGTACGGCGTGACGCCGGCCTTGAACGTCACCTTGTTGATCTGCCACAACGGCGAGTAGGCCGCCTGGCCCGGGACGGTATCGATGACGTTGTGCTGGCCCGTTGCCGGGTTCGTCACCGTCCAGAGCGGCGCGAGCTTGTTCCCCGGCTTGAGCTTGATCGGGCCGAAGTCGAAATAGCCGATCGTCGTGCCTCGGTAGAAGCCGGGCGTGATCGCCTTCTTCCCGCCCGCGGCCATCGCGTTCGCGGCAACCGCCGACGAGGCCGCGAGCACAGCAAGCACGGTCATGAGCTTTCTCACGTGGTTCCTCCTGATTCGGGTCGTCGGAGGGAACCAGGAGGTCGTTACGCCGACCTTGCGCTCCGCTTACCGATCTCTGAACATTGCGGGATCGTGTCGCGCAGGCGCTGGGGCTACGTCGTCTGGGGAGTCGCCCTCGGGTTCGTGTTCGTGCCGGAGATCCTCGCCGCGATCCCGTTCACCGAATCGCAGCTGCCGTTCCCGACGATCTCGGCCACGATGGGCCACCTCGAGTACGAGCACGCAGAGTGGACGCTGCTCCCGACCACGCTGATCGTGCTCGTCCTGTACACGCTCTGGCGTGCACCCGCGGGAGCAAAGCGGACGCCCGGCGGCAGGCTCACGTTCAAGGCGCAGGCCGCACCGCCCAGCTATGACAACGAGGTGGTGCGCGACGTCTGGTTCGCGCTGCGCTCGCTCGCGATCGCGATCGTCGTCGCCGGCGGCACGCTCCTCGCGTACCACTATTGGCCCAACGAATACGTCGTGCGCAACGGGATGCGGGCGAAGCTCCCGAACTACCGCGTCGCGTACGTGCTGTACGGGTCGATCGGCCTCTTCTGGATCGCGCTGCCGACGATCCAGAGCCTCGTCAGCGGCAGGGACGCGGAGTTCCCGACGCTCATCCGCACGGTGCGCAGCCTCGAGCAGTGGGTCGGCGACCACGTCGGCCAGGCGGCGGGGTGGTTTCTCTCCTTCGTCCTCGTCTGGGGAATGGTCTTCCTGCTGCTCCACCTGACCTTCTATCCGTTCCCCAACATCACGCGCATCCTCAATCCGAACGGCTAGGGCTTCCCGGCGCTCAGGCCGCCGTCGACGACGAGGCCGGAGCCGAAGACGAAGCGCGACTCGTCGGACGCGAGGAAGAGCGCCGCGCGTGCGACGTCCTCCGGCGCGCCGAGATCGCGGGTCAGCTGGCGGGAGCGGATCGAGCGCCGCCCCTCCTCCGGGTCCTCGTACGACTCCTGGAGGTACCGCTCCACGAACGGCGTGAGGATCGTGCCCGGGAGAAGGGCGTTCACGCGCACGCCGTGCGGCGCGAGGTCGACCTGCATCGACTTCGTCAACGCCAGTACCGCGCCCTTCGACGCCGCGTACGAGACGCGGCGCGCGAGACCGGTCTCCGCGATCGCCGACGACATGTTCACGATCGAGCCGGAACGCTGGGCGATCATCGCCGGCACGACGGCTTTCGACATGAGAAAGACTCCGCGCGCATTCACGCGCATCACCCGCTCCCACAGCTCGAGGCTCGTCTCCTCGAGGTCGCCGACGCCGGCGATCCCCGCGTTGTTGAAGAGCACGTCGATGCGCCCGTGGTCGCCGAGGACGGCTGCCGCGAGTGCGCGCGTCTCCTCCTCGTCCGCGACATCGACGCGGTACGGCGTGCCGTCGAGATCGGCGGCGACGACAGTCGCCCCCTCCTCGGCGAAGAGCCGCGCCGACGCGAGCCCGATGCCGGAGGCGGCCCCGGTGACGACGCAGACCTTGCCCTCGAGGCGCACTAGGTCCGAACCAGGCTGACGACCCGAGCGAGGCCGAGCGCGATCAGGATGATCGCCCCGTTCGCGGCGTCGATCCAGAACGTCGAGGTGTTGCGCAGCACGAGGACATTGTTGACGAGCCCGAGCAACACGACGCCGGTGAACGCGCCGATCATGCGGCCGCGTCCTCCCTCCAGCGCGATGCCGCCGATCACGGCCGCCGCGAACACCGTGAAGATGAGGTTGTTCCCCTGGTTTGCGGTGACGGCGACGACCTGGCCGGCGATCATCAGCCCGGCGACCGCGGCGAGCGCGCCGGCGACGGTGAAGACGCCGATGCGGATGCGGTCGACCTTGATGCCCGCGGCGCGGGCGGCCTCGAGGTTCCCGCCGATCGCGTAGATCGCGCGCCCGGTCCGGTGGTACCGCAGGAAGAGCCCCGCGGCGAGGAAGACGGCAGCGGTCGTCCACGCCGAGACGGGGAAGCCGCCCCAATACGCCGAGCCGAGGTAGATGAACGAGGGCGGCATCTCGTAGATCGTCCTGCCGCTGACGATCCCCTGCTGGAGACCGGCGAGGAGGATGAGCATCGCGAGCGTGAAGATGAACGCGTTGAACCGGAGCTTCACGATCATGAACCCGTTGAAGAGGCCGACCGCCGCGCCGATGCCGACGACGACGAGGATCCCGAACGTCGGGTTCCAGTGGGTGCCGAGCCCCTGCGCGTCCTTCGACACGATCACCCACGCGCCGATCATCGGCGCGAGGCCGTAGATCGACTGGAGCGACAGGTCGAAACTGCCGGTCAGGAGGATGAGCGACTCGGCGACGACGACCATGCCGAGCGCCGCGGAGAACTGGGCGGTGTTGGAGAAGTTCGCGGTGGTGAAGAACGCAGGGCTCGTGAAGATGCCCGCCACGAAGAGCACGGCGATCGCCGGCACGAGCGCGAGCTCGCGCATCGAGCCGAGAAGCACCCGCCGCATCGGTCTCCGCACGATCTCGACGCGTTCGAGGGCTGCGTCACTCATGCCGCCTCGAGCCCTTCCGACGCAGCGATCAGCTCGTGCCGGTCCCACGGCGGCTCGAGCAGCTCTCGGACGATCACACCGCGGCGCACGACGAGCACGCGGGTGCAGATTCGGAGCTCGTCCAGGTCGTCGGAGACGAGCAGTACCGCGGTGCCGTCCTGGCGGGCGCGATCGACGACACCGAGCAGCGCCTCCTTCGACGCGACGTCGACGCCGACCGTGGGGCTGACGACGACGAGCACGGCCGGCCGCGATGCGAGCGCCCGCCCGACGACAACCTTCTGTTGGTTGCCGCCGCTCAGTTCGGAGAGCAGCTGGTCGCCGCTGCTCGCAACGATCTGGAGCCGCTCCGACATCGCGTCCGCTGCGTCGCGGCGGCGCGTGCCGGAGACGATCCCGAAGCGGCTGATCCGGTCGAGGATCGACAGCGTGAGATTCTCGTCGACACCGAGGGTCGGGACGAACCCGCGCGCATGCCGGTCCTCCGGCACGTACCCGACGCTGTCGCCGTCGATCTCGATGTCTCCGGCCGACGGCCGGACGAGGCCAACCACGGCGTCGGCGATCGTGGTAGCGCCGGAGCCGCGCAGGCCGAACAGCCCGACGCACTCCCCGGCGCGCACGTCGAGGCTCACGTCCTCGACCGAGCCGAGCGGCGTCTGCGCGGAGAGCCCGCGGACGCGCAGGCGCTCGCCACCCTCGACGGTCTCGACGGGCACCGCCCGCTCCTCGATCGCGCGGGCAAGCTCGCCCCCGACCATCGCGCCGACGAGCCGCTCGTGGTCGAGCTCCGCCACGGGAGCGGTGACGATGCGCCTCCCGTCGCGGAGCACGGTCGTGCGGTCGCAGATCTCGTAGATCTCCTCGAGGTGGTGCGAGATGTAGAGAATTGCGACGCCGCTCGCCTTGACGCGGCGGACGCGCTCGAACAGGCGCTCGACCGCGTGCGACTCGAGCGCGGCGGTCGGCTCGTCGAGGATGAGGAAGCGCGCACCGACCGCCAGCGCCCGTGCGATCTCGACGATCTGCTTCTGCTCGACCGAGAGGCCGTCGACCGGCGCGTCCACGTCGAGGTCGAATCCCCACTCGAGCAGCAGGCGGCGCGCCTGCCGTCGCAGCTCTCGCCAACGAACGAGCGACCCCTCGCTGCGGTTGAGGAGGATGTTCTCGCCGACGCTGAGCGACGGCACCACCATCGAGCGCTGGTAGACGCAGGCAACGCGTTCCTGCCACGCCGCGCGGTCGCCCGGGTTCGGGGCCGGCTCGCCGTAGAGGCGCACCGTGCCGCTATCCGGCCGGAGCAACCCGGTGAGGATGGCGACGAGCGTCGACTTGCCTGCGCCGTTCCGCCCGACGAGTGCATGACACTCGCCGGGCCGGACGGAGACGGAGACATCCTGAAGCGCCTTCGTGTTGCCGAAGGACTTCCAGATCGCCTCCGCCTCCGCGGCGTTGGGTTCCGGCCCCTGCGTCACTCCTTACTTCCCTTTGTAGTTGCCCCAGAGCTTCGGGTCGTTGACGTTCGCCTTGCTCACGACGGGCGCGACGATCGCGTCTTCGAGGTTGCCGAGCAGGTTCACGATCTGGCTGCCGTGATCCGTCTTCATGCCGGCGTGGTACTTGACGCCGGCAATCGCCTGCTTCGCGTAGAAGACGGCAAACTGGGCGTAGAGCGTGGCCGGCTGCGAGATGGTCGCGTCTTCCTGCCCTTGTCGGATCCAGCCGTGCTCCTGCGGCGTCCCGTCATTGCTGAACAGGACGATGTGGTTCGCCGCCCCGACCTTCGTGAACTTCCCGGACGCCTTTTCCGCCGAGATGATCCCCGGCACCGGGCCACTCCAGTGGACGTAGATGCCCTTCAGGTCGGAGTAGGTACTCAGAGCGGTTTTCGCGTCGTTCACCGCCGTCGGAGTGTCCCACTTCGTCGCGTACTCGACCACCTTCAGGTTCGAATGGGCCTTCATGCAGGTCAGGAACCCGTTCTTGCGGTCGAGCCCGTTGATCGAGGCGAGGTCGCCTTCGAGCATCGCCACGTGACCCGACCCGGTCACGTGCGAGGAGATGTACTGGCACGCGCTCTGGCCGTAGAGCAGGTTGTTCGCCCGGACGATCATGTAGACCTTGCCCTTCGTCGGGGCGACGTCCACGCTCACGACCGGGACGTGCTTGCTCGCCGCGTAGGCGAGCGTCGGGGCGATCGCTGCGCTGTCGACCGGGTTGATGATGAGCGCGTTCACGCCCTGGTCGATCAGCGTCTTGATCTGCGTCGCTTGCTTCGCGGCGTCGCCGTTGGACGAGA
>WNFR01003976.1_pt1 | contig 15261 bp, 13 predicted proteins | sample 5400221 | NCBI WGS metagenome assembly WNFR01 (sample SAMN13153357, study PRJNA577476) | soil metagenome | isolation source: 40 cm soil under Madrone tree | place: USA:California | collected 2016-06-14 | reverse complement strand
TTACCAAACAATCTCGGCAAGCACGCACCGCCAGAATGATCCGCCAACTCCGCAAACTCGGCTACCGAATCGAACTACCAAATCCGCAATCCGCTAACTCGGCAGGAACGTGATTTTCGACCCTGCGCGGCGTACAACATGGGGGAATGGGGGCGTCCCCATTCCTCACACTCTCTACTAAGGCCTTTAGAATCGACACTTATCAATCTCCCCGCAAGTGTTGGGCTCTGTTGACATCCTCGATGGGCGAAGCGATGCCTCAGGCGGTAGATGTTGTGGGCCAGGCCAAGCAGCAGGGCCTGGCGGATCTGGGTGGTCAGGCTGCGCCCGGGTGCGCGCGAGGAGAGCTTGCGTTTGACGGCCGAGAATATGCTTTCGATCTTGTTGCGTTGCCGATACGGTTTTTTCGGAAAAGCTCGGAACATCTGATTCCGAATGGCACCGTTCGGAACACCGCGGCGTCTCGCGGGGATAATGCTCTTCGCTCCTAAGCGTTGCCGAATGTGTTGGTGGTTGGCTTCGGAGTCCAGCTCCGCATCCGCCAGCACCACCCCGAGGGGAGCACTGCGCGCCGCCACATCCAGCAACCCCGGCAGCGCACGCGCGTCGCACCCCGGCCCTTGCCGAGCCCGCTGCGCCAACAAAATCTGCTGTCGTACATCCGCCACAATCAACCACTTCAACCAAGGACGACGAGGCCGGGGCCCGTGCGCATGCTGCTCCAGGCGGCGGTGGAAGAAGGTGCTGACGGAAGTATCGGAGAGTCTCGTGCCGTCGATGGTGGCAGCAATGGGCCGGCTTCGGCGTCGCCGCAGCCGACGCACGGTTTCCTGGAATCCGCGATCGACGGCGTCATCCTCCAGCCGCCGCAGAAAACGATACAGCGTGGTGTAGTCGGGCACCGCTGGCAAGTGCAACGCGGCGCGCAACTCGTGGTGCTCGCGCAGGCGTACTTCGGCTTCGCGAAAGGTCCAGTCTTCGTAGCGCATCAGGCACAGCACCGCCAGCAACTGCGGCTGGGTAAACTGATGTTTGCTGAAGCGCGTGCGGTAGGGCGGCAAAACCTGCGTGGCCACTTGTAGTGCCACGCGAACAAAGGGCAGGAGTCCGACTTCGGCTATCGTCCCTCCTGCCCCATCAGAAAACGCCGTTAGCCTCTCCTTGTCGACCCTTGCAACGAAAACTGTGCCCAGGATGTCAACAGAGCCCAACGCTTATAAATCTCCCCGCAAGTGTTGCAAACAAAAGACTTACGATCCTGGTAAGCCCTTTAGATGCAACTTACAAAAACATAGGGAGGTGGGGTCGTTATGGTTAACCAGAAATCCGATGAGGATTCCTGTCCTGAGGAGCATCGCGACGACGGACCTCTCTTGGAATCCAACAGTCGGAACGGTTAGCTTTTTTCAGTGGAGAAATTTTTTCCTAAAGCTTCAAGCACGCTGTTCATCACGGCAAGGCCGCGGCGCATGTTCCCGCTGCGAACTAGGCGTAAGGCTTCCCAGGAACCCGGCGGCTCCTTTTCTTGCGCCTTCGCTGCACCCGCAAGTGCGTCGGGAACGGCCTCGGCAAATTTCTTCAGCAATTCCGGATCGATCGCTCCAACGATCTTGGTCAAAATCAAGAGGTTGCGGATGCCGCGAATCGCTTCCGGCGTTTTCGAGGCTTCGACGGCGATTTCAAGAACCTTGTTGCCGCCGTCAAGCATGCCTCGCAGCAGTTCGAGAACGCCGCGGTCATGCAATGCTTGCAGCACTTCCAAACCGGCGAGCATCGCTTCGGCATGCTCCACCGGCGCCTGCTCCAGCCGGGAACGTAGTTCTTCCCGCGGGTCGCGCTTGGGCAATTCCAGAGGAATGGGTCGGGCCATGTTTTTCTCCTCGCGTTTAGTTCGTTTGAATCTGCACGAGCCCATTACCAGGAATGCGATAGTCTGTGCGCTTCCACTTCCGCTCTACTTCGACGCCGTCCTGGGGCGTTGGATGGCCGAAGCGGTGGTTTATGCGCGGCAGCGGACTTTCGCCGACTTCCTGCAGCACGCGGAGACGAACGGAAGCCTCTTTGTACGCGGGCGTGTGCGTAACTGGGTCCGTGTGGCTGCTCGTCAGCCGGTTTACAGGGCTCTCGACCGAATTCATGGGCATGTAGAGTTCTTTGCCCTGCACTCTGTCGGTAACCAGAGCGCGCACGCGAAGCTGTCCGTAGCGTGAGGTCAGTTGCACCCAGGTGCCGCTCTGAATCCCGCGCTCTTTCGCGAGCTCGGGTGAGACTTCGACAAAAGTATCGGGAGTCTTTTCGCGAATTCCTTCGCTCTTGTACGTCATATTGCCTTCGTGAAAATGTTCTAGCAAGCGCCCGTTGTTCAGATGCAGATCGAATTCGGCGTTGGGCTGGTCAGTTGGTTCCGTGAGCGAGAGCGGGAACAGCCTGGCTTTGCCATCCGGAAAGGCAAACTGCTTTGTATAAAGCAGCGGCTGATCTGTTCCGTCTTTTGCAACCGGCCAATGGAGAGATTTAAATCCCTCAAGCCTGTCGTAGGTCACGCCTGCGAACAAAGGTGTCAACGAAGCGATCTCGCGATAAATTTCGGAGGGATGCTGATACTGCCAGTTCGCGCCGAGGCGATTGGCAATGTCCTGGATAATTTGCCAGTCTGGCCGGCTGCCTTCCAAGGGTTCGAACACGTGGTAGAGCCGCTGGATTCGCCGTTCCGTGCTCGTAAACGTGCCTTCTTTTTCAAGACTTGGACTAGCAGGCAGCACAACGTCGGCAAACTGGCAAGAGTGGCTAAAGAAAATATCCTGCGCCACGAAAAACTCCAGCTTTGAGAGTCCGTCGCCAACAAAGTTCGCGTTGGAATCGACAAGGCTAATCTCTTCACCAAACACATACATGGCCTTGAGCTTACCTTGATGGATGGCATCGATCATCTCGTGATTATCGAGCCCTTTTGTCGAAGGAAGTCGCACATTCCATCCTGCTTCGAAACGCGATCGGACTTCAGGATCATTGACGGATTGGTAGCCGGGAAGATTATTGGGCATCGCGCCGTGATCGCTGGCGCCCTGGACATTATTGTGCCCGCGCAGCGGGTACGCGCCCGTGCCCGTCCTCATGTAGTTGCCGGTAATGAGCAGCAGGTTCGAAATCGCGGTCGAGGTGTCCGACCCCATGCTGTGCTGCGTGACACCCATGGCCCACAGGATGCAGACGCCGTCGGCCTCGACGATCAGGTGCGCGACTTTTTTCAGAGTGTCCTCGGAGAGGCCGCAGGTCCGCGCGGCAAACTCCATCGTGAACAGTGCAAGGCTCTTTTTGTATTCTGCAAGTCCATTCACCCATTGATCCAGAAACTTGGTATCGGCCATACCGTTGTCCAACAGATAGCGGCTGACCGCGGAGAGCCAAACCATGTCGGTTCCTGGCTTAGGGTGCAGGAAGAGGTCGGCACGTTTCGCCATTTCGTGCTCGCGTAAATCCGAAACGATGAGCTTTTGCCCGCGCAGCTTGTGGGCGCGTTTTACGCGAGTGGCCAGTACTGGGTGGCTCTCTGCCGTGTTGCTGCCAATTATGATCACCAGGCCCGCGTTCTCGATGTCCCGGATGGAGCCAGAGTCTCCGCCGTAGCCAACGGTTCGAAACAAACCTTGCGTCGCGGGCGCTTGGCAATAGCGCGAGCAGTTATCCATGTTGTTGGTGCCGATGACGGCGCGCGCCAGCTTCTGCATGAGATAGCTTTCTTCATTGGTGCATTTAGAAGAAGAGACAAACGCCAGCGAATCCGGACCGTTCTTTGCTTTGATCTCTGCAAACTTGCGAGCGACCAGATCGAGGGCCTCGTCCCAGGAAGCTTCGCGGAACTTGCCGCCTTCGCGGATAAGGGGTTTTGTCAGCCGGTCGGGACTGTTCACAAAATCCCATCCGAACTTTCCTTTGACGCAGGTGGAGATGCCATTCGTTGGCCCATCCAAGGGCTCAACTTTCAGAATGTGGCGATCTTTCGTCCAAACGTCAAAGCTGCATCCTACACCGCAATACGTGCAGACTGTTTTCGTACGGCGGATGCGCAACTCCCGCATGTGGGATTCGGCTTCCGAGAGCTTCAGAATCGCTCCATAGCCCGTCTCCGGCTCGACGCCCTTAACCACATCGATCATGCTGCTCAACGTTGTCTTTGGGAGCGCCGTGAGAAATCCCGCATGCCCGAGCATGGATTTTTCCATGAGCGCGTTACACGGGCACACCGTGATGCAGTGGCCGCAGGAGACACAGCTCGATTCGCCGATTGTTGAACCGCCATCCCACAGCACGCGGGGATGCGGATCTTCCCAGTTAATGGAAAGGGTTTCATTCACCTGCACGTTCTGGCAAGCTTCGACACATCGGCCGCAAAGAATGCATTGTTGCGGGTCGTAGCGGTAGAAGGGGTTGGTATGATCCTCTGCGTAAGGCTTCGCACGATATGGAATTGGTTGGTGTTCAATGCCGAGCAGTCTTTCGGTGTTGTGAACGGTGCAGTTTCCGTTGTTGTTGTCGCACACGGTGCAGTAGAGAACGTGATTGGTGAGAATGCGGTCGAACGCTTCGCGCTGTGCAGCGCCGGCTTTCTCAGATTTTGTCAAAACCTTCATTCCCGCGGACACGCTGGTCGCGCACGCTCGCATGAGTTGCCCGTTGATCTCTACCATGCATGTGTCACACGTCTGGATAGGACCAAGCTGCGGGTGATAGCAGACCTGAGAAATCTGCACCCCTGTTCGATTGATGACATCGATCAAGCGTTCGCCGCTAGTCGCTTCTTGAACCACACCATCGATTGTTAGGCTTATCATCGGTATCCTCCCAGTACGGCCGCCTAGATCCAGAGCTTGAGGCCCAGGGCAAGATTCACGGTGACCGCCCACGTGCAATACATCAACCAAATTCCTGTCAGACACTGGAGCAGCCCTACGATATGGGTCACCTCCGTGACTTGAGCAATTCCGTTTCGAGCACTGAAAGAGAGCATGCTTAATTCCAACTTCCAGCGCCTAACCGAAACGCGGTTGTGCTTCTATCGAAAGGGGTTAGGGGTGAAATGGAGGAAACGAGCCAAACCTCGGAGAGCATGGCAGACCAGTCCCCGACAGTGTGTCAGAATTCGGACGCTAGGGCGCTTGCGACGAGGGCGTGAGGCTCCACCCCTTTAGGGACACGGTGGAATGGCGTCACAGCGATCCGCACGCCAACGCCAAAGGTCAAGTGAAGTCTTTCCGCGAGAGGAAACCCGGTTAGGATCAGTTGCAAGTGTTTTAGGGACGGTAGTCATGTTACTAGTACGGCTTGTTCGGAGTAATCGGAAAATGGAAGCCAGACTTGGAGAAGTTATATTCAACGTAACCGTATGGGTAGCTGAAATCGTTTCCCTGTGTAGTGGTCTTCAGAAATTGCCCGGCAAAGAGCCGGGCGTAGCCAAAGCCAAAGTTCAGTCCTTTATTCAACTGGTATTCGGCGACCAGATCGAGTTCGTTGCCGATGTGGCGGCTCGCGCCGGGGCGAGCGGGAACCGAAATCGCTCCGCTGCTGGCATAGAAATTGTCATTTGAAGTGGCCAGCCAGAAGCCTTCAAAGGCTTGCTTGAATAACCACTTCTTAGTGGCGTATTCTTCCACGCCCACCCGGAACTGCACAAGGTTCTTGCGGCCCACCTCATCGGCGAAGCCTAACTTGTCGTGATTGGAAGGATAGAGCGAGTCAAAGGTATTAAAGTCACGGCCCGCCGGATTCTTCGTTCCCGAGGCGTAGTTGCCCTCGAGATAGATCCGCGGCGCTGCGACAACGTTGGGAAACGTCTTGCCCACGCCGGCATAGCCCGCCCATGCGCCGATGGAAAACATGCCAAGAGAACCCTTCTGTCCATCAAACTCGGTGTCGTAGTCGAACTCCGAGGGGAGAGTGCCCTTCCAGTGCAGGCCGATGGTGACTTCATTGAGGTGGCCACGGCCGACCGTTTCCGGAAGACCAAAGTTCCCCGGTGCAAGACGCCAGAGAACATACGGCTCGAAGGTGGCGCGGGGAACGATGTTCTTGAAGCTCGAGTAGATTCCGTAGAAGTTGTTCCCGGGAAGCGCGCGGTGTAAGAAGGTATTGCTGCCGGGTACGACCGAAGAGGCGAAGACTGCCACTTCGTACCCGGGATGATGAATGTCGACCCGCGCGACATCAAAAGTGCGGCCGACGTTGAGCCAGTTGGACGGACCGATGACGCGCTCGTCACCAAAGAGGAGGACCTGGCGCCCTGCAAGGGCATCGACCCAACCTGATGTGGAACTACCGACCTGAACGTAGGATTGCCAGAGAGTCCAACTGTCCTCGAACGGGTTAGCGTTGGCGATGCGGTGATTGAAAAAGATACGAGAGTCCTGTACTTCCCCATAAAACTTCAGCCAGTCCTTGGGCTGAATCGCTACTTTCAAGCGGAAGCGATCCAGCAGGTAAACATCGCTTGTACCCCTGAAGCCGATACCTGTTGGGCCCTCAACACGATCACGATATTCGCCGCCAATGTGAAGCCAATAGGGCAAAATCTCGTCGAGTTTGGCGACAGGAAATAGCCAAGAAGTAGAATCTGGGTCGACTGCAGGTGGGCTGGTTGCAGGATTTGATTTAGGGTCCGTTTGCGCCTGCGCACGGTGTGCAAGCATGCTTACGCCAAGGAGGAAGGCTAGCAGCAGCGAGGTATGCGTTCTCATTCCGTCCCCATTGCCACGGAGCCCTACTCATCTGCGCGGCTAAATCCACTCATCTCTGTGGCAATTGCGATTCCAGATTCTTTCCGTGCTCATCGTCATAGCACTATGCCGCATATCTGCATGACACGAAAGGATATTGAATTCGTCGATGCGCTCTCTTTGCGTCCCCAGACACCCTAAGCAATGTCAGGATTCAGACAGGGCGTCAGGAACTGGACGCGGTTGGGAATGAGGGATCTCACGCGACCCCTCCCGTGCACCTAGGTCAAATACGGCCCAGATCACGGCCACCAACGGAAAATTGATCGCGGGAAAAGAGCGGTCGGCATCGTGAAGATCGAGCCGATTCCGAGCAGGACGAGGACGCCACAGTGAACTGTATACGGGCGCCGAAGCGCGATTCGGACCAGCCACATCGTGCAGTGTCCTTTTGCCGACTGACGCCAGAAGCTCACATGCTGCTCTGCCGTTCCGCGTCACATGAACGAAAGCACGCGTAATTCCAACTTCCAGCCCCGTTCGAGTCGTGGTAGCGCTTCTATCGAAAGGGGTTAAGCGTGAAATGGAAGAAAGGAGCCACACCCCGTAAAGCAAAGAGGACCACCGTCTGACAGTCACGTCAGAATACGGACTGACTTGTGAGGAAGAGCATGGGTATTTCACGCTGCCGCTGATTAGGTCTAATCAAGCACCATTAGAACAAACACGAATGGAAGGTAGATGATCGACGCAAAGAGCAGGCGACGCGCGACAGCGTTCGAATGGCGAAAGGCCAATTGTGCGGCGCAATAGAAAAAATACGAGCCCAGTAGCAAAGCTCCCACCATGTAGACAGGACCGGCACTGCCCAGGAGCACGGGGATAAGACTGAGAGGGATCAAAGCAAGGGCCGGGAGCACGCTCTGCCAAGCCATGAAACGAATTCTTCGCTGCCCACAAGGAAGAACCAGGTAACCCGCCCGGTCGTAGTCCTCGCGATACAACCACGCAATGGCCATGAAGTGCGGGAATTGCCAAACGAAGAGCATGGCGAAGAGCACCCACGCCTCCAGGCTCAACCTCCCCGATGCTGCAGCCCATCCGATCAGTGGCGGCATGGCTCCGGGAAAGGCGCCGACCAGCGTACAGAGCGGAGTTCTTCTTTTGAGAGGCGTGTACAAAAATAGGTAACTCAACAACGCCAGCACCGCGAGCATACTTGCGAGCGTATTCACGGCCCTGGCTAGGTAGACGCCGCCTGTGAATGACAGCAAGATCCCGAACCAGAGAACCGCCACAGGCTTTACGCTGCCGGAAACGAGTGGGCGCCGTGCAGTCCGCCGCATCTGGGCGTCGAAGCGCCGTTCCATAAATTGGTTCAGTGCACCGGCTCCACTGGCCACGAGCAATGTACCTGCCAAGGTGTGCATCAGCAGCGTCAACGGGAAGTCATAAGACATTAATGGACGAGCCCAGCAGAAGCCAGCGAAGGTTGTGATGACAATGAGAAAGTTCACTTCTGGCTTGGTAAGCGCCCAGTAATCGGCTAGAACTTTTGAGCGAACGAGGTCCGCTCGCTGCGCCGCCGCAGCTTCCAGCGCGCCAATGGAGGATTCCGTTGCCATCTTCAGACGACCTCTGCGCCGGGGCCGGCCAGTGGCCGTGAGGTGACGTGGGGCAAGTCACCTCGCACTAGGTTCGAATCGAGGGCGCTGGGAGTGGAGAGCAATTGCGTTGTGATCAACACCGCAGGGACCAAATAAACAAACGTCACGCAAACCCACATCAGGGCGCCCGCATACTCCTGGTCCTGGAGAGGTGAAATACCGAAATGCCCAGTCCCGGACAGGTAGCACGGATAGACAACGCGGTCGCAGAACGTAAGAAACGCAGAAAGCGCGTCGCACGGCAAGGTGGCAAAGAAAAGGTATAAAACAATGGACCACCGCGGCCACTGCGCGACGTTCGGCCAAGGCTGGATAACGGGCCACCAGAAGAGAAGTCCGGCGCTGAGAAAGCATGCATACTCCACTTCGTGCCACCCCTCTGAACGCATGCCTAATTCGAACGCAGCCGGAACATGCCATCCGATGAGAGCGACTGTAGCGGCAAGCCAGCAAAACATCGGATGACCCAAAGCGCACCCCAGCCGCTGCACTGGAGACCAACGCAAAGACCCGGCCAGCCACTCACGAACGAACCACCGCGGTAAGCCGTGCATGAACACTCGGAACGGGGCTCCGAGCAGAATCAAAGGCGGAGCCACGGCCATCAGTAGAACGTGGTCCACCATATGGATCGAGAGCAGTTCATGGTGAAACGTTCGCAGCGGCGAACCCAAGGCAATCCACACTGCAAACATCCCATTCATGAAAGCGGCAAGCTGCCAAGGCGAAATCACGTTCGGAATCGTACTGCGGAGACGCGACCAACCTCGTAAGTAGACCGATGCCGCAAGAAACAGGGCAAGCGTAACTGGGAAGGAAACGGACCATGGTTCGAGTGCGGATGAGATTGCAGGTGTCATGGCCGACCTGAGAGACGGACTGCGGAAGAATTCTGCCCGCTTCCTCCAAATGCCAAAGCTCGGGAAGCGTCTCGCGCCGGCGCCTGTCCCGCCGGATGCAGCGTTTGAAGGAATGCCACGAGAGCAGTCGTCTCGGCCGGAGTAAGATTTTTGCCATAAGCTGGCATGTTTCCCCCGCCTTGGATCACTTGGCGTATCAACTGGTCCGGGGTAAGTTGAACAGCAACGCTGTCCAGCGCCGGACCCCGCTGACCTCCCATCCCCTCAAGGGCGTGGCAGTTATGACATTGCTTCGCCTGGAAAACGAGAGCGCCCTGCCTCTCTAGTGCTGTCCTGTGCTGTAGGAATCGCACCGGGATGGGATCACTGCTCCAAGCGTTCATCTCCGGGCTCCATGGCGTATATCCTGCGAGATGGGTGAAGGTCGCAAGTGTAACGGCAACAAGCAGGATTGTGAGAACAGCAATCGGGCGCCGTCGCCAACTTTTTTCGCCCTCGCCGGACAGAAATGGGAGAAGAAGCAACGCGCCGATGATGATGACCGGGCCGATGAGCAGAGCCGGCGTCTCCATCGACGCTGGTAAGAACGAAAGCACTGCGTACAGCCACAAAAAGAAGTAATCGGGTTTTGGCGCCGTTTGAATGATCGTCGGATCCGGCTGACCGGTTGGTCCGAACGGGCCGAAGTACACGGCGCACGCGGCAACCGCCAAGATGACAAATGCAGCGAAGAATAGATCTTTCCAGACCGCATAGGGGACAAAAGGAGCGCCGTCCTTCTGCGTCAATTCGTGGTACTCGTGTTCGTAGGTTGCTTTCTTGACAAGGCGGCCAGGCATTGGCCATTCATTGATCCCGAGCTTTATCACCATTAAGAGATGCAAACCCACAAATCCAATCAGCATCCCTGGTATCACGAACACGTGCAGGGCGAAAAATCGTGACAGGGTGGCACCGGCGATGATTGGCCCACCGAGCATCAATTTCACGATGGCCGGCCCTAGAAGCGGGACACGGCTTGCAATGGATGCTCCGATCCCGAGTCCCCAATACGCGTCTTGATCGAAACGAAGAACCTGTCCGGTAAACGCCATGCCCATCGTCATCAGAAGGAGAAATACTCCGATCACCCAGGTGAGCTCGCGGGGAAACTTGAAGGCGCCGAAAAGGAAGACTTGCACCATGTGAATGAGGACGATGGCCACCATGAAGTTCGAGCCCCACCCGTGCAACGCACGGATGAACCACCCCAAAGTCACGTCGTGATTCAAATTTTGCAAACTGTTCCACGCTTCGCTGGCAGAGGGGACATAAATTAAAGCCAGCATGATTCCGGTGGCGAGTTGCAGAAGGAACACGACGAGGGCGGCGCTTCCGAACACATACCACCAACTGGCGGTGTTCTTCGGCACGGGATGCTCGGAAACTTCGCGGATGGGCGCGGCAAGCTGCAATCGCCGGTCGAACCACGCCCCGATCTGCGCGATCAGGCGCATGGCGGTGTCTCTCCGAGGAGCGCAGCACTCGCTCCGGGCGTGGGTAACTCGCCCGCTTGGATCGTGACCAAGCCGTTCTGTACTTTGTACGGATACTCGAACAATCCACGCTCCGGCGGACCCGAGGCACGTGCCCCATCTTGGTAATACGCGCCTCCGTGACAAGGGCACATGAACAGCCCGGACTGCGGGAACCAGCGCACGGGGCAGCCGAGATGCGCGCAATTGATGGCGAAAACCTGGAATTTCTCTCCTCCGATGCGCCTTACCCAACATGCCGTGTCTGCCGTCTTGCCGTCCGTTGGCGTTACATACGGATTCCGAAACGTAGCTAGACGCGTCTCTCCTTCCGGGAATTGGTTGATGGTTCCGAGCGATACCCACGATAGATAACGGTTCGCGCGTCCGCGCATAACCGAGGACAAAAGGAATCGAACGACCGGGACGGCAAGCGCCGTCACGACCAAACCGTTGAATAGAATTCCCACTTTCATAAACAGCCCGCGCCGGGAAATCGTCTTATCAGTCGACATCGTGATGCTCCACGTTCTTCAAGTCTGGGTAAGGCCGGCCGGGGCTATGGACGCGCCGCGAAGCCAGCCAAGCAACTACATCGGTGATTTCCTGGTCGGACATGGGCCTGCCCGGCACATTCTCGCGCCAGTCCGGCGCGCTCAATTCCGGCCGTCCAGTGATGACAGTGGTTCGAAGATGTTGATCACTCACTAGCGCCAGATATGACCCGTCTACAATGGAACTAGCCCTCTTGCCTCCTGTCCCATCGGAGCCGTGACAAGAGGAGCAGAATGTTTGATACACCACGGTGCCGCGCTGCAGGTCGCCGGGAGTTTTCGCTGCATAGGGTGGAGGGTTAGCGCCGGGGAGAAGACCAGACTGAGCCCAGGAGCGGATTCCGCTAACCAGGATATCGATCTGTTTGTCGGTGAGCATTCCGCCAGCGCTTTGCGCGAAGGCGGGCATCGCAGTGCCATGTACTCCATTGGCAGCGGCGCGGCGTATCGCGGCGGCGTCAGCGATCGCCAGGAAAACGGGATCTCGCAGAGCGATCGTCGCTCCTCCGTTTCCGCTGGTACCGTGGCATCCCGCACAGTTCTGTCCGAAGAGGATATTGAACTCTACAAGCTGATCAGGCGGGATGACGTCGGAGCCTGGTCCCGGGCGTCCCGGTGAACTGTTACAGGCGGCGCAGGCCAAAACGGCAGAGGCCGATAGAGCGAGAAGATTGCGGTGGCGTTTCATTGCCGCTGATTCTCTTTGCTTTTGTCGTCCATGGCCCCGGTTGCCTCCACCCCAGCCCGGATAGGAAAGGGAAGGTGTTGCCAAGTTCGTACGCGCACTTGCCTGGAAACCACGATGCCGGCAACGATGCCGAATCCGACCTGCGAGAGGACAAACCAGAACCAGTCAATGCGCTGGTTCAGCACTGGATCGACCATTTCAAGAATGCTGTGAAGCAAACCAGACCACATGAGGGGAGCGACGAAGCCTCCCAGCAGAATTGGGCGGCGCGGAAACATAGGAAGCGTTGCGCCGTAGAGTAGGCCGACGATCAAAGAAGTGACCAGGTGGACGGCGGCGGCGATGATTAAGGCGTCCCAATGAAAGGCGGCGATTTGCGCTGTCGTGTTTCTTGCCGGGAAGAAGCCGGCAGCCAAGAGGTTAATCGGATACCAGATGCCATGCTTGCTGGCGATTCCGTAAATCATCGCCAGGACCGCCATAACTACGCTGCCCGCCAACCCGCCCTTCACTCCCGCCGAAACCGGATAGATTTCCAGGGGCAGTCGCGGACGGTGCAATTCGGGGGGAATCCATGACACCTGGGCCACCTCGGGGCGGCTCGTGAATACCGGTATTGGTTTCTCCGCGATCAGCAAGGATTCGTGTTTCTCATGGGGCAGCACGTCGCGGAACCAGCCGACGCATCCACTGACAGCCAATATCGCACCAAGAATGCTTAGAGATGCGCTGGTCACCAATCCGGCGAAGAGCAGCGCGACGCCGAACGCCAGGACAATCGGCCAAGCTGTGGGTGCGGGCATATCTATGGCGGCTGATGCGCTCTCGTGTGTTTCTGTCTGAAGATCGAGTAGCTCTGAGCCCATCTTCCGCTCCTTTCCTCAGCGTCCAATCACATACACAACGAGGAACACCACGATCCACACTGCGTCCACGAAGTGCCAATAGAGAGACAACACCTCGGCGCGCTCGACGTGTTCCTGTTTTACGCTTCCGAGAAGCGTGAAGCCCATGACGATCGAGAGGCAGAGAAGCCCCACAATCACGTGAAACCCGTGCAAACCGACCAATGAGTAGTAAGTGGTTCCGAACAGGTTGGTGCTGATCGTTAGTCCGTCCACGTAAATCAGCCGATGCCATTCGTTCGCCGTCCCATAAAGGAAAGCAGCGCCCAAGGCAAGCGTTCCGAGCCACCAGGTTCCGAAGGTTCCGATGTTTCCCCGGCGAAGCGCACTGACAGCTAGGTGAATCGTCAGACTGCTGGAAAGCAAGCAGATCGTATAAAAGATCGGGGCACTTAGAAGGTCCTTCGGCATCGGTCCGGTGAGACTCTTGCCGATGTAAAAGAGGTAGGCCACGACAAAAATGGTGAAAATCGCAGACTCGGCGGCGATCAGGCAGAACATTGCCGTCCGCCCGCGAGCGGGAAGTTCCCAGTTGAGCTCAGGCTTGGGCGTCGTCATGAATGTCGTATTCATCGCAGCTTCCCTGCTACTCGTACTTCCAGTCCGGATCGGATGGGTGCTTTAGATCCCAGAGCGGGCGGCGACTCCTGACCACAGGAACTACCGGGAAGTTCCATTCGGGCGGGGGTGAACTCGTCGACCATTCCAGTGTCCACGCGTCCCAAGGATCGCTCCCGGCGGTTTCGCCCCTGAAGTAGGACCACAGCAGGTTGCCAAGGAAAATTAAAATGCCGGCCGCCTGAAAGAACACTCCAATCGTCACGATCAGATTCCAGGTGTCCCACCCGCGACCCGGCTCGTAGGTATAAATTCTCCGCGGCATCCCTAATAGTCCGGGGATATGCATGAAATCGAAGGTCAGATGAAAGCCGATAACGAAGAGCCAGAAATGCAGCCGGCCGAGCGCCTCGCTGTACATTTTTCCCGACATTTTCGGAAACCAGTAATAGAAAGCGCCGAAAGCCGCGAAGAGGATTCCGCCCACGATGACGTAGTGGAAGTGCGCGACCACGAAGTAGGAATTCCCAAGATGCCAATTGAACGGTGCTACGCCCAGCATGATCCCCGTAAGACCGGCGATCAAGAATTGAAAGAGAAAGCCTATCGCGAAGAGCATCGGCGTCTTGAAGTGAATCTTTCCGCCCCACATCGTCGCCAGCCAGTTGAATATCTTGATGCCGGTCGGAACAGCGATAGCCATCGTCGTGAGCACGAAAAAGGTGTTGGCGTTGGAGTTCATGCCAACCGTGAACATGTGATGGGCCCAGACGCTCATACCGATGAACGCAATGCAGATTGATGCCGCGACCATTGCCGGGTAGCCGAAAATCGCTTTGCGTGAAAATACCGGAACAATCTCGGAAATGAAGGCAAAGGCAGGAAGCACCAGAACGTAGACTTCCGGATGGCCGAAAATCCAAAAGAAGTGCATCCAAATTACGGCGGAGCCTCCAGCTTGCGTGTCGAAGAAATGTCCACCCAGGTAGCGGTCCACCAGCAGCATGACCTGCGCAGCCGTGAGCGGGCTGACGGCAAGTATCACCAGCACCGCCATGACCAGATTGAGCCACACCAACAGCGGCATCTTCCCCAGCGTCATTCCCGGGCAGCGCATGCACAGGACCGTGGCGATAATATTGATCGCCGTGCCGATGCTGCCGAACCCCGAAACCAGTAAGCTCAATGTCCAGAAATCCGTGCTGTGTCCTGGCGAAAACGTCTGCGAAGTGAGTGGCGCGTAAGCAAACCATCCGACGTCAGGAGCACTTCCGGCCCCGTACAGACCATTGGCACCGAGGAAACTAAAATAAAGAAAAATGCCTCCGAACGCCGTCAGCCAGAAACTGAAAGCATTGAGACGCGGGAAGGCCATGTCCCGCGCACCGATCATCAGCGGAATGAGGTAATTGGCAAATCCAAACAGCAGGGGCATGACCACGAAGAAAATCATGGTGGTCCCATGCATCGTGAACATTTGATTGAACAGGCCGGGCGAGACGAAATTATAATGCGGCCGGATGAGCTGGATGCGCATGATCGCCGCTTCGATCCCGCCGATCACAAGAAAAAACAAGGCATAAAGGATGTACAGGATGCCCAGCCGCTTATGATCGACGGTGGTCACCCATTCGTGAAGCCTAGCGACGAGAGGACGAGACGGCATCTCGGCCGTAAGCGTTGAGATTGCATCAGTCGACATCAAGCGTTCTCCTCAACGCGCTCAGCGCAGCGTCGCCAAATATGCCGTCACCGCGTCCAGTTCGTGATCGCTCAATCCCATGGCCGGCATTTTGGATCCAGGT
>WNFR01005616.1_pt1 | contig 15263 bp, 14 predicted proteins | sample 5400221 | NCBI WGS metagenome assembly WNFR01 (sample SAMN13153357, study PRJNA577476) | soil metagenome | isolation source: 40 cm soil under Madrone tree | place: USA:California | collected 2016-06-14 | reverse complement strand
TGGCCTGCGCAATTTGCTGCTCATCACCGGCGATCCGCCCAAGATGGGGCCGTATCCAAACGCGACGGCCGTGTTCGACATCGACGCGATCGGCTTGACCAACCTCGTGAGCCAGCTCAATCACGGCCTCGATCCCGGTGGCAACGCCATTGGCCCGCCGACGAAGTTCACGATTGGCGTCGGTGTAAACCCGGCCGCGCTTGATCCTTCACAGGAGCTCAAGCGCTTCGAGTGGAAGGTCGAAGCCGGTGCTGAGTACGCGATTACGCAACCGGTGTTCGATGTGAAGCAACTCGAGAAATTTCTCGGCACGATCGAGCACACGCGGATTCCCATCGTCGCCGGGATCTGGCCGCTGGTTTCGCTGCGCAACGCCGAGTTTCTAGCGAACGAAGTGCCGGGTGTGGTCGTGCCGGCGAGTATCATCGAGCGGATGCGATCCGCGAGCGCCAAGTCCAAGGAGCACGGTGTGGCGGAGGGAATCGCAATCGCGCGCGAGATGCTGGAGCGTGTGAGGCCCCACGTGCAGGGCGTGCAGGTGTCGGCGCCATTCGGAAAGGTCGAGCTCGCATTGGAGGTATTCCGCGACACTCTGGCCGCAGCCGTGGCCAGGACGGCGTAGTGTCGGCCGCGGAGATCTTCCTTTCGCGCTCGCGCTATTGGCTCACGAAGGAATATCCGATCAAGCTCCGGCACTGCGTCAACGCCCTGCCGCGGGGCGCCGTGTGGGCGCGGCCAAATCACGCTTCCAACAGCGTCGGCAATCTCCTCGCTCACCTCACCGGCAACGTCACAGAGTGGATTCTCGGGGGCATCGGCAGGCGTGAGATCACCCGCAATCGCGCTGGCGAGTTCGCGCGGAAAGCAGGCGACGAGGGATCGGTGCTGCTCGACAATCTCGAAGCCGTACTGCGTGAAGCCGACGCCGTGCTGGCGGGCTTGTCAGAGATGGATCTGGAGCGATCGATCGTAATCCAGGGCCGTGAGACGACGGTCCTGGCCGCGGTCTATCACGTGGTCGAGCACTTCGCCATGCACACGGGACAGATAATCTTCCTCACCAAGACCTACGCCCCGAACAAGATCCACTTCTACGAGGATGCCGAGGGCTTGGCGCGACCCACCTGGCACGAGGGTACGATGCTGGACGAAGCCGCACACTAGTCGGCCAGCGCGCCCCGCACCATTTTGCACAGATGAAGGGAATTCTGATCGTCGATCACGGCTCGCGGAAAGATGAAGCGAACGAAATGCTGCCGCACATGGCTGAGCTCATTCAAAAGCTTGCTGGCGAGGATGTTGTCGTCCGGCACGCCCACATGGAGCTTGCCGATCCCGACATCAGCGAAGGGTTCGCCGACTGCGTTCGTGCGGGAGCGACCGAGGTGATCGTGTTCCCCTACATGCTCTCACCCGGCCGGCATTCGACTTCGGACATTCCACGCATGGTCGGCAAAGTTGCACAAGAGTTCCCGGGCGTGGGGTTCAGTGTGACTCCAGCGTTTGGATTGCATGAAAAGCTGGCTGCGGTCGTCCTTGAGCGAGCCGGCGTTGGAGTCAATGCCGACTGAAACGACAGCCTCGCCGTCCGCGCTGACGCTCCTCTCCGACGAGGAGACGATGTTCCGCGACGCGGTGGCGGCGTTCGCGCAGGAAGAGGTCCGGCCGCGGGTCGCAGATATGGAGAAGGCGGGAAGAATCGATCCCGCACTGCTGCCAAAATATTTCCAGCTCGGACTCATGGGCATCGAGGTGCCGGATCAGTACGGCGGCGCCGGCGGCACGCTCTTCATGGTTACGCTCGCGGTCGAAGAGATCAGCAAGGTGGATGCTGCGTCGGCAATCGTCTGCGATGTGCAGAACACCCTGGTCAATTACCCGATCGCCCGGTACGGCACCGACGCGCAGAAAGCGAAGTATCTGCCGCAGCTCGCATCCGAGATCATCGGCGCGTACGCGCTGTCAGAATCGGGTTCTGGCTCGGATGCATTCGGGCTGGCGGCTCGCGCCGAGAAGCGCGGCGACAAGTGGCTGTTGAATGGACAGAAGTTGTGGATCACCAACGGCGCGGAAGCGGGCGTGTTCGTGGTGTTCGCGAACGCGGATCCGTCCGCCGGTTACCGCGGCATCACTGCATTCATCATAGAGCGCAGCTTCAATGGATTCAAAGTCGGAAAAAAGGAGGACAAGCTCGGGATTCGCGCCTCGAGCACGGTCGAGCTGTTGCTCGACAATTGCGAGGTTCCCGAGGAGAATGTGCTCGGGCCCGTCGGTCAGGGTTACAAGATCGCGATCAACACTCTGAACGGAGGGCGCGTCGGCATCGGCGCGCAGATGATCGGCATCGCGCAGGGCGCGCTCGACGCCACCATCAAGTACCTCAACGAGCGCAAGCAGTTCGGGAAGTCGCTCGCCGAATTTCAGGGAGTTCCCCGCCTCAAGGATGCGGGAAAGGACATTGCGCGCGAGGGAGCGATGGCGAAGCTCTTCTCCTCACAGGTGTGCGAACGCGTCACCTCGCTCTGTGTCGAGCTGTTCGGGGGCTACGGCTACACGAAGGACTACCCCGTGGAGAAATTCTATCGCGACGCCAAGATCGGCACGATCTACGAGGGGACGTCCAACATGCAGCTGCAGACCATCGCAAAAGCTGTCCTCAAGAATTGAACTGCAACTTATGACTATCGGCCGGGGGCCTAACTGCAACTTATGACTACCGGCCCGGGGCTGTCGGCGGTCCGGCTGATGGCCGCGAGCGCGCGCAGTCATGGCTGAGTTGTTCCGCGCAGCAAGCCCTCCCTTACTCTGCGCGCCTTGGTCGATGCGCGTGGGTCCTCGAGCAAGCGCGACCCGACACGCGTCACGAAGCGGAGGCGGGCCGTCAGAGTTTGCTCCGCGCCATTTCGCCGAACCACTACCGGGACCTCCGCGCCTTCGGGTTGGCGGGCGTAGCGCGAGCGAAATTTGTCCGTCCAGTTTGGATCGTCGGCGCTGAATCCGCCGACGGAAATGAGCTGATCTCCGGGTTGGACGCCGGCCGCCGCGGCGGAACTTTCCGGAATCACTTCGGTCACGTGCAAGCCAGTCGAGTCCTGAAGACTCGCGATTCCCAGCTGGGGTACGCGCGTTGTGTCGCGCGCGAGGCGAAGTCCCGCCAGCGGGAGAACCTTGTCGTAGGGGAATGGCTCGCGGCCATCGATGTAGCGAGAGTAGAAATCACCGAAGGATTTTCCTTTCGCGGCCTTGCTCACCGTGGCCCACCATTCGTCGGACGTGAAGCCACGATCACTCTTGTATGCAGTGTTGAAAAGGGTGCGCATCACATCGTCCAGCGAGCTGTGGTTGTCGCTCGCGTCGCGGATCATGATGTCGAGCAGCAATCCGGCCAGCGATCCCTTCGGATAGTAGATGTACTCGGTTCCATCGCGTGGATGAATCCACGTCGACAGCGATGCATCCTCGAGCGCGGTTGGAGGGAGCTCGTCGACCTGCGACATCTTGTCGCTGGTCAGCATGTAAAAGCCGTTCGCATCCACGAGCCCGCCGCGGACCTCCGCCAGATCGGCGTAGTAGTCGGTGATTCCCTCGCTGATCCACAGCAAGGGCGTGGGCTGCTCCTCATCATACCTGTACGGCCACAAATCGGCAGGCCGCAGGCGCTTTACGTTCCAGGCGTGAAAGATCTCGTGCGCGTAGAGTGACGGAAGCACCGGTGTGCCGAGCATTCCTGGACTCAGCACATCGACGTGGGAATTCTGGTGCTCTAGACCCGAGCCGCCACCGTAGGATGGATCGGTGATCTGCAGCACGCTATACGTGTTCCACGGTACTTCATTGAACACCTTGACCTCGACCGGAATAACTCGTTTGAGCGCGTCCCAGACGGCGACGCGGGCCGGGCCCGTGACACTTCCCGAGGGATACGTGGCAAAGCGGACCCAGGTGCCCGATATCTGCGCGCTGTCAAGGTCGAATTGCCCAACGAAGAAGGGCATGTCCACCAGATCGTGATAGTTCGACGCGGCGTAGCGGTGTGCGCCGGCCGGCGACATGCCGGTCACGATCTTCCATCCGGCTTCCGTGTTCACCGTCACCGACGACGGAAAGTCGAATCCCCTGCCCTCAGGATACAGAAAGAGATTCGTCCCATTGAAGAGAAGAAAATCCGGGCGCGACCACGTGTTCGCGTTGTCGAGGCTGTCGGCCAGATAGTCGAATCGCACGGTGACCTCGCCTACTCCACGGGGACGAATACGCCAGGTGTCGGGATCGATCTTGTCCCAGGCCAGCGAGTTCCCCGATTGCTCCGCCGAGAAGTTGGAGACTTCACGGGCAAAGTTGTCGATCTCGTAGGCTCCGGGCGTCCACTTGGGAAGCGAGAGCAGAACAGCATCCGTCCCCCCGACAGTGAACGTCATTGTGGATGTCACCCGCCGGTGCACGCCGTTGGCGCGAGTGAACGTCACCTCGTAGCGGATGTTGGTGAGCGGCGCGGACGTCGCTGCGCCCTGTGCGAAGGCACCGGACGGCGAGACGATCGCGCCGAGCACGACTGGGAGCAGGAGACTGAATTTTCTCATCATGGAAATTGTGAGTTGGACACTGGCAAGCGATGACTAATAGAGAAGACCAACTGCGAGAAGAGCTAGGTGGTGGGTGCGAGGTGCTAGGTATGAGGCTTGAGGTAGAAGCGTCATGTGGTGCGCGTTACCTCCTACCTCGCGCCCAGTACCTCGCACCTTCAACCTTGCTCTTCTCGCAGTTGGTTTTCCATTCCCGTCGCGCCGCGCCGACGCCTGCGTTGCAAGAGTCGTTCGCGCGCGTGAGTTAGGAGCGTCCTCCGCGCGATGCTATATTCGACCTCCCCAGTACACACGCCCCTGATGATCGCCACTGAATCCCTAAGCTTTTTAAAGAAACTCCTCGATACGCCGGGTCCTTCCGGCTTCGAGGCCGCGCCAGCGAAGCTGTGGCGCGACTACGCAAAGAAATTTGCGAAGGTAAGTGGCGACGTCGCCGGCAACAGCCTGGCAGAGGTGAATGGCGGCGGCAAGCCGATAATCATGCTGGCCGGCCACATCGATGAGATCGGCGTCATCGTCAATTACATCGACGACCAGGGCTACGCCTACATCCAGCCGATTGGCGGCTGGGATCCGCAGGTGTTGATCGGGCAGCGTCTGCGCTTCATCGGCCGCAAAGGTGAGGTGTTTGGCGTCGTGGGTAAAAAGCCGATCCATCTCATCAAGCAGGAAGAGCGCGAAAAGGCAGCGAAGTTCACCGACATCTGGGTGGACTTCGGCGCCAAGACAAAAAAAGAGGCGGAGGAGATGGTTCTCGTGGGCGACCCGGGCGTGATCGACTCGCGCACCATGGAGTTTCCGAATGGGAGACTCGTTTCGCGCTCGATTGACGACCGGATCGGCGCGTTCGTCGTGCTCGAGGCGCTACGCCGGTACGCGGCCAAGCCCGGTTCGGCGAAGGTCGTCGGCGTCGCCACGACACAGGAAGAGATCGGCTATCGGGGCGGCGGGGCGGGTGTGTGCGCGACCGGCATCGGCCCGCAGATGGCAATCGTCGTTGATGTGACGTTCGCGATCGACCACCCCGGTGTCGAGAAGAAGGAATACGGTGAAGCCACCATCGAAGGCGGCCCGGTGCTGACGCGCGGCTCAATCATCTCTCCGGTGGTATTCGAGCTGCTGCGGAAGACGGCGGAAACCCGGAAGATTCCCTTTTCGCTGCATGCGGCGGGACGGGAGACGAGCACCGATGCCGACGCAATTCACATCGCGCGCGAGGGAGTCGCGACGGGCCTCGTGTCCGTCCCCAATCGCTACATGCACTCGCCGAACGAGCTGGTGAGCATCCAGGATCTGGATCACGCCGCCGAGCTGATCGCCGAGACCTGCCGGGCGGTGACGAGCAAAACCGACTTTACCGCGCGTTAGTCGAGGGTCGTCGCCGCCTTCGTGAGCTCGCCGAGCTAGCCGTCCATGCCCAAGCCTATCCCCGCGCCTCGGGAAGAAGGATTCACGACGACAACTGGCTCACCCCTTTACTGGGCGAAGTACGGTCGGCCGGGTGCCGCGAAGCTGTTGGTTCTTCATGGTGGACCGGGTGCCGACCACCGGTATCTGCTGCCGCAGATGCTGCACCTCGGCGAGACGCACGATCTGCTCTTTTACGACCAGCGTGGAGGCGGGCGCTCCCGGGCCGATGCGCGGATTCCGATCACGTGGAAGACCCATGTCGAAGATCTGGGAGCGATAGTCGAGGAGTTCGGGCTCGTGCCCTTATCGATCGTCGGGTACTCGTGGGGCGCGATGCTCGGGCTGCTTTACGCGATCGAACAGAGGGTGAATCCGCATCTCATCGCGCCCGAGCGCATGGCGCTGATCAGCCCTGGCCCGTTGACGAGGGAATACAGGCGTCAGTTCGAGGCGGAATTCGCCCGCCGGCAGCAAAGTCCCGAGCTACAAAGGATGCGCGTCGAGCTGGCGGCGTCAGGGTTGCGAGAGAAAGACCCGGAGGCACACCGGCAGCGTGCCTTTGAGCTGGGGGTCGCAGGTTATTTTTCAGATCCGCGCAGGGCGACGGACCTCACGCCCTTCAGGGTAGTCGGCCGGGTACAGGAATCCGTATGGGAAAGTCTGGGGAATTTTGACCTCATCAGCGACCTGAAAGGGATCAAAATCCCCTCGATAATCGTTTCTGGCCGTGACGATCCGATTCCACTCGCGTCTTCCAGTGAAGCCGCTAGTGCGCTCGGAACGAACCTCGTGGTTCTGGACGAGTGCGGCCATGTGCCGTACGTTGAACAGCCGCAAGGGCTATTCAGGGCACTCGACCCATTCCTAGATGAATCCACTCCGTCCGTACGAAGCTGAAACTCGGCCATGACATCAGACTCCGGCGTCACACAGCACGCGATCAGCTCGATCATGGTCGACGGCAAGGAATACAAGGTCGCGCTCCGTCTCGCGTACGATGGCGTGGAATACATTGGCAGGCTCTGGTTCAGCGATCCGTCCAGCGATCAGATGGGAATTCCGGATCACGGCGCCGTTCCGGGGCGCACCATCGCTGAAGCGGTTGAAGTAGCCAGAAAACTCACTCCCCAGGACCTCGAGAGGCGCTGCCACCGCGCTCTCGCCGATAAGCGACGCTACATCCGCCTTCGCCGCGCGACGGAAGAGATCATTACCAAGATCAAGTACATGAACCGCGTAGCCGTCACGATGCGCCACGGCATGCTCGACAGCGAGGGCGCCAGCCAGGAGCTGGAGCTGATTCAGAAGCAGATCGAAGAGATCGTGAAGACGCTGCCCTTCCACGCCGGAATCGAAGAGACGGCCTAGTTCTCCGCCCTCATATATTGGGGGCATGGATTCCCGCTCGGCCGCGCACGTTCTCTCCCAGATCGGCGCCCTCCTCCAGGTAAAAGGCGAACAGAAATTCAAGGCGCGCGCATACGCCGGCGCGGCCCGTTCGCTCATCGCGCTCGACACCGATGATCTCGCTCCCCTGCTGCGCTCTGGCGAGCTGGCGGACACGCCCGGAATAGGACCCGCGACCCTGTCGGTCGTCCGTGAGCTGGTCGAGACGGGCGAGTCGTCGTATCTCAACCAGCTGCGCGAAGGAATGCCCGAAGGATTGTTGGAGCTCTTTCGCGTTCCGGGACTCAACGCCGCCAGAATTCAGGTGATCCACGACGCGCTCGGCGTTCAGTCGTTGGAAGACCTGGAGCGTGTGGCGCAGAACGGTCAACTGGCCGGGTTGCCGAAGTTCGGCAAGAAGACAGCCGAGAAGATCCTGCGAGGGATCGAGATCCTCCGGCGCGACGCGCATCTCAAGCGCTTCCCGGCAGCCGCGATCGAGGCGCATCTCCTGCTCGCCAACATCGTCAAGCATCCCGACATTGCTAAGGCCGAGGTCGCGGGGTCTATCCGCCGACACAACGAAGTCGTCGGCGACATCGACATTGTGGCCGAGTGTTCGGCGGACCCTGCGAAGGTGGCGGCATCGTTTGCGCGGTCACCCGGAGTGGCCGAGAGCAAGATTCGCGAGGACCCGGGGTCAGTGCACATTCGATTCGTCGATGGGACGCACCTCGACATGCACTGCGTCACCAAGGGTGATTACCCGGTAACGTTGTGGCGTGCGACGGGAAGCACGGCGCACGTCGAGGAGATGAACGTGTTCGCCCGCAACAAAGGGGTCGAGATCGCCGGCAATTCGCTGATCGGGCGGGGCGGAAGGAGAGTCAGCCTGAAGGATGAAGACGCGTTTTTCACGGCGCTGGATCTGGAGCCGATTCCTCCCGAAATGCGGGAGGGGATGGGTGAGATCGAAGCGGCGTCTCGGGGGAAGCTGCCGAACCTGGTGACTTTCGACGATCTCCGAGGCGTTCTGCATTGTCATTCTGATTATTCCGACGGAACCGCGACGATCGAGGCGATGGCGAACGCGGCAAGGGAACGCGGCTGGGATTACATCGGAATCTCCGATCATTCTGAGTCAGCGTTTTATGCGGGCGGCCTCAAGCGAGACAAGCTCCTGCGGCAGCAGGAGGAAATCGACCGCCTGAATTCAGAGATGAAAGGTTTCCGCATCCTCAAGGGAATCGAAGCGGACATCCTGGCCGATGGCCGACTCGACTACGACGCGGAAATTCTGGACGGTTTCGACTACGTAGTGGGATCGATCCATTCGCGCTTCAGCATGGATGGAGACGCGATGACGAAGCGCGTGCTCGCGGCTTTCGACGACCCGCACCTCACGATTCTGGCACATCCAACCGGCAGACTGCTTCTCACGCGCGAGCCGTACCCGATCAACATTGCAGCGGTGCTCGAGAAAGCCGCGCGGGTTGGAGTGGCGGTAGAGCTCAACGCCGATCCACACCGGCTGGATCTCGACTGGCGTTATTGCCGTCAGGCGAAGGAGCTGGGCGCGACGATCGAGATCGGACCCGACGCCCATTCGACAGCGGCGCTCGACAACGTGCATTTTGGAATTGGAATGGCGAGAAAAGCGTGGCTCGAGGCGGGCGAGATTCTCAACACGCGGGGCGCAGACGACGTGCTCGCGTTTGCGCGGAAGAGGCGGAGCAAGTGAAGCGAAAGGCCGCCAAAGCAAAAGTGGGAAGTGGGAAGGGGGAAGCGGGGGCAGAACCCCGCGCGGCTCCGGTGCGAAAGGCGCGCCGAATTGCGAAGAATGCAATCGGTCCTTACGCGCTCGAGGTTTTTTCGCGTCTCAAGCGCGAGTATCCCGATGCGCACACCGAGCTCGACTACGAGACGCCGCTCCAATTGGCGATCGCCACCATCCTGAGCGCCCAGTGCACCGACAAACGCGTGAACATGGTGACTCCGTTGCTCTTTCGGACTTTTCCGACGGCCGCGTCACTCGCCGATGCGCCGCCGGAAAAACTGGAGGAGATCATCAAGAGCACCGGGTTTTTCCGCAACAAGACGAAGAGCCTGATCGGCCTCGGCAAGGCTCTGGTCGAGCGGCACAACGGAGAGATCCCGGATTCGATGGAGGAGCTCGTCAAGCTCCCCGGAATCGGACGCAAGACCGCGAACGTCATCCTCGGCAACGCGTTCAAGAAAAACGAAGGCATCGTCGTTGATACTCATGTCGCACGAGTGAGCCACAGGCTCGGCCTCACCAGAGAGACGGATCCGATCAAGATCGAGCAGGATCTGATGCCGTTATTCCCGCGCGAAGACTGGGCGCTGCTCTCACACCTCCTCATCTTTCACGGCCGTAGAGTCTGCGAGGCGAGAAGGCCCAAGTGCGAAATCTGCGTGCTCAACGACATCTGCCCGTCGAGCACGGTCTAGTGTTATCATACAGGCCGAAGCCGGCAATGAAAAGGAACTGCCAACTGAACGGGTGCGAGCTGTCAGAAGCGTTGTTGCCAGTGATCAGTTCAGAACGTCGGGACGTCTCGATGGGCGTAAGAAACACGGTTGGCTTGTGGTGGATGGCCGCCGGTAACGTCCGGACGTAGTGAACTAGCAACTGACCGCTATGCTTCTAACCACTGGCACCCGTTCAGTTGCAGGCACTGCATCCGCTCAGTTGCGGGTCCGAACTCTGACGACCAATCCTAGATGACAAAATTCGCAACGATAGAAACCAACAAGGGCACGATGAAGGCCGAGCTGTACGAGAAGGATGCGCCTAAAACCGTCGCCAATTTCGAGAAGCTAGCGAACTCCGGTTTTTACGACGGAACGAAATTCCACCGCGTCATCAAGGATTTCATGGTTCAGGGCGGCGATCCCTACTCGAAGGGTGGTGAGCACGCGAAGGGTCCGGTCGGAACAGGCGGCCCTGGCTACAAGATCGACTGCGAGACGCAGGGGAATCCCCACAAGCACGATGTCGGGGCGCTGTCGATGGCGCACGCCGGGAAGAACACCGGCGGCAGCCAGTTCTTCATCGTGCTGAGTGAGCAGAACACCAAGCACCTGAACGGAGTGCACACGGTTTTTGGAAAGGTCATCCAGGGAATCGACGTGGTTCCCAAGATCAGCCAGAACGATACCGTGACGAAGGCCAGGGTCTCGAGCGAGCCGGGAGCGAAGTGATGGCGACAAAAAAAAAGACCGACCTGAGTGCGGCGCTGACCGGCTTGATCCTCGGCGCGGTAACGCTATTCCTGCTGCTCACCACGATCGTGATGATGACGAACGCGCGCTATCGCGGGAAAGAAGCCGCGGAGACCACCACCCGCCAGTAAGGATCAAGGCAAGAAGTAATTGACGTCCTTACTGGTCAGTAGTATATTACTGACTGGTCAGTAACTATTTGTTTCGCAATGCCGAAAACGAAGACAGCATCACCAAAATGGCGTAGACAACCCGAGCACCGGCCCCAGCAGATCATTGAGGCCGCCCTCGAGGTTTTCGGCGAATGCGGACTCGCCAACGCCAGACTCCAGGACATCGCCGACCGCGCCGGAGTCTCCAAGGGCACTATCTACCTCTACTTCCCCAATAAAGAAGAGCTCTTCCGCGAGATGATCCGGCAGACCGCCGTCGCCGCAATCGAATGGGCCGAGAAGATGACGGGGCAAGGATCGCCAACAGAACAGCTATGCTCCGCGATGCGGAGCTATTGGAAGTTCGTCCGCTCGCCGGTCTTCAGCACGATTTACCGTCTCGTCCTCGGTGAGCTCCACCAGTTCCCCGATCTCGCCAAGTTCTACGCGGATGAAGTCGTGGCCCGCGGGCTCAAGCTGCTGAGTGGAATCATTCGCAAGGGAGTCGACACGGGGGATTTCCGCGAGATCGATCCGATGATCGCGGCCCGCATGCTTGTCGCGCTCACCATCATGAACGCCATCTGGCGCGATGAGCACACTGGAGTGCCACTCCTCTGCCACAAGAAGGATGAGGAGGTTTTCCAGGAGCTGGCCCAGTTCTATCTCCATTCGATCGCGCCGTTTGCAGGCTCATACGCGCAAGCCGATGGGGCTCCCTCGGACGCAGTTTCGTTCATTCCATTCAACAATGACTAAGATTTTTCCCAGCAATACCCGCCGCCTGTTCTCGGCCCTCGCAGCGATTACACTCGGCTCTTCTGGCGCGCTCGCGCAGACGTCCGTCGCCGCGCCGGCTCCGGCAGTCGCGCGACCTGCATCCGCGACTCCGCTCACCCTCGGTGATGCGGCTCGACTCGCCGCGCGCCAGAGCGCTCTTGCCCAGGGTGCCCGACTCCGCGCCGACGAGGCGGGGGCTCGCGTCCGCGAGCGCAGAGCCGACCTTCTCCCGACCGTCAGCAGCTACGTCCAGGAAGCCGGCCGAACTTTCAACACCTCGACGCTTGGCATCGATTTCCCCGCGACGCCTGGCAACCCACCGCTGTTCGATCCGCAGGGTCAGGTCGAGGGACCTATCAACACTCTCGACATTCGTGGGCGCGTTCAGCAGAACCTTCTCGATTTCGGCGCCATCGGACGCGTGCGCTCGGCTCAGGCCCAGGCTCGTTCCTCGAACGCGGACGCTGATGCCACCGCCGAGCAGGCCGCGAGCATCGCGACCAGCGCTTACGTAAGGGCGATGCGCGCTGACGCCGATCTGCGTGCACGTCAGGCCGACACACGCCTCGCCACCGAATTACTCAGCATCGCACAGTCCCAGCTTCAGGCTGGAACGGGTGTCGGCCTCGATGTCACGCGCGCCAAGGCGCAGCTCGCGGCGACGCGCGCGGCGCTCATAACGTCGCGCAACGCCCGCGACCACGCGCATCTCGATCTCCTGCGCTCCCTGGCACTGCCCCTCGGAACCGACGTCTTGCTGGCGGATTCGCTCTCCACCGCAACCGATGCGGGCCCGCTTCCGGACGAAGCTGCTCTGATCGCGCAGGCGATGCGGAATCGACCCGACCTCCTCGCCGAGGAGGAGCGTATCCGCTCGGCGAAACAGGGTCTCTCGGCAATCAAGGCAGAGCGTCTTCCCACCCTGGGACTCGTCGCCGACGATGGTGTAATCGGAAAGAACGGCGCGAAGCTGCTCGGCACCTACACCTGGGGCCTGCAGGTAACGCTGCCGATTTTCGACGGCTTCAAGCGGGAGGCGCGGGTTCAGGAACAGCAGTCTGTGGTGAAGGAAGCGGAGATCCGCCGGCGCGATCTCGAGCAACAGGCTCAAGCCGACGTGCGTGGCGCGCTCATAGACCTGTCTGGCGCCAGAGAGCAGCTCGATGCGGCAACCGAGAGGCTCAGCCTGGCCGAGCAAGAGGTGGCACAGGCCCGTGACCGCTTCAACGCAGGGGTCGCGGGAAACGCCGACGTAGTGAACGCGTCACTCGCGCTCACCGCCTCGCGTACGCTGGTGAACGACGCCGAGACGGCGTACCAATTGGCGCGCGTGGCGCTCGCGCGTGCCACGGGAAGCGTTACGACACTGAGATAATGATCACGAAGGCTTACTTGCAGAACTCCAATTAGACTATCAGGAACACAGGAAAGGTTATGGCAACCGCAACCGCAATCGAAAGCGAAGCTCCCGGAACTCCAGCATCACGCAACGGGAGATCCGCCGCGTCCGAGCCTGGAACACCGTCGTCGAAAAAGAAATTCGTGCTGCCCATCGTTGGGGTCGTCGCGCTGATTCTTCTCTTCTGGGCGTTCCAGAAATGGAGCTACGGCCGTTCACACCAGTCGACGGACAACGCGCAGGTCGATGGTCACATCGTGCCGGTGCTGGCCAAAGTCGGCGGCTACGTGAAGACGGTGAACGTGAACGAAAACGATCACGTTAACGCCGGACAGCTGCTCGTGCAGCTCGACGACGAGGACTATCGCGTCCGCCTTCAACAAGCGCAGGCTGATCTTGCGGCAGCCGAGGCGACGGCGGGTGGCGGCGGATTCTCCGGACAGGCGCAGGCGCAGGTCCAGAGCGCCACTGGCCAGCGTGCCGCGCTCGACGCTCAGATCGGTGCCGCCCAGGCCAATGCCAACAAGGCTGACGCCGATCTTGCCCGCGCCAAGGAACTGGCTGGCAAGCAGATCATCTCCAAGCAGCAGCTTGACGCCGCGCAGGCAACCGCTGATGTCGCGCACGCGAACCTCATCGCTGCACAGCGTCAGGCGGCAGCCGGTGGCGGCGTAGTGAACACCGCGGAAGCCGGCGTGCGTGTCGCCAACGCGCGCTCCCTCGCTGCTCGTGCGGCGGCAGAGAACGCTCAGTTACAGCTCGATTACACCCGCATCACCGCGCCAGCATCTGGCGAGGTTTCGAGAAAGCAGGTGGAAGTAGGACAGCTCGTCGCCCCGGGCCAGCCTCTTCTCAGCATCGTCGCTGACACGGGTATCTGGGTGACGGCGAACTTCAAGGAGACCCAGCTCGCCAAGATTCGTCCCGGACAGCCGGTCGAGTTCGAGATCGACGCTTACAACAATTGCGTCGGCCAGGGAAGGGTCGCGAGCGTGAGCGGCGCGACTGGAGCAAAGTTCGCGCTTCTGCCGCCTGACAACGCAACCGGAAACTTCACCAAAGTCGTCCAGCGTGTACCCGTGCGCATCGCGGTGACGAAGCCATGTCCGGGTTACACCTTGCGACCAGGGCTCTCGGCGAACGTTCACGTCGACACATCCAACCGGTGAGCACGGCAGTACTGCGTTCGTCGGGGATATCGACATCCTCCGAGGACCGCTACTCGCACAAGTACATCATCGCCGCCACCGTCACGATGGCGGCGATGCTCGAGCTGATCGACACCTCGATCGTCAACGTCGCCATCCCGCACATGATGGGGAATCTTGGCGCGACGCTCGACGAGATCGCATGGGTTTCCACCGCGTACATCATCGCCAACGTCATCGTCATCCCGATGTCGGGTTGGTTGTCGGCTTTTTTCGGCAGAAGGCGCTACTTCACCGGCTCGATACTTCTCTTCACCGTCGCGTCCTTCTTTTGCGGCGCGTCGCATTCACTGCTCACGCTCATTTTCTGGCGCGTGATTCAGGGAATTGGCGGCGGAGCGTTGCTCTCCACAGCTCAAGCCACGTTGTACGAGTCGTTCCCGCCCGAGGAAGCTGGAACCGGCATGGCGATCTTCGGCGTCGGCGTCATGGTAGGACCGACGCTCGGCCCCACACTCGGCGGCTGGATCACGGACAACTACAACTGGCCGTGGATCTTCTACATCAACGTTCCGCTCGGCATCATCGCGGCAATCCTGACGGTGACTTACGTTGCCGACGCCGAGCACCAGGAGCGGGCCGACAGGATCGACTACCTCGGAATAGTCCTGCTGACGCTTTGCGTCGGCTCGTTACAATGGATGCTCGAGCGTGGCGAACGCTACGACTGGTGGGATTCGCGACTCGTTACAATGCTGGGGATTACGGCCCTCCTCTCGGGAATCGCGCTCATCTGGCACGAGCTGACGACAGACGAGCCGGTAATCAATTTCCGGATTCTCAAGAGTCGGCAGTTGACCGCCGGCGTGAGTCTGGGATTGCTGCTTGGGTTTGCCCTCTACGGCTCGGTCTTCATTCTGCCCGTTTTTCTGCAGCAGCTGCTCCAGATGACGGCGTGGCAGACGGGAAAGATCATTCTGCCCGGTGCGATCGCATCAGCAGTGACAATGGCCGTGGTCGGGAGAAACGCCATGCGATTGGACGCCAGATACACGGTAGTAGCAGGGGCGTTTCTCTTCTTTCTGTCGATGCTGAAGCTGTCGCACCTCACGTCCGCGAGCGGCTCACAGGATCTGTTCTGGCCACTGATCCTTCGCGG
>WNFR01030943.1_pt1 | contig 15274 bp, 14 predicted proteins | sample 5400221 | NCBI WGS metagenome assembly WNFR01 (sample SAMN13153357, study PRJNA577476) | soil metagenome | isolation source: 40 cm soil under Madrone tree | place: USA:California | collected 2016-06-14 | reverse complement strand
CCGGCAAGGTAGGCCTCAACGGCTGCGATAGCTTTGCGACCGATGGGAACCAGGCGTTCCTTGTCACCCTTTCCAATGCAACGAACGTAGCCCGAGCGTAGGTCCAGGTCTGAAATTCTCAGGTTGAGCAATTCGGAAACCCGCAGGCCCGTGGAATACAAGACTTCGAGCATGGCCTTGTCCCGCAAACCCACGGAAGTAGCAGTGTTGGGCGCGTCCATGAGGCGATCCACGTCATCCTTCCGAATGTACGTCGGGAGGCTGTGCCGAATCTTGGGCGACTCCAGATTTTCCGTAGGGTCCAGGCGAACGAGTTCTTCCATCAACGCATACTTGAAAAAGCAGCGGAGCGAAACCAGGTATCGTGAGACGGACCTGCTATCCAATTTTAGCTTGTACAGACTCGACAGGAAATCAACGACATCCTCGCGGTTCACTGTGTCCAGCTTGTTTTTTTTGCGCGCAGTCAGGAATTCGTCAAATCTCCTCAAATCGCGGCCGTAGGCTAATATCGTATTGTGCGACAAGCCTTTTTCGACCCGCAAATAGCTCAAGAAGACGTGAATGGTTGTATTCAACATGGCTAGCCTGAAAGCCCCATTTTCCCCGCCTCTGTACGATCGGTCCGAAAAGCAATGCCATACACTTCGTGAATCTCATGGCAACGCAGGACCCATGCGAGACCCAAATAAGTAAGCGTCGCTCCACCAATCATCGCTACAAAAACGACCAGGCGAGTCAGGAAGTGCTCGATCGAATCGAAATGGGAATAACGCAGCGACGTCCAGCATACCGCGCCCATTGCCGCGGAACAAATGGCGATCTTTCCCATCGACGACAGTATCTCCCACGTACCGAGCCGCCCGAACCGTAGGCGAAACACAACAAATAGTACCAGCACGTTGAAATAACTGGCCATGACGCTGGCCAGGGCCGGCCCGCCGTTGCGGAGCTTCGGGAAAAAGTAAAAGAGAAATACCACGTTCAGCAGCACGTTCACAAGAAGCGTGACCACGGCCACCCGCACAGGAGTGCTGGTATCCTGCGTCGAGTAGAATGCCGGCACGATCAGCTTGACGGTCGCGAATGCGGGGAGCCCCATCGAGTAATAGAGCAGCGCGCGCGCAGTCAAGCGCGTGGATTCGGCGACGAACAGTCCGTGTTGAAACAGCACCTGCACGATTGGCTCCCGTAAAACCACCAGGCCAACTGCCGCAGGAATTGTAATAAATGAAACGATGCGCAGGGAAAATCCAAATGTCTTTTTCATGCCTTCGTAATCGGTGAAACCAGGCTTCCCTCCGGCATGATTTTTGCGTTCGCAAAAATCGTGTCCACCAGCAGATTGATTTGCGCGATCCCCATTCCCAGAAATCCGGGCAACATCAGGCGCGCGACGCGCCGCACGCCGGGATCGGTAAACGACACTGCAAAATCAAAATTCATTCCCCGGCGAACCAGTGGAGGAACCTGCAAAAAGAACTGAAAAATTCCACCCACCAGGACTCCAACCGCAAGCGCCGTCGCGGGACTCGAAAAATGTCTCCACACAAGCCCGACGGAAAATACAATGAACGAAATGTTAAGTAGAATCGGAGTCGCGGCAGGCAGCCCAAAAATATGGAAGCAATTCAAAATGGCCATGGCCAGGGCCGCCATGCCGATGAACAGAATGTAAGGGAACATGAGGCGGTTCAGATAGATAGCTTCCACCTGAACCTGATTTTTGCCGAACATGGAAAATAAACGCACGGCCAGGGGAGAAAATATCACGCACACTACGGTAAGGCCGGCCAGAACGACCGAAAACGTCCAAAACAGGCGATTCGCAAACCTCCACGTCTCTTCGCGGGACCGATTCCTCATGTAATCGGTAAAAACGGGGATGAATGACGCCGTCATCGAGCCTTCCCCGACTAATCGGCGAAGGACGTTGGGAATACGGTATGCCAGGACGAACGAATCGGCAATGCCAGTCGTGCCCAGCAACAAAGTCAGCCGCTGGTCGCGGACATAACCGAGAATTCGACTGACAACAGTAATGATGCTGATGATCGAAGCAGATTTGAGAATCTGCTTCTTGTGGGTCAGGATGTAGGTCAAAAGATCGAGGCCCCCAGTCTAAGCCTCCGTTTAACCCGTTTAACCTTTGAGTCTAAACCCGTTCGGCCTAAGCCCGTCTCGCGTAAGCCTGTCTTTCCTAAGCCCGTTCGGCCTAAACCTTTGATAAGTAACCACTTGACATGCACAGAACGCTTAACATAACATAGAATTCATTGCCCTGCAAGGCCTGCGGCCCGGGGCTTCTTCCGTGAAATCACGCACCCCAGCATCCACACACAAGAAAGTCGTCGTATTGTTGTTGGATCGAACGATGTTGCGCGGATATCTGAATCCAGCCAGGTTGGGCGAGGCCGAAACGGCCGATCTGCTGACTCCCGAAGGCGAGCATCGCTCTTTCGCCATCAAAGACGTTCGCAGCATTTATTTTGTCCGCGAGTTCAGCACCAATTTCGAACCCGAGCGCAAGGTTTTTCTCTCGCGTCCAAAATTGGAAGGCTTGTGGGTGCGGCTGAAATTTCGCGACAACGATTGCATTGAAGGCGTGGTGCCGAACGACCTGCTTTCTTTACTCGACCGAGGGGTGCAGATTACGCCGCCGGATCTTCACGGGACAACCTTGCGGATTTTTATTCCACGAACGGCGCTTTCGGAAATGACGGTCCTCGGCGTCGTTGGCATTGCACGGCGCAAGCCTGTGGCGGCGATTCAACCGGGCCTTTTCAGCGAGTGACCTCGAACTTCTCGTGATTGTTGTAGCCCGCGTCGTTTAGACGCGGGGATTTTTCTCGCCACTGGCAAGCAAGTCCTCGCCTCTAAAGAGGCGAGCTACAAATTCGCTTACCGGTCGAGCAGGAACCGCGGCATCCAACAGCATGTCTACAGAGCCAGCCTCGCTGTAATGTTGTAGAGTGATGCGTCTTAATGAAGGGGGCTTCTGGTATGAAACTCGGAGAATTGGCCGCGCGGCTTGGCTGCACGCTGGAAGGCGACGCGCAGGTTGAAATCCTTGGCACGGAAGGATTGGAATCCGCCAAACCCGGTGACATCAGCTTCCTGTCGAACCCTCGCTATGCGCGTGAACTTCCCAGGACTCGCGCGTCAGCCGTGCTGGTCACGGAGAAGGTGGTCATTAAACGCGACGCCAAAATGCCGGCGCTCGCCGCGTTGCGATCGGAAAATCCCTATCTTGATTTCGCGCGCACCATCGAATTTTTCCACACGCCGGAGAAGTACTTGCCCGGAATCCATCCCACAGCTGTGATTGCCAAATCGGCCAGGATCGGCGAAGGATCGCACGTCGGACCCCACTGCTTCATTGACGAAGACGTGGAAATCGGCCGCAACGCCGTGCTTCACAGCCTGGTGACGCTCTACAGGAACGTCAAGATTGGGGATGATTTCCTGGCGCACTCGCAAACCGTTGTGCGTGAAGATTGCCGCATTGGAAATCGGGTGATTCTGCAAAACGGCGTGGTCGTCGGTGGCGATGGGTTCGGATTTGCAAAGCGCGCTGATGGCAGCTGGCACAAGATTCAGCAACATGCCCGTGTCGTCATCGAGGACGATGTGGAGATTCAAGCGAACTCGTGCATCGATCGCGCCACGGTCGGAGAAACGCGCATCCGTCGAGGCGCGAAAATTGATGATCTGGTGCTCGTTGGGCACGCCTGCGAAGTGGGCGAGGACACCATTCTTTGCGGGCAAGTCGGTTTGGCCGGTTCGACTCGCGTGGGCAATCGGTGCATTCTGGCGGGGCAAGTGGGAGCCGCGGGACACATGGAAATCGGCGACGGAGCGGTTATTACTTCGCAAAGTGGGGTGCCCACGGATGTTCGGCCCGGCGCAATCATGTCCGGATACCCGGCCATGGAAAATAAACTTTGGCTCAAGGTCATGGCCGCGCTGAAGAGGCTGCCGGAGTTGCAAAAGACGGTCCGGGAATTGGCGGCGGAGATCGCACGGATCAAAGGCGCGCTGAAGTAGACCGGACGGACCGGTTCCCTGAGATTGAATGGAATATGGCAGAGTCCGCTTTTCGTAGGACAGGCTTCAGCCTGTCTGGTTTTGATTTCTGCGGCATTTAACGCAAAGCAGACAGGCTGAAGCCTGTCCTACTTGTTCAACGCAGCGACTCTGGTCTTGCACCGTAGGGCACGGCAATGCGTGCCCCTCATAGAAAATCGATTCCCGTCCATTTCCTTACATTATTAATTAGCTTGCAGGTTTCTGATCGTCGGGCAATTCCGCGGCGACGGCATCGTGAACTTTTTCCGCCAAGGCATTGCGCTGTTCCACCGTGTAACCGGAAACATCGACAGGCTTGCCGAATCGCACCGTGACTCTTCCCGGGTGAATTATGAGGGAATTTTTCTTCATGATGCGGTGTGCTCCCGCGCAAGCTACGGGAACAATGGGCACTCCCGCTTCAATAGCCATAACAAAAGAGCCTTTCTTGAAACGCTGCATGCGGCCGTCGGGGCTGCGCGTGCCTTCCGGGTAGACCAAGAATGATGAGCCGGTCTTGATGTATTCAACGGCTTGCTTGACGCTGCCAAGCGCAGCCTCGCGATTGCCTCGATCGACGGGGACAAACTTCGCGAGGCGAAACGCCAGTCCGACGATGGGAATATCAAAGAGAGATTTCCTGCCAAAAATCGCCAGGCGTCGCGGAATGGCGCCCACGATTGCAGGGGCGTCCGCATTGCTCGTGTGATTCGCTACAAACAGGCACACACCTTCTGGAATATTTTCGCGTCCCTCGACATTCACGCGCATTCCGGCCACGCGAGTGATAAAAACCAGCCCTTTCACTCCGACCCAATACATCACTTCCGCTGAACGGGTCACGAGCGTGTAAAGAATGAGCGGCGGCCCCAGAATAAGGGTGTAGAGACCCAAGGAAAGCGCAACGAAGCCCGTGCGGATCATTGGGGACCGCCGACCGTTCCATGCAATATGCCATCGCGGATGCGGCGCTGCTTTTCAGTGGCGTCAGGGGCTTCAACGACCTGAAACACGGCTTCGGCTTGCCTTCCTAGCGCAAACGTGACGGTTTTCTCTTCGCCGCTCCGCCGCACTTTCAGTGTGACTTGTTCGCCCGGCTGATGATCGCGCACCCATCGTTCCGGGGAACGCGGGAGCGGTTCGCCATTGAGTGCCAAAAGTATATCGCCATCCTGTAAGCCTGCTTGCTGAGCGGCGCTTCCCGCCTCAAGGCTTCCGATAAACGGTGAAGACTTTCCGTCTCGACGAATCGTAAAACCAAACGCGCCACGTTGTTGGCCAGTATCTTTCAGTAGCCAGCCCGCGCGCCCGAGTAAATTGTCAAACGGAATTTCATCCGTCCCGGAAACATAACGCGCGAAGAAATCTTTCAGGTTCGGATTGGCGGCGGGCGCCTTCTTACGGATCACATCCTCGGCAACAGCGCGCAAGTCGTCACTATCGTTGTAAAAGCGGCCCCGGCGAGCGAATTCATCGTTAAGAGTACGCAGCACGTCGTCGAGGCTGGCGCGATTGTCGGTCGTGTCTCGGATAAGAAGATCAAGTGCTACGCCCAGTAACTGCCCTTTGTTGTAATAGGAAATACTTTCTTCCGGACGGTTGTAGATCGGATACTTTTCGTACCAGGCGTCCAAGCTGGATTCCTCGACGCTTTGCCAGAGATGCGCGGGGCGCGATTCCAGTTCGCTGATCTGCGCGCCCAGGTCGCTGTAGAATTGCTGGGGCGACCAAAGCCCAGTCCGCACCAGCGCATATGCACCGTAGGTGCTCGTAACGCCCTCGGCAAACCAGAGCGACCTGGTCCACATTTCCTTCGTGAAATCAACGGGCTCAAGCGAGCGCGGCCGGATGCGCTTCACATTCCAAACGTGAAAAAATTCGTGCGCCGAGTAAGACGGCCGGATGCGCTTCACATTCCAAACGTGAAAAAATTCGTGTGCCGAATAGGACGCCAACTGTCCGGGGACCTCGGCGGAAATCGCCGTGGAGTTCGCGTGCTCCATTCCTCCGCCACCGAACGTCGTGCCCACGTGAAACAGGAATAGATATTCGCGAAACGGGGCGCCGCCCATGAGGGATACTTCATAGTCGACGATGCGCTTCAGCGCGCCCGTCAGCCGGGATTGATCGCCGGGATCGCCGTGAACGACGATGCGAATCGGTCTTCCTCCGGCGTCGATGTGAAATTCAGCGAAGTTTCCCAACTCAACCGGGGCATCCACGAGCGCGTCATAGCTCGGCGCAGTGTATGCGCCGGTTCGGTGAGCGGCCGCCGCTGACGAGGCCGCGGAGTCGAGCTCAACAGCCACACGCCAGCTTTCAGGCATGTCATCAAACACCAGACGCGTGTCTTCCGCGCGACGATCAGGAATATACAGCAGCACCATGGCGAGATTCAAAAAGGCGTGATCGAGATTCAGCTGCGAAGAGAATGGACCCGGGTCGTCCCAAAAAATTGAATAATTCACCGACAGAGTTCCGTTCCCTGCGACCTGCCAGGTCTGTTTGTCCAGCTTCACGATGGGAAGGATTCCTCCCGTTTCGTCTTTAGCTGTCACTTGCATCATGTGGGAAGAAAAATCGCGAATTTGATAGAGCGCATACCAGGCGGGCATCTGGAGTATTACGCGGTCGTGCACGCTTGGCACGTGCATCGTTACGCCGAAAACATGTTTTTCGGGGTGAGCAATCGAGACGGAGTAATTAATTGTTGCGCGCGCCGGGCGGGCGGCGAAGAGCAGGACAGCCAGCGCCGCGGCCCGTTTCCAATGAAGCACGCTGCAACTCATCCCTGAATCTTCCCTGCCGGTGCGCCGCGTTCCTGTAACTTGCCGAGCAGCTTTCCGCAGAGGCCGTCGAAGCTACCGTTGGACATCACCAACACGACGTCGCCGGGTTGCGTCTCCTGCCTTAGATATTCGCTGATCTCATCCGCGGATTCGAATCCCTCGGCTTTCCGGCCAGCCGCGCGAACCGTCGCCAGAACGCGCGTCGGCGACAAACGCTCCGCATCATCGAGAAGCGCTGCTCGGTTTACCGCCCCCAGGACAGTTGCGTCGGCGGTAGCGAGAGAGGATGCGAGGTCATTTTCAAAAACTTTTCGACGCATGGTATTCGAACGCGGCTCGAAAACGGCCCAGAGGCGCCGGCCAGGCCAGCGATTTCGCGCGGCCTCAATCGTTACGCGAATGGCAGTGGGGTGATGCGCGAAGTCGTCCACCACCAGAACACCGGATGATTCACCTTTTACTTCCAGACGGCGCAGAACTCCACGAAAAGTTGCAAAGGCTTCCTCAATCGCTTCCCTGCTTACGCCGCGCCCATGCGCGATCGCAATCGTCGCGAGCGCGTTGAGTACGTTGTGACGTCCCGCGAGAGACATGCGCACTCGCGCCACTTCAGATCCCTGGCGCGACACACGGAAATGCGTCGCATCCTCTGAATATTCAATGTCGCCGGCAAGCCAATCCACCCCGGAGCTGAAACCGAAAGTTTCCACCGGACAGAACGCCTTTTGCACGACGCCGCGGACCGTTTCACTCTCTCCCCAGGCAACGATCCGGCCTCGACGCGGAACCAGATTGACCAGGCGGCGAAACTGGAGCTCAATGGCGGCCAAATCCGCATAAATGTCCGCATGGTCGAACTCGAGCGACGTGATGATGAGCTCGTCCGGATGGTAGTGCAGAAATTTCGGGGCTTTGTCGAAAAACGCCGAATCGTATTCATCGCCTTCGAGAACAAATTCAGTTCCACCACCGAGGCCGAAACTCCGGCCAAAATTTTCCGCTACGCCGCCGATCAGAAAATTCGGGCGACGGCCGGCAACCGATAAAATCCACGATAACATCGAGGTTGTGGTGGTTTTGCCGTGCGTCCCCGTAACGACGAGCGAGTCATGCCCAGGCAAAAAATAATCCTCGATCGCTTGCGGAAGTGAACGATAGGGGATTTTGCGCTCCAGCACGCATTCAACTTCCGGATTTCCGCGCGAGAGTGCGTTGCCGAGAACGACGACATCCGGCGCTGGTGACAGATTCTCTTCAGAGAATCCGTTGCTCCATTTTATCCCGAGACTTTCGAGCAGCGTCGAGGCCGGAGGATAAACGCCGGCATCCGAGCCCGTGACGCGATGCCCGCGCTCGGCCAGCATTCCCGCGAGCGGCGCCATGGCCGCGCCACCGATTCCGGAAAGGTGAAAATGTAACGGACGACTCATGGACGCACCGCCGGTTCAAGGATTTCAAGATGGCCTTCGCCCGAGGCATGCAACCGCGCATGGATTCCCAGAGGCAACGTTAACATTGGACGCGCCGTGTGCCCAATGGGCGCGCCGTAGACGATCGGGATCTGCAAGGGACCCAGGATGCGCCGGCACACGTCCTCGACGGTAACGCGGCTTCCCTCGGGCGGCTCGGACTCAGGAAATTCGCCCAGCACGATGCCGCGTACGCCCTTAAATTTTCCTGCCTGCTTGAGGTGCAGCAACATGCGGTCGAGCTGATAGGGCTTCAGGCCGCGGTCTTCGAGCAGGAGTATCGCACCACGCGTATCGAGTTCCCACGGAGTGCCGAGTGAGGTTTCCACGAGCGTCACACATCCGCCGAGCAAGACGCCCCTGGCTGTGCCGCGCACCAGGGTTTCGCCCCGCAATGGGGTGGACCATGCGCTGTTGGTAGCCGTCATCGAGCACATAAATGAATCGGGATCGTAGCCGGACGTTGCATTCGCGCCGGCATCAAATCCGCCCGCCACAAGCGGTCCGTAAAAGGTAATCCAGCGAAGTTTCTGCCACAGAAAAATGTGCAAAGACGTCAGATCGCTGAACGCGCAAAAAATCTTGGGTTTTTTGATGCGCGCGGTTTTCAATTCGTTCAACAATTCCGTGCTGCCGTAGCCTCCGCGAGAACAAAAGATTGCCTGAATATCGGGATCGCTAAGAGCGTCCTGCAATTCTTTTCGCCGGGACTCAAAAGTCCCCGCGAAATAGCCGTCCGGCTTACGATTCGTGGACATATCCAGCACGCGATAGTCGAGTTGCTCCAGGTTGTCGCAGCCGCGGCGCACGCGTTCCTGTTTCGCCGAACTCGCAGGCGAAATCACGGCGATGGTGCTTCCGGGTCCTAAGGCGGGCGGCTTTAACGGTTTGGGCATGGGAAAAGGCGTTCGAGCAAGAGTATACAACGCGCATGGGCAACGTGAGAGTGTGCGCAATGCATCGTGTTGCGATGGCTGCAACGCAGCTCTGCTGGCGTCAAGATTCAGCTGCCCGGGTCCCGGGCGCATTCATGCTAAAAGGCCATTCTGCGGCGATTTAGAGAGAAAATTGTGTCATCTTGGCAAAATGGCGGGCCCGGACCTGAATTTCCGAGCGTTTGAGCGTTCGCAGTCGGTCGAGGCCAAATTTCTCGACGGTGAAACTCCCCATCACCGAGCCATAAACCATCGCGCGCCGCAATTCCACGTCGCTTTTGCTGCGGACGCTTGCAAGATAGCCCATGAAACCGCCCGCGAAAGTATCACCGGCTCCAGTTGGGTCGTGGACTTCTTCCAACGGAAACGCAGGCACGCTGAATGCCCGATTTTGGTGCACCAGCATGGCTCCGTATTCTCCGCGCTTGATGACCAACGCTTTCGGGCCAAGCTTGAAGATGTGGCGGGCGGCGCGCATCAAGTTGTGCTCGCTTGAAAGCTGGCGGGTTTCGGCGTCATTAATCATCAGGATGTCCGTGTGGCGCAGCGTCTCGCGAAGTTCCTTGGGCGTGCGCTCGATCCAATAATTCATCGTGTCGAGCGCGACGATTTTGGGGCGGCGTTTGACTTGATGCAAAACCGAGCTTTGCAGCGTGGGATCGATGTTCGCCAGAAAAATATGACCGGAGGATTGGTAGGCTTCGGGGAGGCGCGGCTTGAAATCCGCGAAGACGTTCAGTTCGGTGGCGAGCGTGGTTCGCTCGTTCATATTTTCGTTGTATCGACCCGCCCAGAAAAATGTTTTGCCTGCAGCGCGTTCAAGTCCCAGAGTGTCCACGCGGCGTCCGTGAAAAATAGAGGCGTCCTTCTCGGTAAAATCATCTCCGACGATTCCGACGAGATTCACGTGAGTGAAGAAACTCGCGGCTACCGCAAAGTAGGTGGCCGCGCCTCCCAGCATGCGATCCACCTTCCCGAATGGCGTTTCGACGGCGTCAAACGCGACCGAGCCTACCACGAGTAACGACATGTTTAGCGAGCTCCCCTGGTGAGATATTTTCCGGCAATCACGTTCAATCGCTTGCGCGCGGCGGCGGGAATAACCGCCGGATCGGTAACAATCGCGTGAGCCAGCGCGGAGCCGCACTTGCAGGTGCGTTCGGCCGGCATCGAGGCGATTGCTTCGCGCACAACCGCCTGCGCGTTTTCGGCGTTCTTATTCAAGTTGGAAAGGATTTCTTCGATCGTGACGGAAGAATGTTCCGGATGCCAGCAATCATAATCCGTGATCATGGCAACGGTTGCGTAGCAGATTTCCGCTTCGCGCGCCAATTTTGCTTCGGTGACGTTGGTCATGCCGATCACTTCAAAGCGCAATTGGCGGTGGACGTGGGCTTCGGCGAGAGTGGAAAATTGCGGGCCTTCCATGCAGATATACGTTCCGCCGCGATGCACGCGGACTTTGGCGCGATCGCAGGCCTCGCCCAGCACACTCGTGAGTTGTCCGCAGACCGGCTTCGCGAACCCAACGTGCGCGGCCACGCCATCCCCGAAAAAAGTGGAGACGCGATGGCGTGTGCGATCGTAAAACTGGTCGGGAATCAGAAAATCGAGCGGCTTCAGATCTTCCTGCAAAGATCCAACCGCGCTGACCGAAATAATTCTTTCGACGCCGAGTTGCTTCATGGCGTGAATGTTGGCGCGATAATTTATTTCGGTCGGAAGAAAACGATGCCCGCGCGCGTGGCGTGCCAGAAACGCGACGCGCTTGCCTTCAAGTGTGCCGACGACGAATGCGTCGGAAGGGTAGACCGCTGCCGCCGATCACGCCGACGCGGACAGCTTCCGAGTTGCGCGCACTTTTCTTGGGCTTCGCTTTCGCCATGTATGAGTTCCTCGCCATTAAATGAATTTAGAATCAGGAATCGAGCGCAACAGGTTCGAGAATGTACTTCCCGTCCCGCTCCCGCAAATATCCCGCCGGAGTTGCCGGCTCATGTCCAAAAATCACGAGCCATCCTTCGCGCGCCGCCTGTGGAATCCATTTCTTTTTATTTTCGAGCGTCGTGAGCGGATACAGATCGTAACCCATGATCCAGGGATAAGGTAGATGCGCCGCCGTGGGAATTAAATCGGCCGTGAAAAATACAGTTTTGCCGCCGCCAGTCAAGCGCACGCACATCATGTCTCGATTGTGGCCCGGAGCCCGGATCAGCTCAATGCCTGGAATCAATTCGGTATCTCCCTGCAGCAAATGCCACTGGCCCGATTTCTCCATCGGCACGAAATTCTCAGGAAAATAGCTGGCGCGGTCGCGATCGCTGGGGTCCTTGGCGTGCTCCATCTCTCCTTGCTGAACGAAATATTGCGCGTTGGGGAACAGCGGCAAGGCCTCACCATTCACGATGCGCGTGTTCCAGCCGCAATGATCAAAGTGCAAATGAGTATTGATGATGATATCGATTTTTTCCGGGGGAACGCCGCGCGCGACAAGTTTATCTGGAAGCCTTGGCGGTGTATCGAAGGAATAAATCTCCGTGCGCTTGGCGTCCCATTTGTCGCCTGCACCCGTCTCGATCAGAATCCACTTTCCCTCCGCGTGAATCAGCAAGGAATTCATGGCCATGAGAATGCGATTGCGGGCATCCGCGGGAGAGACGCGCTCCCACATGGGCTTCGGTATCACTCCGAACATTGCACCGCCATCGAGCCGGAAAGTTCCATCCGTAATCAACCAGAATTCCAGATCACCAAGTTTCATTCGTTGGTCCCTATTTTCGTTTGTACGGTCCGTGAGAGGCCCGCGCGCGCCAGCAATTCGTGTGCGGCGGTGTACGGATCCTTTCGACGGTCAGCTACTTCACGAGCTAAAGCGTCGAGCGCCGCTTCTCCCTGTGGAACCGCGACCGCGCGTTCCAGAAATAATTCCTGTGCAAGAGTGACGAGCCGGCGCTTCCAGTGCTCTATTTTTTTTGACTGACGCCCTGAAGCCTCGTCAAAGTACTGGCGATATTCCGCAATCGCAGCGGCTAGTTCGTCCACGCCTTTATTCTCTGTAGCAACCGTGCGCACGATCTTTGGCTTCCACCCGTCACGTTCCGGCGCGAGCTCCAGCATCGCTTCAAGTTGCGTTTCAAGATAGTCCACGCCCTCTCGATCGGATTTATTCAGCACGAAAATGTCTGCAATCTCCATCAGGCCCGCTTTCATGTTCTGAATATCGTCGCCCATGCCCGGAACAAGCAGCACCAGCGTGCAATCCGCCAGACGCACGATATCCACTTCGTCCTGGCCGACCCCCACCGTCTCGATCAGCACGTGCTGCTTCCCCGCCGCGTCCAGAATCAAAGCGACATCACCCGTGGCACGCGCCAGTCCACCCAGCGAACCGCGCGTCGCCATCGAGCGAATAAAAATTCCAGCGTCGCTCGCATGCCCCTGCATGCGGATGCGATCGCCAAGAATTGCTCCTCCCGTGTAAGGGCTTGTAGGATCGACAGCGATGATTCCCACCCGCTCCTCGGCACGGCGATAGTGCGAGGCGAGGCGATCGACCAGCGTGCTCTTTCCCGTTCCAGCGGCCCCTGTGACCCCAACAACATGGGCTCTGCCGGTAGAAGGAAAAATCTGCCTCAACAATTCTTCGGCATGAGGATCGTGATCTTCAATCGCCGTGATAGCGCGCGCGATCGCGCGCACATCTCCCGCACAGATTTGACCGGCCCAGGTTTCGACGGCTTCAGGCATGGATGAAGGCAAAAAATGAACAAGACAAATTAGCATGGATTCAGAACTGAAACGAGCGGGCAAGACTCCAGCGATGTTACAAGCACATGGTTGGGTTTCTACCCGTTGGGTCAGCCAACATGCAGGTTCACCGACTCCAGCAAGGCCTTGATCCCGTTCCAGGCAATCTGCACCCCGATACAAACCAGGAGAAACGACGAGAGTTGTATGATCACCGTCATCGCCGTAGCTCCCAGGATTCGTGCCAAGCGGTCAGCAAATCCATAACACAGGAAAATGCTGAGTCCTATCAGCAGGCATCCAATCAGGGCAGTCAGAATAGTCAAAGGATGGAGGGCATGACTGTGTGCAGCGTTCGCGCCGAGGGTGACGGCCACGGAGATTGATCCAGGGCCAACTGTGAGCGGCATGGTCAAGGGATAGAAGGCGTGGCGGTATGCGTCCTGGGGCTGCAAGGTCGTGTGTACTTCATCTTTCTCATCGTCTCGCTGCCTCAGCAGCGTCCACCCCGTCGCGATGACGATCAGTCCTCCGCCGAGCTGCACCACTGGCAGCGAAATCCCCAAAAAGGCGAGAATGTAGGTCCCAATAAAATACGACCCAACCAGCAAGAAAAAACTGTTCATGGCGATGCGCCGTGACAACACTTTTCGCGCTTCCGGGGCGTACCCGCTCGTCAGCGCTAAAAAGAACGGGCTGCCTCCGAGCGGGTCCACAATGGGGAAGAGCGCACTGAGAACGAGGAGTAGAGTTTTCGCCGCTTCCAGCATAGGTTCGATAATTTCTCTCCTTGAGTGTAAGCTATCTCGCTCGATCCGTACGCAACTAGTCAAGGGTTCTGGACGGATTGCCGCCAACTGTAAAGCTAACCGGTCGTTTCCGAATACGCCGTCGCTTAGACCCCATTGCAGAAAGGCCGCGACGAGCCGCATCTTCGCCGTGTAAGCGAAAAAGTTTGCTGTCGCCGACGTGGACGGGTGTATAACCGTGCCTATTGCGGGCGCCCACGATAGAGATCCTAACTTACACGAATATTTCCGCTCTGTAAGGACGAGGTGACTCAATGACGCGCAAGATTCTGAGCTCGGTGGTTCTGATGGCGTCGGTCGTCGTTGCTGGCGTGCAGTGGCAACGGCACCTGGTCACAGCGGTGGCAGCGCAAACTTCCACCGACCGAGCCGGCGCTGTACCCATGTTCCAATTAGATTCCTCGTGGCCCAAAATGCCGGCGAAGTGGAAGCTTGGCGATGCCTCCAGTATCGGAATCGATGCGCGGGATCATGTGTGGGTTCTTCATCGGCCGCGCACTCTTCCGGCCGATCAACTCTCGATGGCCGCGCCGCCCGTGATTGTGTTTGATGGAGAGGGCAATTACGTTCAGTCCTGGGGCGGACCGGGAAGCGGCTACGAATGGCCCGAACGGGAGCATGGCATCCATATTGATAACAAAGGGTTCGTGTGGATTGGCGGAAACAATTGTCCCGCGAGAGGCCTGGCCGGTCTTAAGCCAGTTGGAGATGACCAGCTGCTGAAGTTCACGCAAGCCGGAAAGTTCGTCATGCAAATTGGTCACAGCAGCGAAAGCACCGGCAATGCCGACACAAAAAATCTGCACCAGCCCGCCGATGCCGTCGTTTACCGGAAGACGAACGAATTGTTCGTCGCCGATGGGTACGGCAACCACCGGGTGATCGTATTCGATGCGGACACCGGCCAGTTCAAACGCATGTGGGGCGCATTCGGAAACAAGCCGGTGGACCTGGACCAGTGTCCGCCGCCAAGCCTGAATTCTGTCCCGGATGGGCCGGGCCCTCAACAATTCAGCATCGTCCACGGCATTCGAGTGTCGAATGACGGATTCGTGTATGTGGCCGATCGAGAAAACAGGCGCGTGCAAGTCTTTACGACCGACGGCAAGTTCATCAAGCAACGCGTCAAGGGCGATGCGCCATTTGCGCGCGATCTGGCATTGTCGCCCGACGCAGACCAGCAGTTCTTGTACGTCGGAGGAGGCACGGAAATCGTCGTGCTCAATCGCAAGACGCTCGACATTGTGGAGTCCATCAGCGGCCCGGGCATGCTGGGCGGCGGCCATCATATGGCCACCGATTCGAAAGGAAACATTTACGTCGCGGCGACGAACCGCGGACTTCAGAAGCTCGCGTTTAAGGGAATCTCTTCGCCGCCGGACCACAAATAAACAAAAACCCTCTGCCCTAAAGTGCGTCCGCATACGGACAGTCCGGCAGCGGCCGGTCATTTAGTC
>WNFR01003970.1_pt1 | contig 15275 bp, 16 predicted proteins | sample 5400221 | NCBI WGS metagenome assembly WNFR01 (sample SAMN13153357, study PRJNA577476) | soil metagenome | isolation source: 40 cm soil under Madrone tree | place: USA:California | collected 2016-06-14 | reverse complement strand
GCAGTGCTGATGCCGGCGATTTATACGCCTGTTATCGCCATGCTGGTCGGCCTGGTGTTTCGCGGCGTTGCCTTCGAATTTCGTTGGCGGACCACGCAGAGCGAGCGAAATCGCTGGGATATCGCGTTTGCCGGTGGATCGCTGCTGGCGACGCTGGCGCAGGGCATTGCACTCGGCGCGATCCTGCAGGGCGTGCACGTCGAGGGACGGAATTATGCCGGCGGCTGGTGGGACTGGCTGACGCCGTTCAGCATTTTGACGGGCCTCGCATTAGTCGTCGGCTACGCTCTATTGGGTGCGACATGGCTGGTGATGAAGACCGAGGGCGAGCTTCGCGAAAAGGCCTATCACCTGAGCTGGTGGCTGTTGTTCGCGATGTTAGGTGCCATCGGCGCCGTCAGCATTGCGACGCCGTTCCTCCACATCCAATATACGCAGCGCTGGTTCTCCTGGCCCAACGTCATATTGACGGCGCCGGTACCGATCGCGGTAGCCGGTGTTACCCTTCTGTTGTTGCGCAGCCTCGCCAACAGGCAGGACTACCAGCCGTTCTTTCTGTCGCTGGCGCTGTTTGCGCTGTCCTATGCCGGCCTCGGCATCAGCATGTATCCCTTTATCGTGCCGCAGAGCATCACCATCTGGCAGGCTGCATCGCCACGGAACAGTCAGGTCTTCATGCTGTTCGGCGTTGCCGTGCTGATACCGCTCATTCTCGGTTATACCGCGTGGGCCTATTGGGTATTCCGCGGCAAGGTAAGGCCCGAAGGCGGCTATCATTGATGCCAACAGAGCAAAAACCACGACCGCTGGCGCAGCGCCTGTTGTGGTTCATCGCGCTTTGGTTCGGCGGAGTCGGCACCGTCGCCATCGTGTCCCATGTCTTGAGGCTGTGGCTCGCGTCGAAGTAAGGGCGTTTAAGATACTCCCACGCGGTCGGTAACTGACGAAATTGAAAGCATTCCAGCGAGATATCCGGATTGCTTGCCTTCGAGCCGTCTCTGAGATTTGATGGTTCCAGCGATTTGGCAAAACAATGCAAACACTCGGCAGCACCCGAGGGGAGAGTCTTGGATGACCAAATTTCGGCACCTGATCTGGATGGTTGTGGCCGCGGCCGGCCTCATCCTTTCGGTCTCGCAGAGCTACGCACAGCAGCCTGATGTCGGCGACCAGCCGGGACTTCTGCCTGACGATTCCGTGGAATTGGACCCGGAATTCAGGCGTACGGCGGTGCTCTATCGCACGGCGGAGGCGCCGGGCACGATCATCATCTCGACCGCGGAGCGCCATCTATACCTGATTCAGGGCAACGGCCGCGCGCTGCGCTATGGTATCGGCGTCGGCCGCGACGGATTTCAGTGGCAGGGACTATTGAGCATCTCACGTAAAGCCGAATGGCCGGACTGGACGCCGCCGCCGGAGATGATCGCGCGCCAGCCCTATCTGCCGCGCTTCATGGCCGGCGGCCCCGGAAATCCGCTCGGCGCCCGCGCGCTTTACCTCGGCGCCACCGTCTATCGTATCCACGGCACCAATCGGCCGGATACGATCGGCACCGCCGTCTCGTCCGGCTGTTTCCGGCTGGTCAACGCCGACGTGACCGACCTCTATGAGCGTGTTCCGGTCGGCACCAAGGTTATCGTGCGGCAGAAGCCGGAATTGTAACCGCGGCGACTGTGTCCACGACCAATCCATTTTATTGCAATTATTGAAAGACAAAATCATGCGGACATTTCGAGGCGGCCTTCTGATCGGGCTGGCGGTCGCAGTCGCGGTCGCGGCCGCTGCCATCACCTATGAACGATATGACACGCGAACTCTGAAGCGGACGATCCAGCGCGGCGAGGTGCTGTGCGGCATCAATGCCGGCCTGCCGGGCTTCTCGGTCCCGGACGACAAGGGCAACTGGACCGGCTTCGATGTTGACTTTTGCCGCGCGGTCGCAGCCGCCATTTTCGACGATCCGAACAAGGTGAAATTCATTCCGCTCGACGCCAGTGAGCGCTTCAAGGAACTGCAAAGCCGGAAAGTCGATATTCTCTCGCGCAATTCGACATGGAGCATGTCGCGCGAGACGTCCTACGATCTGTATTTCCCGGCCGTCGTTTTTTACGACGGCGAAGGGTTCATGCTGCCGCGGGCGCGAAACATCGATTCGGCGCTGGAGCTCAATGGCAGCAAGATATGCGTCCAGTCGGAAACCACGACGCAACTCAACCTCGCCGACTATTTCCGCGCCAACAACATGAAATACCAGGAGGTGAAATTCGGCAAATTGGACGACGTCATCAAGGCCTACGATTCCGGTCAATGCGACGTCTTCACCGCCGACGTTTCCGAGCTTTATGCCCTGCGGCTGAATCTCGGCAAGCCCGGCGACCACGTCATCCTCCCCGACGTCATCTCGAAAGAACCGCTTGCACCCGTGGTACGCCAGCGCGACGACGACTGGATGATGATCGTGAAGTGGACCCTGTATGCGATGATCAACGCCGAAGAACTCGGCATCACCTCGAAGAATATCGAGGAGGCGCTGAAGTCGAAGAAGCCCGAAGTGATGCGGCTGGTCGGAACCGACGGCGCTTACGGCGAGGAGCTTGGGCTGACCAGGGATTGGGCCGCGCGCATCATCCGGCGCGTCGGCAATTACGGCGAAGTGTACGAGCGCAATGTCGGCAGCGGATCGATGCTCAAGATTCCGCGCGGGCTCAATCAACTCTGGAGCGCCGGCGGCATCCAATACGCACCGCCGATAAGGTAGAGCCTCTAAGCTGACCCGGTGAGCTAGTCACATAAGAATTCGTCATCACCCGCGAAAAGCGGGTGATCCAGTACACCGCGGCCTACCCGCTTGATCACTAACTCTGCAGGGTACTGGGTCGCCCGGTCAAGCCGGGCGATGACGACTGTTTATGACGCGCCGTCGTCGCACATAGATCAATAGCTCTTCATCCTTGCCAATTGATCAGCGTGAAAATTGGTGTCGCCGAACAATTCCTCGCAGACCCGCGCCCGCTTCATGAAGAAACCGATGTCGAACTGGTCGGTCATGCCCATGCCGCCATGCATCTGCACGCCTTCCTGAACCGCCAGCGTCGCGGTTGAACCCGCACGCGCCTTCGCGACCGCCACCGCCGCAGCGGCATTTTCAAAATCGCCGTCGAGCATCTGCTGCGCCTTCAATACCGCGGCGCGGGTGATCTCGATCTCGATATAAAGCTGCGCGGCGCGGTGCTGCAGCGCCTGGAATTCGCCGATCAGTTTGCCGAATTGCTTGCGCTCCTTGAGATAATTGACGGTGCGGCCGAACACCTCCTCGCTGACGCCAACCATTTCGGAGGCCACCGCGCCACGGCCGATATTGAGCACGCGCTCCAGCAGCTGATGGCCCTGATCGACCTCGCCGAGCACGCCGTCTGCGTTGACCTCCACATTGTCGAACATGATTCTGGCCGCGTTGTGGGAATCGACCATCGCCGTGCGCTCGGTCTCGATGCCCCTGGCTTTGGGATCGACCAGGAACAGCGTTAGTCCGTCGCGCTCGCCGGCGGCGCCCGCGGTGCGGGCCGCGACGATCAGGAGATCGGCGGTATGCCCATCGACCACGAAGGCCTTGTCGCCGTTGAGCTTGAAACCGTTCCCGGAACGCACCGCCCGCATTTTGGTTTGCAGCGGACGGTGTTTGGCGCCTTCATCGATCGCGAGTGCGGCAAGCAGCGAACCATCCGATATCTTCGGCAGGTGTTCGGATTTTTGCGCGGCACTGCCGCCGCGCGACAGGGCGGAAGCTGCGAGCACGGCGGTCGACAGAAACGGCGACGGCATCAGAGTGCGGCCAATCTCCTCCATCACCACGCCGGCTTCGACGCAGCCAAGTCCGCTCCCGCCGAAGGTTTCCGGCACCAGCAATCCGGAGAATCCCATTTCGGCGAAGGCCCGCCACAAATCGCGGGAAAATCCGGTCGCATCGTTGCTGTCGCGCAGCTGCCGCAGATGCGACACCGGCGCCTTGTCGCTGATGAGCCCGCGCGCGCTGTCGCGCAGCATCGATTGTTCTTCGCTAAGGACGAGTGCCATTGGGTGATTCCGGTGTTCGGTGACGTGAAAGTGGTGACGTTAGAAGGCCTCGGTGCTTGCTCTCATGGTGAGGAGGCGCTCTTGCGCCATCTCGAACCATGAGGCCTCATCCTTCGAGACGCGGCCAAGTGGCCGCTCCTCAGGATGAGGAATTATCTTAAGCCCCCGGCAAATCGAGAATCCGTTTTGCCACGATGCCGAGCATCACCTCAGAGGTGCCGCCCTCGATCGAGTTGGCCTTGGTGCGCAGCCAGGCGCGCGGCCGTGCGCCGCCTTTCGAGCGCTCGCTTTCCCATTCCAGCGCGTCAATGCCGCCCGCGGACATCAAAATCTCGTAGCGGCGCTTGTTCAGCTCGGTGCCGTAATATTTCATCGCCGAGGAAAACGCCGGATGCGCCTGGCCGGCCTTGGCGAGATCGACCGCGCGTTCCGCGGCGCAGGCCAGCGCCGCCTCGTCGATTTCGAAGGTGGCGATCTGGCCGCGCAGCATCGGATCTTCCAGGCGGCCCTGCTCGTCGGTACCTACGGAGTCGGCGGCGACCTGCCCGAGCGGCCGGCCGACGCCACGCTCGCCCATGCCGGAGATCATTGCGCGTTCGTGCTGCAGCAGATATTTCGCGACATCCCAGCCGCGATTGATCGTGCCGACCACATTGGCCTTCGGTACACGCACATTGTCGAAGAAAGTCTCGCAGAACGGCGACCTGCCCGAAATCAGCAGAATGGGCTTGGTCGAGACGCCCTTTGAAGCCATGTCGAAAAGAATAAAACTGATGCCGTCATGCTTCCTGGCGCTCGCATCGGTCCGCACCAGGCAGAAAATCCAGTCTGCGTAGTTGGCGTAAGACGTCCATATCTTCTGGCCATTGATGATGAAATCATCGCCGTCGCTTTCGGCGCGGGTCTGCAATGATGCGAGGTCCGATCCGGCGTTGGGCTCGGAATAGCCCTGGCACCAGCGGATCAGGCCTGCGGCGATCTTCGGCAGATGCTCTTTCTTCTGCGCGTCGGTCCCGTATTTCAGCAATGCCGGCCCGAGCATGGAAATGCCGAAGGAGACCAGCGGCTGGCGCGCGCCAAGCGCCGTCATCTCCTGGCGTACGATCTTGGCTTCTTCCGGATCGAGGCCGCCGCCGCCATATTCCTTCGGCCAGTGCGGAACGGTCCAGCCCTTGTCGCGCATCCGCTCGAACCAGACGCGCTGCGGCTCGGAGGAGAATTTGGCGTTGCGGCCTCCCCAGAAGGTTTCTTCGTCTGACGCCACCGGCCGCCGCATCTCCGGCGGACAATTGGCCTCCAGCCAGGCGCGGGTTTCGCGGCGAAACTTTTCCAGATCGGACATGTGGCGTTTCCATTGCGGGCCCGACCTGTCGGCCGGCGATTGACCCATCATTCTTGGACCGACCTTAGCCATGGCGTTGCGGAATTCAATATATCTCTGGCACGTGCCTTCATGTTGCGAGATATGATAGTGCTGCGCGAGCCGGCGTCACGGACGTCGCAACGATTGAAAAAGATCAGGAAAACCGAGATGCGGCTGAAGTTGCTTTCGCCTGGCGAAATGAACGAGGACCAAAAACAAACCTACGACGAATCGATCGCCGGCAAGCGTGGCGTCCCACCCCCGCCGATGATGGCCTGGCTCAACAGCCCGGAGATGGCGCGGCACGCCACACGCTTGGGCGCATTCCTGCGGTTCGATACATCGTTTCCGGCGAAGCTGTCCGAGATTGCGATCCTGGTGACCGCACGGCATTGGACTGCGCACTACGAATGGTACGCCCACAAGCGGCTCGCTCTCAAAGGCGGCATGGACCCCAAGATCATCGAAGACATCCGGCATCGCCGCACGCCGCGCTTCGATGACCCGAAGGGCCAAATGATCTACGACGTCAGCAAGTCGCTGCACGAAGGCCATGGACTTACCAAGGCGCTGTACGACGAGGCCGTGAAGATCCTTGGCGAGCGCGGGCTGGTCGAAGTCATCGGGCTGTGCGGTTATTACACAATGGTCTCGATGACGCTGAACACCTTCGAGTTCGATCTGCCGGAGGGAGAGGTTTCCGAGCTGGCGTAGCGAGGATTACTCGCGGATAGTCCCCCTCACCTGGCAGCTAACGCTGCCCGCCGACCTCTCCCCCAAGCGGGGCGCGGTGAAGATAAGCGGAGAATGCATATGTCCGAAAACCCACCCATCGTCGCGGGAACGCGGATCGGGCACGTTCATCTCAAGGTGGCCGATCTCGATCGCGCGCTGGGATTTTATTGCGGCGTGCTGGGGTTTGAGGTGATGCAGCGCCTGAATTCCGGCGCGGCATTCATTTCGGCCGGCGGCTATCACCACCACATCGGATTGAACACCTGGGAAAGCAAAGGCGGCCATCCGCCGCCGCCGGGAACCACGGGATTGTTTCACACAGCTATACTTTATCCGACTCGTGCCGCGCTGGCCGACGCATTGCATCGGGTAATGCAGGCGGGAATTCCTCTCGACGGCGCCAGCGATCACGGCGTCAGCGAAGCGCTCTATCTGCGCGACCCGGACGAGAACGGCGTCGAGCTCTATTGGGATCGTCCCAAAGAGCAATGGCCGCGCAAGCCGGACGGATCGCTGGCGATGTTCACGCACCGACTAGACCTCGAGGATTTGCTGCGGCAGCGTGGGATGTGATCTTCATGATGAGGACCGCGTCTTGGCGCGTCTCGAGCCATAGGCCCGAGGCCCATCCTTCGAGACTCGACCTGACGGCCGCTCCTCAGGATAAGGTCCTCGCGCGTCCGCGAAACATAATCAGCACCGCCGCGACCAGCTCCAATCCGATGCAGCCGTAAAACGGCAAGGCGTAGCTGCCTGACGCATCGCGCAGCAGGCCAATGACTCCCGGGCCGAACGCATAGGTGACCTGGTTGATCGCCGTGATCAGGCTGATCAGCACGCCGAACGAGCGCGGGTCGAACTCGCGCTGCACGATCAAGGACGGCAGGGTGATCAGATTGCCGACCGAGAAGCCGAACAATGCACAGGCTACCATCAGCAGCATTTCGTTGCGCGAATTGATGATGACCGCCAGCGCGACGGCCTGACTTGCGAATGAGATCGCCGACGCCAGCCGCTGGTGGAGCCGGTCGATCACGGTTGAGAACAGCACGCGCCCGACCACTGCCATCGCCGTCAACAGCGCAACCGCGGTCGCAGCATGCTCGCGTCCGATCACTGGATCGAGGAACGCAATCAGGTGGACGATGAATCCGACTTGCGCAAACAGCACCAGTGCGAACGCAATCGATACCGTCAGGAACACGACATCGCGCAATGCCTGTGCGCGCACTTGCGATGCGGACGGTGCTTCCGCAGCCGCCAGCTCCGCCGCGATGCCGCCGCGGCCGGGCGGCCGGCCCACAAAAACGAGGATGACCGGGATCATCAGCACCAGCATCACAGTCGCGGCTGAAATCATGGCGCCGGAAAATCCGAAACGCCCGATGGCTGCCACCAACAGCGGTACGCCGACGATGCCTCCAAAACTTGCGCCGTTCAGCGCGAGGCTGATCGCCATGCCGCGCTTGTTATCGAACCAGAGGCCGAGCGTATTGGTGATCACGCCGAGGCTGGTACCGGCCCAGCCGAATGCCAGCAGCGCATTGACGGCATATAGCTGCCATGGCGCGGTGACGTGGCCGATCAAGGCGGCGGCCGCCGCCATCGCAAATACGCCGCCGAGCAGGCAGTTGCGCGGACCGAACGCGCGCACCGCCTCGCTGACAAAGGCGACGATAACAGCGCCGAACAAATAGAAGAATGTCGTCGCCAACGAAATCAGCGAGGCCGGCCAGCCGTGCAGCCGATGCAGCTCGGCGAGATAGACGCTTTGGCCATAGAAGCCGAGGCCCCAGCCGAAGGTAGCCACCAGAAAGCAGACCGCGACGATCCGCCAGCCATCGTAGCGGACCGAGGTCTCGTCCACAGGTGCGTCTTTCGAACAAGCCAACGTTTGTCTCTTCGTTTGTCACGCCGTCACGGCCGGGCTTCGTCCCGGCCATCCACGTCTTTCCTACTTTTAGGGGCTGAAAAGACGTGGATGCCCGGCACAAGGCCGGGCATGACGATAACAGTTAGCAGATTGGCAAGGGCCACGCTTCGATCGTCGCCGAAGCGTCGTTTAATCAGGTCAAAATACTCGGATCGGGCAATTCGGACACGGCTTGCGAACTCGCCCGCCGCCTGGCGAACGACGCAAGCGTCAAGACAATGAGGCCAAACAATACCGGCGGAAACACCACGAGGTTGACCGACGACCAGCCGTAATTCGCCAGCAACTGGCCCGAAGAGAACGATCCGACCGCCATTGTCCCGAACACGAGAAAATCATTGAACGCCTGAACCTTGTTGCGCTCCTGCGGCCGGTGCGTCTCCAGCACCAGCGCGGAAGCGCCGACGAAGCCAAGATTCCACCCTACCCCAAGCACGATGAGGGTGGCCCAGAAATGCATCGCCGTGATGCCGGACAACCCGATTGTCGCGGCGCTGGCCTCGAGCAGCAGACCGATAGCGACGACCTTTGGCGCCCCGAAGCGCGCGATCAGGGAACCGGTAAAAAAGCTCGGCCCGTACATCGCAACGATATGCCACTGGATGCCGAAGTTCGAATCGCTGACGCTAAGCCCGCATATTTTCATCGCCAGCGGAGCCGACGTCATCACAAGATTCATCATGGGATAGGAGACGATGCCGCAAATCGCGGCGGCGATAAACCGCGGCTGGCGCACGATCTCGAACAGCGGACGGCCGCCGTGAAGATCTGCCGGCGCGGGCTTCGGCGCTTCGACGCCGGCGAGAACCGCCATCGCGATCAGCGCGACTGTCGCCTGCACCGCAAAAGAAAAGGCGAATAGATATGGCGGCCAGATATCCATCGTCCACTGCACGAGCTGCGGGCCGAGCACACCGGCAAACACGCCGCCGGCCATCACCCACGAGACGGCTTTGGGGCGATACGCCGCGCTCGCGCCATCGGCGGCGGCAAAACGATAGGATTGCGACACCGCGCCATACAGTCCGCCGAGGAAGGTCGCACAGCAGAACAGCACAAACGATCCACGCAGGATGGCGAATGCCGCAAGCAGGCCAGTCAGCACGCCGCAGCCGGTACCGATGATGAAAGCGACACGGCGGCCATAGGCGCGCGAGATGGCCCCGGTCGGCAGCGTGCCTGCAGCGAGGCCAAGCACATACATCGAGAGCGGCACGGTCGCGAGCGAGATATCCGGCGCCAACGTCGCACCGACGATCGAGCCGGTGGCGAAGATCACGGCCGAGTTCGCGCCGGTCAGCGCCTGCGCCGCCGCGAGCCGCACCACGTTGGATCGCGCGCCGGCGTCGCCGGCAATCTCGTCAACTACGGTCACGTCGATCATTAGTCATTCCGCATGGAGCGCGGCCAAATGCAATCGGCCCTATTGATTCCCGATACTATGGATGGAGGTATCAGCTCAAACAACCGATGCAAACGGGCATGCGCCATGCATCGCTGTTCAGGCCGTCCGCGATCGCTCGAACACCAGAGTCAGATTGTTGGCGGGCATCTCGGCGACATCGACAAGTGCCAGGCCGGCATTCTCCGCCAGCCCCTCCAAATCCGCGATATCGCGCACGCCCCATTCGGAGTTCCTGTCGCGGAGACTTGAGTCGAACACCGCATTGCTGACGGCAGTGTGCCGGCCGTCGCGCTTGAACGGCCCGTAGAGGAACAGCCGCCCGTCTACTCGCAAATAACGCCCGGCGCCCGCAAACAGGCCCTCGGCAACGCGCCACGGCGCGATGTGGATCACATTGGCGCAGAATACCGCCAGCAGTTCGCCGGGGCCGCTGCCGTCATGCATCTGGGGACACCACGCCGAATCTGAGAGATCGATCCGCAACGCCGGGCGGATATTCGATAATCCCGCATGCGCCCGCCACGCACTGATACTTTTTAGATGTTGCTCGTTGAGGTCGCTCGGCCACCAGGTGATTTGAGGACTGCGGCCGGCGAAATCGACCACATGCTGGCCGGTGCCGCTGCCGGCTTCGATCACGTCACCGGATTTGCCGGCGAGGAATGGCTGCAACACCGCCCAGATCGCCTGATGGTTGCGGTGAAACGCCGGCGCATCGAGACGACCGTCTGGCGAGACCGGCCGACCGTCCTTTCCGAATTCCACGACATATTCAGCCATGACATTCTCCGGGATTTTTGTTGGCGGGCTGGGCTTACCGCTTTAGACCGGGGCGGGGCGAACCGCAAAAAGCTGGACAGGCGTCAGGCTGGATCGTGGAACCTTCGACCTTTTTCGGGCGCGTCGGGAGAATACATTAACATCGTCTCCGCGATCCCGCCGTTTACGTTGTCAGCCGGTGGCGTTTATGCTTTGACCGGTTTACCCTAAGATATGAACGTACGGGAAACGCCTTTGACCAAGACCCCCTCGACGAAGCCCGCATCTATCCCGGCGCTCGCGATGGCGTTGCTGATCGGCGCTGTGGCGTCCGCAAGCCCTGCCGGCGCGCAATCCGCTGTTTCCGAAGGTCAGAAGCTCGCTTTCGAGCGCGGCAAGGGCAATTGCCTGACCTGCCACGAGATCAAGGGCGGCGATCTGCCCGGTACCATCGGGCCAGCCTTGAAGGATATCAAGAGCAAATATCCTGACCGCAACGAGCTCGTCGCAATTCTCACCGATGAAACCAAGCGCAACCCGCAAACCGTGATGCCTCCGTTCGGACGAAATCGCATTTTGACCGACCAGGAGATCAACGCGATCGTGGATTTCCTGCAGACATTATGACGGCGAGCGCGCCTTTTAGGAGACCTGGATGACCACCACTGACAACGGGTTTACGGCCACGCGGCGCCTGATCCTGCAAGGCGCTGTAACGGTCGCGCTCGTCGGCCTCGGCAACATTCCGTTTGGCTTGGCTCCGGTCTTCGCCGCGGCCAACGACAAATATCCGGAGGATGCGTTCAAGCAGAAGAGCAACGCGGACGCTATCAAGTCGCTCTATGGCAAGACCGCCGAGCCGTCGGACAAGGTCAAGCTCGACGCGCCGGAAATCGCTGAGAACGGCGGGGTGGTTCCGATCTCGGTCAGTTCGACACTCGCCGATGTAACGTCGATCTCGATTCTGGTCAGCGAAAATCCGAACGCGCTGGCGGCGTCTTACAAGATTCCTCCGGGTACGATACCGAGCGTGGCCAATCGTCTCAAGATGGCGAAGACCAGCAACGTGATCGCGATCGTGGAAGCCGGCGGCAAGCTTTACAGCACAACCAAGGAAGTCAAAGTGACTGTGGGCGGCTGCGGCGGCTGAACCAGCATTCCAGGGAGTATTCTGATGGCATCGACCATTCGCGTGCGCGCGACCTCAAGCGGCGAAACCACCGAAGTCCAGGCGCTGATCCAGCATCCGATGGATTCCGGCTTCGTCAAGGACGCCAAGGGCGAGATCATTCCGCCGCATTTCATCCAGCAACTGACCGTCGAATATGACGGCAAGAACGTATTCGTCGCGGACTGGGGGGGCGCAGTCTCCAAAGACCCCTATGTCAAATTCAGCTTCAAGGGCGGCAAAAAGGGCGACGATTTGAAGATCAGCTGGGTCGACAACAAGGGCGCGACCGATACCACCACGGCGAAGATTCAATAAGTGCTTTGGCATTTTGTTTTGACGCGTTTTCTTCACGCGAACCGGTGTCCACCCCGCATCATGTGCGGAGCAGGCTTTCGCTTGAAAACGCTAGGAGTGGAGAAGTGAACGTGCGATCTGCGATCCATTTAGCCTCGGCCGCTCTCGCGTTGGCAGCGCTGGCGTTAGGCGCGGCGCCGTCTGCGATCGCCGCCGACACACCCAATCCGCCGGCCGACGCCAAAGCGTTCAGGGATTTCTTCACCCAAAAGTTCCCCAAGGTGAAGCTGGAGGATTTCGTCAACGGTCCTTACTCGATGAATGAGGACCTGCACCGGCAATGGGAAGAGAAAGAACAATTCCCGCCTTACGAGTTTTCCGTCGATATGGGCAAGGAGATGTTCTCAAAACCCTTCAAGAATGGCAAAAGCTACGCCGATTGCTTCCCGAACCAGGGCATCGGTATCAGACAGAACTACCCATACTTCGACGAGAAGGAAGGCAAGGTCATTACGCTCGAACTGGCGTTGAACCGGTGCCGCGAGGTCAACGGCGAACCGCCCTTCTCCTATGTGAAAGACGAAATGGCCGCGCTGACCGCCTATATGGCGTTCACATCGCGCGGCAAGCCGTTTGACATCAAAATCCCTGACGATCCGCGCGCGCTCGAGGCCTACCAGAACGGCAAGCGCTATTTCTATACCCGGCGCGGACAACTCAATTTCTCCTGCGCAACCTGTCACGTGCAGAGCCCCGGCGAGCGGATACGCGCCGAAGTACTCGCGCCCGCGCTGGGGATCCTGAATGCCATGCCGATCTATCGTTCCGAATGGAGCGGCATGGGCACGATCAGCCGACGCTTCACCACCTGCAACACCCAGATTCGCGGCGTGCCGCTCAATCCGCAGGACGACGAATATCGCGATCTCGAATATTATCTGTCCTATGTCAGCAACGGGCTGCCGATCTCCGGTCCAGGGGCGCGGCCATGAGCATGATCCGGAAAAGTGGCAACCGGTTTTCCGAAGAGATCATGCTCAAAAATAAGAGCCGCATGATCCGGGCATCCACACTCTCGCTGGCTTTGGCGCTGCTGATCGCGGGCGCCACATCCGTGCTGGCCGCCGGTTCTGAGGCCGATTTCAAGGCCGCCTACGCCGCGGCAGAAACCGCCAACAAGGAAGCTGGCCTGCTGCGCAATCAATGGACCGTGACGGCCGCGGCCTTGGCCGACGCGAAAAAGGCCGCCGACAAGGGCGACTTCGATCAGGCGATAGCCTCGTCGAAGGAAGCCGAGGCGCTGGCCAAGGCTTCGATCTTCCAGGCCAACAGTGAAAAAGAGGCCTGGAAGACGCTCGAGATACGTTGAGCCTGGAGCATGATCCGGAAAAGTGGGAACCGGTTTTCCGAAGAGATCATGCTCAAGCAAAGAGATGAGATTCCGATCCGATTCAATCTAATCGGATCGGAAGCACTGAGGCGCGGAGACATCGCATGACAATCCGCCGCCGGGATTTTCTTAAACTCACGGGCGCTGCCGCGCTCTCGGGTGGACTGCCGCGTATCGCACGCACCGCCGACAGCGCCAGCGTTTACGATCTCGAACGCTTCGGCAATGCGCGCATCCTGCATTTAACCGACACGCACGCGCAGCTGTTGCCGGTGTATGTTCGCGAACCGAGCGTCAATCTCGGGATCGGCGCCATGCAGGGCAAACCGCCGCATCTGGTCGGCCGCGCCTTTCTCGATCGATTCGGCATCAGGCCTGATAGTGCCGACGCCTACGCCTTCAGCTGTCTTGATTTCGAGAAATCCGCGGCCCGCTTCGGCAAGCTCGGCGGCTTCGCGCATCTGAAGACGCTGGTCGAGCGCCTGCGCAGCGACGCCGGACCCGAACGCTCGCTGCTGCTCGATGGCGGCGATTTGTGGCAGGGCACCGGGCTTGCCAACACCATGCAGGGCGCCGACATGGTCGAAGCCGCGAACCTGCTCGGCATCGAGGCGATGACCGGCCACTGGGAATTCACCTATGGCGAAAAGGCGCTTCGCAGCAACCTTGAGCGCTTCAAGGGCGAATTTCTGGCGCAGAACGTCTTTCTCACCGACGAAGCGGCGTTCAACGATGCCAAAGCATACGATCCTGCATCGGGACGCGTGTTCAAGCCGGCCATGATCAAGGAGATCGGCGGCCACCGCGTCGCCGTGATCGGACAGGCATTTCCCTATGTGCCGATCGCACACCCGAAGCGATTTACGCCGGACTGGACGTTCGGGATCCGCGATGACGAATTGCAGAAACTCGTCGACACGCTGCGAAACGATGACAAGGTCGATGCCGTGGTGCTGTTGTCGCATAACGGCATGGATGTCGATCTCAAGCTTGCGAGCCGCGTCAGCGGCATCGACGTCATCCTCGGCGGCCACACCCACGACGCCATTCCGCAACCGATACCCGTGACCAATGCCGGCGGCACCACGCTCGTGACCAATGCCGGCTCGAACGGAAAATTCCTGGGCGTACTCGATCTCGATATCGCCAAAGGCCGCCTCAGCGATGTGCGCTACCGGCTGCTTCCGGTGTTCTCGGAATTGCTGAAGCCGGATGCAGCGATGCAGGCGCTGATCGACAAAATGCGCGAGCCACATGCGGCATCCTATGCCGAGAAGATCGCGACGGCGGACCGCCTGCTCTATCGCCGCGGCAATTTCAGCGGTACCGTGGATCAATCAATCTGCGACGCGCTGCGCGGCGAATTGGATGCCGAGATTGCGCTGTCGCCGGGCTTCCGCTGGGGTACCAGCGTACTGCCGGGCCAGCCGGTGACAATGGAAGACGTGCTGTCCGAGACCGCCGTTACCTATCCCGAAACCTACGTCCAGCGCATGACCGGCAGCCAGATCAAGGATGTCCTGGAAGACGTCTGCGATAATCTCTTCAATACCGATCCCTATTATCAGCAGGGCGGCGATATGGTCCGCGTCGGCGGTTTTGTCTACACTTGCACGCCCGGAGAATCTGTAGGCCGGCGGATTTCCGGCCTGAAGCTCGATAACGGCCGCGCGCTCGATGCCGGCAAGAGCTACAAGGTGGCGGGATGGGCTTCCGTCAATGAGCAAAAGGGAATGCCGGTGTGGGATGTCTTTGCCAAGCATCTGCGTTCCGGGAAAGCGCCGGATCGGCACGGCGCCGGTGTCACGTTAAGGGGTGTTGACGATAACCCGGGCATCGCAGGACAGGGATGAGACATTTCCGGACATATCGATTCCGCAGATATCGACGCTCGATGGTTCGCGCCTTCGGCAACGTCGCGATGGCAGCCTTGATGGCGGCAACGGTCCCGTCGCTCGCCCGAGCCCAACAGGGGCCGCTGCCGGACAAACCGTTCGCCGAGCACCGCCTTGTGTTGCAGCTCTCGGACAACGATCCCAGGAAACAGGGCCTCGTGATCAGCGTCGCCTATAATCTTTTGAAATTCTACGATCCCGACAAGGTTGCCATCGAGGTGGTGACATTCGGTCCGGGCATCGACTTACTGCG
>WNFR01014807.1_pt1 | contig 15282 bp, 15 predicted proteins | sample 5400221 | NCBI WGS metagenome assembly WNFR01 (sample SAMN13153357, study PRJNA577476) | soil metagenome | isolation source: 40 cm soil under Madrone tree | place: USA:California | collected 2016-06-14 | reverse complement strand
CTGAACATCTGCTGCTGGCGATTGGCGATGAAAAAGACGGCGCTGCCGGAAAGCTGCTGCGCCAGCACGGGGTCAGCCGGGATGACCTGCTGAAAGCGATCGAACAAACGCGCGGTGGCGCTCGCATTACCGATCAAAATGCCGAATCTAACTATCAAGCGCTGGCCAAATACGCGCGCGATCTCACCGATCTCGCGCGCAAGGGCAAGCTCGATCCGGTGATTGGCCGTGACGACGAAATTCGCCGCACCATTCAAGTGCTTTCTCGCCGCACCAAGAATAATCCCGTGCTGATCGGCGAGCCGGGCGTCGGCAAGACTGCGATCGTAGAAGGGCTGGCCCAACGCATCGTTTCCGGCGACGTGCCCGAGACCCTGCGCAACAAGCGTCTGGTCGGTTTGGATCTCGGCTCGATGTTGGCCGGCGCAAAGTATCGCGGCGAGTTTGAGGATAGATTGAAAGCCGTGCTGAAGGAGATCGAGTCTGCCCAGGGCCAGATCATTCTCTTCATCGACGAATTGCACACCCTGGTCGGAGCCGGCGCCGCTGAAGGCGCGATTGACGCTTCCAACATGTTAAAGCCGGCGCTGGCCCGCGGTGAGTTGCGCTGCGTGGGCGCGACAACGCTAAACGAATACAAGAAGTACATCGAAAAGGATGCCGCACTGGAGCGTCGATTTCAGCAAATCTACGTGGGGGAACCGACGGTTGAAGACACGATCGCTATCCTGCGCGGCCTGAAAGAACGCTACGAAGTGCATCACGGCGTGCGCATCAAGGACTCGGCAATCGTCGCCGCGGCCACACTTTCGAACCGTTACATTACCGATCGTTTTCTTCCTGATAAGGCCATCGATCTGATCGACGAAGCCGCCTCGCGTCTGCGAATTGAAATCGATTCGCTGCCCCAGGATATTGATATTGTCGAGCGAGAGACGATGCAGCTCGAAATCGAGCGCCAGGCCCTGCAACGAGAAGAAGACCAGGCTTCAAAAGCTCGGCTGCACGAGATCGAACAGCGGATTGCGGACTTGAAAGAAAAGTCCTCCGGTATGAAGGCCAAGTGGCAGTCCGAGAAAGAGGCCATCGAACGCATGCGCACGGCCAAGGCTGAGCTGGAACAACTCCGCTTGCAACTGGATCAAGCTCGCAATGCCGGCGATCTCGCCAGGGCGTCCGAGATTCAATACGGCCAGATTCCCGAGCTGGAAAGAAAGTTCGAAACCGAACAGGCCCAGTTGGCGCAGATTCAGGCAGACGGGGTCACCCTAAAGGAAGAAGTTGATGAAGAAGACGTGGCCCAGGTCGTCGCCAAATGGACGGGCGTACCGGTTTCAAAAATGCTCGAGGGCGAGATGCACAAACTTCTTTCTATGGAGGACCGTCTGCGGCAACGCGTGATTGGTCAGGATGAAGCCCTTCAGGCGGTGGCCAACGCCGTGCGTCGAGCCCGCGCCGGCCTGCAGGATCCAAATCGTCCTGTTGGTTCTTTTATCTTTCTCGGTCCCACCGGCGTCGGCAAAACTGAAACCGCCCGCGCCCTGGCCGAGTTTCTCTTCGACGATGAACGCGCGATGATCCGCCTCGACATGTCTGAGTACATGGAAAAGCATGCGGTGGCTCGCATGATCGGCGCGCCGCCGGGGTACGTTGGGTATGAGGAAGGCGGCCAGTTAACCGAAGCCGTGCGGCGCCGTCCCTACAGTGTCGTTCTTTTTGATGAGATCGAAAAAGCGCACCCGGACGTTTTCAATGTGTTGCTGCAGATTCTTGACGATGGCCGGCTGACAGACTCGAAGGGGCGCACGGTAGATTTCAAGAATACCGTCTTGATCATGACTTCGAATCTCGGCTCGCGCGAGATCCAGGAAGTCGGCCACGATGAAAAAGAAGTGCGTGAAGCCGTGACCCAAGTGCTGCGTGAACACTTCAAGCCCGAGTTTCTGAATCGCATCGACGATATTGTCGTTTTCCGTCGCTTGTCCCGCGAACAGATAACTCAGATCATTGATGTGCAGCTCGAGCGTCTGCGCGCGATGCTTAAAGAGCGCAACATCTCTCTGGTGTTGGAAGACTCTGCCCGCGAACTGTTGGCCAGCGAGGGCTACGACCCGAGTTTTGGCGCTCGTCCGCTAAAGCGAGCCATCCAGACGCTAATTCAAAATCCGCTCTCGATGAAGCTCTTGCGCGGAGACATCTTACCGGGACAGGCCGTGATCGTATCGGCTCGTGACGGTGAGATGGAATTTGCGACCGATGTTGCGGCTGCGGCTGCCTGAAATGTGGCGAAACGGGGTGCTTTGAGAAACGCCGCGTGCTGGCAGGGTATTTGCTTACAAAAGTCGGCAGAGATTCTTGTTGCACTGAAACGCAACGACGAATATGCTCTGCACATCAAAGCAATGCGCGCCCTGAAGGGATTTCGGGCAACTGAAGTCAAGGGTCTTAGAGAGAGAAAGCAAGGCAATCATAATGGCCGATTTGGAAGCATACAAAGATAAGTTTGGTGAGAGCGGGCAAAGGGTTTTGCAGAATGCTCTCAGCGAATCGAGGCGTCGTGATCAGAACTACATCGCCGTCGAACATATCATCAGCGGCTTGGCGAAGGAGGAACCCGACCTCTTCAACTCGACCATCCGCAGTCTTGCTCTCGATCCAGTGCTGGTATCCAGAGCTATCGACAAGCGCCTGGACAACACTCGCCAACATGTCGGCAAAGGATTCCGGATAGCTCCGGATACTACTGACCTGTTCAAACGGGCAATGGAGCGCGCCCGCTCGCGAGGACGAAAGACCATCGAAGCGACCGACATCTTTGATGTGCTTTCAAACTACGACAGTCTGCTGGTGGAAGTCCTGCTCAATCTGGGCGCGACGCCGGAAGCAGTGGTAGAGCATGTTCGTACCAACGTAAATGACCGGGAGCAACACGAAGAGCAGTATCGCAAGAAATTTGAGCTGCCTCCTTATCTGAAGCACTTTGGCGTGTCGTTGAATCGGATGGCGAGGGCCGACAAGATTCCGCCCACCATCGGGCGCGAGAAAGAGATTCAGCAGATCATTGAGATTCTTTGTCACCGCGAGCGCGCCAACTCACCGATGCTGGTCGGCGAACCGGGTGTCGGCAAAACAGCGGTGGTAGAAGGTCTCGCGCGTCTGATCGAACTTGAGCCGCAGAAGGTACCGGCGCGTCTGCGCAACTCGCATGTAGTGCAACTGCAAATGGGTGGCATAGTGGCCGGCACCATGTTGCGCGGTATGTTCGAAGAACGCATCAAGGGCATCATCGATGAAGTTAAAGAGCGCGACAACATGATTCTCTTCATCGACGAGGCCCACACGATCATTGGCGCCGGCGCTGCCCTGGGAACTTCTTCAGACGCTGCGAACATGTTCAAGTCGGCGTTGTCCAAAGGCGAGTTGCGGATCCTCGGCGCGACCACGCTCACCGAATACAAAGAATATATCGCCGAAGACGAAGCACTGGCGCGCCGCTTCCGCCTGGTCAAAGTTGACGAGCCTACCATCGGCGAGACTCGCGAGATTCTGCTCGGCGTGCGGCCGCGGCTGGAACGCAACTATTCAGTGCAGATCTCTGATGAAGCGATTAACACTGCTTTGGAGATGGCGCCCAAGTACATTCGTAATTTGCATCTGCCGGATAAAGCCATCGGTTGGCTCGACACTGCTTCAGTAAAAGTGGAGATCAACGAGCCGCACACGATGATCGTCAAACCTGAGCATGTGATTGACGTCATCTCGCAGGAATCGCGCATTCCGCGCGACATGATTTTCCGCGACACCAGCGATCGTTTTGCTCTGACCGAAGTGCAGCTTTCGGCGCGCGTTATCGGCCAGAAAGAAGCAATCAAAGCGGTGGCCCAAAGGCTGCGGCTGAACAAAGGGCCGCTCAAAGAGTCGCACTATAAACCCGACGGCGTGTTGCTGTTCCTCGGGCCGACCGGCGTGGGCAAAACCGAGTTGGCTAAAGCTGTGGCTGAGTTCATGTTCGGTGACGATCATAAGATGGTGCGCCTGGACATGTCCGAGTACGGCGACGGCACCGTGGGAATAGAAAAACTGATCGGCATGCCGCGCGGAATCGTCGGGTCAGAGCGCGGTGGAATTTTGACCGAGCAGTTGCGCGAGAACCCCTATACCGTTTTGCTGCTCGATGAAGTTGAAAAAGCTTCACCGTACCTGATGAACATTTTCCTGCAGGCCTTCGATGAAGGATGGCTGACCGACGGCCGCGGCCGGCGTGTCTATCTTTCCGATGCGATCGTGATCATGACGTCGAACCTGGGTTCGGACAGCTTTAAGAAATACGAAAAGCCCCTGGGCTTTGGCACGAAGACACAAAGCGACTTTCGGGCGATCAAGAACGAGGTAATGAAAGCTGCCGAAACGCGATTTTCACCTGAGTTTCGCAATCGCATCGACGAGATTGTGGTCTTTGCTCCGCTGACCATGGATGAAGTCAAGCAGATAGCGCAGATCTATCTGGACAAGACTCGTCGTCAAATGAAGAGCCAGGGCAAGTCGTTTCAGACTACCGATCAGGCGCTCGCGCTAATCACCGAAAAGGGCTTTAGCATGCAATACGGCGCGCGCTTCCTGAAACGTTTCATTGACGAGAGAGTGAAGCTGCCGATCACAACCATGTGGAAAGAAGGATCGAATTTTCTCGTCGACGTCGAAGATGGAGAAGTCGTCACGAAAGTTGCCGAGACCGGCGGGCTCTCTTGATGATGTAGCGCAAGCTGCCAGCTTGCGCTGGTTTGGCAATATCCAGACTCGGCCGGTGCTAACTACTCAACGACTCCAACTCGGTTGAGTCCATTTTTGGAATAGCGTGGGACTGGGCCTCAGATTTCTGATTGAGGCTCTTTTCTTCTTGCTCCTTCTTGCTGCGGGCCCCAAATGAGACGATCCCTCGTTAGCAAACTCACCTCTGTCAGCTTCCTTCTGCTTCTTCCATCCGGGCTCGCCTGCCTTGCCCAAACACCAACTCCGAGTCCCGCGACCAGCGACGAAAAGGCAGAAAAGATTGTCGCGAAAGCGGTCCAGGCAATGGGCGGCGATCGTTATCTGACCGTCAAGAGTGTCGTGGGTCATGGCTTCTTCACGGAGTTTAAGGACGGCGTGTCGGGGATTCCGGTTCGCTTCGTCGATTACATAGTCTATCCGGACAAAGAGCGCACGGAATTCATCGGCGGTGGTCAGCGACTGATTCAGACAAACGATCGTGATCGCGGATGGATCTACGACGGCGCGGCGCTGACGCTCAAAGATCAAACCGCCGCGCAGATCGACGATTTCCGGATGTCAACGCGAACCGGCATCGAGAATCTGCTCCGCGGAGGATGGCGCAGTCAAGGAGCTAAACTAAGCTACATCGGCCGGCGTGAAGCGGGACTGGCGCGGCGCAACGAAACTGTGCGTCTTACTTATCCGGATGGTTTCTGGATCGAATATGAGTTCGCTGCCGACACGGGCCAGCCCGCATGAAGTCGAAGAAGTGCCGGAAGAAGATCGTTTGTATAAGCCGATCACCATCAACGGGATCATAGCTCCTTATGTAATCGATCATTTCCGCAATGGCCAGCAAACCAGCCGCCTCAATTACGACTCAGTTGAATTCAATAAGACGATCGCCGACTCGCTCTTCGCCAAGCCGGCGAGTTTTAAAGCGGTGAAGTAGATGTGGTGGTTGATGGCCATCACGCGCCCGTTTGAGAGCAAAAAATGAGCAGAGGTTTGCTAGGAGAAGATGGGCTTGCGGAGATTTCTCCGCACTTACCTGATCTAACAGACTTACGGGATATTATCCTTAACCTCTCTCCAGGATTTCTTCCAATAAAATTCCCGCCTGAGAGTTCTATTCCAATAGCTGCTGCCTGTTTGCATGATGCATTGCGTAGCGTGGAAGATGCCACCTATGCCTTTCACGAGATTCTTGCTCATCGAGCGTGGTATTTAGAGAAGCGCGGAACGCCAAACGAGACGGTGGCAATATTTTTCAGTAAATTCTATGCGGATGATGTGGCACTGCGACTCTACTCGGCAGGAGAGCATCTGGCGAATGCGCTGGTGTTCATGCTTGAAGTCTCCAAGCATGATCTAGAGAGGTATCAGAAGAAGAATAGAATCAGTCTTCAGGTTGTCGTTGGGCATTACTTGATAAATGAGCACCCGAATAATCCTGTTACGAAAGCAATCCTGAAACTGGTTAAATCAAAAGAGTGGCTCAAGACGATCAAGTACAGAAACGATTGGGTACATAATCAGCCTCCTACCGTGGAAGGCCTAGGAATCGTTCTATGAACGGCGTAACAGGTGGGTCATATCAGAGCACGGCGCCTTGCTCAGTTTTGGAGGTGGAGATAAGCCGAGTCATAAAATCGAAGACATTGTTAGTGTCGTCCGACTTGCTTTATTTCTATTCATCGAGGTGTTGATGGAAGTGACCCGTTATTACACAGAGTTGATAACGGAAAAAGGAAGCAGTTTCGCCTAAGATCAGTAGATTGAAGTAGCGTTGGGATAAGCTCGATAGATAGGCTTCGTTGGTTTCTCGGCCGAGACTAGTTCAGCATTTTGGGTCGCGGCCGTGGCTACGTGCAGCGCATCGAGCGCCCCCAATCCGAATCGAGAAGCAAGGTCGTAGGCAGGAGTAATCAACTTACTACTATCCGCCCACAGAACGACACCATCGAAAAACTTTTGGTAGAAGGCAACCTCTCGGCCCTTGTGGTAACAAACCGCCATCGGCAAGACTTCGGGCCGCAAGTAATCGCTGGCAAGGAATTCGCGATCCGGATCGCCCAGCACCTGCAATGCCCTCATTCGTCTTGCCAGCGTTAGCGCAGTAGGCTTATTCGCGGCATAGATCAGTACAGAAGCGTCAACGAACGTGAGAATCCTATTCGTCATTCGGGGAATGCCCACCGCGCCGGCTTATCAACTCGCGCTCGATCGCATCCTCGTCCATTGGAATTTCGTCCGAGGCTTCGATTTCCGCGGCTATCTCCATTAACACCCGTCCCAACGAAGACATGGTCTCTTTCGTCAACCAGGATTTGACCTCGGTCGGGCGAACTGGTGGTTGCTGGTTAAGATTCTGACCGGGTTCTGCCATCGACTGCCTCCTCAGAAAACCCAAGCGTTATCGCAAGGCTAGTGTATTCTAACGAACTTTGGTTTTGGATAGCCAGTAAGTTTTGTCTCATTATAGAATTGCGCGGCAGGTCACCCCGAATCGTAGGCTATAATCAAACAAAAAACAGAGGACCCCCTATGGCAATGAATCCAACTATCCAAACTACTAACAGAGATCGCCGCCTCTACATCTGGTTCGCGGCCTTAATGCCTTTAATTGTGCTTGCCGGTTTCGCCCGCACTTATTATTTGAAAGGCTTCTTCGGCACTCCGTCACTGCCCGGTCTGCTCGTTCATCTACACGGCCTGGTGATGACGACGTGGGTCGTTCTTTTCATCACGCAGGTAACGCTTGTCGCCACGCGTCGCACCAGAACGCATATGCGCCTCGGCATATTCGGTGCAGGGTTGGCCGCCCTCGTGGTGGTGGTGGGCGTCGTGACCGCAGTGTTCGCGGCTGCCCGCGGCGGCTCTCCTGGTCCGCCACCCCTTCAGTTTCTGGTCGTGCCTTTGGTCGACATGTTGGTCTTCGCGGTTTTAATTGGAAGTGCGCTTTATTTTCGTCGCCGTATGGATATTCACAAACGGCTGATGCTGATCGCGGCAGTGAATTTGCTGACTCCAGCAATCGCCCGCATACCGCTCAATTTCATTCAGACGGGGGGGCCGCTGGCCTTCTTCGGCTTGACCGACGTGGTTTTGCTGGCCTGTGTGGCATTCGACACGATTAAGCATCGACGCCTGCACCCGGTTTTCTTGTGGGGCACTATCGTCGTCATCGCATCGCAGCCCTTACGGCTGATGCTGGCTGGGACAGATGCGTGGATGCATTTCGCGAAGGCGCTGGTCGGCTTGGTGAAGTAAGGTTCGCGCTCAGACCGCTCGGTCCGCTTGTTATGGCAAGTGAGGCAATACAAACTTTTCTGACAGTTGAATCTCTTGACCCGGTCGCATCCACCACCCCACGCGGGCTGCCCGCGCGGGGACCCCGGTTTCCGGTTCTGTGCCGTGATGCGGCTAGGCCGATCTGCTCAGCGATTTTTCCCGCACAGCGGATTTAGCAAGTTTGGGGTGTTTCGCATCGGGCACTGGCTGGCCGGCCATGTCGGCGAAGAGCCTTTCGTACTGATCGACCACGTAATCCCAATCATAGTTCTCCAACACCCTCGTCTGAGCACGATTGCGATACGAATGGACCAGAGACCCGTCGCGCAAAACCCTCTGCAGCTTCTCAGCCAGATCGTTTTCGTCCGTGTAAGCAATGCCCGCATCGCCAATGGCTTCGATATTTTCGGGCGCCGCGAGGGTCAGCACGCAATTGCCAAAGCCCATCGCTTCCAGCAGCGCCGGATGGGTGCCGCCCACTTCGGTGGCATGAATGTAACAGTAAGCATTCTGCTGCAGCGCCCGATAGTCGCGGCCGAACACGAAGCCGGTGAAGACGATTCGTCGATCGCGGCGCGCGCGCGCCTTAAGGTCCTTGATGTATTCACGCGCATAGGGAGCATCGCCCACAATCAAAAGCTTATGCGCGGTGCGCACGCGCTTGAAAGCATCGATTACCAGATGCGCGTTGTTTTCCGGCTCTAAGCGGGAAACGTAAAGCACGTAACGATTCGGCTCGACGCGCCAGCGTCGCACCAGCGGATCGGGACGTCGCTCGACCTCAGCGCCATAAGCGATCATAGTCGAGGCCGCGCCGTACCGGGCGAGGTAGTATTCCTGAATTACGCGCGCGTCGGTAACGGTTTCAGTAGGCAGAATCGTCGCCAGTCTCTCTGCCATTAAATAATAATTGCGCGCGATCGAGTTCCACTTCTTGCGTTTGTGTTCCAGGCCGTCGACGTTCAATGCGACGGGTGTGCCGGCCAGCCGCAGAATGGAAGCGAACGGCGCATTGGCCGCGTTGCAGATCAGCGCGGCATCGTAACGCTTTGGCACTGCATGCAGGGCAGAGAGAAAGGTATGCACGATAGTGTCAAAGTACTTATGGCGAATGGTGGGCAGGACTTTTAGCTTTACGCCCTGGAACTCGAGCTCGCGTGGGCTGACATAGTGTGCCCGGCAGTACACGGTAACATCGTGACCGCGAGCAGCCAGCCTGGTGGATAGATGTTCCGCGAAGGTTTCGAACCCGCCATAGTTGGCGGGAATTCCGCGGGTTCCGAGAATCGCAATACGCATAGCCAAAATGGAACGGATGAATCGCCGATTCAGTCGTCTCTTCCGTCGGCCCTCTTCCTTTTCACAACTCGCTCGTAAACTCCCAAAGTCTGCCGCGCGGTAGTCTGCCAGTTGAATTCCCTGGCCTTCTCGAGACCTTTCGCGCGCAGGGACGCACGATATTCCGAGTCATCTAAAACCTGTGTGAGGGCTTTAACCAGAGCCTGAGTGTCGAATGGATCAAACAGCAAACCCGCTTCGCCGATCACTTCCGGAAGGCTCGTTCGGTCCCCCGCAATTACCGGCACGCCACACTGCATTGCTTCGACTACCGGCAAACCAAAGCCTTCGAAATAGGATGGGTAAACGAAACAGACAGCGCCGCTATAGAGTCCGGCGAGATCTCGCTCAGGCACATAACCGGTAAACAAGAGGTCATCGCCGAGAGCATTTCGCTCCGCGGCCCGAAAAATTTCGCCATCGAGCCAACCACGTTTCCCCGCCAGGACAAGCTGAGGAAGCTTAACCTCTGGGCGAAGACCGCGCAAGGATGAATAGGCTTCAATTAAGCGCACCAGATTCTTGCGCGGTTGGATGGAACACAGCGAGAGAATGTAGTTCTTCTGAATTCCGTAACTTTCGCGAACTCTTCCCAGTTCTGTTTCATTAGTGACGGGCAAAAGACTCGGTGGCGCTGCCTCAGGGGTCACAGTAATCCGTTGGGGCGCGATTCCGTAGGTGCGGCTGATATCACTGCGCGAATATTCTGAAACGGTGATGATGTGGGCTGCCCGGCGCGCCGTTTGTCGCACCGTGAGTCGCAGTTGCATCCAGCTGCGCCGGTTGAAGGTTTCGGGCAGGTGCTCGAACGCCAGGTCATGAATGGTAGTAACTACGGGACAAGGCGCGAAGGGCGGGGCAGTGTATTGGACGTGCAAAACATCGACCGGATGACGCCGCAACTCGCGCGAAAGAGTCAGAGGGATGCGGACCAGCGGCGTATGCGGCAAGGTTTGCTTGACCCTGAAGTTAGGCCAACGCTTATCAAACCGCTCGATAGCGGCCCGTTTGGTGACGTATAGAGTGTAAAGATTGGTCTGATCGATTTGGGCGAGGGCCTCGATCAGGTTGATCGCGTAACTTTCGTTGCCGCCGAGTTCAGCTCCGACGGAATGCGCATCGATTGCGATGTGCAAAATCGCTTCCGCTCCAGGTTATTAGTGGCACCGGCCACCCAGTTATTCGTCTTTGGACGCGGACTGCCGCGCTTTGGCTGCCGCAGCCGCGGATACCGCCGCGGTTTGACGCGTATCGCGTTCGCGGATGCGCGCAGCTTTGCCGCGCAGACCACGCAAATAATACAGCTTTGCGCGGCGCACGTGGCCTCGTTTCACCACATCAATGTGGTCGACGATGGTTGCATGCAGGGGGAAAATTCGTTCCACGCCCACGCCGAAACTGGTCTTGCGCACCGTCACCGTTTCGCGCACGCCGCCGTGTTTGCGGGCGATGACGACACCTTCGAAAGCCTGCAGGCGTTCTTTGGTCTCGGATTCCTTGATGCGCACGTGTACGCGTACGGTGTCGCCGGGCTGAAAGTCCGGGACGTTTGTTTTAAGCTGCGATTTATCGACACTGTCCAGGCGGTTCATGACTAGTACTCCATTTCGTTCTTTGTTCATTGTACTTCGTGCTTGGCGTCTGTGAAGAGCAATGTACTTTCGACGAAAGCCAAAGTGCGAAGCTCAAAGTACAAATTTCATTTCTGCAAAAGATCGGGCCGGTTACGCTTCGTCTTATCAAACGAAGCTTCGCGCCGCCAACGCGCGATCTCGGCATGATTGCCGTTCAGTAAAACTTCCGGCGCCCGCATTCCTTCGAACTCCGGCGGCCGCGTATAGTGCGGACAATCGAGCAGGCCGTCCGAGAAAGATTCGTTTGTCGCTGACGTTGCGCTGCCTAACGCTCCCGGAAGCAAACGCACGGTCGCGTCGATTACCACCAGCGCCGCCGGTTCTCCTCCGGAAAGGACGTAATCGCCAATCGAGATTTCATCAGTTACCAGCGCTTCGGCGACTCGCTCGTCAACGCCCTCATAACGGCCGCAAATCAAGACCAGTTGCTCGCAACTGGCAAACTCCGCGGCCGCTGCCTGCGTGAAAGTCTGTCCCTGCGGCGAAAGCAACACGACCCGCTTTCCGGTGGCGACGTTTTCGCGACGATTGGCGCCGGCCAACGACGCAACTGCTGCAAAGATCGGTTCGGGCTTTAAAACCATCCCGTCGCCGCCGCCGAAGGGCCGATCGTCGACGACCCGATGCTTGTCGGTGGTCCAGGCGCGTAAATCGTGGGCCCGAATATTTACCAAACCCGCCGCCCGGGCTCTACGAACAATTCCATAATCAAACGCTTCGCGAAAGTAATCCGGAAAGATCGTAATGATGTCGACGCGAAGCGGTTCCATTGCCAATTTCCTATTGCCGATTGCCAATTTAAGGACTTCGCGATCGATAACAACCGGCGCCCACAAAGCCAATCGGCAATTGGCAATCGCCAATCTACAATTCCAAAAGCCCTTCGGGTGGATCGATCCGAATCCGCTTCTGTGCGATATCAATCTCAACGCAGATCTCGTGCGCCATCGGCACCATGTATTCGCGTTCCGCGTCACCCTTGATCAGCAAGACCTCGACACCGCCTGTTTTCATCACTTCGCTGACAACTCCAATCGAAGTTCCGTCCACGCGTTCGACGCGGCAGCCAACGAGTTCCCATTCGTAGAAATGATCCGCGGCCAGTTCGATGCGTTCGGCTTCCGGAACCGCGAGTTGATATCCCGCCAATTCCTTAGCTTCGTCGATCGAATCATAGGAAGCGAATTTGAAGATGATCCGGTTTCCCTGAAACCAATGCTCTTCAATTTGCAAAGATCTGCGACTGCCATCAGGCCCGATTGCGATCAACTGTTCGAGGTCCGCAAAGCGCTCGGGAAAATCCGTATAGAGATCGGCCACCACTTCCCCGCGCAGCCCTCTCGTCCTGGCTACGCGCGCGACGACAACCAGTTCGTCGTCCACTTCACTCAACGACGTCGAGTACGAACCGCCGGTGTTTCTTCAACCCCGCGGCGTAAACCAGCGAGCGCAAAGCCCGCACGGTGCGGCCCTGTTTCCCGATTACCTTGCCCATGTCACCCCGGGCGACGCGCACCTCGATACGCGTAGTTCCGTCGCGTTCTATCTCGCGCACGTCCACTGCGTCCGCCTCATCGACGAGAGCTTTGACGATCATTTCGACGGTCTCGCGCATAAATCCAGGATGCGGCACTTGCCGCGCCAGTAGAGGCGGATAAGTCCGCCTCCTAAACGTTAGTAAGCTAGGCTGCCGCGCTCTCGGTTGCGGCGGAACTCTCAGCTTTCGCGGCCTGCTTAATCAACTGGCGCACAGTGTCAGTCGGCTGCGCGCCCTTTTCAATCCAGTACCGGACGCGTTCGGCCTTGAGCTTGATCTCCGCCGGCTCGCGTGTAGGATCGTAAGTCCCGACGTTTTCCAGGAACGCGCCATCGCGCTTCGACTGCTTTTCCTTGACCACAATCCGGTACGAGGGTCGTTTCTTCGCGCCCATGCGCATTAATCTGATTGCTAACAATTTCTTTCCCTCCAGCTAACTGGGCGGGTGTAGCCCGCCTCTAAACGATTTAGTTTTTTGAGAGAAGCGAACGACTTACCGTTCGACGCCTTCGCCTTCCATTCCCGACATGCCGGCCATCCGGCGCATCATCTTGCCGCGCAAGCCGCCGCCGCTGAACATTCCCTGCATCATGCGCCGCATTTCGGTGTACTGCTTGATGAGCGCGTTGACCTGTGCGACCGTCGTGCCCGACCCGCGCGCGATTCGCCGGCGCCGGTTCGCGTTCAGGATCAGGTGATTGCTGCGCTCTTCGCCGGTCATTGAATCAATAATCGCCTCGGTGCGCTTCATCTCCTTCTCCATCAACTCAGTTTGCTCGTCGGTCAAGTCGGGCATGCCCACGCCGCCCAGAAGTTGATCCGGCAACAACTTGAGAATCTTTGAGAAGGATCCGAGCTTCTTTACCTGCCTGAGTTGCGAACGAAAATCATCGAGCGTGAACTGGTTCTTTTGCAGCTTCTTGAGCTGCGCTTCAGCTTCATCCTGATCGACCTTATCCTGAACCTGTTCGATCAGCGAAAGCACATCGCCCATGCCGAGAATGCGCTGGGCCACGCGATCGGGATAGAACGGTTCGAGCGCGTCGTACTTTTCGCCCACGCCGACAAACTTTACCGGCTGACCGATGACCTGCTTAATCGAGAGGGCCGCGCCGCCGCGCGCATCGCCGTCCATCTTGGTCAGGACCACGCCGGTTATCCCGATGCGCCGGTGGAACTCTTCCGCCGATCGAACCGCGTCTTGTCCGGTCATTGCGTCGGCGACAAAAAGGATTTCGACTGGATGAGTTTCGCTCTTGATCGAAACCAGCTCTTCCATCAACTCATCGTCGATGTGCAGGCGTCCGGCGGTATCGATCAGCAGCGTGTCGTAACCAACATCGCGGGCGTGCTGCAAGGCCGCCCGCGCCAGTTCCAAAGGGTTGTTCGTCTCAGGCTTTTCAAAGATCGATTGGCCGGTCGCCTTGGCGATGACCTTTAACTGTTCTCGCGCCGCCGGCCGGTAAACGTCAGTCGAAAGCAGGAGCGGCTTGCGATCCTGATTTTGCGACAGCCAGCGCGCAATCTTTCCCGTCGAAGTCGTCTTGCCCGAACCCTGCAGGCCGACGATCATCACGACGTTCGGAATCGTTTTAGTAAAGACCAGCCGCGGCAGATCGACCAACTCGTCGAAAACGATCTTGACGACTTGTTCGGACGGCTTAAGCTCCAGCCAAACCTGCTGGCCTTCGGCTTTCTCCTTGACCGACGCGATAAAGTCTTTCGCGACCTTGTAATTGACGTCGGCTTCCAGCAGCGCCAGCCGAATCTCGCGCAAAGCCGCGTCCACATGATCTTTTGTCAGGACGCCTTCGCCGCGCAGATTCTTCAGCGTCCGCTTCAGTTTGTCGGAAAGAGACTCGAACATACGTGCTAGACGAAGATTCCCGGTCTACGCGGAAACAAGCATGATAAGGGGCGGTCAGAGGGGTGTCAAGGAAGCATTATTACCATCCTGGGCCGAGTGGATATCCCGGGAAAAGCAATTTTGAAATCACAAATTGTGATTTCAAGTGGGCGTGGTGGATTTCCTGATTCGAGATTTTAGCTTGCTCAGTCAGGAGCAAAATGTTTATAGAGAAGGGCATTAGATTATCTCTTCCGGCGAGAGAGAGATTACAGTCATCGCTCTCCCGCCGGAGAAACGGGTAAATTGGCATGTGGGCTGGAAACATTGCGCTGATTCGGAACGCGCGCAATCACGTTCTTAAGTTTGGCCTCATCGGACTCTTTGCGTGCATATCTCTTGACGCCGCGATTCCAAGCGCGACTCAAACGCTAACCGCCGGGGCGCAAAAATCCGAAGTCATCGCTCCCGGAGTCGAGCACACTCAAATTACTCGCGGCTTCAAATCCGAGAAAGAGTCGACCGGCCCATGGTTCATCAATATCCTGCGCATCGATCTTAGCCAGGCTCGCCTGCGTTTGGTTCATGCGATGGATGAAGCGGTCGGTTTGGAAACGGTGAGTTCGATGGCAGCCAGGTACGGCGCGTTGGCGGCAGTGAACAGCGGCTATTTCCGCACGACCGGCACCTATCGGGGCGATTCAGTCGGAGTCGAAGTCCTCGATGGAAAAATTTTGAGCGAATCAAACAACGCTCGAGCGGCGCTCGGGTTGATCGATAAAGTCGGAAGCCAGCAATTGATCTTCGGACATGTGAAGTTCGAGGGACAAGTTATTGCTGGACCAGACTCGAAGTGGCACGGGCGTCTCGCCGGTGACGAC
>WNFR01003967.1_pt1 | contig 15286 bp, 19 predicted proteins | sample 5400221 | NCBI WGS metagenome assembly WNFR01 (sample SAMN13153357, study PRJNA577476) | soil metagenome | isolation source: 40 cm soil under Madrone tree | place: USA:California | collected 2016-06-14 | reverse complement strand
GATTCCGGCGCTTGCCAGTTGTATTCGCCAGATAGGGCCGCCCACATAGAGTGGGCCCTCTGCCTTGACGAAGGCCGGGGCCTCGCCGCCGAGGACCCAAACGTGCGTGTCTGCCGGTTGCTTCCCCATCAGACGCGCCAGGAAGCCAGTGAGGCCTCCGATTTCCACTTTCACCACAAAGTGCATGGCTTTATGACTGAACCCTCCAATCGTGAACGGTTCCTCCCCTTGCGGAAGGATCGCAAGCTTGACGAGCCGCGGTTTTGGCGTGGTCGCCACCGTTGACACTGTCGTCCGCGGCACACCCGGTTTTATGTCCTTCATCAGCGTTAAGAGCAAGCCGTTGGCGACGTCTGGCGGCAGCTCCATCCGCTGGGCAATGACTCTCTCTTTGCCCTTAGCCTCGGTGTAACGGACCTTAACTTGGCCTGTAGAAGCGTTGATCGTGGTGTCCACCGGTTGCTTGAAGGACGGACCTCTCAGAATTAGGTGGTCGCTCAAGAGGCGGAATGTACCGCGTTGAGAGAATATGGTCGTGTCCTCATAGATCGAACCATCTTTGAAACGAAATATTAGATGGGTGGTTACGCGATCGCCCCGTGCGTCCTGGGTCATCTGACCATCGGCGATGGCCTTGCCTTCAAGGGTCCGCACGACAAGAAAGCCATGGATGAGGCCTTCCGTGTGGCGCACAGGAATCATATCTGCGAATAGCGCGTTTGGCTGGAGCATGGCGACAGAGATCAACAGAATCGCGATCAGTCTGAATCGGGCACGGGCACCTGAGGGTCGTAGTTCTATCCGAAGACCATGATGAGGGTAATCGGTGCCATGGTCCATGAGCGCGGTGCGGCACGCTTGTCCCACGGCTTGCGTCCAAGCATCGATGACCTCAATGAATTGATTCACAAATTTGCGGTACATACCAACTAATCCTTGCGAGCCATGAAGGGCCGGTGGCGGTGCCGCGGATGGTGAGCGAGCTCAGCGTATCCAAGATGGCTGACGTCCGAACCCCCTTTACACCATTGGCCGGAACCTGCCGACCACTTCCTGTAAACGGCCGGTTATTTGGCCTAACGAGGACACTTCCACTGCTTCGAGCAACGCCGGGAAGCAATTTTCGCCGCGCTCGACAACATCGACAAGTTTGTCGAGTGCGCGTTTCGCTCTCTCGGCGTTCTTGCGTTTGAATTTTTCTAGGCGGTCGAGTTGCAGCTGCTTCTTCGCGCGGGGGGTGCGAACCATTTCCACCTCCGCCATTTTATCCTCGTACCCTCGATATTTGTTCAACGCAATAATGGGTCGCGTCCCGTCATAAATCTGCTGCTCGTATCGATGGGCGGCGTTCTGGATCTGACTCCGCTGGTAACGATGCTCGATCGCCGCGACTACACCGCCAAGCCGTTCGATTTGGCGGAACTCTTCAAGGGTCGCAGCTTCGACCGCGCGCTCGACCGCCTTCATGCCGGGCGAACCGCTCAGCATATTCATTGTGTGTTTAAAAATGCCTGATTCTTCGAGCAGGATCGCCTGGCCGTGCGCTGCCAGGCGCATCCATTCTTCGCTCGGCGTCGTGAATGGTTCGTCGGCGCTGTTCGAGTGACAGGAATTGGTTCCGTTCATGAACGCGAGCATCATCTCAGCCGCGGTGCGCGTGAGATTGTTTTTGAATTCCGCAGCCACCAGTGATCGCCCGCTGGTCTGTGTATGCAATTTGAACATCTGGCCTTTTGATCCCGCACCAAAGACGTCCCGCATTCCAATTGCCCAAATTTTGCGCGCCACTCGGGCGAGGGCGACATACTCGACGTCCAGCCCGCAATCCAGGAAGAATGAAAACCGCGGGGCGAATTGATCCACTGGCGTTCCGCGTTTGCTCAATAGCTCCGCATAAGCAAAACCATTCGAAAGGGTGTAGGCCGCTTGCTGGACCGGTGTCGCACCGGCTTCACCCATATGATAACCGCTGATCGAAACCGGATACCACCGCGGCATTTCGCGCGTTGAAAATTCAATCATGTCGCAAAGGAACCGCAACGAAGCGTCGATGGGAAAAAGCGTTTCATTTTGCGCCTGAATTTCTTTGAAAATGTCCGCCTGCACGGTACCGCGTAACTTTGCCACGACCGCGGGCCCGAAGCGGCGTTTCGCGGCCGCGATGTACATTGCCATAATGGCTGGAGCCGGCCCGGTGATCGTCAGCGAAGCGGAAAAATCCGGCGCGCCTAGATCGAACCCAGCAAAAAGTCGTTCCATATCGTCGACCATGTCGATCGCTACTCCGCCTTCGCCGATTTTTCCGAACACGCCGTCGGCGTCGCTATCAAGTCCATAAAGGGTCGGGCCGTCGAATCCGGTGCTGAGCCGAGCGGTTCGTTGGTGCCCGGTGACGCATCGAAACCGTGCGTTCGTGTCTTCGCCTAACCCGAGAGCAACGAAAAGACGCGTCGGTTCCTCCGACCGATGTAGTGGCGGCCGTGTCCGCCTCTTTTTGGAGGATTTTGCAGACGATATACCCGCTACTACATCGTTTCTTCCGTCTTTCGCTTCGGTTCCATTTGGTAACGGTTCGAGATAAAGCTCACGGTAGGCGCCATTCGTGAAGGGAAATTCACCGGGAAGACCTTCTCCAAAGAGATAGCGGGCAATTTCTCCCGGTTCATCGAATTCTGGAAGTGCCAGTCGCGGCAACTCCAATCCGGTCGGTGCGCGCGTGATTGGAGTATTTGCCCTAATCTCATTCCAGCGCCGCAGCATCTCCGTTCCAAATGTCGGGTTCGCGCGGGCGCGTTTTACCTGGTCGAGCACGAATCGCTCGTATTTTTCAACCGCACCGACGACCTCTCCCAGCTTGCTCATGGTTCTCGCTAGTTATTTAGCGTCGGAAGGCACCGCTACACCATCGGCCGAAAGTGGCCGACAATTTCCTGCAGGCACCCCGTGATTTGGCCTAACGAGGACACTTCCACCGCGTCGAGCAACGCCGGGAAACAATTTTCGCCGCGCTCCACAACATCGACAAGTTTGTCGAGTGCGCGCTTCGCTTTCCCGGCATTCTTCTTTTTGAATTTGGCAAGCCGGTCAACTTGCAACTGTTGTTTGGCCCGCGGCGTGCGCGCGAGTTTCACTTCCGGAATATCATCCGTTCCATTGCGGTATCGATTCAATCCAATAATCGGCCGAGTTCCGTCGTAAATTTGCTGTTCGTAACGATGCGCTGCATTTTGGATTTGGCTGCGCTGAAAACGATCTTCGACTGCCGCGAGCACACCACCGAGCCGCTCGATTTCGCGAAACTCATCGAGAATCGCGGCTTCCACTGCGCGCTCGACCGCTTTCATTCCCGGCGAACCGCTCAGCATGTTCATGGTGTGCTTGAAAATTCCCGATTCCTCGAGCAGGATCGCTTGCCCGTGCGCCGCGAGCCGGATCCACTCTTCGCTCGGCGTCGTGAACGGTTCGTCCGCGCTGTTTGAATGGCACGAATTCGTCGCGTTCATGTAAGCAAGAATCAACTCCGCCGCCGTGCGGGTGAGATTATTTTTGAATTCCGCGGCAATCAGCGAGCGGCCGCTGGTCTGCGTGTGCAATTTGAATAATTGCCCGCGTGGTCCCGCGCCGTACGCATCGCGCATTCCGATCGCCCAAATTCTGCGCGAGACGCGCGCCAGCGCGATGTATTCGGCGTCGAGCCCACAATCGAGAAAGAACGAAAGGCGTGGCCCGAATTGATCGACCGGAATCCCGCGCGCGGCGAACATTTCCGCGTAAGCGAATCCGTTTGAAAGCGTATAGGCCGCCTGCTGCACAGGCGTGGAGCCGGCTTCGCCGATGTGATAACCGCTGATCGAGATCGGATACCAGCGCGGCATTTCGCGCGTGGTGAACTCCACCATGTCGGTGAGAAAACGCAGCGATGCTTCGATGGGAAAAATTGTTTCGTTCTGCGCCTGAACCTCCTTGAAGATGTCGGCCTGAATCGTGCCGCGCAGTTTCGGAACAACCTTCGACCCGAAACGACGTTTGGCTGCCGCGATGTACATCGCCATGATGATCGGCGCCGGGCCGCTGATCGTCATCGAAGCGGAGAAATTCGGCGAGCCAAGATCGAATCCATCATAAAGCCGCACCATGTCTTCTACCGTGTCGATTGCCACTCCTCCTTCGCCGATTTTCCCGGAGACGCCATCCGCGTCACTATCGATGCCATACAGTGTCGGCCCGTCGAACGCGGTGCTAAGCCGATGCGTACGCTGATGTTGGGTCAGATAATGGAAGCGCTCATTCGTGTCTTCAGCCAGCATCAATCCGGAGAACAACCGCGTCGGTTCCTCCGGCGGTCGCGACCGTAGAGGCGGCCGTGTCGGCCGCACCTTCGAGCGATTTGCAGGCGACCCGCCTGCCGCTACATCGTTTTTGTCGCCATCTTTTCCGTAACTGCTCAATTCGATTTCGCGCACCGGCTCCAAATACATCTCGCGATAGGCGCCGTTCAGAAACGGAAACTCACCCGGCAATCCTTCGCCAAAGAGATAACGCGCGATCTCGCCGGGTTCGTCGATTTCCGGCAGTGCGAGGCGTGGCAATGGCAATCCGGTCGGTGTGTGCGTGACCGGCGTCTTTTCCTTGGTGTCGTTCCAGCGATTAATCAGCTCGCGTCCAAATTTTTCGTCCGCCCGCGCGCGTTTCACCTGATCGAGAACGAACCGGTTGTACTTCTCAACTGCTTCAACCACTTGTCCAAGCTTGCTCATAATAGGTTTGCGATCGTCATCGCGCCCTGTCTGCTGAAATTAAATCGAACAATCGATCCACGCCAGGATCACGATGCCGTTTTGCGACGGTGTCAATGAGCTGTTGCCCACGACGGTTCTGTTCCAAACGCTGTTCGATTTCGCTGTGGGCGGTGCGAGCACGTTGAAGATCGCTCTTGTTCACTACCACGATATCGGCCAAATCGAGCATGACGATTTTTTGCAACTGCAACCGACTGCCATAATCGGGATTCATTACCAGCACGGTAAGATCGACAATTCCATTTTCCTGAAACGGCATCGCCTCCTGTCCGGTGCCAACTGTTTCGATAATGACGTAGTCGAATTTCGATTGCGCGAGCTGGGCGAGACAATCGTGCGTGGCGGGCGAAAGCCCACCTGCTTGCCCGCGCGTCGCCATGCTGCGCATGAACACGCGATCGTTCTGCGAGTTAATCATGGTGGCGCGATCGCCCAGCAACGCTCCTTCGCCGACCACGCTCGGATCGTGCGACAAAATCGCAATTCGTGCTCTCGGATTTCGATTCAAAACACGTAGCACCAGCTCATCGATCAGTGTTGTTTTTCCTGCGCCGCCGGGACCAGTGAACCCAATGACCTTTGGATTGCGGATTGCGGATTGCGGGTTTCGGATTTGCTTCGCCGTTCGGCGTTTTCCTTTTGCGTGCGCCTCTTCTATCTCAGTGAGTTTCCTTGCCAATTCCATGTCGGACGACTTCGCGGCTGTGCGCCTGCGTGGTTTTCCGTAATGCTTGCGCACGTAATCGGTCATTTCCGTGAGCGACGTGCCGGCAAAGAAAATCTGGTCTACGCCTTGGCGTTCCATCTTTGTCGCATCCTTATGTGTGATCGTCCCGCCGCCACCACCGAAAACCTTGATGTCGCTCGCGCCGCGCTTGCGTAAGAGATCGACAACTTCCGCGAAGAACTCGACGTGCCCGCCATTGTAACTGGAAATACCGATGGCGCGCACGTCCTCCTGGATGGCCGCGCGCACAATGTCGCCGACCGAGCGATGGTAACCGAGATAAATGACTTCAATCCCGTGCCGAATGAACTCCAGGTTGATCGTATTGATCGCGCTGTCGTGTCCATCACAAATTGGCACAGCGGTCAGGACTCTTATTGGCGCGACCATCAGGCGAAAAGTCTAATGGTAATCGTTTGACCGGCAACGCCATTCTAGCCTAGTAGAGTGATCTCAGATGAGTGCATCGCCTGAAAAATCGCGGGCCCTTTCGGCGATCGGTTTCGCCGGTTTGATCGTGGGAATACTCGATATCACGTCCGCGTTTGTGCTCACGGGGATCAAAGGCACGGGATCCATTCGAATGTTGCACGGAATCGCGAGCGGTTTGCTCGGGCAGCGATCGTTCGACGGAGGAATGGCGACCGCGGGGTTGGGTCTCGCCGTTCACTTCCTGATCGCGTTTACAGCGGCGGCGGTGTTTTACGCCGCCAGCCGGAAATTCAGTTCTCCGACACAGTACGCCGTTGTGTCGGGATTGCTTTACGGAATCGCGGTTTACATTTTCATGTATTGGATGGTCGTGCCGCTCGCGTTCCCAACCGCACGCCATTCCATGTCGAGAGACGTCACCGCTGTGATCATTCACATGACTTTAATCGGGCTGCCGATCGCCCTCATCGTTCGCCATTACTCGACGCCTCGCCTTCGTTTATCGTGACGGATCCTCTCGATTTCACCGACAAAACCGTCCTCATCACCGGCAGCTCGCGCGGGATTGGCGCAGAGCTGATCAAGGCGTTCGGAAAACGCCGCGCGCAATGTGTGGTCAATTACGTCACCGATCCTGAGGGTCAAAACAAATCCGACGCGGAGAGCGTGGCCAGGGAATTGAAAGATCCGCTTGTCATCGAATGCGACGTGACGAAACCGGAGCAGGTCGAATCGATGATGAAACAAATACAAGATCGACATGGAGGGCTGGACGTTCTCGTAAACAACTCCGGGATCATCAGCGATCGCACGATCAAGAAGATGCCGATGCAAGAATTTGAGAGTGTCCTGCGCGTGAATCTGACCGGCACATTTACTGTGACGCAAAAAGCGGCAGCCATTCTGCGCAACGGTGGCCGGATTGTGAACTTGTCATCGGTGAGCGGCCAAATGGGACTTTTCGGCCAGGCAAATTATTCGTCGAGTAAAGCGGCGATCATCGCGCTGACAAAAGTTTCCGCGCGTGAGTTTGCGCGTCAAAACATCACGGTCAATGCGGTTGCGCCCGGCTTCATCGATGTCGGCATGAGCAAAGCCTTGCCCGAAGAAGTGACGGAGAACTTCATCAAACAAATCCCGCTCGGGCGCCTCGGCGACGTCAACGAAATTGTCGATGCCGTAATCTTCCTCGCCTCATCCATGGCTTCGTATATCACTGGGCACGTGCTCAACGTAAATGGCGGCTTCTATATGGGATGAGTCGCTTGCAAGTGGCGATCACGAAGTTCAGCCGGCTCTGATTGGTGACTTCTCACTCTAGCCCAACTTCTGCACCAGCAACCAGACCAGGGCCGAAAGCATCGCGGCAAATGTCGATAAAACGAGGGCCGCGCGCTTCGACTGGCGTATTTTGAACTCAGGCTTTGGAATATCGTCGTGAATGTGGCTGGCCTCGTACAGCTTCATGAGGGAGAACGCCACCACGAATCCGACAGCGCCCCACTTCAGACACCCGATAACCGTTTCAAACATCCCAGGAATATTCTAGCGCGAGAACTGCGACGCTCAACATCCCGTGCTCTGGCTTCACCCGTGCCGCGTTGCAGCTTTAGCGAACGCGGCGCTTTCTCTTGTAATGACCATCGCGCAAGCGTCCCTCAAAACCCCCATGTGCGTAAGTGCAACGCGACTCCTTCAGCTGACCTGGGGACGGTCAGTTGATCGCACAGTTTACGTGCCCTCCGCCTTCTGCCCTCTGTCTTCTAATCCGCCAAAGGACAAATTCGCCGTGGCGAACTTCTGCTTCTCTTTTAGGGCGTAGGCGCAGGCGACTCGCTGGTGGATGGCGATGCCTCGGTCTTGGGCGCTTTCTTCTTGGCTGTGTGTTTCTTCGGTGTAGGCGACGGTGAGGCTTTCGTAGTCGCCGGTGCGGTCGAGGTTGCCGTTGTTCCCTGCTTTTGTGCGCAAGAAGTGACAAATGCGATGCCGATTAAGGCCGTGATTAAGGACAAAACAATTTTTTTCATAGTATGTGGTTAACGACTCCAGAATGTGCAGCGGCAGAGTAGATCGCAAGCAATAAATTGCCACTTCCCTCTACCGTCCTCTGACTTCTGATCTCTTCCCCTTTTTTCATTGATCGCGAGTCGCCATTCCCTCGGATGTCTCTCCGCCTTCTTTTACTAGGCTTTGCAACGCATCAGCCAGGGTATCGAAGGTCGTGATTTGAATTTCAGGGCCGTAATGAAATTGCGAGAGAATATTGAGGCCGATATCCTTGTGCGGATCAGGCATCACTCTAATCACCGACTCCACTTTTTTTTCAGTCAGAGCGTCCATGATTTCGGCTAAATGACGCGCCGCGGCGGTGTCCATCGATTGCAGCCATCGAAAATCCGCCAATACGCGAAAGCCGGGAGCGAAATCTTTTAAGATGTCACGGACCCGTTGAGCGGCTTGTTTCGCTTCTTCTTTCGTTACCCGTCCGGCAGCACTGATTACGACGAGGCGCTTGGATTTGTCGGCTTCAACTGAGTACATAATCCGCGCAGATTTCTACGTTCTAATTTCTACTTGCGAATTCCACAGTTTTTTTGCATTTCGCATTTTTCGTCCACATTGATCGGTATTATGGCAACACGAACTGGTTCGGCTGTTTGGGAAGGCACGTTGAAGAGCGGCAAGGGAAAGATGAAACTGGGGAGCGGCGCATTTGAAGGATCCTACTCCTTCGCGTCGCGATTCGAAAACGCAGGTGGCACAAACCCGGAGGAACTCATCGGCGCCGCCGAAGCGGGTTGTTTTTCCATGGCGCTGTCGCTCAACCTCGAAAAAGCCGGTTATCCGCCCAGGAAAATCAGCACCACCGCCGAAGTGAAGCTCGAGCCCTCTGGCGGCGGTTTCAAAATCACCTCGATTAACCTGATGACCGAAGCCGATGCGCCTGGAATCGATGAGGCAAAGTTCAACGAACAAGCCGAACTAACGAAGAAAACTTGTCCAGTATCGGTCGCGTTGTCGGGAACGCAGATCAATCTCAACGCAAAGCTGGTCTCAAGCTGAATTCAGAATTGCTGAACTCGGGCTCCTGGTCTCAGTAGGTGCGTCGCGCTTAGGCGGCTTTTTTCGCTTTTTTCTTGCTTGCGATAATCGTCGGAAACGGCACGACCTGCGCCGGCTCGGCGCTGCCGTTTTGACCAAAGGTGGACTCGTAGGTCAGCTTCCCATTCGCAATCTCGGTTAACGCGATGTCGGCCGCACGGAGCCCGGGGGCATATTCCACGAGCGGACGATGCCCGATGCAAAGCTGCCGAACGCGTCGTGAGACCATGTTCACCAGAATTTGCTGATTAACAATTACTTTGGAGGCGGCTTTAACGAGATCGGATTTCATAATATAAATATAAGAGTGAGGCGTCAGCGGCTTACGACGGTTTAACTTCCGAAGGATTGGGAACCTGATTGCTCTTACCCCTCTCCGAAATCCGAATTCCGAATTCCGAAATGCAGACGCTTGTCCGCACTATCGCTCAGAAAATCACTTCGGCAAACCCGGATTCTGCAATTTCGTCTTTCCGCTCTGGAAGGAAAAGAACATGGTGTCATTCATAGCTGATTGGCACCCGAACCTGCGACACCGTGCCGGGTTTGAAGCGCCACCTTTGAAAGGTCTTGGTCGTGACTTTATCGAGGATGTCATCCCCGGTGCTTTCCGCCATCATCGCACTGGTAACGTTGCCGCTCGCGGTATCAACTATCATCACGCAAACGCCGCTGCCAGTGATATGGGCCCGCTTTGCTTGGTAGGGATACTCGGGGAGAGGCGCGCTGACCGCCATAGCTTTCGCAGCGGACATAGACATCAGTTCCGGAACGGGAAACCTGGGTTCTGTGGGCTTTGGACCGGAAGTTGCGTGCCTTTTTCCACCGGTTTTCTTTTCTGCTTCCGCAGCAGGTGTTGCCACCTCTTCCGGAGCGGGCGTGTGCTCCGCGACCGGAGCGGGCTTTTGATTTGGCGCCCCAGTTGAAATTTCCAGGCTCGGTTCTGGTGTTCGCTTTTCCCGGCGCGGGGTTGGCGTCGCCTCGGGCTTCTTTGAAGGTTCCTGAAGAGTTGCCGAGGTCGCATCTTGAGCTCGCGCTAACGGGGACGCAGCAAGCGCAACACTAGCGCACAGAACAGTGAGGAAGATTCCTCTACGGAGAATCATCGAGAAAATCTCCCCCTCGTCCCACTGACGTCAAATGTACCCGAACGCAGAACTTGTTTGCCCAGAACTTGTGCCTCTGTGGTTTTTGGCAAAGCCGCAAACATTCGGATAATCGGGAAAGCGAAGTCCTTGGTTCGATCTCGCAGATCGTTTTCTTCATTCTGCATTCTTCGTTCTTACTTGAATCTGTTTCGTCTTCCTAATTCTTCCTTCTTCCTTCTTACTTCCTGCGTCGCTCATGACCCTCTCAAAGCTTAACGCCCAATTCTCGCCTCCCGTGGAGGTCCGTCCTTCCGGCGTGCATGGTCGCGGTGTTTACGCCACACAGTTCATCCCCGAAGGCGCCCGCATTATCGAATACACCGGCCAACGCGTCTCCTGGGAGAGCGCTCCCAACGACGAGAACAATCCGCACACATTCAATTTCGGCCTCGAAAGCGGCGAAGTAATCAATCCGGAGATCGGCGGCAACGACGCGCGCTGGATCAACCATTGCTGCGACCCAAACTGCGAAGCCATCGAGGAAGACGACCGCATCTTCATCTACGCGATGCGCGATATCGAACCCGGCCAGGAACTCTTTTACGATTACGCGTTGGAAATCGACGAACCCATCACCGAAGAATTAATGCAGGAGTTCGAATGTCATTGTGGCGCCGGACGCTGCCGCGGCACAATGCTCGAAATAAAAAAAGGAACACGCGCGGTCGGGCGCCGCGGGAGTAGGCGGTAACGAAACTAGAACACTTCGTGCAAGGAGGCCGAAGGGCTGCGTTTGATTTTGGCCATTGGGGCGTTTGGCGTTTTCCCCTATGTTTAGCGTCATGAAACTTGCGCTCGTCATCATTTTCGCAACCACCTTCGTCCACGCAGCAGATGTACCGATCACCCAAGACGAATTCATCCGTCGCACACAGGAGCTTTACGACGCCATCGTGCCCGGAAATCAAGCCCCTTGGAAAAAATATTTCGCCGACGACAGCATCTTCTCCGACGAGAAAGGGCGCACCATGGACAAAACGAAACTGGTTGCCGACATCACACCGGTGCCGGCCGGATATTCCGGCGCCATCAAGATCGACAAAGTGCAAAGCCGGATCATCGGCGACACCGCCGTTCTGAGCTACGACGCCAATGAAACCGAAACCATCTTCGGCCAAAATCTGACGGCGCGTTATCACATCACCGACACCTGGCTACGACGCAACGGCGACTGGCAGATCATCGCCAGCCAGGCATACCGTTATTACGAAGACCCGGCGACAGGAAAAATCGATCCGAAAAAGTTCGGTGACTTCATCGGCATCTACGAGCTTGCGCCCGATCAAACCAGATCGGTTACCGCCGAGGGCGAAAACTTATTCGTCGAACGCAAAGGCAAAAAGGAACAACTGTTCCCGGAAACTTGCGATCTCTTTTTCCGCAAAGGCGTCGAAGGCCGGATCCTCTTCCGTTACGACGCCCACGACAAAGTCGATGCCCTCATCGACCGCCGAAATAACGAAGACGTTGTCTGGCGCAAAACAAAATAAATTTCCGGGGTCGCCTTCTAATTTTTCTTCGCGCCTTCCTAATTCTTAATTTTGAATTCTTAACTGCCCTTATGATAACCGAACGCGACATTACCGTTTGGATAATCTCCGCGCTTCTGGCGACCGGCATCGGCTGGAGTCGTTACGCGAAATGGAAAACCCACGACAAGATCGTGCGCGAACTGGCGGCCATGGATCCGGATCGTCGGGAGAAAATGCTCAGCCGTATGAACCCGAAACTCGCGATGGAAATGCGCGAGCAGTTAATGAAACGCTTTCGGATGTAAGGTTATTTTGAGTCGCGGCTCCCAATTCCTCCCCTCTTCTTTCCTGTTTGTCTTTGCGTTCTGACCGTAATTTCCTGCATTCCTGGATTCCTGATTAACGAATCTTCCTTCTTAATTCTTAATTCGTCCTTCCTAACTCATGCTTGTCCGATTTGTTGTCTCACCGGTTTCTGATGTCGTCCTCGCCTTTTGAAATAATCGTCCCGGTCGTTGCGGCCGACATCGACGAGCAAAATCACGTTAACAACACCGTTTACCTGCGGTGGGTCCAGGATGTTGCCACCGCACATTGGCGAGCAATCGCCGGGCGCGAAGCACAAGATACCATTGGCTGGATTGTGCTGCGCCACGAGATCGACTACAAGGCGCCGGCCATGCTTGGCGACGAAATTGTGCTTCGCACATGGGTAGGCACAGCCACTCGGCTCACCTTCGAACGCTTCACCGAAATTCGGCGCAAGAGCGATGGTCAACTCTTGTCACAAACGCGCACGCTCTGGTGTCCTACCAATGCTCAAACTGGCCGGCCGATGCGCGTCTCAACGGAACTGCGCACGCAATTTTCCACCTGACATACAGAGGAACGTTAGAACTTTCTAATTTTCCTTAAGTCCTAGATAGCGCATCTGCTTCGTTCGGTCCGCGTCGTCGGAATCTGGTCGCTCCTCGATCAGTTCCTCTGGCGGAACAGTGTGAAAGGAAACCACCACCCAATCAGGGCCCTCCGGCACCACGACTTGATGCCAGACGTTTCGAGGAATCGAAATCCATCGCCGTTCCAATGGGACGTCCGAGTCGCTCATCAAAAAATTGGACTGCCACTGGACCTCGCTACCGTCCGCCAGTCCGGTCCGCCGAATGGACGGACTCGTCCCGTGGCGAGCTCGGACTTGCAAATCTCCCGCCCCTTCGAACGACATCATCCGTTGATGACTATTCGGATGACGCTCTGCTCCTGTGGTCGCACCTGCGCGCAGGACGAAAACCCAGCTAGAGCGAATCCCCGAAGGCAACGCACCACCGTAAATCGTTAGGGGAATCGGCTCCCAAGTCATCTGGGCCTTCTTGTTTCGCGCCAGTTCCGTGCGAACGCGCTCGACAATCGGATAAATCTGCGCGCGGATTTCCTCCGATCCGACAATCGTGTCCAGTATTTCCAACAATGAACTCTCTTCTGCCGTCATGTCCTGCTTTGAGAAAACTTAGTTAATCCTGTCCAACCTATTTAAAGATCCCTCTGCAGTCCGTAACAATCCGCGACTCGCGGTCCGCAATTCCCACCCGCAATTTCCTGCTTTCCTGGGATTCCTGATTAACGAATGTTCCTTCTTCCTTCTTAATTTTTAATTTGAATCAGACCGTTAAGAATCTTGCTTTTGGAATCGGCGGCACCCTGCCGTTCCTTGCCCTGGTCATTTGGGGTTGGGGCGATTGGACAACTTTCTTTGCCAATCCGGCACGCGTCGGTCTGATTATTCTCACCTTGTCCGGCGCAACTGCTTACGGCTTTTCCGGAAGCAGCAGTGTCGGAATCGGCCGGCGCGAAGATCCTGGCAGCCGCTGGATTTTTATTCCGTTGATTATCATGGCTATCGCGTTCGCGTGGCTGCCACCGCATCTCGATCGTCTCAACCGTTGGTCGATCGACGGCGACGCTGTCCGCTACCTCGGACTGATCATCACCGCCATTGGCGGATTCGTGCGCGTCGCCACCGTCTTTGAGCTTGGCCACCGGTTCAGCATCTTTGTCGCGGTGCAACCGGACCACCGTCTGAAAACCGACGGCTTTTACCGTTTTGTCCGGCACCCGAGCTATCTCGGAGCGTTACTGGCGATGGTGGGTTGGGCGCTCGTCTTTCGCAGCATCATTGGTCTGCTCTTAACCGCGGCGATATGCGTCCCCATCATTGCGCGCATCCGTGCCGAAGAAGATTTTCTCGTCCGTGAATTCGGCGACCAATATCGCGGCTACCAACAACGCACCCGCTGGCGCTTATTCCCGTTCGTCTACTGACGACCGGCCGATCACTCGTCACTTCCTAATTTTTAATTCTTAATTCCAAGCTGCCTTGTGACTTCCCTGGCGCGCCGTTATTTTATTCGATGGGATACGTTCGTAAAATTCCACTCCCAGGTGAGACCATTATCAGGCGAAAATGCCTGGCTCCATACGGGATTATCTTTATCGGTTTTGTCCCACACAAACACCACTAATATCGGTTTGCCTTGAAAAACGTCTTTACCATAGAACGTCCCGATATTGCCTTCGAAGGAGCCTACAACAGGCGGGTCCATAACCCCTGTGTTACTAGGAACCCAATAAAGACTCCATAGTTTTGTTTTTGGGTTAAACAATCGAAGTGTCAGTCCTTCAAAGGGTTTTCCATCCAATGTGGACTTATAAACATCGGTATTACCTATGCCATTTAATATCATTCCGAAGTTTTCATCGGTCGATTCAAACTCCTCCCATTCGGTGCAATTATTCAACCGTGTCTTCAGTTTTTTGTTATGCATGATCCATTTTCCGGCTAAAAATTCGAAATCATGTTCTGAGGAAGTCTTGGAGGGGACAATCTCAAGCTCTCCGGTGGAAGTAATTTTAGCATTGGTCATGATCGGTTCTTTTGGCGAAACGGATTGCGCTTGCGTAAAAGAAATCGAGAGCGGAAGTAGAATCAGTAAGGCAAGAACTTTCCAGGTGTGCTGAATAGGTTTCATTGGTTTGGTTTTCTTTAAATTATTCATTGCACTAAGATGAGTATGGCAAGCGAAATTATAACTTTACTCTGCGAGATATTGATCGAGCCAGGAAACTAGGAAGCTATGAATGAGATAAAGCATGATCACGAGCACCACGGCGGCCATGATCATCGCCCTCGCTGGAAGCGAGTACACCACAGTTGGATTTTTTGGGTCGCCGTGTTCCTGATGCTGCTTGCTATGATCACCTACGTGATGACCGGCGACTTGTCTTGGGGCCTGCGTCGCCAGCCGAAACAGCCACCACCGAGCGCTACTGGAAGATAAAGCCTGGCACGGAACGCGGCTGCCCGTAATTTTCTTGCTTTCCTGGATTCCTAATTAACGAATCCTAATTCTTAATTTCCGGAGTCGATTCGCGCAGTTCCCGCACCGTCAGCGTCGGGCGGCCCGCCACTCTGCCGTACGTTGCCTCGGCTTTGTAATCACTACGTTTGAAGCTACGTTCTTTCGCTTTGCTATCCGGCATCCATGTCGCCGTTCGGCCGGCATTGGCCTTTAGGAATTTGGCGATCTCTTTTTCGGAAAGATCGGTACC
>WNFR01008634.1_pt1 | contig 15287 bp, 15 predicted proteins | sample 5400221 | NCBI WGS metagenome assembly WNFR01 (sample SAMN13153357, study PRJNA577476) | soil metagenome | isolation source: 40 cm soil under Madrone tree | place: USA:California | collected 2016-06-14 | reverse complement strand
CACCGCCGGGCGCATAGCCGACGAGCAGAAGCACCGGCCGTGACGGATAGGTCTGCGCGCTTGCGACGCGACCGAGTACCGAGAGTGCGGGAGCACTCGCCGCTAATTGCAGAAACCGACGGCGGGGAAATTTCATGGAGGTCTCCCAGAGTCTCACAAGCGGTGTGCACGAGGGCCGTTCAATTTGTGGATGATGAAGCCGACAGTACCAGCGCTGAGCGTTGCAACGATCGAGATTCGATCACTCCCGCAGCCGGTTGCGACAATACACCTGTAGCCGCTGCACGAGAAAGAGGGTCCGTTCCATCTCCGCCGCGCTGCTTGGTGCCGGTGTCGCGGGCGACAGCATTGCATCAAGATCGTCGGTCTGTTGAGATCAATCCGACGGCAGTTGCCAAAAAAGTGACCAGGAGATTTGTCGCCCTATGCCCCGCCTCATCATTACCAACATCGACTATCTCGTCACTGTTGATCCAAGCCGCCGAATAATCCGCGACGGCGCGTTGGTCATCCAGGATGGCCGCATCGTCGCGGTCGGCAAGACGGCTGAAGTTCCGTCTAACCCGGACGACGACGTGATCGACGGACGAGGCAAGCTCGCATTGCCTGGGGTGTTCGATACTCATGTTCACAATTCCCAACAGCTCGGGCGCAGCTGCGGCGATGAAGCTTATTCGGGACCGGAGCGGCTATTCCGCCGGCTATGGCCGGTCGAGGCTCACATGGACAAAGGCGATGCGCTTTGCGCGGCTCGGCTTGCTCAGCTTGAGATGATCCGTGCCGGCACCACGTGCTTTGCCGATCCGGGCAGCTACTTCAGCGCCGAGACCGCACAGGCCGTCAAAGAGAGCGGTATGCGCGGGATGATCGCCCGCACGGTGTTCGACATGGCTCAAACGACAATGGGCAGCCTTCCGAAGGGCTTCTTCGAGCCGACCGATGAGGCGCTCGTTCGCGCCGACGAAATGGTCGCCGAGTTCGAAGGCGCACTGGACGGCCGCCTGAAGGCCTGGTTCTCGATCCGCGTACCGGTCGCAATGTCGGACGACCTGCTGCGCCGATTGGGTCAGCTTGCTGAGAAGCGCGGCGTCGGCATCATCGGTCACGCCTGTGAGAATCGCGACGAAACTGTCGCCTCGCATTTGAAGTACGGCATGGGCGACATCGCCCGGCTCGAAAAACTAGGGCTGCTCGGGCCGAATATGTTGCTGCTCCATATGGGCTGGGTGGATGCAAAAGAACTACACATGCTGCAGAAGCGGGATGTGAAGATTTCTCTCGCGCCCAGCGCGTCCATGCATCAGGCCATGGGCAACATCAGCCACGGCAAGACGCCCGAAATGCTGGAACTCGGTCTTTCCCTGTCGCTGGGGTCGGATTCGGCCATGTCGAGCAACTATCTGGACGCGATCCGGCAAGCGTTTCTGATCGTGGGCGGCTTGCATGAAGCTCGCCTCGATCCCAAGGTACTTCGCCCCGAGACGGCGGTCGAGATGCTGACGATCAACGGCGCCCGGTGCATGCAGTGGGACCGGGAGCTCGGCTCGCTCGAAGTCGGAAAGAAAGCCGACGTAACCCTCCTCGACATCATGCGGCCCGAGTGGCAGCCCGTTCACAATCCAATTGCAAATCTCGTCTATTGCGCACATGGCGGATGCGCCGACACCGTGATTGTTGATGGCAAGATTCTCATGCGCGGCAGCAAGGTGCTCACACTCAACGAACACGATCTGTACGAGGAAGCGCATGATCGGGCGGCCTCACTGATCCGGCGCACCGGTCTCGAACAAGCCGTTGCCTCAATATGGCCGATGCATTAGCGCTTCAAATCGAATAACGATGGGGGCTTGTCGCGACCTGAGCGACGGCGATAGGTCTGCCTATGACTCGAATCGGACGCCGGCCCGAACCAGGTGCAGCATGAAAAGGCGAGAAACTTGCATTAATAGCCGAGTTCGCGATCGACGACGTTCAGCAACTGCTTTCCGGCCGTCAGCCTGCGAACATTTTCAAATACCAGATTAAACGACTTAGCGAGATACTGTTCCTCATCGTCTGATGTCACGTGCGGCATGATGATGAGGTTATTGAGCATCCAGAGTGGAGAACTCGGCGGCAGCGGTTCGGGATCATAGACGTCGAGCACTGCGCCGGAGAGCCTACCCTCGCACAAAGCGTCTTCAAGCGCGGCGTAATCAACGAGACCGGCACGCCCGATATTGATTAACCCGGCGCCAGGCTTCATCAGCCTGATCCGGCGTTTATCTAAAAGTAGTTTGGTCTCCGGCGTCAGCGGTGCCGCCAGCAGGACGAAATCGGCAAGCGGCAAGGCCATGTCGAGATCGTCCGTCCGGAACATCTGGTCGACGTCGATGTGAGCAGCACCGCTTCGGCGGACCCCCAAAATACGCAACCCAAGTTGGCGGGCAGCCTGTGCGGCAGCGCTTCCCATGTCGCCGACGCCGATGATCAACACGGTCTTTCCGCGGATCACCGTAGAGAAGATTTGCTCCCAGCGTGCACTTCGCTGGTTGCTGACGATAGTCGGAACGCGGGAGTTCAACATCAGCAACATCATCGCCGATGATTCACGTATTTTGTCGGCATGAACACCACTGTTATTGGTCAGTACAGTTTGCTGCGGCAGCCAATCGAGCGGAAGCAGCGGTTCGATGCCGGCACCGGTGATGTGAATCCAGCGTAGTTTTGGCGCAAATGCACCCAGTTCTCGCAGCGGAAACTTCGGGTTGATTAGAACGTCATTATGCGTGACCAGTCCGACAGCATTCGAAAGCCATGATAGATCGCGCAAATCCTCGCCGAGGCTGGTTGGCGTATTCATCTTGTTGCGTGCCTTGGCGGCTGAAATCAAAGCCTCCGTCATGCGGAAGACCCGCGGGCGATCCGAAAGAGTCTCGAAGTGAATGAGCGGCTTATCAGGGGACCGCATGGCTGCTCGTGTTACTGCCGGCGATCAGTTCTTCCCAACCGAGTTTCAGGTGCCGGTGCAATATGCGCTCAACGCGCTCCGGGGATCTGGCACGCAGCGCGGCGACGATTTGCTTGTGATCGTCGCGTGCGCGCTTGGCCAGTTTGGTGTTCTGTTTGCTGATCCACCGGCGATTGAGAAAATATTCGCGGAAACCGCGGATCATTTCGAATAGCCGCGGTGAGCCCGAGGCTTCCGCAATCGTGAGATGGAACTGTTGGTTAATATGGACGCGCTCCTCGAAGGACGCGCTGAGCTGGAGCTTAATAAGGTCGTCGAGCCGAGCGAGCTGCTCGCGGGTAATTCGCGTGGCGGCGAGCCGGCCCGCGCAGAGTTCCAAAGCCTCACGGATATAATAAATCTCCGCGATTTCAGCCATCGCGTCGACAACCTCTACGCCGCCCGTGCTGATCTCGCGTACCAACCGATCGCCGATCAGCCGAGAGATAGCTTCGCGCACCGGTGTGCGGCTTACTTTCAGAGCATCCGCGATTTCAGTCTCGCGCAGTCGCGTGTCCGGCGCGATCCTATCAGCCAAGATCGCTTGCCGTAGATGACGATAGACCTGATCCGCCACGCGATCGTTTCTCGTCACCGTAAAGCGGGCGAGGTTTTTGGCGACGGGCCGGTAGGCTTTCGATGCGATCGCTTTGATTTCGCTGTCAGACATCGTCGGATTGTATCCTGCTCCAGTGACTTCCATGCGGTGCGCCAACGAGCGGTTCCGCCACCACACCCCGGGCGGAAGGCCGCCCGGTTACGTTGACTCCCTGCATGCTGCATGCAAGCATTCGCATGCAAAGCTATAAGCTAGCTTGCGTTTCCGCAACGCATTCTGCGGCTCGAGTACCCCCGTGACGTCATACCCCCGGCCTTTGAAAGGACCGAAGGCGTCGAAGGACGCTGGAAAGCCGCTGGTTGAAGCGCCGGAGATTTTGGCGACGTGACTTGATCGGCTGGTTCGGCACGAAGAGTGTGCCGGCGCGGCATTGGCGAGCACCAAACTTGCTGCTTGGCTTGAATGCAGAAACCAGGAAAGGCAAAGGTGTCATGGCCCGCAAGATTTCTCGACGGACTTGGCTCGTTGGCGCCACTGCCGCCATTTCGGCCCCCTATGTGTCGACGTATGACCGCGCACTTGCTGCAACCGACCTCAAATTCGCGTTGCCGTGGATTCCGCACGGTGGGTATGCCTTTTTGTTCGCGGCCAAAAATCTTGGGATTTGGGGCAACAGAGGTCTCAATGTACAGGTCGATCGCGGCTATGGCTCGGGCGAAACCTGCAAGCGCGTCGCACTCGGTCAGTACGATTATGGCCTCGCCGATTTTGCCACGATGGTGAAGCTTGCCGACGACGGTTTGCCGCTCGTCTGCGTAGCGATGGTCGCGCACGTGTCCCAGCTCGGAATCCTGAGTCTCAAGGAAAGCAACATCACTAAGCCGAAGGAGCTTGAGGGTAAGACATTAGGCACGACCGCCGGCAGTGCGGACTATGCGCTATGGCCCGCCTTTGTCGCGGCGACCGGCATCGACGCGCAGAAGGTAAACATCAACATCGTCGGCCCCGAGCTGCGCCTGCGGCTGCTGACCGAGAAGAAGCTCGACGCGATCGGTTCGGTCTATGGCTCGGATGCGCCGATCTTTCTATCGCGCGGCATTCCCTACAATCTGATGCTGCACGCGAAATACGGCCTCGAAATGTACAGCAATGCAATCATCACCCATCGCGATCGCCTTAAGAACAATCCGGAGCAGGTCCAAGCGTTAGTCGATGGCGCACTGGAAGGCCTCAAATATAGTTTCCTTGATCCCGAAAAGACGACTGATATCCATCTGGAAATGGTGAAGGAATATGACGGCGCGAGCAGCGACCGAAGTTTTGTTAAATACGGCGTGCTCATCAATACCGCCACAAGCCTCGCGCCTTATCTTGAACAGCAGGGGCTCGGATACATGGAAAACAAGCTGGTCGCTGCCACGCAGGATAAGATTGTCAAAGTTTGCCGGCAGGGTGAAGCTCACGCCGCTGAATGGAAAACCGTTCAGGAGAGCGTGAAGGAATACGCGCTTTAAATGTCGAGTCAACGCGCCCCGCTCGTTCTGGAAGCTCGGGCAGAGATCAGTCTAGCCGGAGTATCAAAATCGTATGGCCACGGGCCCAAAGCGGTCCAGGCAGTTGACAGGATTGATCTCGATATCCGGCATAACGAGTTCATCTCCTTTTTAGGCCCCTCGGGCTGCGGCAAAAGCACATTGATGTTGATGATCGCCGGGCTTGTTGAGCCGACGAGCGGTGCGATTTGGATCCAGGGCCGCAAGGTGGTAGGGCCGCAGCGCACCACTGGGATCGTGTTTCAAGACCCAGTTCTGCTTCCGTGGCGCACCGTGCTCGATAACGTTCTCCTGCCGATCGAGCTGATGGGGGAGAACGTAGAGTCCTACCGCGACCACGCGCTTGAGCTTCTGAATATCTCTGGAATTGTTGATTTCGCCGACCGCTTGCCCAACGAGCTATCGGGCGGCATGCGCCAGCGCGCCGGGATATGCCGGGCTCTGGTGCAATATCCGACCTTGCTGTTGATGGACGAGCCGTTTAGCGCGCTCGATGCAATGACCCGCGACGACATGAACCTGGAGTTGCTGCGGATCTGGGAGCGCGACCGCAAGACTGTGGTGTTTATCACCCACAGCATCTCGGAGGCGATTTTCCTTTCCGACCGCGTCATCGTGATTAGTAAGCGACCCGGGCGCATCATTGAGGATATCACCATTGCGCTGCCGCGGCCGCGCTTAATCGAGCTCCAGGAAACCATGCAGTTCATGCAGCTCCGTGCTCGCGTGCGCAAACTCATCGAGCATTGATCGCTATGTCCCGCCCACATGGAAAGCACGTTTACCTCGCACTGATGGGCCGTTCGCTTGCGGCACGGCAGGGCGAAGCCCGAGTTAGCGGCGCATTATGGGCGTTTGGTCTGTTCCTGTTTATCCTCGCGATGTGGCAATTCGCGGTCAGTTTTTTTGAAATCCCGGACATCATTCTGCCGAGCCCGACCGACATCGCGTATTATCTGATCAGGCGAGACAGTTTGTTTATCTCTCATCTGTGGCCGACTCTGCTTCAGACCATCTGGGGTTTCGCGCTTGCAGTCGCTGGCGGCATTGTGCTCGCGGTCATTGTTGCACTTACCGAATTTGGCCGCCGCGCTGTGATGCCGTTATTGGTCGTGGCACAGATTGTGCCGAAAATCGCGGTCGCCCCGCTATTCATGCTGTGGTTCGGGCTCGGCGACCTCTCACGAGTACTAATTGCGTTCTTGGTCGCGTTCTTCCCGATCGTGATCAATACGGTGTCTGGGTTGAGCAGCGTTGATCACAATGTAGTGCTGCTCGGGCGTGCTTTCGCGCGCAGTCGCTGGAAGTTTTTCCTCAAAATCCAGCTCCCTCACGCGGTGCCCTATCTATTTGACGGCATGAAGGTATCGATCACGCTCGCTATCATCGGCGTTATTGTCGCTGAATTTGTCTCGTCCCAACGCGGGCTCGGTTATCTAATCATGTTCGGCAATGGACGGCTCGATACAGCAATGATGATGACCGCAATCGTAGTGCTGAGTTTGATGGGCTTAGCGCTTTACGGTGTAATTGCGCTGTTTGCCCGAATGGTCGTGTATTGGCGAAATCCCAACGAGGTCTAGAGGCACATGGACGAGTTGAGCTTCCGGTCCCGGCTACGAGAGGCTGTTAGCGGCGGACGCAAGATCTGGCCGGATGGCAATCAGTCGTGCCTGCTGCTCACTTACGACATGGACGCCGATTCGTCGTGGATCATGCGAGGTCTGGACGAACCGGTTGCCCGCTCGGCTGGCCAGTTTGAAGTTAATGTCGGCACACCCTGTATTCTCGAATTGATGAAATGGTTCGGCCTAAACACCACGTTTTTCACTCCGGGTTGGATCGCCGAACAGTACCCGCAAATGGTCGAGGCTGTGGTTAAGGCCGGCCATGAGATCGGCTTTCACGGCCATCTACACGAACCGCCACCGACACTAAGTGAGGCGCAGGAATATGAAGTGGTGCGGCGGGGCTGCGCGGCTCTCGAATCGGTCACTGGTAAGAAGCCGATCGGTTATCGCTCGCCAATCTGGCAATTGAGCCGAAACACCGTGCGTATCCTGCATGAGGCAGGTTTCAAATACACCAGTGACTTCATGCACACGCTGTTGCCTACGTGGAACGAGGTCAACGGCAAGATCATCGATATGATTAATCTGCCGGGAAGTTGGCCGCTCGATGATGCCGTTTACTTTCAGTTCCACATCACGATCCGCACGGCTATGCGGCGCGCCGCGGATGTGCTCGAAATCTACAAGGAAGAATTCCGCGCGGTGCACGCGGTAGGGGGTCTGTTCACACTTGTCATGCACCCGCAACTAAGCGGCCGACCTTCCCGCGTGCTCATGCTCAAGGAGTTTATCGACTACGTCAAAGGCTTCGAAGGCGTATGGCTGCCGCGGCCGATCGATGTAGTTGAGTACTGGCGCTCCGAGCACAAGAATTTTGGCCCGCGCCTCAACAGCGCGAATCTTCAAACGACCTGAACGAGATCAACGTCTGGACCCCAGCTACCGAGGTAACCATGATGACCCCACAAAACATCTTCGACGCCAAGCACTATGAGGGTGTTCGCAAGCCGCTCCTCGAAGCAGAGACGATGCCGGCATTCGCCTATACTTCGCCGGAGTTCTATCAGCGGGAGGTTGAGCGCATTTGGCGCAAGACGTGGAATTTCATCGGCTCGGCCGATCAAATCCGCAACAATGGCGACTATTTCACCCTGAATTTCGCTGGCGTGCCGACAATCGTGTTGCGGGACCACGACGGCAAGATACGAGCATTTGCCAATACCTGCCGGCACCGGGGCTCGGAGCTGCTGGAGGGCAAGGGCAATTGCAAGTTGATTGTCTGCCCGTACCACAGTTGGACTTACGACTTGAGTGGTAATCTGCGCGGCACGCCGGAAATGGATAAGACACTCAACTTTAATAAGGACGATTATGGACTGACTCCGATTTCAATCGACACTTGGGGCAACTTCCTCTTCATCAATTTCGACAAAAACCCGGAGCCGCTGAAGAAACACCTCGGCGATCTGCCAGAGAAGCTCGCACCCTACAGGCTTGAGAACATGGCGCTGGTGCGCCGGAAGGCCTTCGAGATGGATTGCAATTGGAAGCTGTTTGTCGAGAACGCCAAGGAATCCTATCACATCGGTACAGTCCACCGTGCGACGATCAACCAATATGCCTCCGCGAAAGCCGCCGGCTATTGGGTCGAAAAGGCGACCGGAGATTATGTCGTGACGTTTGCCCAGCACGAGGGCAGCATGGCGCTACTCAAAGGCGCCAAAGGATTCCCTACTATCGAATCGCTTGAGGGCCGCCGCGAGGCCGGCGGCACCTACGCCCCACTGATCTACCCCAGCACCTATCTCGCCTGCACGATCGATTGCGCCTGGTATCTCGAAATGCACCCCATCAGCGCCAGCAAGACGTACATGGTGCATGGCGCGCTATTTCCGCGCGACCGTCTCGATCGTCCCGATTTTGAGGAGGTTGCCAAAAATTACTACCTCCGCTGGGACGTGACCATCGAAGAGGACATCCTGGCCTCGGTGCGCCAGCAGAGAGGCCTGGAGACGCCATTCGCGCCGTCCGGCCGTTTTTCTCACCGCGAGCCTCTAGTCCATGAGATCGATAACTGGATTCTCGACCGGGTCATCGACGACTGATGCACGGCACTGTCAACCATAACGCCCTTGCGCCTTATATACCCGAGGCGCCGCGCGTCGGCCGCACTTATCCAGATTTGCACGAACACATCGCCGCCTTGGCTGAGGCGGGCTTGCTCGTTGTGGTGGATGAACCGGTCAATAAGGACACCGAAATTCATCCGCTAGTGCGGTGGCAATATCGCGGTGGCATTCCCGAGGACATGCGCAAGGCGTTCTTCTTCACGCGGCCGACCGATGGTGCCGGTCGCACGTACAAGGGCGCGGTGCTGGTTGGCGGGCTCGCTGGCAACAATGCGATCTACCGGATCGGCTTCGGCAAAGATCTCGACAGGGTTGGCGTGGCATGGCAAGCGGCAATAAGTTCGCCGATCCCCCCGAGAGTGGTCAGCAATGGCGTCTGTCAGGAAGTCATCATCTCGGACGGTGAGCTGGATAGCGAAGAGGGCGGCCTTGACGCTTTGCCGGTCCCGATTTCCACGCCCGGTTTCGACAATGCGCCCTATCTTTCCGCAGGTCATTACATCACTAGGGATCCTGAGACTGGCATCCAAAATGTCGGCACTTATCGCGGGCAAATCAAAGGCCGGCGTCTACTTGGCATGAACGCCTCGGTGGATTTCCGTCAGGGCATCTATCAGCATTGGCTCAAATATAAGGCGCTGAACAAGCCGATGCCGTGTGCTGTCGTCGTCGGCTGCCCGCCGATCGTCTCGTATACCAGCGGCTACAAAATGCCGGACAATCTCGACGAAGTGTCAGTCGCTGGCGCGCTCGCCGGCGGACCGATCAATGTTGTGCGGGCTAAGACTGTCGACATCATGGTGCCGGCCGAGGCCGAGTTCGTCATCGAAGGGTTCATCAGCACGGACGCACTAGAGCCGGAAGGTCCATTCGGCGAGTCGCACGGCCACGTGAACTTGCAAGAATACAACGCCTTCCTGGACGTGACCGCGATCACGCATCGCAGACATCCGATTCTCACTTCGATTATCAGCCAGGTTGCACCCAGTGAGTCGAGTACGATCCGCCGCTCGGCAATGCAGCCGGAGCTGCTTGCGCATCTCAAAGGTATCGCTGTGCAAGGCGTGCGACGAGTCTATATGCACGAGCCGCTCACCTCGGTACTGGCCCTCTTCGTCATCCAGTTCGCTCGCAATACGCGGCAGAGCGAGATCTGGCGTGGCCTTTATGCTGCGGCGTCGCGGTATCGTTACGCTGGTCGCTGGATTATCGCAGTCGACGACGACATCGATCCCGAAAACAATGATGCAGTGTTTTGGGCGATGTCCTATCGGTGTCAGCCGCAATACGATCTGAAACTCGCCGACCGCAAGGAAGCAGCGCACGGACCGCGCAATCCCCGTGATGACGGCGAACTGTCGGCGGTGCTTATTAACGCGACGCTAAAGGCGCCATTTCCGCCGCTTGCGTTGCCCGCACGAGAGTTCATGGAGAACGCACGCGCATTATGGGAGAGGCTTGGTCTGCCGAAGTTGACGCCACAGCCACCGTGGCATGGCTACGATCTCGGCGCCTGGACACAAGAGCTCGAACGTCAGGCGCAGATGGCGACACGTGACGAATATTACGTGCTCGGCGCAGAGCTTTCAAAAACACGACGAGGTGATGTCGAGATGAATACGCCGATTAATACAATGACAGACGAGGAGAAACCCTAACACCCTGCATGTTCGGCACGTTAGTTGCTTCGCGGGTGAGGGTTTGGCGGTGGAATGAGGCGATGGCGCGGGTGAGTACAGCGGTGTCGTTACGCAGCGATGACGCCACGGTTTCATCAGCAATCCGGGACGTCATAACACTCGACAACGTCACGAAAATCTTTCAGACGCGTCAGGGTGAGGTGCACGCCCTTGATGGTATTGAACTGTCAATCCGCGATAAGGAATTCGTTTGCCTGATAGGACCGTCTGGCTGCGGCAAGTCGACCATCCTGGGAATTATCGCCGGTCTGACCAAGCCGAGCTTCGGTGCCCTTAAAATCGACGGTAAATCGATCGATGTCGCACCTCAGAGCCATCAGATCGGGCTCGTTTTTCAGGACGCAGTGCTCCTGCCGTGGCGCACAGTCTACGAGAACGTATCCCTCCCGCTCGAAGTGCTGAAATTTCCCCGTAGCGAGCGACCAGAGCGCATTAAGATGGTTGTCGATCTCGTTGGTCTCAGCGGCTTCGAGAGGCGCTATCCGCACGAACTCTCCGGCGGCATGCGTCAGCGCCTCGGCATCGCCCGCGCCCTGTCATTCGATCCTCAAGTTCTGTTGATGGACGAGCCCTTTGGTGCGCTCGATGCCATCACGCGCGATAAAATGTCGATCGAGCTGTTACGCATTTGGGAGCAGCAACAAAAGACGGTAGTATTTGTAACGCACAGTATCAGTGAAGCCACGTTGCTCTCCGACCGCGTGGTTGTGCTAACGCCGCGTCCAGGACGAATCGCAGCGATTATCGACAATCCGCTGCCGCGTCCTCGGCCGTTGCACATGCGGGATAGCTCCGAATTTGTTGCGCTGTCGCGGCAGTTACGGAACCTCCTGGAAACCGAATGACCGGCATCCTCGAAGCGCTACGCCGTAGCTTGGCCTCAATTGCCGCAGTCGTCGGCCTTGTTGTCCTGTGGCAGCTGATGACGATGGCGTTCAACGTCCCAAATTGGCTTTTGCCGGCACCGACGGCAATCTGGGCCGAATTCTTGAAGCAAGCGCATCTGCTCGGAAGGCATGCGGTGACGACAGGAACAGGCGCGGTCAGTGGGCTCGCCATCGGCACCGCCAGCGCGCTAATTCTCGCCATCCTCATGGTGCAGTCGCGCGTTCTGCAGCGCATCCTGATGCCACTTCTGGTGATCGACCAAAGCGTGCCGAAGCTCGCTTTGGCTCCGATTTTCGTGATCTGGTTCGGCACCGGGATGATGACTCGCGTCGTCATTGCTGTGGTCATTTCGTTTTTCCCGATCATCATCAATGCGATCCGTGGTATGACAACCGTTGACCGCCGCGTTAACGATCTGATGACAACCTTGTCGGCCTCGCGCTGGGATCTCCTTACCAAAATCCAGTTGCCGAACGCGGTCCCCTACATCTTCGCAGGGCTGAAGGTTGCTGTACCTCTGTCGGTCATCGGTGCAGTGGTCGCAGAGTTTATGCAATCAGATTCCGGGCTCGGTTATGTCGTTCTTGTTGCAGTCGGCAATGTGAACACACCGTTGGTGTTCGTTTCGGTTCTGGTCATGGCACTCTTGAGTCTCGGCCTATTCGCCGCTGTCTCGCTCGGCGAATGGCTCGTGATGCGGAGCCGCTTCAACTATCTGACCATCGAGGTCGAAAATTAACTCGGCAAAAAAAGGAGCGCAGTTATGTCGCGAGTGGCGGGAAGAACGATAGGGCTGTTCTTGATCGGCGCTGCCCTCGTGCTTGCGTCGACGCAGAAATCGGCGGCCGCTGACAAGGTTTCGGTGCGGCTGTCATATACGCCTTTTGCAGCACACATCCCGGTGTATGTGGCAAAAGCGAAAGGCTATTACGATGCCGATGGACTTGATGTTGATATTCTGTCCGGCCGGGGTTCGGTGTTTGCCGCTACCACAGTCGGCGCCGGCAAAGAGGAATTCGGCATCTCCGACGCGGCTTCTGTTCTCGTCGCGCGGGCCAAAGGTGTCCCAGTCATCGCAATTGGCAATCTGCAACAGGACAATGGGGTTGCGCTAATCGCGACGGAGAAGTCCGGTATTAGCAAGGTTGAAGATTTAAAGGGCCGAAATATTGGCATTCTTCCGGGCAGCACGACCACGATCTTCCTGCAGGCGTTGCTGAAAAAGCACGGCATGACCATGGACGACTTCAAAGCGATCACCTGGCGGCCAGGGACTGATCTGCCGCTTCTGCTCGATGGCAAGATCGATTCCGAAGTAACCGTCTACAACAACGAAGTTATCGCGTGGGGCATTGAGCATCCAGAGCTGAAGCTGAAAGTGTGGACGATGGCGAGCCTAGGCTTCGACACGCCCGGATATGCTCTGATCACCAGCGAGGAATATGCCGCCAAGAATCCGAAGATCGTCAGTGCCTTTGCCAAAGCAACCTTCAAAGGTACGGATTATGCGCTGAAGAATGCCGATGAAGCCGTCGACATCTTGGTCAAGGCGGCGCCGGAACTTAAGAAAGAAATCGAGAGCGCGAAATGGAAGGCAACGATCGGCCCAACCCAAAGCGAGGCAACCAAGAAAGACGGACTTGGCGCGATGGATAAGGCCAAATGGGAAAACCTCAACGAACTCCTCCAGAGCTATGCCGTGATCGATAACAAAGTCGATCTGAGCAAGGTGCTCAAAGAGGAATATCGCCGCTGATAGAGAAGCCGATACCGCGACTGTTTCAGAGTGCTGGACGAGGTATCCGATAATGGCTCGGAAAAAAACGAAAGCGAATAAGGGAGTGCCGCGCAAGAAAGTTGCCGCGAGCGTGGCCAGGACCGCTGAACTGCCTGGTGAAAGCCCGGTGGTGAACCCCTGGCCGAAGGGCTACCGCAGCGCCTGTTTGTTCACCTTTGACGTCGATACCGAAGTGTCATGGGTGTTCCGCGATGTTGACGACCCGATTGCGCTCTCGATGGGCCGCTACGAGCCGCGCGTGGGCGTTCCTTTGCTCCTGAATCTGCTCGATGAGTTCGACATCAAAAGCACCTTTTTTGTGCCCGGTTGGGTCGCCGAGCGCAACGTGCCAATGGTCGAGCAGATCCTTAAGCGCGGCCACGATGTGGAACATCACGGCTATTTTCACGAGCCGCCCCGCACCTTCAAATCGGAAGAGGAAGAAGAGGCGGCCCTGGTGAAAGGGATTGAGATCCTGGAGGGTCTAACCGGCCGCCGCCCGCGCGCCTACCGGTCACCATTTTGGGAGTTCAGCGCCAGCACGATCCCGCTGCTTGAGCGTCATGGCTTCGAGTACACCGGGGACCTGATGGACACCCTTTTACCGGATTATCACGTGGTCAATGGCCGCACGACGTCGATGATCAATCTGCCAGGTCACTGGATTCTCGACGATCTTGCACATTTCTACTATCACATCAGTGCACGCAAGACGATTTTGTCGTGCCGTCAGGTGCTCGAGCTCTACAAGGAGGAGCTTGATGGCATTCACGCCTATGGCGGGATTTTCACGCTGACGATTCATCCGCAGGCGAGCGGGCGGCCCTCGCGCGTACTGATGCTCAAGTCGTTTATCGAATATGTGAAATCGCACAAGGACATCTGGGTCACGAGCCCGGCTGCGCTCGTCGCATATTGGCGCAAGGCGCATCCGCCGGAAAAGCGGCCATTACGATAACGGGAATTCGCATGGCTCGCGTCGTATTCGATAAGGTCATTCCCGCCGGTGCGCCCTGGAGTGGTATTATTGAGAAGGGCCAGCATCTCAGAATTATCGACACGCACGGCAAGCAGGCAGTCGACTTCCTTTGCTACAATGCGCATGACCGCGACGAACGCTATTTCGCGCCAAACACAATTAAGGCTGCCGGCACGATCTCATTGACCAAAGGCCACGTCCTTTACTCCGATCAGGCACAACCACTATTCACAATCGTCGAGGACACCTACGGGTCGCACGACACCATCGGTGGCGCTTGCAGCGCGGCAAGCAACTACATGCTCTATGGCGTGAAAAATTGCCCCGGCTGTCGCGAGAATTTCCTGAAAGGTCTGGAACAATTCGGGATGGGGCGCCGGGACATCGTGCCGAATATCAATTTCTTCATGCGCGTGCCGGTCCAGGGCGCTGGTAAGGCGGCGATCGCACGCGGCGTTTCGGCGCCGGGCAGCTACATCGAACTGCGTGCGGAAATGGACGTACTCGCTGTAATTTCGAATTGTCCGCAGATCAACAATCCAGCGAATGACTATAATCCGACTGCGATCCAACTTGTCATCACGGAGCATTAGGCGTGCCATGTTAGAAATTAGGATGAACAACCCAAAAACGTTGCATGCGCCGGTGGGGCCGTATTCGCAGGTCGCGACCGTGAAAGGCTCTCAGTTGGTATTCATCGCCGGCCAAACCTCGGTTGACGTCGATGGCAATCTCATCGGCAAGGGCGATTTCTGGGCGCAGTGCAAGCAGGTGTACGCCAACGTTGAAGCCGCCCTTAAGGGTGGCGGAGCGACATGGGCCAATGTCGTCCACTTTACCAATTACCTAGTTAATCCCGACGATCTACCAACGCTTAGCAAATATCGAGCAACCTTCTTCCCGAATGTCTTTCCGCATGGGTATCCGCCCAACACGTTGCTTTACGTCCATCGCCTCTTAAAGGAGGATTATCTGCTGGAAGTGCAGGCGATTGCCGCAGTGTGAATCTGCGCGAGAGCTGACGGCGAATGCATCCGTAGGGCGTGTGTTCATAAATCTGCGGTAGGTGAGAACGGCCCAATCAATGTCCGCTTTACCCCGGTGGTCTCAACGGGTCGACGCGACACTCTACCCTGAAAAGG
>WNFR01014654.1_pt1 | contig 15294 bp, 15 predicted proteins | sample 5400221 | NCBI WGS metagenome assembly WNFR01 (sample SAMN13153357, study PRJNA577476) | soil metagenome | isolation source: 40 cm soil under Madrone tree | place: USA:California | collected 2016-06-14 | reverse complement strand
ATCATTGAGCATCATATCAAGCCGCTCTAAGGCACCCAGCGCGGCAATTTCCGGCATACACAGACCTGAGCAATAATTGGTTACGCGTATATAACGACCTGCTTCCCGACTGACCTCGTCGAGTGCTGCACGCATAAGCTTAAAGTTAGCTTGTGTTGCATAGGTGCCCCCAAAGCCCTCGATGGTCGGACCATAAGGCACATAGTCGAGTAGACTTTGGGCAGTAGAACGGATTACTGCAATGACATCGGCCCCCTGCCTGGCGGCAGCTTGTGCCTGTACGATGTCCTCATAAATGTTACCGGTTGCCACGATAACGTAAAGCCATGGCGCCGGCGGGTTGCCCAGTTCTTCGACCATTGCAGCACGCTCGGCCCGCCGCGCTCGAACACGCGCTACTCCCTCTCGTACTAAGCGTAGAGCTTCAGTGTCAATTGTTGCTAGAAACTCATTGTCAGTGCATACCGTTTGGAGTGAGAGTTCGTCGCGCCCGCTGGCTTCGGCAGTCGCCTGCACAGCGAGGTTGTTTTGGAGCATCGAAGCAACAAATGGGCGAAGGATACCTCCCGTCAGGAAAGGCAATGCGCCATCAACAACGCGGTTTGGCAGTGGCACTCCGTCCGCGTCAATGCCATCGACGCCGATCAAGCGTAGGGTCGCGCGCTCGATAGCGACAGTTGTATGTTCACCAATGTAGTCGATCACGGGTGCGACTATATGCTGTGCCAGTGCGCGTGCTTCGTTTACCTGGGATTGATCGAGCCTGAGATGCGGCATTGAAAACTCTCTCCTTCGCTTGCTGAATTAAGGCTATGCCGGGTGGAATAGACATGCCAGGTAGTGTCCAAAAGCAGGGCTTTGTGAGCAAGTATATCATGGAAGACGATAGTCTCGCACAGGGAGCTTGTACTACACTACTATAATGAAAAAGTGCTATAATGAAAAGTATAGAGGTTATCCTGTATTGTCAAGAACAAGGAGAATGATCGATGCAGAAGGACAACCAGCATAAACCGCATGCTGAGCCAATGCTTACTGAAGAGAGTACCGTCTTGCAGCCCAACCTCTTTACCGGCACTCCCACCGTTATCGCGGAGCCTGCGGATCCCGTGGAGACACCTTTCCCGCCATTAATACGCACAAACCCGCTCACTGATCAATCCAGCCTGATGGCGACTTTTATCCCCTATCAACAGGATTTGAAGCTGCGTGGTAAATCTGATTATACCGTGACCTGCTTCCTCTCGGATCTCAAGATGTTCAGTGACTTTGCAGGTCGCGATACGCCTGTTGGGCGCATTACCAAAGAGCAGCTTACTGATTGGCTCATGAAGTTGAAGTTCGGTACAAAGGGCCAGGTTCCTGCGCCCAAAACCATGGCTCGCCGTGTCACCTTCCTGAAAAATTTCTTCTCCTGGTTGGCCCGCGAAGGTGTCATTCGTGAAGACCCATCCGCTAGCCTGGTATTAGAACGGCCTTTGCCTCCATTGCCCCAATTGCTGTTTGAGGATGAGGTACAATGCTTGCTGGAGGCCGCAGCGGCAGACTCACGCAGTCACTGTCTTGTCTACCTGGTGCTGAACGCGGGATTGAAAAAAGAGGAGATAATGGGGCTGAAATTGGACCAAATCGATCTTTCCGATCCGCAGGCTCCCACGATAACAGTCCACTTTCCGGCATCAACAGGCAAGCAGCACCGTGAGAGACGCCTTATGCTGCCTGCCGAATTCACCCCCATCCTGAAGGAATACATCGCAAAGTACCATCCCACCAGTGAATTGTTTGTGTGTACAGACCGCAACCTGAACTACATTCTGGCGCGAATTGTGAAAGCGGCAGGCATCAAGAAGCGCGTCACGCTGCAATTGTTGCGTGATAACTTCGCTGTGCAGCAACTCAGGTCAGGGGTGCCCTCCGAGGCAGTGCGAGAAAAGCTTGGTCTTTCTGACGAGGCGTGGTTGGAGTCACGGGAGAAATATCGCAGGCTGGCTTTCCCGAAATGAAAATGCCTTTCTACCTTATTCAGCTTTCACATTCCATCCACTTATGCTGCTATCGATCTCCATAGTGCCCGCCTGCGCCGTTTGTATCACCTGCCACGAGGCGCCCACGAACTGTGGAGGCAAGATCGTCGATGTTACGCCTGCTTTGCGCAGCTTTGGGCTTAATGCAGTGGGTGTTATCATGAGCAGTGAAGGATGAGCTCTTTGTAAAACGTTACTCAATTCTGTGGGAAAGGCTTTGCCGAGTTCGCCGACCACCTGGACAACGTCTGCCCGGAGATAACCAGGGTTAATTTTAGATAGTATCCCGTTGAGCGCATATTTGCTGAGGGCGGCAGCGCCCAGGAACAGCATGTTGAAATGCGGAGCTGCAAGTCGGACTACCAGCGCATTGTCCAATTCTTCATTGCTCCCTTTATGGAGAGGCGAAGGCGGCCAGAGTACTTGCAGCGTGACCTGTATTCCCAGTGAAACGGATGCTCCCTCTCGTGCCTGTAAATATGGCAGGCTGCGATCGCTGACAGTACGCCTCCAGAGGGCATAGCCGGTACTGGGGTGTAGCATCCCGGCATCCAGTACCTCACCCACCTGGAAACGGCTTATAATATCTTGCGATCCTACTATGTGATCTTGCCTCGGTGTTGTCAGTATAACCGTATCGATGGATCGCTGCCAAAAGGGGAGGCGGCTATCCAGTTCTTGAGATAACGAGGCGGCATCGGCACCTCCATCGATAATGGCGGTCCTACCATCTGCGGTATGGATAAGAATGGCTTCACCCTGCGCTGGCTTGCCCGCCGGACCTACATTCAGCAGTGTGATAGTCAGCTGCTGATTGGGCTGCGCTGCTGCTACAGACACTCCTGATGCCAGAATCACAATGATAACTGCAGCGTATCGTAATACCGGCCTGATAGGTCGTGAGAGGAGCGGGGGAGGGGCGTTTACCTCGTGCGGCTGCCTCTGTACAGGCCATCGAAGTAAAGCAGCGCTTAACACCAGGATGAGAAGTGCATAGTAGCACCAGGCCAGGCGTGCGTCTAAATTGTTCACGGTGGCAAAAGCCCCTGGAAGTATCGCACCCCACGAAACGACCTTATCGACATACCAGAGCAGCGGCCAGGTGATCAAACCGCACAGCATACCGAGTTGTATAGAGATGGCGCCCGCCACGCAAACGACTGTTCCCAGCACGAGTATCGCGCCTAACAGGGGTACTGTCAGTAGATTAGTAAGAGGGGCAATAAACGAAACCTGCTGGAAGGTGAAAGCAATGATGGGCAGGGTTGCCACCTGGGCTGCCAGCGTAACTGCGACTGTCTCCATAACAGGATGAACAAAGGGTAAACGTTCAATGGGATGAAATAGCCGCAGGAAGAGGGGCGTGAGCACGACAATACCCAGCGTACCCAGCATCGATAGCTGAAAACCAGCTTCCCACAATACAAAAGGATCGAACAGGCTCATCAGGAGTGCGGCAAGCGCCAGGGCGGTATAGATGTTGTAGATGCGTCCCAGGCGCGGAGCAACAACCAGGAGTATGCCCATAATTCCCGCACGCATAGCTGCAGGCCCTCCACCGCTGAGGAAGGTATAACCGGAAATACTCAGTATTACCAGTGCTGTTGCTAACCAGCGTCGCCACTGTCCCGCGCGCCTTTGGGCAGGAAGTAAAGGTTTCTCCTGCTTAACTCGCCTCTGTCTTTTATAGAGCCAGCGCGTGCTGCCAGCTACCAGCCCTGCCAGGATAGTGACTTTAAAACCGGAAGGTGCGATCAAGTGTGCTGTACCGGTTTCGTTGAAGAATTTTATCAGCGATGTGAGGGCCGGCGTATGCAGGCTTAGCAAAATGGCGATCAACAGCGCGGCCATTGGCTGGGGTAGCGATTGTGTGATAATGGTTGCCAGTGATAAGCGCAGGTGAAGGAGCGCTGCGATGATGGGATTGCCACCCGGTGCGTCTCCGATCAAACGCGGGAAGGTCATACTCGCTAAGGTCTCAGGAGAGCTATGTGGAAAAGGAGGCTGAACTTTGCCCTCTAGTTCTACGTTGTCGCCGTAGTTTGGTCCGTATGGGTTGTCGATGGGTGCTCCCGATATTTGTATTTCGAGTTGCCCATGCGCGTCCTGCCAGGACGATCCGCCATTGGTGCTGATGCTGCTGACTGCTAGCAGCAGCGAACGGCTCCGATCAAGAAAGTTAGGTTCGTCTGCTATTGTCCCACGTATCTCAACTTTGCTGGAGCCGGTAAATGCACTGATTGCCTGTGAGTCACCTATGGGTGAAACGCTGGCAAAGCGCCAGGCACCGAGCAACAACCAGAGTATGGCAAGCGAGCCGAGCATTCCTTTGCTGTTGCGCCAGAGCACAATAGCACACAGCAGGGCTATTGCTGCGCCAATCAATAAAGCGAATGAGGGCAAAAGCAGCCAGGAGTCGAGCAGGATACCGGCTGTCCATGCCACGGCTACTACGACCAGGATATACCCGCGCAAGTCTGGTCGTGTTTTGATATGCTTTATCACAGACTATTCCTAACTTGAAATCTCTCTTTTCAGTTGTCGACGTTGCGGGTTCAACGCGTTATATAGTAACCAGGTTCTTGATTTTCTCGTAAATTGACTTGCTGACGACCTGTTGCAGTTGATCGATAGAGGTATATGGACCATGTTGCTGGCGGTAATTAACGATGTTTTGCGCGGTTGTGCTGCTGATATGGAGGTTCTGATGCATTTCAGCGACGCTGGCGGTATTGATGTTGACGGGCTGGCCTGTAGTGGCAGTACCGTTTGTACCAGGTCCAGGCACTCCTCCCTGGTAGGCCGGTGGGATTTCCCCGTTAACTATGACATATACTTCCTCCCCGTCTGTCAGCGAGGCAGCAAGGTTTAGCGCGACGAGATTGGCATTTGACAGGGCACCGCCTGCTGCTTGCAACAACTGGTAGACTCGTGCGCCAACAGGCAGGGTATAGACGCCTGGATGTTTGACTGCTCCAACGACATAGACATGTATATCCCCGCTCGTAGAGGTGGAATCACCTGTGCTGCTAGCGGTATTTGACGAAGTTCCACTGAAATTTTGCTGGGTGATCCCGGGAGCAGAGGGTGTGGACGTGGGCGGGTGCCAGATAAAAAAGAGCGCGACGGCAAGACCAAGAACTACAGTGATAGCGATGATGCGCGTCAATTTTCTCTTCAAAGGAAGTTTTGTGCGGGAAGCAGGAGCGCCAGGCTCAGGTGGTTCAAGTGGAGCACTGACAGCTGGTAGCGCCAGGGTCTGTTGTTGTGAAAGTGGAAGTTGCTGCTCAGCCTGCGGGGATTGTACGACGAAACTGTGAGATGCTGGTTCTTGTTCTTGTCCCATTGCCTCGGTCCCTCCGACATATTCTCATCAATGCGCAGAGGATAGCAGGTGAAGGAGAGGTTGTCAATGATTTATGAAGGAAAGTACTACTGATGTCTGAAAATAATCACATTTTGGACGACAGGAGGCCCGGCTTGTATGTATTTAGTGCAAGACAGCAAGGATATCAAAAGATCAAGCGTAAAAGGGCAAGCTTATTTGCGCTTGAAAAAGGCGAAGAACACCCAGGAAAAGGGAATAATCTGGGCAAAGGATTACGAGTTATAGTGACAGTGGCGGGGGTCGAACCCGCAGCCTTACGCTCCGGAGGCGTACGCTCTATCCATTGAGCTACACTGTCGCAAGGACAGTATAGCAGGTAAATAGGCTGGTGACAAGAAGGTTGCAGAAGCTGGATGTGGTTCATTTTTTTGCACAGATCTCTGCTGACCCAGCATGGGTGGAAGGAGGACTCAACTTTTATGTACGCTTTCCTGCTTGCTTCTGGCTATGCGCGTCACCATCTTTCTTGGAACAAATCTTTCCCCCTCGACAAGTAGTTTATTGCGCAGACCAGGAATGACCACGGTTTTGTTTGTCATTAACCCACGATACCCAATACGTGCGACAGTGTGCGCATCCATGATCTTGCCGCTGAACAGCTTTGAGTCTTCCATATGAGCCTTTTTTTGAAAACCAGACGCTGTTGGTCCTGGACAAAGAGCAGTGACGCTCACACCTGTACCATGTAATTCATCGGCAAGAGCTTCGGAAAACGATAACACATAGGCCTTGGTTGCATAGTAGACGGCCATGAGGGGACCTGGCTGGAAAGCGGCGGTTGATGCGAGGTTTAATATTTTCCCCGTTCGGTTGTTTAGCATGCCAGGGAGGAATAACTTGGTTAAATGTGTGAGGGTTACCATATTCACCTGCATCATTTGCAGTTCGGCCTCCAGGTCCGTTTCAGCAAACAACCCATAGGCAGCAAATCCGGCGTTATTCACAAGAGCATCAATCCCTATGGATTCTTGCTGAAGCTCCGTGAAAATTTCCTTCGGGGCAGATGCTGCAGATAAGTCCTTCGCAATAACCTTTATGGATACGCTGTATTTTTCTTTTAACTCGTCCGCCATTTGCGTGAGTTGCTTTTGATTCCTGGCCACAAGGACAAGGTTATACCCATCATGTGCAAATAACTTGGTCAGTTCATAACCAATTCCACTGGATGCTCCCGTAATGAGAGCGGTTTTTCCGCGATCCATAGGTATGCCTCCTTACTAGGATTGACTTGTCAAACGGTCTTTCATAGGAGTCACCCATGAGCCGCTGGCTCGCCACCGCACATGAAAATTAGCTATTTTCAGAAGAGAAATCTGTTCTTTTTCATCTATTCTACCATCTTTTCCCTCCTCCCCTTATTGCAAAAAAATGAAACGCACCTGCAGAAGCTCGTCCTCGGTGAAGGTGCGTTCATTGGAAGATGCCTCGTATAAGAACCAGAGGCGGCCAGTTCGATAGCCACCTCTTTTGTCCTCACTGTCAAGCGTAACCAGGGTTAAAACATCAGAGCGATGTGCTCCATTCAAGGTTAACACTTTGCCTTATTCCTCCTCACCGGGGCTCGACTCTTCACGGATGAACTGCTGTCCACAGTTGAAGCAGTAGCGGAAGTAGTCTGGGCTACGTGCACCGCAGTGGGTGCAGGTAAGCCCTTGCTCTTCTTCAGCAAGCAGTGCTGTCGCTTCTGATGGGACTGGCGGGACGGCAGGTGCCATTTCTTGTTGACGCTGGCGAAGCACGCGTATTGTCTCTGTGCGTACCTGCTCCAGTTGGATGCCCAGGCTCTCTAAGACACCGGCAGCGATCCCCTCGCCTTCGCGTATGAGGCCTAAGAGGAGGTGCTCTGTACCGATAAAGCGATGATTGAGGCGACGTGCTTCATCCGCGGCAAGCTCAATCACCTTTTTCGCGCGCGGGGTGATTCCTATCTCACCGAGAACAATACGGTCGCCGCGCCCAATGATCGCTTCAACGGCATGGCGTAGCTGGTTCACATCGACGCCCAGGTTACTGAGCACCTGAGCGGCAACACCCTCCCCTTCGCGCACCAGTCCTAGAAGAAGATGCTCCGTGCCAATGTAATTGTGCTGGAAGCGCTGCGCTTCTTCCTGCGCCAGCGCCAGGACATGACGGGCCCGTTTCGTGAACCGGTCGAATCGGTTAAGAAGTTCCTTGCACGAGCAGAAACGCGCTGCCGCTGGAGGTAATCCTGAAGATCAGACGGCGCAAAGCGGTAATCGGCACCGATGCGATAGGCGGAGAGATCGCCTTTACTGACCAATCGGCGGATCGTGACCGGATCAACGTGCAGAAGCTCCGCTACTTCCTCTGAAGTCATGAAATGTTCCATAATGATCCTATCCTTCCGTGCTAAGGAATACTATATAGTACCAAAAAAACTATAAACTACTATTAAGGACTATATATTACTTTTGATAAAAATGCAAGGGGAAAGTGGTGGCAAACAGGGCTGTTACAAACTCTCTTTATGCCGCCTGCGGCGGCGGGAAAGGGGGATGAAGCGAGGACACCTCGCGCTCCGGCAAAGGGCTGTCGCCCTCTGCACTCCCACAAGTAAGCGTCGTATTCCAGATCTTGTAACAGCCCTGGATGGCAAAGGGAAACGGAGGAGACACATAGTTATGTTGAATGGGAAGATACGAGAGAGGAAGTAATGCGACTCGTTCGGGGTACTTCACCTATGCTGGCGTGTATTTGGGTCCCACTGGTACTCATCTGCGGCTTGTTTAGGGGGATCGAGCCAGTAATTCAAACCTATCCAGAAACTTCTACTATGACGAAAGAAGAGGATGGGTAAGAGCACCGGTAAAGGAGATATCGCTATCAGTATTGGGATGAAAGGAACATTTGCATTCAATGCTGCCCATACTGAGAACGGAATAACGAAGGCCGCGACTATGAGCTCGCTGATGACCAGGTTGATGGCCATGCCACCGGTATAGAACCCTGGTTCACGTTCATAGAGCAGGTGACAGACAGGACACCGTTCATACATCTTGAACCAGCGACGGAACAACTTCCCCTGGCCACACCTGGGACAACGCAGCAGCAGTCCTCGCCACAAGATGATCCAAAATTGTTTCATCGTGACCCCCCCTGTCTTTCTGGAACGCTCAGTTCCTCTTTCCATGCACACCCTAGTATACGTCAAAGCACGGGGGGTGTCATACATACTTATGCTTTTTCACCAGGATAGCGGAACAGGCAGCGAGGGCTGATCATGAAGATGAACGACCAAAGCCGGTCGTGTCATGCTGAGCGTAGCGAAGCATCTGGCTGCCCATCGAGAGATCCTTCGCTTTGCTCAGGATGACAAGCGACCCGCGATTATTACCGATCTTGGTCGTTAAAATTCATCATCGGCGCTGGGCGCGATCAATCGGCCCCGAGGGAGGGTTGGAGTAGTTTGTTAATCTACATAATTAGATGTTCCCTGAACAGTAATCGGGCAATGCAGCGGAGAACTTATCCGGGTGAATAAGCTGTGCCAGGCAGCGCAGCCCCTCTACCAGCCGTGGGCCGGGATGCTGTGTGATGTTGACATTGATGCGGTACACGTGGTGCATTTTGAGCGCATCGATGCTGGCCCAGTTGGAGCGTTTGTACACCAGGGCAGGATTACCGCCATAAGCAGGGTCTTCAGTCAGAATGACGAACTGTGGATTGGCGGCAATGATCGCTTCGTCTGTGACCTGTGGATAACCACCGTTGCTGGTATTGCCATGGAAGATATTGATGCCATGCGTGTCCTGTAGTAGTTCATCGCCAAAAGAACCACCGCCGAAGACAAATGGTTTCCCGGGTGTGCTATCGTCTACTTCGAGTAGCACTTTGGGCGCTGTCGTGCCTGTCACTGCTGTCTCGATCTGATGGATTTGCTGCTGAAGCTGGTTTACTAAGGCTGAGGCAGTGTTCTCTGTGAATGTCAGGCGGCCTATGAGCACTATTTGCTGGAGTGACTGTGAGAAATTGGAGAGTGCAAGGTCGACAACATGTAAACCCAGATTTTTGAGCTGTAAATCGTACTGTTTCGTCTCTCCACCATAACTAAGCACCAGGTCAGGCTTCAGAGCCACAATCTGCTCGACATTGTACTTACCATTGGCATCTGACACCTTCGGGAGAGACGTCATATCAGGTGGATAGGTCGTGAAGTAGTCAACACCGACTACCCGGCTCTGTAGATGCAATGCTCCCAGAATTTCACTGGTGCTTGGGAGAAGTGAAATGATACGCTGTGGTGCAGTTGATGGGAAGGAAATCGGCGTACCAAAATCATCGAGTGCTACCGTGGGAGTGGGAGATGGCTGTGAACTGGTCGTTGTTGATGAGCTCTGCCCGCATGCTGCGAGCAGCACAAAGAGAGACAGCAGTAAAACAAGAGAGAGTCGAAAAGAGATGACACGGGAGAACATCGGGTTGTAACCTCCTTGATCATTACAACGCTCGTTGTCTCCTCGCGTGTAATGGAGGTCAACCCGGGACAGGAAAAGACGCGCTTCCTGAAGCGACGTTTTGCTTCACACTGGGCGTCGATGTTCCGGCAGCTCGCTCCTCATACGCGAAGGATCGTGAGCATACCTCACCGGGCAGGTCTCCTGGCTCCTGGTTCAAAACGCTTCTCAATTCGCCTTCCCATTCGATTGCAGAACAGTGGCTGCTCTCTTCATCTTAAAGAGAATGAGTTGCTCACCAGTTACAGTAGCGCGACTGCGTCGGATTCGCACCGACTTCCCTATTCTGCCTGGATCAACGGATCCAGGCCACCCGATGAGAACAACAGTTGTCTAGTTTTCCTGCATATAGTATATGCAAGAACTGTTCGCGTTGTCAAACGAATTTACATGACTTAGCTATAACGAAGCCTCTTCGTGCAAGCGTTTGATATCTACCGCCAATCCCGCCACCATCAGATACACACGATCCGCTGCCTGGGCCAGGCGCTGGTTGACATATCCAAGCGTGTCTCGATAGAGCCGACCAAGAGGATAAGCCGGAACAATACCAAGTCCAACCTCGTTAGTGACCGCTATGAGCGTTTTGTTTGGATCCAGCGACTTCACTACCCCGAGCATAGCCTCGCTCTCTTGCAAGGCTCTCTCGTCAAACAGCTTGCCAGTTGTATAAAACTCCTCTTCCTCGTCATCCCTTTCATGCAGCCCGGACTCCTGCGACAGCACATTCCCTAACCAGAGGGTCACGCAGTCCAGAAGCAAGACATCTGCCAACTCACTCGCCTGGCGCACCGCTCCGGCCAGGTCAAGCGGTTCCTCGAGCGTGTGCCATCCCTTCGGGCGAGATGCACGATGGCGAGCAATGCGTTCGCGCATCTCATCATCGCTCGCCATAGCTGTAGCAATGAAGGCGACAGACCGCCCGCTGCCTGCGGCCAGTCGTTCCGCGAAGGCACTTTTTCCACTACGGGCCCCACCCAGTATAAGTACCATCCGTGGGGGAACTGGTTTCTCCGAAGATTCTATGGACTTTTCCTTTCATACTCGTGCAATCACCAGCGTCAACAGTGCCACTACCTCCATCACCTCGGCAATTGCTCCATAGCTATCACCCGTCAACCCACCGATGCTCCTGGTTATGCAGAATCCAAGGATCAGAGTCGCGGCTGTCACTGTCATCCACACAATGAGACCAATAAACTGCCCTGCGACTAGCACTATTGCCAGGGCGACGATGCCTGTTATCACCAATCGTACAGTCGTGACAGCCTGGTGAAACGCGGCCCCAAGACCCGTGGGGCGAGCGCTGGGAAATATACGCAGTGCCAGTACCATGGCCCAGCGGGCGGAAGGCAGCGCTACCAGCAAGGCAAGCGGGAGCGCGTGTACTCTTAAACTGGCGAACAGTGCGAATTTGAGCAACAATACACATGCCCCGCCGAGCACACCGAAACTTCCTACACGGCTATCGCGCATAATCTCCAATTTGCGTTCGCGTGTGCTGCCGCCGAAGAGTCCATCGCAGGAATCCATCAGCCCATCTGAATGAAGTCCCCCCGTAAGTATTACCAGCGCAACAACGAGCAGAGCCGCCAAAGCTAGTTGTGGGACAAGCGGAGTGAGTATCAGCGCAAGCAGCCACAGCAGCAATGCCAGCAGTAAGCCTACCAGCGGAAAATATTCACAGCCGATCACGAGGCGCGGCATGGCCTCGTTCTTATCAAAGAACTGTGTGTTCCCTGGGAGGGGCAGTACAGAGAGGAAACGCACTGCTGCAACCAGCTCCCTATATTGGCCCAGGAGAAAACTTCTCATTAGTACGCAGAGCTTTATACAGCGGGCGCGGGAAAACCCTCGTCTTTTAAGCGGGGGATGAGAGCACCGTTCCTTGTTTGGGGCTTGGACATTGGGGCATACGTGGGATCATCCCAAGCCAGAAATGCATCGATGGCCCGTCGGATAATTTCAGCCATAGCCACCCCCTCGTGTTCGGCACGTGCCCGAAGCCGCTCTAACTGCTGATCGGTAACATAGACATTTGTTCGTTTCATAGGTGTTTCCTCTTGACATGTACTATCTATCAATGTATGCTTAGTATAGCACAACAAACGAGAAAGGACAAGGGATGCTGATCTACGAGTACAAGCTAGACGGTTCCAAAGAGCAGTATGCCGCTATTGATGAGGCGATACAGATTGTGCAGTTCATCCGTAACAAGTGCTTGCGCTTGTGGATGGATGAGCGCGGCAGCAATGCCTACGATCTCAATGTCCACTGTGCTGTACTCGCAAAAGACTATGCTTTCGTTTCTCATCTCAATTCTCAAGCTCGACAAGCCGCAGCAGAGCGAGCCTGGTTCGCTATTTCACGCTTCTATGAGAACTGCAAGCAGAAGAAGCCAGGCAAGAAAGGCTATCCCAAGTTTCAGCACGATAATAGAAGCGTAGAGTACAAAACGACAGGCTGGAAGCTAGAAGCCGATGGCAAGCATATCACATTCACGGATGGCTGTGGCATTGGACGCTTGCGGTTAGTTGGCAATCCTAGCCAGAAGATCGAAGCCTTTCCTCTGAAGCAAATCAAACGTGTACGGATTGTCCACCGTGCCGATGGCTACTCCATTCAGTTTGGCGTCCAGTCAGAGATACAGGTTGTCCATCAACCATCAGGAAGACAGGTTGGGATCGATATGGGCCTCCTGTCCTACTATACCGACTCTGAGGGCCACACGGTAGATAACCCTCGCCACTATCGTAAAGCTGAGCAGAAATTGAAGCGGTTGCACCGACGCCTTTCCCGTAAGCAGAAAAAGTCTCAGAATAGAAAGAAAGCCAGGAGAGCCCTGGCAAAAGGCTATCTGAAGGTACAGAGGCAGCGTGAAGACTTTGCCCGCAAGCAGGCAAGCACGCTTGTCACATCTAGCGATTTGATTGCCTATGAACATCTTCAGATACGCAACATGGTCAAGAACAGACATCTAGCCAAGAGCATTCATGACGCTGGCTGGGGAACATTTCTCCGTTGGGTCAAGCACTATGGCTCTGTGCATGGCATCCCTGTTCTTGCTGTCGAACCACAGTTCACCAGCCAGGATTGTAGCGCCTGCGGAACGCGCGTCAAGAAGTCTTTGAGCGTACGTACACACATCTGTCCTGGTTGTGGTGTGGTACTCGACAGAGATCACAATGCCGCGCGCTGCATCTTGCAGAAAGCACTAGCAATGTACCCTGGGGCACAGGGAAACATCCTCGATGAGGAAAACGCTTGGGGAGAGCCGACCTCTACAGCGCTGTCAGCGATGGCAACGCAGCAAGTCGGCTCGCGGAACCAAGAACCCCTGCGCCTTTAGGCCGGGGAGTGTCAGAGAATGCATTATTAGACGCGTGCGTGTCAATCAAAAGTCTCGGCCCTGGCGTTTCTAAAGCATAGAACAGAAAAGGACAACAACATGCAAGGTATACTTGATAGAGTGGCAAGCATCGCACCTCTCGATAGCGGTGCAATGGAGCAGGCCAGAGCTCGCCAGCAACAGTTGACGAAACCGGCGGGAAGTCTCGGGAGGCTCGAAGATATAGCTGTTCAAATTGCAGGCATTACCCGGCAACCCTTACCAGGCATAGAACGGAAAGCGGTCATCGTTATGGCAGGGGATCATGGTGTCGCAAGTGAAGGTGTAAGTGCCTATCCTTCCGTCGTGACTGCGCAGATGGTATACAATTTCCTGCGGGGTGGAGCAGCGATCAACGCTCTTGCTAACTATATTGGAGCAAAGGTCACCGTTGTCGATGTCGGAGTGGCAGCCGAGATCTCTCACCCCGATTTACTCGTGCGGAAGGTGGCTTTTGGCACAGCCAACATAGCGCTAGGGCCAGCCATGACCCGGGCACAAATGATGGAGGCGATCCAGGCCGGCATCGATGTCTTTGATGCCCAGTTAGACCAGGGAATAGACCTGGTAGCAACCGGAGACATGGGTATTGGCAACACAACGGCTTCAAGCGCAATTACTGCTGCTCTGCTGCAAACGCCAGTAGCACTCGTCACCGGGCGTGGAACGGGGATTAACGATGAGCAGCTGGCTCACAAAGTACAGGTGATCGAAAAAGCGCTCGAACGTAATGCTCCCAATCCTCAAGACCCCTTCGACGTGCTGATGAAAGTCGGGGGATTCGAGATTGCTGGACTGGTTGGTGTAATAGTAGCCGCTGCCTCTCGCCGCGTTCCCGTCGTCATCGATGGCTTCATCTCAGGCGCTGCGGCACTGATTGCAGTTGAGCTAAATCCGCTTATTCGTGATTATCTTCTCGCTGGACATGCCGCGCAGGAACGAGGTCAACGCCTGATTCTCGAGAGGCTTGTGCTCACTCCTCTACTCTATCTCGATCTATCGCTGGGCGAAGGGACCGGGGCCGTACTTGCTATGAGTATCATCGAGGCTGCTTTACATACACACCGTGAGATGGCTACGTTTGAGGAAGCAGGTGTAAGCACTCGCGAAGAGGAGTAATAAAATTTCATGTGAGAAGTTACTGAAAATCAACGTATAATTATGTAACGCCGATACATATTCTTGGAGGACTGAATGTGTGTAGTTGGCGTGTGCTTTCTGGCAACGTGGAGTGAAAGTTGCCATCCCAAACGAAGTGGTGGTTCCCGTATAGACGGGTAACCAAGTTCCTCAAGCTTATTTACTTTAGGAGGAAACGATGCGTAAAAAACCCAGACCTCGATTTTTGAAGTTAAGCTTTTCCATTGTTGCACTGCTAATGCTTATCCTCAGTGCCTGTGGTGCGTCGGGGACGCCAACAGGCTCTACAACAAGCACCACTGTAACAAAGGGAGGCACCTTCACAGACGACCTGTATGAAGACGTCGATTCGCTGATCCCCAATGGCGTTTCAGAAACGTATGCTGTTCTGGTCGATCAAGCCATTTGGGCCCCGCTCTTCTACGGAGATTCGAAGGGCGTTGTTCATCCTGGCCTGGCGTCAGAAATCCCAACTCAGGCGAATGGCGACGTCTCTGCCGACCTCAAAACCTGGACGATCAAGTTGCGCCCGAACCTGGTATGGTCTGACGGTCAGCCACTCAACGCTGACGATGTGAATTTCACCTGGAAGCTTTGGGACAATGCCAAATTTGGCGCGTACTCTACTGCAGGCTACAACGAGATTAAGTCGGCGGATGTCTCTGCCGACAAACTTTCAATTACATTCCACCTCAGCGCTGCCTACGAACCGTTCGTCGCGCTCTGGACGGATGGCGGTCTTGCGCCGTTGCCTGCGCACCATTTCGCAAGTATGTCGCCTGATGCGATCCTGAAGTCTCCTGATAACCTGAAACCATCGGTCGTCAGCGGCCCGTTCACGGTAAGTGAGAGCGTAGTACATGACCACTTCACCCTTGT
>WNFR01004237.1_pt1 | contig 15294 bp, 14 predicted proteins | sample 5400221 | NCBI WGS metagenome assembly WNFR01 (sample SAMN13153357, study PRJNA577476) | soil metagenome | isolation source: 40 cm soil under Madrone tree | place: USA:California | collected 2016-06-14 | reverse complement strand
GCGCAATTGGTGTACACCAAGTCTGACTGCAAACTACACGACTTCGACAAACTGGCGACGAACCCGGCGCGGGTTAAGCAGGTGTACGACATTATCCAGATTGCGGATGGCGGGTTCCTGAACAATATCAAGAATTCGCTGAATGGGCTGCACTTCGGTTTCGGCATACCGCAAGAACAGATCAAAATTGTTGCTGCTCTGCATGGACCAGCGAACCTGCTCAACTACGACGACTTCATATGGAACAAGTATCAGATTGGAGCATGGCTGAAGGTCACTGATCCGACTGGCCAGCCGGCGGTGAAGAACATCTTCTATCCAAGCAAGGTCGGGCCATCACTGCACTACAACTCAGAAAACCAGGACAGTCCCGAGTCGCTCTACCAGGACAAGAGCATCCAGGCGCTACAGCATCGGGGAGTGCAGTTGCTGGCTTGCCATGCGGCGACCGAGGAGCAGGCACGGGCGCTGATCGCACACAACAAGCTGACACATCAACCGGAAGAGATCGTGAAGGAGATGCTGGCGCACACACGAAAAGGAAACCGAATTATGTCTGAGACAGAGCGGTATGAGATCCTCATTGTTGGGAGCGGCGAAGCTGGAAAGTATATGGCGTGGACGATGGCGAAGGCTGGCCACCGTACCGCCGTCGTCGAGCGCAAGCTGGTGGGAGGTTCATGCCCCAACATTGCTTGCCTTCCCAGCAAGAACATTATTCGTAGCGCCAAGGTGGCATCTTTTGCGAAGCGAGCCGAGGAATTTGGTCTGGAAGTAGCTTCGCTTTCCGTGAATATGGCAGGCGTCCAGAGGCGCAAACGCAAGATGGTTGAGGATCTTATTCAGGTCCATCTCGACCGCTACAAGGCCAGCGGTGCGGAACTGATTATGGGCTCTGCCCGCTTCGTGGGCCTCAGAACGGTGGAGGTCTCGCTTAATGACGGCGGCACAAGAGTGATTGCGGGCGAGCGTGTCTTTCTTAATGTGGGAACTCACGCGGCCATTCCGGATGTTCCTGGACTCGCGGCATCGCAACCGATGACCCACGTTGAGGCTCTGAACCTCGATCGACTGCCAGAGCATCTCGTCGTTCTGGGCGGCGGTTACGTAGGCCTTGAATTGGCGCAAGCCATGCGACGTTTCGGTTCGCGTGTAACCGTAATTGAGAGAGGTTCGCAACTCGCCAATCGAGAAGATGGCGATGTGGGAAGCGCGCTGTTGGAGTTATTGCGCGACGAGGGAATCGAAGTATTGCTGGGCACAGAAGTTCATCAGGTTCAAGGACGCTCCGGCGACCGGATTCGTTTGCAGTGCCAGAACACGAATGGCGAGACAATCATCGAAGCGAGCTATTTTCTTGTTGCGTCCGGCCGGACTCCGAACACTCATGGCATCGGACTCGACCGGGCGAGTGTGGAGTTGGATGCGGCGGGATACATAAAGGTGAATGACCGTTTGGAAACCACCGCTCAGAACGTCTGGGCCATGGGCGATTGCGCCGGAAGTCCTCAGTTTACGCACGTTGCTTTCGACGATTTTCGCGTTGTGCATGACAATCTCAACGGAGGTAATCGCACAACCAAAGACCGCTTAGTGCCATTCTGTATCTTCACCGATCCCGAACTCGCGCGGGTTGGTTTAAACGAACTCGAGGCAAAGAGTCGCGGGCTTGACTACCGCGTGGCCAAGCTTCCGATGGCCGCGGTTCTACGCACAAGAACCCTGTCTGAACCACGCGGTTTCATGAAGATGCTGATTGACGCGTACAGCGATCGTATTCTCGGTTTCACGGCATTCGGCGTCGAGGCCAGCGAACTGATGGCGGCCGTTCAGACTGCAATGTTGGGAGAGTTGCCGTACACGGCGCTGCGCGATGCCATCTTCACCCATCCCACGGTGGCCGAGGGATTGACGGTGCTGTTGGCAAGCGTTGCACCGAAGACTGTGCGCCGGGCCGCTTAACAACCGAAGACTGTGCGCCGGGCCGCTTAACAACTGATATCGAAGGTCCTACCCCCGGTCGTGGAATACGAGTTCGAACCGGTACAATCAGTCCCAAGGCCAGGATTGAGGCAAGCGCTAATCTCGAGAATCTTCGATTTTGCATCGATTTCATTTGGTCCTGCGTTACGCGATGTTTCTGCGGCCCGCAACTTCCAGATTCGGCGTCGACGGGCCGGAACCAGCGCCGGTTCGCTCGATGGCGCGCTCGATTTCGTCTAGATCAGCCGGACTCAACTCCAGGTTGCCAGCACCAATCCAGCCATCCACCTGTTCAGGGGACCGAGCTCCAACGATCGCGCCCGTTACTCCGGGCCAGCTGAGTAGCCATGCAATCGCAACCGACGAGACTGACGTCCCATGCCGCTGCGCGATTGGCTTCAGAGCATCACGGAGAGCAAGATTGCGATTTACGTTAGGTGGGTTGAACTCCGGAGAGCGGCGGCGCCAATCATCGTCCGGCATGCGCGCGACTCTCTCGACGCTGAATCGATCCGTCAGCAATCCAGATTGCATTGGGCTATAGCAGATCACGCCAGTCTTGTGCGCTTCGCACCATGGGATCTGCTGCGCAGCGACCTCGCGACGAATCAAAGAGAATGGTGGCTGCAATGAATCCACGTGGCGAACGGCGGCGCAGCGCTCGAGCAAGCCGACATCGAAATTAGATACACCGCCGAGCCTCACTTTTCCTTCTTCGATCAACCGCAACATTTCCGCCCACGAGTCCTCGACGGGCGTGCCCGTCTCGTCAGGCCAATGGAACTGATATAGGTCGATGCGCTCAATGCCGAGCCGGCGCAGAGACGCCTCGCATTCGGCACGAATGGACTCCGGCTTGAGCACTCGCTTGGGCTCTTGCATTCGATTCCGGTCGTCCCAAACCAGGCCGCACTTGGTGAAAATGAACGGCCGCTCAGAAGCTGGCAGTGAACGCAGAAAGCTTCCGACAACTTCTTCGGAATGGCCCAGACCATAGACGGCGGCCGTATCGATCCAATTAACGCCGAGCTCGATGGCGCGGCGCATGGTTTCTTCCGACGCTTTGTCGTCTTGCGGTCCCCATCCAAATGACCACCCGCCTCCTCCAATCGCCCAGGCTCCAAAGCCAACTGTCGTAATCTCAAGTCCACTCGAACCAAGCGGACGCCTATTTATCTGCATGATTCCTCCAATATAATTCTGATCTCGGCTATCAGCGCGATAGCTTAACCAGACTCGACCGCTCGATTCAAGCATCCCTGATCCAGCGTCCGGCAGATCACATCCGAATAACGGTGCGCCCATGCCAAGAGAGACACCTCGAGCGTCTGCCTTAAGGCTAAGCAAGTGTCGTTCCAACGACGTAATCTGTTGAGAACCATAATCTTTCATCCGAAAACCCGCTGCGAATACAACATGCCGGGTATCAGGTCCCTTGCGCAATCCTCTGAAAGCTGACGATCAACACTGCTAGCGTCCAAATACGGACGCGTCTATCGATTTGTTGACACGCTGATCAGTCCCTTACTTCATTACGGAACCCAAATCCTTGAAACTTCTGGCTACCGTGACGCCCTGCATTTGGAGAACAGCATGCAATCAGCGGACAGGCGAAGCTATGTACTGACGGGAGATCAAACATCAGCAAGATGAAATGCGCCCACGCCCGATCTCTATGCCAACCAGAGCAGATGAACATGTAGCACGTTGGTGAAGGAAATCAGATTCATTTCACTGCCATTCCCGCTGAAGTAAGGAGACCAATTGCGGTCGCGTGGCTCAAGTAACTGGCGAGTACGGATGTCGCAAATTGTCCTTTGTGTCTGCTGTCCAGCGGCCGCTTTTGCGGCCGTTCCGCTCTTTAGCCCGACAAATATCTTTGCTCCCGCGTCGACCCCAGCCAGATCGATCTTCGGACTCTCTCTGTTTGTGCTCGCGGTGACAGGAGCCATCTTTCTAGTCGTCTTCACCTTGCTGCTGTACTCCGTCGTGAAGTTCAGAAAACGGAACAATGACGATGGACGCGAACCTCCCCAGGTGTACGGCAGCAATCAGGTGGAAATAGCGTGGACTGTTATTCCCGTCCTCATTGTAGTGGCGCTGTTCATGGCAACGGCGAGAGTGATTGCTGACATTCAGAAAACCTCTCTGCCTGCAAATATGATCGAGGTTGTTGCTATCGGGCACCAGTTCTGGTGGGAGTATCGCTATCCAGGCCGGGGTGTGGTCACCGCAAATGAACTGCATGTGCCGGTGAGTGACCCGAGCCATCCGACTCCGACGTTCATCAAGCTGTTATCTGCCGATACTGACCACAGTTTTTGGGTGCCGCGTCTTGCAGGTAAGACTGACCTGATTCCCAATCATCCGAACAGTATGTGGATCGACCCCCAGGAGACCGGCCTTTACCTCGGCCAGTGCGCGCAGTATTGCGGGACACAACACGCCAAGATGCTGCTGCGTGTGTATGTCCAGTCGAAGGATGAATTTGACTACTGGATTCAACAGCAACGCCAGCCCGCATTGGTAGATGGAGCTGTCTCGCAGGGACAACGAATATTCGAGACGACTGCCTGCATTAACTGCCACACTGTCGCCGGCACGGCCGCCAACGGGCGCTTCGGACCGGACCTCACGCACTTGATGAGTCGAGACACAATCGCCGCTGGCGCGGCTCCTAATACCCGCGAGAATCTCCGGCTCTGGATTCAGAATCCCGCCGCAATTAAACCTGGTTCCTTGATGCCTGCGATGCAGTTGAACGATCAGGAACTGGACACACTGACAGCCTATTTGGAGACGCTACATTGAATCACTTATTGGACATTCCGAGGAGATCGCGCGATGGCAACTGATGCAGTGGCGCTGGGGGGAGCGGAACTAACATCGCGTCCCATAGTCGCTCGGCTCCACGAATGGGTGACTACCGTTGATCACAAGCGGCTGGGCATTCTGTACATCATTTATGCGCTGGTGTTCCTCATGATCGCCGGGATCGAAGCGATCGTCATGCGAATTCAACTTATCCGTCCACATAACGACTTCGTCTCGCCACAGGTATTCAACCGAATGTTCACGATGCATGGAACTACCATGATTTTCTTCGTGGTCATGCCTGTCCTGTTCGGATTTGCAAACTACCTGACCCCACTCATGATTGGCGCGCGGGACATGGCATTTCCGCGTTTGAATGCTTTCAGTTTCTGGATGACTGCATTTGGCGGCCTGCTCTTGTACTTCAGTCTGGTTGGAGCGAATGGGCTGTATGGAGCGGGGAATGCTCCCGATGTTGGATGGTTTGCATATGCGCCGCTGACTTCGCAAACGTTCTCATTGGGACATAGCACCGATTTCTGGACTCTGGGAATTCTGGTCTCCGGCTTTGGCAGCATCGGAACGGCAATCAACATCGTCGCCACCGTTCTGTGCATGCGTTGCCCGGGCATGACGTTGGCCAAAATGCCGTTGTTCGCTTGGCTCAACCTCGTAATGGCCGGCTTGGTGATCCTTGCGGTCAGTCCGCTAACGGCGGCTCAGATCATGCTACTGGTTGATCGTTACCTTGGTGGACATTTCTTCGACACCCAGGCGGGAGGTTCAGCGGTGATCTGGATGCATTTCTTCTGGGTTTTCGGACATCCCGAAGTCTATGTCCTTGTCATCCCAGCCTTCGCTTTCGCCTCAGAAATCATCCCGGTGTTTTCCCGCAAGCCGATCTTCGGTTACCCAGTGATGGTGGGAGCTACCGTAGCGATCGGGTTCATCAGCATGAGTGTATGGGCGCATCACATGTTTACCGTGGGTATGAGCTCAGCTGCCAATACCTTTTTCGTGATCTCGACCATGGCCATCGCCGTTCCGACCGGCATCAAGATCTTCAACTGGCTGGCAACCATGTGGGGAGGAAAGATTGAGTTCAAGACTCCGATGCAGTTTTGTATTGCCTTTCTTTTCCAATTCTTGGTGGCCGGCCTGACTGGAATCATGTTGGGCACCGCGCCTTTCACATGGCACTTGGGCAATTCATATTTCGTGGTCGCACATTTTCATTATGTGATTGTCGGCGCCATTCTCTTCGCTCTTTTCGGAGCCTTTTACTACTGGTTTCCGAAGATGTCAGGCAAGATGTACAGCGAGACGCTTGGCAAGGTACATTTCTGGCTCTTCTTTATCGGCTTTCACCTGACGTTCGATTTCATGCACATTCCCGGACTGCTGGGCATGCCGCGAAGAATCTACACCTACGAACCGGGGCGCGGTTGGGACACCTGGAACCTGATTGTGACGATCGGAGTTTTCTTTCAGGCTGCCGGAATCTTGGTTTTCGTGGGAAATTTGCTCTGGTCGTATTTTCGGGGCAAGGCAGCTGAAAACGATCCGTGGGATGCCTGGACGCTGGAATGGTCCACGAATTCGCCACCGCCCGCATACAACTTCGCCACCATTCCGACGGTCCTGAGCCGCCGCCCGCTTTGGGACCTCAAGCATCCAGACGATCCGGATTGGAAGTACGAGTAGTAAGGAACTGCGATGAATGCAACAGCAATAACTGTGACCGAACAGAAAGTTGATTGGGATCGTCCTGATCGCGGACGCGTCGGGATGTTTAGTCTAATCGGTGCCGAGTCGGCAATCTTCACAATATTTGTGGTGGCCTACCTCTTTTATGTCGGCAAGAGTCTGACGGGCCCGACGCCAAAGGATGTTCTCAGTGTCCCGATCTTTTACTCGATCTGTTTGCTTTCCAGCAGTCTCACGATTCACTTGGCTGCGAGATCACTTCGCCGCGGCAGCGTTCGAAACTTCGGAATCCTGTGGTTCGCCACCATTGCGCTTGGCGCTGCGTTTCTATACGGGACCGCGACCGAGTGGCACCGGCTGATTTATCAAGAGGGACTGACGATCAGCACGAACCTATTCGGAACCACCTATTACTCGTTGGTCGGATTGCACGGGTTTCACGTCATTGTCGGTCTTCTGGCCCTGTCTATCGTCATGACGTTTTTACTTCTAGGAAAAGTGAGATCAGAGCACGCTGAGCGGGTTGACGTCCTGTCACTCTACTGGCACTTCGTCGACGCAGTATGGGTCGTTGTTTTCACAGTCGTTTACGTGCTTGGAAGATAGGAGGGATTGGGAGATGGGATCAGAAATTTTAAAGCTGCCTGTTGAGCAGCAAGATCCACCGTCTACGATCGAACTACCCGCGCCGACAGCGTGGCCGATTGTGCTGGCCTTTGGCCTCACCTTAGTGTTTGCGGGATTGGTCACCAGCGCTTCCGTCAGCCTTCTCGGGGCAATCCTGGTGATCCCGGGCTGCGTAGGTTGGTTTCGCGAGGTGCTGCCCCATGAAAAACATGAGTCAGTGCCGGTGGGCGAGAAAGTGCCGGCCGTCGCCACCAGCCGTCCGCAAGTAGCTCAGGTCAAATGGATGACACAGGAACTGCATCGCGCGCGATTGCCATTGGAGATCTATCCGATTTCCGCGGGAATAAAAGGTGGTTTGGCCGGAAGTGTTGCCATGGCGGTCCTCGCGATGATCTATGGAATTATCAGCGGCCATGGTGTGTGGTATCCGATTAATCTATTGTCTGCCGGATTCTTTCCTGGAAGAACCACCATCGAACAAATCTCAACTTTCAGTTGGGATGCTTTGATCATTGCGACAATTATTCATCTGCTCTGCTCCGTGCTCGTCGGGCTTCTTTACGGTGTCGCGCTTCCGATGTTTCCGCGCGATCCGATTGTGCTTGGAGGTGCTATCGCGCCAATCTTGTGGTCTGGCCTGCTGCATAGCATTCTCGAAGCCATTAATCCCGTGCTCGACCGGCGGATCAACTGGTTCTGGTTTGTGATTTCGCAGATTGGGTTTGGCGTGGTCGCGGGCATCGTAGTTTCCAGACAAGCGCGCGTGCGTACGTGGCAATTCCTGCCATTTGCCGTTCGCGCTGGGATTGAGGTTTCGGGGCGACTTCATGAAGGTCACGAGGACGAACATCGGCAATGACGCTGCATCCCATTCTCGTCACTGTCGCGATAGTAGTCTTCTTGGTCGGCTGCAGTAGTTCACCAGGGCGGCCTCCTAAAGATTCTGCAGTCGTGCCGCCAAGCGAGATTGTGGATTTCAAGCTGCTTTACAGCCAGAACTGCGCAGGATGCCACGGCGCAGATGGCAAAGGCGGAGCGGCAATCGCGTTGGCCGATCCTGTTTTTTTGGCAATCGCGGATGATAGTGTGATCCGCCGTACCGCAGTGAACGGCGTACCCCGCACCTCGATGCCAGCTTTTGCGCAGAGTGCGGGTGGAATGCTCACCGACAAACAGATCGACGCGCTAGTGCGTGGAATTCGGGCATGGGCGAAGCCCGATGCTTTCGGCGATACCACTCTACCGCCCTATGCAGCGCCGCAGGTTGCTGGCGATTCGCAACGTGGTGCCGATGCATATCGCACGTATTGCTCGTCCTGTCATGGAGTGGACGGTCACGGTGGAAATAAGGCCAGCTCGATCGTGGATGGATCATTTCTTGCTCTGGTAAGTGATCAATACCTTCGAACGACGGTCATCGCAGGCCGGCCTGAATTAGGTGCGCCCGACTGGCGAGGTGACGTTGAGGGGCGGCCCATATCGCCACAAGAAATTTCTGATGTCGTGGCGTGGCTTTCAAGCCATCGGCCACACTATCCGGGCCAGCCGTACCCAACTTCCGCCGAGCGAGAAAATGGAGAACTTCGATGAGTGAAGGAAAGGGAATATCCAGACGCGCGATGCTCGTGAAAGTTGGGGTTATGCTTAACGGTATTGTCGGTGCCGCATTAGCGGTTCCGATCGTGCGTTTTCTCCTCTCGCCGGTAACGCGCGAAAAAAAGTTTGGACGCGATTCGTGGCTTTCACTTGGCGGGCTGGAGCAGTTTCCTGCAGGCCAGACTCGCCTCGCTACCTATCGCAACCCGGTGGTGAATTCTTGGGATGGCGAAACCGGCGATATTGCTTGCTGGGTTCGGAATATCGACGATAAGACGTTCCAGGTTTTTGCTATCAACTGTGCTCATCTTGGATGCCCGGTTCGCTGGTTTCCCCAGTCGAGTCTGTTCATGTGCCCCTGTCACGGAGGCGCCTACTACCAGGACGGTTCCCGCGCCTCGGGACCTCCCGAGCGTGGACTCTTCCAGTACAGCTACAAGATTGACGATGGAAAACTTCTCATCAAGGCTGGCGAAATGCCGACGCCCGGCCAGCCTGTAGCAAATAAAGCGGAAGAGAAAACGACATGCGCCTGATCCAAAAAGTCGGCAAGTGGTTCGATCTGCGGTTGCAGCTGGGTACGCCGATTCGTGAAACTGCCGAGCATCCAGTCCCACGCGAGACTGCTAGCTGGTTCTATGTCTTCGGCAGCGCTGCGCTCACGTGCTTCATGCTGCAGATTGTCACCGGCATACTGCTTGCGCTAATTTACGTGCCTTCCGCAGGAGAAGCCTGGAACAGCCTTCAGACCCTGAATCATGGCGTCTCCCTTGGATGGTTTATTCGGGCCCTGCACGGCTGGGGCTCGAACTTCATGGTCGCGATTGTTTTGATTCACATGGTGCAAGTCTTCCTTTTTGGTGCCTATAAATTTCCCAGAGAACTCACCTGGATCGTTGGCGTACTTCTCTTGCTAGTGACGCTCGGAATGGCTTTCTCTGGCCAAATCATGAGGTTCGATCAGGATGCCTACTGGGGGCTCGGCATTGGGGCATCGATCGCGAGCCGGGTTCCAGTGATCGGCCCTTGGGCCGTGAATCTCATGCTCGGCGGCCCGATCATTGCCGGAGCGACGCTTTCACGATTCTTCGCCTTGCATGTTTTCGTGATCCCCGGACTGCTGATCGCATTTGTCGGCCTGCATTTGCTGATGGTCTTGAAACTTGGAATTAACGAATGGCCCATGCCCGGTCGAATCGTCCGGCGCGCCACATACATGCAGGAATATCACGAACTGACGCATAAGCAGGGCATACCGTTCGTGCCCAGCGCGGTAGGCAAAGACATTCTCTTCTCCGGGTTCATCCTTGTTGCGATTGCCGCTTGCGCGATCTATTTTGGCCCGTTTGGTCCAAGCGGGCAACCGGATCCAACCATTATTCAGACTGCCCCTCGCCCCGACTTCTTCTTTCTTTGGCTCTATGCGCTGCTGTCGTTTCTGCCTCCTTCAGCGGAGACGCCAATACTGCTGATCGGTCCAGCAATCGGAATCATCGTGCTGCTGGCGCTTCCGTTCTTTGCCGGCGAAGGTGAGAAGAGCTGGAAGCGCAGACCGATAGCCGTACTCACGATTCTGTTGATCGCGGTAGCTCTCGGTACTATGACGCATTTGGGTCAGCACACACCGTGGAGCCCTGTCATGGATGCCTGGAGCAGCGAACCGATTCCACCAGAATATGTACACGGACGCACGTCCCTGGAGCGCCAGGGTGCGCTCGTTTTTCAAGCGAAGCAGTGTCACAACTGTCATTCGCTAGATGAGCGTGGAGGTAAACGTGGGCCCGCGCTGGATACTGTGGCTCTCCATCTTACCGAAGATCAACTCATTCGCCAGGTAATTCAGGGCGGAGGAAACATGCCCGCTTATGGAAAGAACTTGAGTCCTGCCGAGACTACAGCGCTAGTGGCGTTCCTTCAGACTTTGCATCCGGCAACTCAGGCGCCCGCGCGCGATACTTCCCGCGCTGCCGCTCTGGGCGAAGACGGAGTTGCCGCCCGACCCTAAATTGCCTATGTTTGCCGAAATTCATATGCACCTGCAAACGTCGCATTTTTCGCTACTGTTCACGTTCACTTTGATCTTGGTGGGATTTGTCTACGCGCGCGGCTGGCTTCGTTTTCGAAATGCTTTTCCGACCATGTTTCCGTATTGGCGGCTTATGGCATTTGTGAGTGGATTGTTTTTGCTATGGATTGCGCTTGGCTCTCCTCTTGCCATGCTTGATCATCAGTTGCTCACCGTCCACATGATGAAGCATCTCCTTTTAATGACAGCAGGTGCTCCCTTGATCCTATTGGGGGAGCCGGCGTTGCCAGTGCTGTGCGGGCTCCCGAAATACTTCATTCGTCGCAGTCTGCTTCTCCGAATCAGGACGCCACAATGGCTCAGGTCCTTTCTCAGTAACCCTGTTTTCTGCTGGATCGCCGCTGCTGCTGCAGTCATCGTCTGGCATGTCCCCGTGCTGTTCCAGATGGCCCTGTCGTCGCCAATTTTGCACTTCGTCGAAAGCGCATCCTTTCTGACCGCGGGTCTTCTTTTCTGGAGGCCTATCATCCGGCCTTGGCCGCGTGATTCGAACCCACCTCAATGGTCGGCGCCCTTGTACCTTTTTCTAGCGACACTGCCCTGCGACATTCTTGCTGCATTTCTCGCTTTTTGTGATCGCGTCGTCTATCCGAGCTACGTGTCTGCGGCTCGAGTTGTCAATTTGTCTCCTCTCCAGGATCAGCAGTGTGCAGGCGCGCTGATGTGGGTATCGGTAACCTTCGCGTATCTCATTCCAGCAGTTGTCATCGTCGTGCAGATACTCGCACCGCTCGATGTTCACCGCTTGAGAGAAACCCGAAGCGGGCCGTATGGATTCCCGGGCCCGATCTGAGTGGCTCAGAGACATAGGTCGTCTAAGAAGTGGTAGTCCACTCTCGTTAAATATTATTGGGTGCCGATAGAACATGCCACCCTCGATTCAATAGCAATTTGGATCTTATATACACGACGGCTGGCAGTATGTGATACGCCAGTTGCAACATTCCAGCCCGCTTCGATTAACTATTCGCTGACCGCCTCGGCGCCTCTGAAAAGTGAGACACAGACAGTTTCATGTTTATTATTTGGCAGACGCTGACTGAGCGCACGTCGCTTCATCACTAACCTTGTGGTGCACGATTCGCATCTTCACGGGGTCGCCCGGCAAATCAAGGTACATCATGTGCTTTTGCAGACGAACCGGAACAGAATTGTTGGCGGAAAGTACAGAAGGCAAATCATCCAATTCGGACTCGTAACGGCCTACGTAAACATCACAGTTCAATCGCACAGAAACGTTGTAGACGTAGTAATGGTCCTGTAGCGGTGTCCGATCAGCGTCAGAACCTGCCCGTACGGACGGGCTAGTTACATTTTGTTTCTGCACGTTGACGATTGTTCCTTGCTGGGCTTGTTTGGCCTGACCGGCTGCGTAAGTCACGGCCAGGGTGTTGACGACTGCGAGAATGCTGACATACAAACGAAATTTCATAAATTGTCCTCCGAAGACAGTTAGAGCAATCCGGTGGCCACGATTCTGGAGTCCTAAATCCTCGACAGGAGCTGGGTTGTGCACGATTGGTTGCAACCTCAGTCAGCTGTTCGACACGCTGACAACATCCAGACGCGGGGCCACTCAGAACGGGAAGCGCACTGAAAGAATCCAGCGATGATTGAACTGGTGGAACTGGGTCGCAGCGATCTGCACGCCACCGCCGAACATGAAATGAAGTCGCTCCGCTAATGGAAAGCGGCCAAGCACTATTCCTGGCGTCACGAAAACTTGCTTCTTTCCATCCAACGTGCCGCCCGACCAAAACGTGGAATTCTGCTCGAGCATAGGCCAGATTGTTCCTTTGATCTTGTACTGAACCGAAGTATTGAAAACGATCTGGCGGCCCAGGAGATTAGTCCCACTGGCTGGGAGATTCGCACCAATCGTGCTTTGAATGTCCCAGGGCCCAATACCCTTGGCTGCTGCAAAAGTAGGGGACAAGATAGTGTGACCCTGTCCGTTCGGCGCGGTTCCAGTCGGAAACGATCCACCAAAAAAGAACCCAACAAAGTAGTCGCCCTTTCCCTCCGGTGCAGAAAACGCCCTAAACTTCGCTTGCCACGCGAGATCTCCAAAGCCATCCGGGGTCTTCGATTGATGCACCAGGTAGTTTGGCGGGAAAATCCCCACTTCCAAGCGTGTTGTAGGAATGATTTCCAGACCGCGCGAGGCGCCATAGTTGGAGGTTATGGTATTGCCCGTGGGATCTTGTTGCCAGGACATGTCATAACGATATTGCTGGACCAGCAGGACGTGAGTTGTAACAATCGGCGAAACGTAATGAGGCTGACTGGCACGAGCCTCGTCCGCTTTACGCATCCAGCGGTGCACCCAATCATTTTGGGAGGGAGTATTGCTGCCGTTCAGATCGGCCTGATTCGAACCCTGCGGAATTGCGGCTGAGTTTTGCGAGCACGCGTCCGCAGACTGGGCACATGACAATAGAGGTGAAATTAAAGTGGAGAGCAGGTCGGCGTCGATTTCTGAAGTCTGAGCCCGAACCGTGGCAGAAAAAACGGAGATAAGGATAACAATAAAGGAGAGAGGAAATTCTGCCGGTAATAAAGCTTCCAATGCACGCGATCCAATGGATGGCTTCTCACCGTGACGAATGTGCTGCCTGCACCTGATCAACTCTGTCACCTCATCATTCCCCATCCCGCGACGCTACCTAGCACGATGGCCATGACGGTGACCACGATTTCCTTTATGCGCTGCATCCGCACTGCCCAGATGGACCGTTTCCGCGCATGTGCGCGCAACCAATCAAGGTCACGATCTATTACATTCGTGACACGTGCCGTGTAATTTCTAGTTTGAATGCCGTCCTGTTGATCTATTTTCATGAGATTTTCAATCGGAGATGTAGCGGCTCCTTTCCTGCTCCTCCAGCACGCTATTAAGCGTTAGGATCAGATTTACGAGTTTCTCCGGATCCATTTCCACGCTGGCTCGCTCAGCCAGCAATCTCCAAGAACCAGGCCGCTGTGGATTCCGTGTCTCTGTAGTTCCGTCCATAACTCTGTGCCTGCATCCATATTTCCAAAACACGCTTCTGCGTAAAGACCAGTGTTTGCCTTTCTTGGGAGCAGGCGAGCAGGGAGAATGAAGCATCGCAACGTCGACATGCGGACAGTGGGTCAACGAGTCGACGGTACCAGCCTTGCTTAATTCTGAATCATCAGGAGGACGAACTCACAAAGCTGTGCACCACAACACCCAATTGGTTGTTCTGACTGCAAAATGTGTTTGGAAATGTGAATGCATTCGTGATGACCGAAAAGGAGGCTCACATGAAGCCTATGAGCCGTACAGCAGTTTGCACCGTACTCTTCCTGGTTGCGTTGGGAACCGCATTTGCGCAGCAGGTAAAAACCGATTTTGATCATCAAGCCAATTTCTCTCAGTACAAGACTTATTCCTGGCAGGAGATCAAGCCAGCGAATTCGCTCTGGGACACCCGAATCAAGAACGCCGTTGACGCCCAATTGGCGGCCAAGGGCTGGACTCAGGTGCCCAGCGGCGGCGATGTGGCCATCGTGGCCATTAAGACAACCCAAACCCAGAGATCACTTCAGACCTTCTATGACGGTTTCGGTGGTGGATGGCGTTGGAGAGGATTCGGAGGAATGGGCGAGGCTACAACCACGGAGCAGGACTACAAAGAAGGAACACTTGTTGTTGACTTGTACGACGCAAAAACCCAGCAGTTGATTTGGCGCGGCAGCGCTGAGGACACTCTCTCCAACAAAGCCGAGAAGAACGAAAAGAACCTGGACAAGGGTGTGGCGAAGATGTTCAAGAAGTTTCCTCCAGAGTCGGCGAAAAGTTAGCACAAGGCTCCTACGCTGAGCCGCGTAAGGGGCCGTGCTTTGTGATCTCAATACATTCATCACACGGAGATTGGCAGCGAAGGAAGGTTATTTTTTGTCCGGCCCTCGTGCATTTGCTCTCTGCAATCTCGCAGATCATGAAGTCCGGAATGCGTAAGGGCGTCAATTGCTTCTCCGGAAGACGTATGGCGACCCACAGTTTCGAAGATAAGTTTCGTGATCCAGACACGCGCGCGAGAGACACGTGGCTTTCGTTCGGGCTTGCCTTTGTTGGAGGGTACGTTGATGCCGCCAGCTTCGTCCTCGCGAAGACGTTCACCGGACACGTAACCGGCAATTTGGTGCTAGGAGCAATTGCATTAGCCGCTCACGATTGGCGGGCTTCGCTTGGACACCTCTCGGCCATGTCGGGCAGGGAGGAGCGATGGTCTTTTGTTTAAGGCGTTCGGGATGCTCGGAGCCGCTCTGATGTTGACCGCTCTGGTACTGCGTGAAGTGCAGTCTGGAGGATCACACATAGAACGAGATGATGCGGCGAGAAACTAGTCTGCCTTGGACCTGCGCTACCGCCCTTAGAACGCTGGGACTGTCCGCCAGATCGCGTCTCGATCACTTTCGAGACTGGGTCGGTAGATCCCCAGTTTTTGCATTTT
>WNFR01003962.1_pt1 | contig 15295 bp, 15 predicted proteins | sample 5400221 | NCBI WGS metagenome assembly WNFR01 (sample SAMN13153357, study PRJNA577476) | soil metagenome | isolation source: 40 cm soil under Madrone tree | place: USA:California | collected 2016-06-14 | reverse complement strand
TGGTTTAAAACAGACCGCATGGATTGATGAGCGCAATAGTTTTGAGCAGGCAACTCGAGCGTCAGCGCGTTACCTGAAGACTTTGGCCACTCACTTCAATGGCAATTGGGAGTTGGCCATGGCCGCCTACAACACAGGCGCCGCCAATGTTGATCGGGCAATCTCCCGCGCTGGTACCGCGAATTTCTGGTCCATCTACCCCTACATCGCGCAGGAAACACGTAATTACGTTCCCAATATTCTCGCAACAATCCTGATTGCCAAGAATCCTGAGAAGTATGGGTTCAAGGGTATTCGCCCGGAACCAGCGATGTCGTACGACGTTGTGCAGGTTCCTTCAGCGACGAGTCTGCAATTGGTGGCGGACGCGACTGATAGTACTGTTGACTATATTCGTATCTTGAACCCTGAACTGAAGCGAGACGTCACACCTCGCGGCGAACCGTACAACGTTCGAGTCCCAGGGGGGAGAGCAAAACAATTTGTGGCCTTGCTCAAACGAGTTCCGGGCGAGAGACGCGATACAGCGCGCGTGATTTCGGTTGCACCGGGAGAAGATCTTCAGAGCGTTGCAAGTCGTACGGGCGTGAGTGTTTCTCAATTGCAAGCAATGAACGGCGGCGTAGACCTGAAGTCGACTACGAAGCTCGTGGTTCCCAACAGCAATGTGAAGCTGACGAAGTGGGTAAGAGCAAAGCCTGGTACTGAGCCTGAAGCAGCCGCTGCCGGCCTTACGAAGATCCGCGCTCGCAAAGGCGACACGATAGCGAGGATTGCTGCCGCCCACAATGTTGACGTCAATGAAGTCGCGCGCATCAATGGCATTACTGCAGATACAGAGTTGCGAACGGGCCAGGAAGTCCGACTGCCCGCAACTGCTGCTCCCGCACCTTCGCGCCGTCGTTAAGAATCCACGGCACGTCAGGCCGTCTTAACGGGTAGCATCACGAGCGCGCTTTCGATTTTTCGCAAGCGCGCTCAAATGTTTTAGAACGGTTTTTTGAACTACTTTTCCTCGTCTTCAGTTTGGAGCTTCCTCACATGCTCTTTCGTACTCTCTCCGCCGCCGTTTATGGGATCGACGCCGACCTTGTCGATATCGAGGTCGATTTAACTCCTGCTCGTGGCGAGGCTGAGTCTCCTAACTCAGTCACTATCGTCGGTTTGCCGGATGCCGCGGTGCGGGAATCTCGCGAGCGCATACGTGCGGCCATAAGCAACTGCGGGTTCTTTTTTCCCTTTCAAAGAATCACCATCAATCTCGCTCCCGCAGATGTGCGGAAAGAGGGAGCCAGCTTCGACCTGCCGATTGCCCTTGGCATTCTGGGAGCGAATGGTGATCTTGCCGAAGAGAACAACCTGATTCACGTTCTCTGCGTGGGGGAGTTGTCTTTGGATGGGCGTGTTCGCCCGATCAAAGGGGCACTGCCTATTGCAATCCTTGCGCGCGAAGGACTGATTCGCCATCTGATACTCCCCGATGAAAATGCGAAGGAAGCGGCAGTCGTTTCAGGCGTAAATGTTTATCCGGTAGCGGATCTGCGAAGTGCGGTTGAACTGATTGCCGCTTTACGTTCGCCGGACCCACCTGTGCCGCTGAAAGTGGATCCCGCCGAGATACTAGGGAGAACCGAGCACTACAGCGTGGATTTCAAGGAAGTACGCGGACAGATCTCGGCAAAGCGAGCGCTGGAAGTTGCCAGTGCGGGCGGGCACAACATCCTGCTGATTGGACCTCCTGGTTCCGGCAAGACAATGCTCGCGAAGAGGCTGCCGACAATCATGCCTCCGCTGGAATTTGAAGCAGCGCTCGAACTGACTAAGATCCATTCAGTTGCCGGCTTGACCGGCCGAGCGGGATTGGTTACCGAACGCCCCTTTCGTTCGCCCCACCACACCATCAGCGACGCAGGTTTGATCGGAGGAGGCGCGGTTCCACGTCCCGGCGAGGTTTCACTAGCTCACCAGGGAGTGCTCTTTCTGGACGAGTTACCGGAATTTGATCGCAGTGTATTGGAAGTCTTACGACAACCATTGGAGGATCAGAAAGTAACTATCAGCCGTGCAGCGATGTCGCTGACTTTTCCCGCCTCGTTCATGTTAGCTGCCGCCATGAATCCCTGTCCTTGTGGATTCTGGAATGATCCCACACGCGAATGTCGCTGCTCTCCAATGCAAATTCAGCGCTATGTTGGGCGGATTTCGGGACCGTTACTGGACCGCATCGATATCCACATCGATGTCCCTGCGGTAAAGTTTCGCGAGCTGACAGGCGACGCATCCCCTGAAACAGATAGCTCGGCGACGATCCGCACTCGAGTGATAGCCGCGAGAGAGCAGCAGTTACGTCGCTTTGCTGGTGAAAAGATTTTTGCTAATGCTGCGATGACGCCACGCATGATTCGTCGTCACTGCCGAATAGACTCCGAAAGCGAGCAGATGCTCGAGCGAGCGATGACGCGCCTGGGATTGTCAGCACGCGCTTACGATCGTATTTTGAAGGTCAGCCGCACTATAGCCGACCTCGAAGCGTCTGATGACATTCGTTCCACACACGTTTCAGAAGCAGTTGGCTATCGTTCACTGGATCGAACCTATTGGACGTGATGAATAACTGGGACCAGATGACCGACCGAGCGATGACGCGTCTGGACTTGTCAGCACGTGCCGTTGACCGTATTTTAAGGGTGAGCCGCACAATAGCAGATTTAGAGGATTGTGATGCGATCAGCTCCGGCCCATTTGGCTGAAGCGATGTTATCGTTAAGTTGAGCGCGCCCATTGGACTTGAGCGCTACGTTCGTGCCAAGCTGTTGATTCGGCTGGGAAAATGAGAATTTTTAGGGCCGGGTAAGGCAACGACGCGCTTGAAGCGCGGCATCACACCCGCGTTGAGGGGTACTTGACCTCGCACCGCAACCCACGGGGTGTAATCGAGGTAAAGGTGCCGCTCCTTTGAAACAAGCGGACCCGTGATGGTCGTGCCGAACAAGTGGTGAAGATGTAAGATTTCTTCCCGACTTGCCCGAGCAGACGACACGTGGCAACCGAAACCGAGACACCGCAAACCACTGATTATGAGCTGGCCCAGAAGGCTGCCCAGGGTGATATGGGCGCTTTTGAAGAGCTTTACCAGCGTCATAATCGTCGAGTTTACTCCCTCTGTTTGAGGATGACCGGAAATGTCTCGGAAGCTGAAGATCTCGCTCAGGAGGTCTTCATACAGCTCTTTAGAAAAATTGGGAGTTTTCGGGGTGAATCCGCCTTTACTACCTGGCTCCACCGGCTAACAGTCAATCAAGTGCTCATGCACTTCCGCAAACGTGGAGTTCGTATGGAGCAGACGACTGAGGATGGTGAAACGCCGATTCAAATAGTAAAGGGCACGGAAAATCCCAATGCTATGCCGGTTGTTGATCGCATAGCACTGGACAAGGCCATTGCCCAACTGCCTCCAGGATATCGGACAGTATTCACCCTTCACGATATCGAAGGACACGAGCACGAAGAGATTGCCAGGATGCTCGGATGCTCGGTTGGTACTTCAAAGTCGCAATTGCACAAGGCCAGAATGAAATTGCGAGGATTACTGAGGCAACAGAATCCAAGTTAACTGCCTCGAAGACTCAGAACAGCAAGAGTATTGCTACGGTAGAAGAGGTTTAACGCAGTCTCCCCTTGATTGACTAAACCGAAAACTGTTATGCCGCAACCCGTTGGGCATACTGCAACGGTGACTCGGCAGGACAAAGGTAAGACAATGAACTGCGAAAAGTGTCAGGAACTCATTAGTGATTTGGTTGATGGCGCGCTTAGTCGCCACGATGAATCAACTCTAAACTCGCACTTGGAAGAGTGTTTGGATTGTGATGGTGTGCGCAACGATCTCGCATCGATTGTAAGTTTTTGCCAGGCCCATCGAGGAGAATATGAGGCTCCGCCAAACGAACAAGCACTCTGGCTCCGGATTAGCAATGTCATCGCATCGGAAAAAGCTGAAAGCCCAGCTAATTACAACGCGAGCCCGCGCAGGTCGTTCTTGTCGGGCTTGATGGGTCGGAGCTGGGAATTATCCCTGCCTCAGCTAAGCGCCTTTGCCGCCGCGATTGTAGTGGTCGTTTCTTTGGCCACTGCCGTGGGTTTGCGTCGTTGGGAAACTGGTGCTCCGCCTGTTCCTCTTGATGGTCCACAAACTGCCGCCAGTCCAACAGATCGTGTTTGGCAGCAACAGCAAGTAATCAGTTACTGGAATCAGCGTATAGAACTAAACAAGGCCCGCTGGAATCCTGAGATGCGCGAGACTTTTGATCGTAATATGAAGGTAATCGATCAGGCTGTCAGCGAATCCATCAATGAGTTGAACCGCAATCCCCACGACGAAGTTTCCGAACAAATGCTCAATGACTCACTGAATGACAAGCTTTCTCTTCTCAAGGAGTTTTCTGATCTGTAAATTGTCTTTCAGTTACTCCGAGTATGATTCGATTCTCGACAAATCTGTTTCTGAAGAAGCCCCTACTAATGAAGACTAGATTCCTGATTCGGCGCTTAAGACATTGCGCCTGCCTCATTTCGGCTTCAGTGCTCATCGCCTCAGTTTTCCTTTCTGGAGCGGTATCGGTCCTTGCCCAACAACGCCTCTCAAAACGCTATCCGGTGGGAAAGAATGTCCGCATTGAGTTGAAGAACATTTCCGGCACTATCACAGTCGAGTCGTGGAATCGCGACGAGATCAGGCTTACGGCAACCATGGAATCTCCCACGGCTCATATTGTGCCTAAACAGACCGATGAATGTTTGGTAGTCGATGTCATGGCTGACAATCGCGGACGCGGCGACGTGGGAGATGTCAATTTCAAACTTCAGGTGCCGGTCAACTGTTCAGTCGATCTGGAAACACGCCGTGGTCAGATCAACGTCAGTAACATTCGCGGTGCTTCGGTCCGCGCTCATGTTTCATCTGAAGGAGACATTGAACTCTCCAATGTCACTGCTTCGCAGGTGATCGCACAGAACACGATTGGGAATATCTTTTTCGACGGAGAGTTCTCGCGGGGCGGGACGTACGAATTCAAATCCACTAAAGGTGACATCACTGTGCGTATTCCGGGAGATTCTGCTTTTCGCCTGGTGGCAGCATCGTCCGCAAGGAAGATCGCGATTGGGCCGTTTTGGAACAACGGTTTCAAGGCACTGGGTGATGGCAGAAAATATGTAGGTGACGTCGGTGACGGGCGCTCCTCGGTGTCTGTTACCACCTTCAGCGGTACCATTACCTTCATGCGCAGGTAATTGCGCGATTCCAAGCCAACAAAGTAACGGACGCCGCACATCGCGTCCGTTTTTTATTTCGTACCTATTCAGCAGATGTATGCGGTATCTTGAATGCAGTCGAAACGGAGAATAACTATCGGTGCCTTATCGCTATCACATCTTCGCAGGATTGTTCTTACTAGTCTCCACTCTCTGCTTACCTTTACCTCTATTAGCCATCCAAAAAGGTAAAACTGTTGACGCCAATAAAACCAAAACCGTTAGCGCCAATCCGGTTCTGTTGCTAACCCGAACCACTACACGGCATGAAGTCCGACGCTTTGGCTACGGCGGAACTGTAACCATCGTCGGTGCGCCACAAGGTTCAATAATTGTGGAAGGCTGGTCACGCAGTGAGGTCGAAGTCAGCGCCGATGTCGAACTGCACGCGGAAACCGAAGATGACCTCAACCGGCTCGCCACAGTAAATGGTTTTGTTTTTGACGAAGACACAAATCATTTGAGCCTTCTGTCCACGGGAACCCACGATCGCATTTTCATGAAACGCGTCGCCAAAGATTTTCCCAAAAGGCTGCTGGGACTACCCTGGAAGATTGACTACCGCGTCCACGTGCCTGCTTCCATGGATGTCGAGATAAACGCCGGGCGAGGCCCCATCCGTTTGACGGGAGTTGAAGGGGCGATTCGAATTAGTGCCACAGAAAGCGAGACACAATTGTCTCTAACCGGCGGGGTTGTTTCAGTTACCATTGCGGCAGGCAATGTAAGTCTGGCAATACCTACACGAAGCTGGCGTGGCGCAGGTGCTGAAGTTCGGCTCGCGGTGGGAAATCTGAATCTCGAACTGCCCGCCGGTTTCAACGGCGATATTGATGCGGACATTCTCCGTTCAGGGAAGATCGTGAACACTTATGAAGGATTGGAGTCACGTGAACGCCCGGGGCTTACCGAACAAAAGGTTCGCGCGCGTGCAGGTGCTGGAGGAGCTTCCTTGAGAATGACGGTCGGAGATGGAACGCTCTACATAAAGAAGACGGGCGGATAGTCCTGATTGCCGATTTTCAATTGCCGATTGCTCTTCTAGCTAGACTTGACCTTTTTGCTTAAACGGCATCATTGGATAGCTGAACGCAAAATCAATCGGCAATCGACAATCACAAACCCCCAATCGCCGATGGCGCAGTTGGCAATCGTCAGTAGTTCTGCTGTATCCTGTGCCGCTCAATAATTTAGCTTTCTTTTATCTCCGGCAGTAATGGTTCATCAATGAGTGTAAAATCCGATCGCTGGATCCGGCAAATGGCAACCGAGTTTGGGATGATTGATCCCTTTGAGGCTGGCCAGGTAAAGGAAATCGATGGACGGCGTATCGTCTCCTACGGTACCTCCAGCTATGGTTACGACATACGCTGTGCAGACGAATTCAAGTTGTTCACAAATATCAACAGCACAATAGTGGATCCAAAGGAGTTCGACGAAAAGAATTTCGTGGATGTGAAGGCGGATTCCGTAATCATACCCCCGAACAGCTTCGCTCTCGCCCGCACAGTCGAATACTTCCGGATACCGAGAAACGTCCTGACGATTTGTCTTGGGAAAAGTACCTACGCACGATGCGGAATCCTTGTGAACGTCACACCGTTCGAGCCTGAATGGGAAGGTTATGTAACTCTGGAGTTCTCAAATACGACGCCGCTGCCGGCGAAGATTTATGCGAATGAAGGAGTGGCGCAGGTTGTATTTTTTGAATCCGACGAAGTCTGCGAAACCTCGTATAAAGATAGAGGCGGAAAGTATCAGGGCCAGCGCGGCGTCACGTTGCCGAAGATGTAAAGAAACTTGATGGACACAACTTTCGAGGTTCTTAGTTTCAAAAGACTGAGCCCCCGCGCCACATTGCCCAAACGCGGCAGTTCATCGGCGGCGGGTCTGGATATGTACTCGATCGAAACTGTCAGCATCGCACCAAAGCAAAGGTTACTGGTTCGAACGGGTCTCGCAGTGGCTATTCCCGAAGGATTCTACGGACGCCTTGCTCCTCGTTCGGGTTTAGCAACCAAGCAGGGATTGGATGTTCTCGCGGGAGTGATTGATTCAGATTACCGCGGCGAGGTTTGTTGTCTGCTCTACAACACCGGAGACGAGACCGTGGATCTTCCTGAAGAAAGTAAGATCTGCCAGCTAATAGTCGAGCGGATAATTCTGCCTGCCCCTACGTGGGTAAATGACCTCGACGAAACTCACAGGGGCGAGGGAGGCTTCGGTTCGACCGGATAGTTGAATCCTACTTCGGAGATGGTTCAAGAGTTCTCGCAAAAAAAGCCTGCAAACCGCTGAATCTGTTTGCGAGCGAAAGATTTTGTGACATTCTCGTCACCGGTCTGCATCCCTGCCGTCGCATTATAAAGGTCTCCCAATACAACCCCGCGGGAATGGCGCGACATCGTTATCGATGGCCGGGGCTACAAAGCGCGGGCCGTTTTTCACTCTCCTATATCCGAAGAACTCCCCCAGAAAGAGCCATCAGGGAAAGGCTCGTAAACGAATCAAGAGGGAAGAACTACGGAGGAATATGAGATGAAAACTACTGGAAACAAAATTTGTATAGCTTTACTGGCAATACTGGTCACCGCCGGTATGGCGAACACCGGTAACGCTCAAGGACAGTATGGTAACAACGATACTTCTTTGCCCGATCTAATTCGTCGAATACAAACGCGTACAACTACATTTACTAGTACAGCCCAGAACGCGCTCAGTCGGAGCAACGTCAGCAACAGCTCTCGCAACGAGTTTAACAGTCTGATTACCGATTTCGAGAGCTCCGTTAATCAATTGAACCGGCGTTCATACACTCGCCAGGCTACCCAGACGGAAGCACGTGCCGTACTGGAACGGGCCGCGCTTATTAACAATTTTCTTCTCAACAATCGGCTTGGGTTTGGCGCACAGCGGGATTGGGATCTCGTACGCGGAGACTTGGACCAACTGGCTCAAGTTTACAATCTGAATTGGCAGTGGAACACGGGGTCGGTTGGCGGCTCCACCGGCTCGGGGTATGGCGATCCCAACCTGAGCGATACGCAAATGCGGCAACTGGTCCAGCGTATCGACACTCGGACTGCCAACTTCAGTCGCAGTTTTCGGCAAGATCTAAACAGGGGCACGATAAACGATCGCTATGGACTTGACGAAGCTCGTCGACAGCTAAGCGAATTGGAATCGGCTACCGCCCAAGTGCGGGCTCGCATCAATAGCCGCCAAACCAATTCCAGTGATGTGCGCAATGTGCTGGAGCGTGCGGCGTTTATTAATTCCTATGTCACAGATCATCAGCTCGGTTATCAAACCAAAAACAACTGGGATCTGCTCCGTCAGGATCTCGACAGCCTGGCAAGTGCGTATAACATCGCCTGGAACTGGTCGACACAGCCTGTACCAGGGTCAGGGGGCTACAGCACTGACGCCCAGCTGACGGGAACCTATCGCATTAACACCGCCCAGGGCGACGACGCCCGCCGGGTTGCTGACGACGCGACGAGGTCACTACCGACAACGGATCGGCAGCGTGTCTATGATTCGCTCTTGAGGCGACTCGATCCGCCGCAGACACTGGCAATTGATCGCCAGGGTAGCAATGTGACGATAGCCTCTTCGCGTGCGCCACAAATCAATTTCGTGGCCGATGATCGCGAGCACGTTGAGACCACTCAGAACGGTCGCACAGTGCGGGTGCGGGCAAGTCTGATCGGGAATCAATTGAGCATCGCCAGATCAGGCGACCGAGCCCAGGACTTTACGGTTACATTTGAGCCGATAGACAACGGCCGCAGGCTGTTGGTAACGCGTCGTCTTTATAGTGACCAGTTTACCCAGCCGGTAACCGTCAGAGCTTACTACGACAAAACCTCTGACATGGCCCAGCTCAATATCTACGAGAGCGGTCCGGAGTATGGAAGCGGAAACGTTGGCACGACCGCAAGCGGCGACTTCGTGATTCCAAGCGGGACTCAGTTGGTAGCCGTGTTGAATACAAACCTGTCAACTCAAACAGCTCGCGACAACGATCGCTTTACGATGACTGTGCGCTCGCCAAGTCAGTACGACGGGGCTACTATCGAAGGGTATGTCACAAACGTCAATCGCGCCGGCAAGATTTCGGGCCGATCTGACTTGACGTTGAACTTTGACACCATTCGTTTGCGCGATGGCCGAACCTCTCGGTTTGCCGGCATTCTCGACAGCGTCCGTACTCCGGACGGTCAGAACGTTCGCGTGGATAATGAAGGAGCGGTAAAAGAAGGAGATAGTCAAACTACTCGTACGGTCCAACGCGCCGCGATCGGTACTGCGGTTGGGGCCATCATCGGCGCGATCGCGGGAGGTGGTAAAGGAGCGGCAATAGGTGCTGTGATCGGAGCAGGCGCCGGAGCGGGTTCAGTATATGTTCAGGGTCGAAACGATCTTGAGCTAAACACGGGAACCGAAGTTACCATCCGAGCTACAGGCCCACGAAATTAGAGGACTCCGATATGCTTTAGGTGTCCGATATACTTTAGCTTGTCGCTTGTTACAGAGGAGACTACTCCCACACACAACTACAAGGTGAACTTCATCGAACTTTCTTCAATCGCGGGCGTCGCAGGGCGCCCGCTTCTTCTTAGTTGAGCGCAACCATGTCCGATATGCTTTAGCTTGTCGCGCATTACAAAGGAGACTACCGGCAAGACATCGACAAGCTAAAGCATATCGGACACTAAAGCATATCGGACATTAGTTCAGCGCTATGGTCGCAGATTGTGGCAGACGTTCCACCGTGAGGGTCAGTTTCTGCTGACTTGCAACGGGACGTTTGTCCGGTGACTGGAAAAATAGAAAGCCCTGTTTGCGGGCTTCGCTGGCCGATAGCGGTGTTTTGAGATCGAGAGCATAGGCCGCAAATTCCTTCTCGAATTCCTTTCGCGAGCTTGGATTATAGAGAGTGATCTCGTTCGCTTTAAGAATTCGCGATATTGCCTGCTTCGGTGACAGCCATCTCCATCCGCGTCCCTGGTCATCTTGCAAGCGAAAACGTGCTCGTTTGGTATCGATGGGCACTCCGCTCTCATAGATCAACTCGATGCGTATCGGTAGTACGCCACTGAGCGGAAGATTTGCTTCAAATAGTTCCTGACTTTCTTCGTCACTAAGAAACGGGGCGACACGAATAGTCACCCCGCCGGCCTCGGCACTCTTGGCGCTGGTTGCAAGCGGTGGCAGTTCCGTGACCGGCTTAACCTTAAAGAGCGAGGCGGCACATCCCGCAGCCAGAAAGCTTGCGACCATCAGGAAAACCAGGAAGGCTAGACGCTGGACCATGACGTCAATTTAGCATACGGGTAAGGGCGTCGAACAGAAGCAATCTTAGGCACGATGAACGAATGACATTTGAAGGCAGATTCAGAATCTGAGCTAACTAGTCCGCGTTAATCTGTGGCTTTAGGCGTATGTTACTATCTGCCGAATCATGATTAGGCCGTTTGGTGGTGTTCACCCACAGATTCACGAGAGCGCTTTTGTGGAAGAGAGTGCACAGGTAATCGGCGACGTGCGCATTGGTGAAGAATCGTCGATCTGGTTCAATTCCGTAGTTCGCGGCGACGTTTATTACATTCGCCTCGGAAATCGCACCAATATTCAGGACAATTCAGTCATACATGTAAAGGACGGTTCACACGCGACGATTATCGAAGATGAGGTAACTGTAGGTCACAACGTAACGCTACATGGTTGTTATGTTGAAAGAGGCAGCCTGATCGGCATCGGTTCGATTATTCTTGACGATGTGCGCATCGGATCGCATTCAATCGTCGCTGCGGGTGCTTTGGTGTCGCCCGGTACTGTTGTGCCGCCGCGATCTCTGGTGATGGGATTGCCCGCTAAGGTGAAACGCACGCTGACAGATGAAGAAGTGGCCGGGCTCGACGTCTTTTGGAAAAACTACGTGAGGTACACGCGCGTCTACAAAGAAGAAATGACGCGATAGGGTGTCCGATATGCTTTAGCTTGTCGTTGAGAATCGGAAAAGGCCCTCTCGCATCATGGCGAGGCTAAAGCATATCGGACATACAAGCGACAAGCTAAAGCATATCGGACATCGAAAACTCTCTGCGAGGTGAGAATGAACAGGTACGTTCGAATTACTTCCGCCCTTCTGTTTGTGATTGCAATGAGCTTTTCCAGCTCTGCTCAAGTTAGCGATAACACGACCTTGGGATTACACCCTATCGCAGTGCCTGTATCGGATCCGCTGCCGCTGCCTGACACAACGAGTGGGAATATTCCTTATACCCTTAAGCGTGGCGATAACGAGTTTGGTTTCTGGGGCGGTGTGTCGTTCAAAGCGACGACTATCTTCGCGGGCTTGCGTAAGGATGAGGCGGCAGATCGAAAGTTTGTGGTTGCCGCTTTGCGTTATTGCCGCACGCTTGCGGCCAACAACAGCGTTGCATTGCAGTATACACTCGATGTGATCCCTTTGGCTGTGGCAACCGGTGTTATTGTTTCGCGTACGACAATCGGAAGCGTGACCACGTTCCGGCGCGAAACAGCTTACGGCGCTGGTCTGACTCCTGCGGCACTCCAGCTCGATTTCGCAAATGGCTCGAAGATTCACCCGTTCGTTCATGTCAATGGCGGCTTTCTGATATTCAACAAGTCAGTACCCATTGAGGATTCCGGTAAATTTGCTTTCGTTGGCGAGGCAGGAACCGGTGTCCGCATTTTTACTTCAGATCGTCGGGCGGTAACTCTTGGTGTCAGATTCCATCACATCTCGAATGGCAATACGTCCGGCTCAAACCGCGGCTTGAACCAGTTTATCTTCTACGCAGGTTTTTCGGTTTTCAAATAATGGCCTCGACCAAAACCCAGCCAGCGCGCGGAATGCGCGATTTCCTGCCCGAAGAAGTGCGAAAGCGCGAATACGTCATCGGTGTGATTAAGGAAGTCTACGAACGCTACGGCTTCGAGCCTCTTGAAACACCGGCAGTCGAAAACATTGAGACGCTTTTGGGTAAGTATGGCGAGGAAGGGAACCAGCTCATCTTCAAAATTCTGAAACGCGGGGTACATGAGAGCAGTGGCGAGGCTGACCTGGCGCTGCGTTACGACCTCACTGTGCCACTCGCGCGCGTGGTCGCAGAATATCGCGACAAACTACCAAAGTTTTTCAAACGTTACCAGATCCAACCCGTGTGGCGAGCGGATCGTCCGGCACGTGGACGGTTCAGGGAGTTTTATCAATGTGACGTGGATGTTCTCGGTTCGCGCTCGATGGTTGTGGAAGCTGAGATTTGTGCGGCAGCGAGCGAAGTCTTAAAGAAGCTTGGCTTTCACGATTTCACTATTCGTTTGAATCACAGGAAGGCTCTGACGGGCATCCTTGAGTCGGCGGGTGTTTCTACAGAGAGCCATGATGCTGTCCTGGTGGCTCTCGATAAGTTAGACAAGATCGGTCGTGAGGGAGTGGAAACGGAGTTTTCAGGCAGAGGTATCAATGCTGAGACCGGTCAACGGTTGCTTGAATTCTTCGTTGAATTGACATCTCTCGATCACGCGGCCGACATCGCGGCCGGAGATAATGTCGAGCATAAACAGCAGGCGCTCAACAAGGCCGTGCTCGGTCGGATGGTCGAGTTTGTGGGCGAAAACGAAACCGGCGCAAAAGGCATTTACGAGCTTGGGGTCATCATGGATTTTGCGCAAGCCATGGGAATCGGAAACCAGATCCGCCTCGATCCCAGCCTGGCCCGTGGACTCTCCTATTACACCGGATCGATCATGGAGATAAGCGTTAAGGATCTTGCCGGCAGTCTCGGCGGTGGGGGACGCTACGATAATTTGGTGGGCCTGTTCCTTGGCGAAGATGTTCCTGCGTGCGGCTTTTCGTTGGGTTTGGAACGCATTCTTGTGGTGATGACCGAACGAGAAATGTTTCCTGTGCAAGTTGGATCCTCGGCCGCAGATGTCTTGGTTGCGGTATGGAACGACGACTCTATTGTCGATTCGATCCGCCTGGCGCAGGAGTTACGAGGCGCCGGCCTCCGTGTGGATCTCTATCCCGAGGCTGATAAGCTAGGCAAACAGTTTAAGTATGCTTCTGCTCGTGGAGTCTCATTCGTAGTGATCATGGGGGATGAAGAGCGGGAGCGTGGTGAAGTTGCCATCAAAAACATGAGAACCGGCGAGCAACAATCGGTGAAGCGTGATGCCGTTGCGGCACGATTGCAAGAGTCTCACTAGTGAAACGATGTCCGACGAACCTATGATTCGACATTATTTGGACGATGCGCTGTCGTCTTTTCGAGCCTACAAGAAACTCGCGGAGAAAGCTCTCGAGCAGCTCGAAGACGAAGAATTTTTTGCCACACTTGATGATGAATCAAACAGTATTGCCGTGATCATGAAACACATGGCCGGCAATATGCTTTCGCGCTGGACTGATTTTTTGCACTCTGACGGGGAAAAACCAAATCGCAACCGCGACATGGAGTTTGTGATCGAGCCGCAAACAAGCAAGAAAGATTTGCTGGCTTACTGGCAAAGAGGTTGGCAATGTGTCTTTGCTGCTCTTGAACCCTTGCGCCCCGAGGATTTCGAGCAGAAGGTCGCAATTCGCGGTGAAGAACACAGCATCATTCAAGCGATTGACAGACAAATGACGCATTATGCCTACCACATCGGGCAGATAGTTTTCCTCGCGAAGCATTTCCGCTCGGCCGAGTGGCAATCGTTAAGTATTCCGAGAAATCGATCGGCCGAATTCAATCGTTACCTAAATGAAGGAAACAGTCAGGCGGACAAAGAGCACCGGCTCGACGTGGGCACGAAGTTCGCCCGGGAATCAAAAAAAGAAAAGCGTTAAGTGAGATAGTCTAAAGACCAAACAAGCGAGAACTAAATGAGTTTCATGAACGCAAAGCTTCACCACGTGAACGTTACGGTGCCGAAAACAGCAGAAGAGACCGCAAAGCACTTCTACGGCGTGGTGCTTGGCCTTAATGAAATTCCAAAGCCGGAGGAATCGCGAGTCCGCGGCGGCGCCTGGTATCAGCTCGGCGAAACGCAGCTGCATCTCTCCCTGGAAGCCGACCTTGGTAAGGGCTGTATCAGCAAGCGACATGTCTGTTACACAGTTAGCAACCTCGCTGATGCGGAAGAACAATTTCGCAAAGCGGGAGTCGAGATCATCCCGGACGACCTTCCGACGCCGGGCTGGTCGCGTTTCTACGTGCGCGATCCGGGAGGTAATCGATTGGAGATCGCGCAGGCAGTTTGAGAATGTCCGATATGCTTTTAGATAACCTCGGCAATTTAGAACGCACGCATTCCTGCGGCGAGTTGCGCGATGCTGACATCGGCAAGAAGGTGACGTTGATGGGTTGGGTGGCCCGTCGTCGCGACTTTGGCGATTTGACGTTCATTGATTTACGAGATCGTGCGGGCATCACACAGGTAGTATTCAATGCGAAAGATGCTCCCGAGATCCACGCTAAAGCGAAAGAGCTGCGAGGCGAATATGTAATCGGAGTCGGCGGCGAAGTGGTTTCGCGGTCCGAGAATACTCGCAATCCCAAGATCGCGACTGGGGAGATAGAGGTGCAAGCGCGGGAGTTGTATCTTTTCAACGATGCCCGCACGCCCCCATTTCAACTCGACGCTGGTCCGGAAGCTCTTGCGAGCGAAGACCTGCGTTTGAAGTATCGCTATCTCGATTTGCGTCGCCCCCAATTGCAAGCGAACCTGCGTTTGCGCCATCGAGTCGTTGCCGAGATCCGCCGCTACATGGATGCCCAGGGATTTACGGAAATTGAAACGCCCATTCTGATTAAATCCACACCGGAAGGCGCCCGGGACTACATCGTTCCCGCGCGGATTCAGCCTGGCAAGTTCTTTGCTTTGCCGCAGTCGCCACAGCTTTTCAAACAGTTGTGCATGATTGGGGGCCTCGACAAATATTTTCAGATAGCGCATTGCTTCC
>WNFR01003960.1_pt1 | contig 15297 bp, 15 predicted proteins | sample 5400221 | NCBI WGS metagenome assembly WNFR01 (sample SAMN13153357, study PRJNA577476) | soil metagenome | isolation source: 40 cm soil under Madrone tree | place: USA:California | collected 2016-06-14 | reverse complement strand
CTGCATCGGCCTACGCCACAGGAAGGACTCATGCCCGAACAACAAAGTTTCGTCTGGCCTACACCACCCTATTACCAGTACGCGTCCGCACAGGATGCGAATCTCCCGCGCAGCTGTTTGCTCGTCGGCAGCGACGGCCGGCAATTGCAGGGCAGGCTCATCCGCTTTCTGCCCGAGCAGGGGACGCTCGATTTCGTGGCCACCGGATTGACTTCGATCGAGACGCTGCAGTTCGCCAGGATCAAGAAGCTGCAGTTGCTGCGTCCCGTGCAACTGCTGCCAAGAGAACTCGAGAAGATGCAGGACGCCGGCCTCGCGCCGCCGACCGGCAGCCAGATCGTGAAAGTTTCGTTCAAGGACGGCGAGAAACTCGCCGGCGAAACCCGCGGGTTCCTGGTCGAGATGACCGGCCTCTACCTTTATCTTACGGTGGAGGACGGCAAGATCCAGCGCACCTTCATTCCCACGCATGCGTATGCCGACTATTCCATCGGCCAGTCCCTCGGCGAGATGCTTTCCGCGCAGCAGAAGCACACGGGGGACTTCGTTCAGGTGGGCCTGCAGCTCCAGCAGCACCTGCGTAGTCAGCGCATCGGCGATTATCTTACCGCTAGCCAGATCATCTCCCGCGAGTTCCTCGAGCAGGTGCTCAAGGACCGGGACCAGACTCTACCGGAAAGCCAGCTCGGCCAGGTCCTGGTGCGCGAAGAGGTCATCAGCAAGGAGGAACTCGACAAGGCGGTCAGCCTGCAGCAGCGCGACCGCAAGCTTCCGCTCGGCGAGATCCTGATCGAGATGGGCGTGATCGACCGCGCCAGCGTGAACCGGCTGCTGGTCCGCAAGCTCGGCATTCCGTTCGTCGATCCGACGCGCTTCGATATCGAGGAGCCTGCCGTGGCGCTGGTTGAGCGGCGGCTTGCCGAAAAGCATCGCGTCGTGCCGCTGTTCCGGACCAAGGACGAGATCGTGGTGGCGATGGAGAATCCCACCGATCCGGTGCCCATGCAAGAGCTGCGCTTCTCCACCCGGCTGCGCGTCGTCCCGGTAATGGCGAACCAGGAAAACATCCTCGCCGCCATCAAAACGTACTACGGCCAGTACGAAGCGGCGCGCAACGTCAAGGACCTGGCAGCGTCCGCCCCGGTGGCGGCCAAGGCCGCAGAGCATGACGAACCGGCCGTCGGCGTATCCGACAACGCGCTGGTGCGCATCGTCAACCAGATCATCCAGGATGCCAGTGAGCGCAAGGCGTCCGACATCCACATCGAGACTTATCGGGGCAAAGAGGATACCAAGGTCAAGCTGCGCATAGACGGCGAACTCGAGGACTACCTCGACGTTCCCGCGCACTTCCGCAACGCGATGATCTCGCGCATCAAGATCATGTCGAACCTCGACATCTCGGAGCGGCGCAAGCCCCAGGACGGCAAGATCGTCTTCAACCGATTTGGGACGGCGAACGTGGAACTGCGCGTGGCGATCATGCCTACGACCGACGGCCTGGAGGACGTGGTGATGCGGGTGCTCGCCGCGGCCAAGCCGATCGCACTCGACAAGATGGGCCTGCGCGAACCGGTGCTTGCCGAAATCAAGCGCATCGCCGGCATGCCTTATGGTCTGTTGCTCATCTGCGGCCCGACCGGATCGGGCAAGACCACCACGCTGCATTCGGTGCTCGGGCACATCAACAACGGCAGGAAAAAGATCTGGACTGCGGAAGATCCGATCGAGATCACGCAGAAGGGGTTGCGCCAGGTGCAGGTGAACGCGAAGGTCGGCCTGACCTTCGCCGCGGCGCTGCGCTCGTTCCTGCGCCTCGATCCCGACGTGATCATGGTGGGGGAAATGCGCGATGCCGAGACGGCGAGAACCGGCGTGGAAGCCTCTCTTACGGGGCATCTGGTGTTCTCGACGCTGCATACCAACAGCGCGCCCGAGTCGGTGACCCGGCTGCTCGACCTAGGTATGGACCCGTTCAACTTCGCCGACGCGCTGCTCGGCGTGCTGGCGCAGCGGCTGGCGCGAACGCTGTGTCCCGACTGCAGGAAGCCGCACAAGCTCTCCGAGGAGGAAGTCAGGGTGTTGCTCAAGGAGTACTGCGACGGCACGCCGCTGGTGCCGGCCGAAGTGCGCAAGCGCTGGGAGTCGGGCTACGGCGACAAGCAGGGACAGTTGACGCTGTATGTTGCCACGGGCTGCGACAAATGCGGAAAGCGCGGCTACCGCGGCCGCCTCGGCATTCACGAACTGCTGGTGAATTCGCGCGCCATCAAGGCGCTCATTCAGACCCACGCGCGGGTCGAAGACATCCAAAAGGTTGCACAGGCAGAAGGCATGCTCACGCTCAAGCAGGACGGCATAGAAAAGGCCCTGCAGGGCAGGACCGACCTTGCCCAGGTCCGGGCGGTGGCGATGTGATTCTCCGGCGGGCGTAGGCGCATCGCCTGGTGCGGTGGCCTTACTTCCTTCAACGCTGGAAGCAGGCGTCCTTTCCGAGCAATGCTTCGCGGAAGCGGTCCTTGAGATGCGCCCCGTCGCGCGGTGGTAGTACCAGCGGAAGCTTGTCGGGTGCGACCTTGACCTGCGCGAACAACGGACCATTGGCGCGGCGCAGCTGCGCGCGCAGCCCGCGGACCTGCTCAATCGTGGTGACCATCGTCGCCGAGACAAAACCGCAGGCTTTTGCCGCCGCGGCGAGATCAACCCCGAACGCCGTGTGCGAGGCCTGCATGCCGGTCTCACCGTAGCGTTCATTGTCCAGGACCACCACCGAAAGATTGCGCGGGCGCTGCGCGCCGATAGTGGCGAGCGAGCCCATTCCCATCAGCAGCTCGCCGTCGCCGGTAAGCACTAGCACCCGGCGCTGCGGCTGCGCCAGCGCGAGCCCCAGGCCGATCGCCGCGGCGCCGCCCATTCCGCCCCAGAGCGGGAAGTTGAGCGGGTGATCGCCGGCGTCGGTTGCATCCCACGCCGGCGCGCCCAGTCCCGCGATCACCAGCAACTCGCCGCGCTTGGCGAGCAGCATCCTGACCACGTCGCGCCGGTCCAGCGCTTTGGATTTGCCCTTCGATGCCTTCGCCGCCATGCCCGGTCCTCGCAAGTCCTCAGTTATCGAAGGTTTTGGCGCCGAGCAGACGCTGGCTGATCAGCAATGCCGCTGGGCGCAGCGTGTTGTAGGCGATTCGCAGCGCACCCTCGGCCAGGGGCAGGACGTCCTCGTCCCGGTCGGCCCGTGTGACGAGCACGCCCATCTCCTCGAGCACGTTGTTCGCCGCATGCCCCATCGGTACCTGCCACGGATTGAACTCCGCCCAGTCGCCGCGCATGGTCACGATCATCGCCAGCGGCACCCGGCAGGCGGAAAGCAGGGAAGCCATGTTGATGCAGTTGCCCACACCGCTCGATTGCATCAGCAGCACGCTCTTGTCGCCGCCGAGCCACGCGCCGACCGCGAGCGCGATGCCTTCTTCCTCGGTGGTGAGCCGCACCGCGCGCAGTTTGCGATCCGCTTCACACAGCCCGATCAGCGTGGCATGGCCGGCGTCCGGCACGAAACTCACCTGGCGAATGCCCTGTTGCCTGAACAACTGATGCAGTCCCTGGCTCCAGTGGGTCTTCATGGTGTTCTGGTTATTCGTTTGTATTTGCATGGTTCTGCGCGACCACGCAGGATAAACGCGATTTGGCCACAGCCGGTGGACCGGGGCAAGATACGGATACCGAAGCCAGGTCGACGGCGCTTTCCGGCGCCGGCAGACCCGGAAAACTGAAAGCCCGACTTGCGTGTGCGCCAGCAAGTGCTATAGATAAATCAGGCGTGCAGAAAAGGAGGAGGCCATGACAGACTCGGTGCGCAAAGTGGACTATTTCTACGTGGAAGTGGCAAACCAGGCAGGGGCGGGCGCTACGTATCTGAAGGCGCTCAGGGAAGCAGGCGTGAACCTGCTCGCATTCACCGGATTCCCGTCGGGGCGCAAGGCACAGATAGACTTCATCCCCGAAGACACCACGGCCTTCCGCGCCGCGGCAAAAAGGAACAAGTGGAAGCTTTCGGCGCGCAAGACGGTGTTCCTGTTACAGGGCGACGACCGGCTGGGCGCGATACACGAGGTGATCGGCAAGCTCGCCGCGGCAAAGATCAGCATAACCGCGCTGGACGCAGTGACGGCCGGGGCCGGACGCTACGGCGCGATGTTCTGGGTCAAGCCCAGGGACGTCGCGAAAGCGGCCAGGATCCTCGGGGCAAACTGAAGCGGGATCGCGTCGCCCCGGGCTGCAGTCCGCGCGTAGATAAGGAGGGCACCGACCGGTGCCCGCCCTGTTTGCCGTTTTGCCCAGCCGAGATTATTTCATCAGGTGCTGCTTGAACCAGTTCAGCGCCGGTGTCGAGGCGCCCTGGAAGCCGCTCACATAGGCGTCGAAGTGGCCGCCCGGGAGTATCACCAGTTGCTTGGGTTCGCGGGCGCGGCCAAACGCTTCAATCGCCAGGTCGGTAGGCGTGAGCACGTCGTTTTCGGCGACGATCATCATGAACGGCGTTGGAGAGATAAGGTGAATATTGGCCGCCGGGTTGTATTCCAGCGCAAGTTCGAGCGAACGCACGGTCTGACGGTTCTCCCATTTTGGCGCGCGCGTCTGGCCAACCTTGATGAACCAGTCGTATGAGTCCTGCGTCGGCAGAGCCGAGGGCTTGCCCTGTTCGGCGACCACCGGCAGGTAGTTAATCTTGCCGCTGGTGTATTCCTCCGCCCGGTCGGCAGCCAGCCATGCCTGCAGCCCTCCCCAGTTGTCCGCGCGTACCAGGCGGCGGAAATTATCCGTCGCATTGACCAGCGGTACCTGTGCCACCGCGCACTTCACACGGCGGTCGAATGCCGCAAGATGCATCACGTGTGCCCCGCTGTAAGACGAGCCCCAGATGCCGATGCGGCTCGCGTCCACCATCGGCTGCAGCGAAGCCCAGGTGATCGCGTTCCTGTAGTCCTCGTGCTGCATGTGCGGATCGATGTGCCCGCGCGGTTCGCCTTCGCTGTCGCCGAAGTTGCGGTAGTCGAAGACCAGCACCACGAAGCCGCCGTTGGAAAACCTGGCGGCAAAGTCGTCAAGGTACATTTCCTTCACCGCGCTCCAGCCGTGCGCCATCACGATAGTCGCGCGCTTTTCTCCCTGTTTCATTCCCTTGGGTACGTACAGCCAGCCGACCAGCTTCTTACCCACGCTGGTGAAGGTCACGTCCTGCCGGTTGAAATTGTCGGCCGCGACCGCCTCCTGGGCGAGTAGCAAGACCGAAGCAAGGAACAGCAGAAAGAGCCATTGCCTGATCGCGTGCATTTTTTTCCTCCTGTTTGTTTGAGATATGCCATGCGGCTTTACCGGTATAGACAGCGGTACGGGGCACGTCAATGGCAGGCCGTACTGCACTGCAACGCGCCGGCCGGGGAGGGCACTTCGGATCGGGCCGGCAGGCCGGAAAGATAGCGGACACCCGCTGATGCCCGGCTCGTTTTCGGCCTTCACCAAGCCGCAATGCCGCTCAGGGATTCCGGGCGACGTCCCAGGGGTCGATCTTCTTGAAGGTGCCAAACGTCTGGAAGTGAACACGCTGCAGGATCAACACCGCGCGAAAGACATCTGGAGGGAATCCCTGGCGATTGCCGCGGTCGTCCATGATCAAGCCGTCCAGGTAGTCCTCACCCGGTCCCGTTCCCCATAACGTGACAAGATTCTGATGGATGCGCGGAAACAGCGTTTTCAGCAGTGCGACCGCATCGTCGGCCAGTTCCTTGTCGGTCGGTTGCCGCCGAATCTTCTGATTGACGGCCTCGCCGACCGGAACATTTGCGTCGATTTCCGCATCGGACATGATTTGCGGGAACTCCGGCTCTTCAGCAATCATCACGGCATGCCTCCCCAAGCTTGCTCCGATTCGCAGCAGACGAGTTACCGGCCAAAAGCGGGAGTAGCGTTCGAGGAGAGGGGCGCCGCCGACGAGCGCCGGGGTGCCTGACGGTTCCACCGTCGCCCTCCCTTCGGAATGACTCGCGAACCGCGCCTTGTTGTTATTTCAGCAGGCGGTTCAGTGCCAGCGTATTCCTGCGCATCCCCAGCGTCAACGCTGGACCAAGTACTGTCGTTGGCCGACTGATTCCCGGCCCACGGCGCGACAGCCGGCAGATGTTTGGCCTGTAGCCATTTGCGTGGCAAAGTAACCGGCGTGAAGATCAAATCGTTGTTGGCGGCGGCACTCCTCGCCTGCATCGGGCTGGGTGTCTACTACGCCGACCTGTTCGAAGCCGCCTTCCTTTTCAATCCGGTTCCGCGAACGGCGAAATCGATCGCCAGGGGAAGGCAGCTGTTCCAGCAGAACTGCGCCGTATGCCACGGCGCCGAAGGACGCGGCGACGGCGTAGCGGCGGCCTCGCTTCGGGAACGTCCCGATGACCTGAGTCGGATTGCGCCGCCGCCGATTTTTCCCGATGGCATCGTCGCCTACCGGATCAAGAACGGTGTAAAGATGATGCCTGCCTTCAAGACGACGCTGAGCGAGAACGATACCTGGGACCTGATCAATTTCATCCGGTCGCTATCCTCTCCCGCCAACAGGTAAGGGGGCAATTTGGCGCCTACCTGTTGACCGCGGCGCTCACGGAATGCGGACGCCGCGCACTTGCTTTTTCGACCGGGACGGGCTACAAGAATATCAGTTGAACAAATCTTCACGCCATCGAAAGCGCCTGATGACAAAGCAAGGCGTAATGCACGGGCACAAAGCGTCGGACGCTTGACGATGCCTCATTCCTAATGAATACCGTTCCGGAAAAGATGAAAATGGGAGGTAGCCACTCCGCGCAATGCACCTGTCCCGTCTGTGGACAGAGGAGCGGCAAGCACTACCCGCACTGCCGTTGTCCGCATTGCGCGAAGGCAGGTGGCAGCCATCAGGCGAGCTGTCGCTGCCCCGTCTGCGGAAAGGTTGGTGGAAAGCATTTCGACCATTGCTATTGTCCGGAGTGCGGCGAGGGCGGCTGACTGACTTTGAATTCAGGAAAACCCGCACACAACTAGTGCTGCGACCGTCTTCACCCAGGAACAGAAGGCAAGCGCGACGCAAATCGATTTTCTCAGTCACCCGTCACCGGTCTTCGCTTTGCGTCATCGACCTATTTGCCCATCGCCTTGCTCTTCCACAAATCCCAGGCGCGTTCGTAGCCTCCGAAACCTTCGGTCCTGGCGGCTTCGCCGGCATCGAGATAGGTGATGTCGCCGCCGAGCGCCATGGCCTGTGCCTGCAGTTTCGCATCCATCTGCAAGTAATAACTGCGTCCCACCACCTGCGGCAGCGAATCGCCTACCACCACTGCTCCGTGGCCGCGCATCAACGCGGCGGGCTTGTCGCCCAGCGTACGGGCAAGCGCGGCGCCGAGTGTCGGGGTTTTCACCAGCATGTCGGTGTCGCCCGCGACCTTGCGGATGTCGAATATCGGCACACCCCGCCCTACGAAACCTGCCATGTGGTAGATCGGCCGGAGCGGGATGTTGCTTGCGCCGAAGGGGATGACCGCCGCAGCGTGGTTGTGCACCACGGCCTTGACTTCGGGCCGGGCCTTGTAGATTTCTCCATGGATGAAGCGCTCGAGGTACATTCTGGCGTCGCTTCCATCCACCGGCTTGCTGTCGAGACCGAGCTCCAGGACGTCGTTCGCGGTGACCGCCTCCGGGGCGATTGAGCGCGCAATGAGATAACGGTTGGGATCCTTGTCGTGCCGCACGCTCACGTGGCCGTAACCGTCCACGATCTCCAGCGCGGCAAGGATGCGGTTTGCCGCCACCAGGTCCTCGATCAACGCGGAATTGGCCGTAAGCGGCCCCGGCCACGTCCTGCGCGCCATCCCTGCGAGCATGCCGGCGAGAAGAATGCCGCTGCCAAACAGAACGTCGCGCCGCGTAAAACCGCGAAGTGCCGAAGCTTTCGTTTTCATGAATCCTCCCCGCAAACGAGCATGATTGAAATTCAGCGAGCCGCAATTTGCAAGCCTGACTCCGTCCGTCTCTTGACCCTACCAGTACCGTCGCATTTCCAGGTAGGTGAAAGATGCGGTCCAACTGACCATCAACAGCCCGATCAGCGACTCGATCCCGCAGATCATGCGCAGCGCCCCGGTCGGATAAATGTCGCCGAATCCCAGGGTCGTATACGTTTCGCTGGAGAAGTAAAGAAAGCTCATGAGCGTGTCCTGGAAAGTCCCGCCGAATCCGCCCAATCCGAACTTGTCGCGCAGCAAGTAGTAGGCGAGCGCGAACGCGCCGATCTGCAGAACATGGCTCGCCATTGCCCCGACCAGCGCGGCCAGCACCTTCGCGCGCAGCGAGATGACGTTGGTGCGGCCCAGCCTGTCGTTCAGAAGCCGCAGCGTTTCATAGTGCAACAGGACGCAGGCTGCGGTCAGGGCGAAGCACAGGAAAAAGGCGAACATGGTGAAGTCGTTACCGGTTGCTCTCGAGGATCGTCGGAATCTTTGGGGTCGGCTCAAAAATACCCGATCAATAACGCCATACAGCCCAGTCGGTGCACAGCACGACGTGAGTACCGTGGACGGCCATCGGCTGACGGACTTAGTCCTTCGTCGTAGTCCCCAGTGTTGCCCTGGTCGCGAAATACGTGATCACTGCCGAAGCGAACGCACACGCCGCCAGGAAATACAGTCCCATCTCGAAACTCTTGGTGCTGTCCTTGATCCAGCCGACGATGAAGGGTCCGACATAACCGCCGAGGTTGCCGATGGAATTGATCAGCGCAATGCCGGCGGCGGCGGCGGCTCCGGTGAGGAACATCGAGGGCATGGGCCAGAAGGACGGCCGCGACCCGTAGATGCCGATGGTGGCGATCGACATGGCGACCAGAGCCCAGTAGGAACCGGTAAACCAGCCCACGCCTGCGAGTCCTGCCGCCGCGACCGTAGATGCGATGATGAGGTGCCAGCGCCTCTCGTTGCGGCGATCCGAAGAGTGGCCCCAAAGCACAAGGCCGAACACCCCGATCACATACGGGATCGCAGTCAACAGGCCCGTTATGAAGTTCGAATGCCCGAGCCCCTTGACGATCTGCGGCAGAAAAAAGGTGATGCCGTAGCTGGCGATGACGCTCGTAAAGTAGATCAACGACAGCATCAGTACGCGCTTGTCGGTGAGCGCCCGCAGCAGCGTCAGGCGGCCGGCGCTTTCGACCCGGGCTCGTTCGGCCTGCATTTCGGATTCGAGCCACTCGCGCTGGTCCGCGCCGAGCCAGGTGGCTATGGCCGGCCGGTCCGTGAGCAGCCTCAGTACGACGAAAGCGAGCAGTACTGCGGGAATGGCTTCGAGGATGAAAACCCACTGCCAACCGTGCAGGCCCCAGACGCCATCCATCTCCAGAATCGCGCCCGAAATGACTGACGCTAGCGCATTGGCGACGGGCACTGCAATGAACAACGTCGAGATCACCCGGGCACGATACGCAGCCGGATACCAGGTACTGAGATAGAAGATGATGCCGGGGAAGAATCCGGCCTCGGCCACGCCGAGAAGAAAGCGCAGCGCGAGGAAACTGGCCGGCCCGTTGACGGCTGCCATCAGCCCGGAAATGATGCCCCAGGTGATCATGATGCGGGCGATCCAGCGGCGCGCGCCGACCCGCTCCAGAACCATGTTGCTCGGCACCTCGAACAGGGCATAGCCGAAGAAGAAAATGCCCGCGCCCAGGCCGTACATGAAAGAGCTGATTCCCAGGTCCTTGTTCATGGTCAGCGCGGCAAAGGAGACATTGGTGCGATCGATGTACGCGACCAGATAGCTCACCACGATCAGGGGGAGCAGCCGCCACGAGATCTTAAGGATCGTGCTGCGCTGGAATTCGGGCGTGAATCGCGGATCCATTGCGTTGGCCTCCCTGCTCGAGATGTTTTTACCGGCACCTGGCGCCGGTCCCGATCGTTTGTGTGCCGCGCGACCGCTGCCCGCGCGGAGATTTGACCTGTGGCGCGTGCCGGGACCTGGCGCGCAACAGATGTGGCGGATATTACCGGATCATCGAAAGGTCCCGGGCACCAACTGCGGCTACCCGTGCAGGCGTGCGGCCGATGGCTGAGTCCGTCGCGGGTTCGCCAGGAAAGCGCAGGATTTCGACAGGGTGCCGGATTCGGGGTTTGATATCCCGGATTTCTGCACTATGCATGCAGCCATGCTCCGCCGCACGAACCGGGCGTCCCGTGCCCGCCAGCTCGACGCCTGAGGATTGTAACGACCGGCCCGGCCCGGTACTTGTAATACGCCCCGGACTCCCCCATTTCGGAACTGTTGTCTCTGCGCCTTGCAGTGACGTCCGACCGCCCCAGAAAAGCGGGCCACCATGCGCCGACTGTTTGTTCTGGTCCTCGTGGTCCATCTCTACATGGGATGGCGCCTGATTCCGGACATGCCTTTCGGTGTGCCGGGCGTTGTTGCGACGGCTTTGTTGCTGGTCCTCTCGCTTTCCGTCCTGCCATTTGCCGAGTACGCGCGCCGGAACAAGCAGAATCCCTGTGCCGATCATCTGGCTGGTGCAGGCTTCCTGGCGATGGGATTTTTTTCGTCGCTGCTGATCCTGACGTTGCTGCGCGAAGTGGTCCTGCTTGCGGGTTCTGCGGCAAGCGGGTCGCTCATTGAGGCGGCCACCTTCCGGCAGTTGCGCATCTGGAGTGCGGCTGCGGTTCCGCTACTCGCGGTGCTGATGACGTTCGTAGGATTCCTCAACGCGCGCCGTCGGGCGGAGGTTCGGACTGTAGAGGTTCCGATCGCAGGCTTGCCTGAACCGCTGCATGGTTTCAGTATCGTGCAGATCACCGATATTCATGTCGGCGCCACCATCAAGAACGGCTATGTCAGCAGGATCGTGGATGCCGTCAACGAACTGAATGCGGACATGATTGCGGTTACGGGCGACATGGTCGACGGAAGCGTCGGGCGGCTGGCCCCGCACACCGAACCGCTCGGACGGCTGTCCGCGCGCTACGGCGCTTTCTTCGTCACCGGGAATCATGAGTACTATTCCGGTGCACATGCCTGGATTGCTGAAATGCGCCGCCTCGGCCTGTTGGTGCTCCTGAACGAGCATGTCGTGCTCGAACACTTCGGGGAGTCAGTCGTGGTCGCCGGGGTCACCGACTTGAGCGCGCATCATTTCGATCCAGCGCATCGCAGCGATCCGCTGGCGGCCATCGCCGGCGCACCCGAGCAGGCCGTGAAACTTCTTCTCGCGCACCAGCCGAGGTCGGCTTTCGCTGCGGCGCAGGCCGGCTTCCACCTGCAGTTGTCAGGTCATACGCACGGTGGCCAGTTCTTTCCCTGGAATTTTGTCGTGAAGCTGTTCGAGCCGTTTTCTGCGGGATTGCATCGTCTGGACCAGCTCTGGGTCTACGTAAGCCGCGGCACAGGCTATTGGGGACCGCCGAAACGCTTCGGCGCACCTTCTGAAATCACCCACCTGACGCTGGTACCCGCTTGAAGTTGAGATGGGGCGAGTTAACGTTACCAGCCCCTAGCCGGGCTGAGGGCCGTCGTAACCTTCGATGATGATCATGTCGGCGACCGAGGCATTGATTCGTTGTTTCATTGCCTCGGCATATTCCGGCGAGTTGTAACAGGCCATTGCCGTAGCGTAGTCCTTGAATTCGATGACCACGTTGCGCGAGCGCGACTGCCCTTCCTTGCACTCGAACCGGCCGCCGCGCACCAGGAAGCGCGCGCCGTACTTGGCGAAAGCCTTCCCGTTCGCAGCCACATAGCCTTTGTAGCCCTCGGGATCGTTCACGTCGACATGCGCTATCCAGTACCCCTTCGCCATCTCCTGCTCTCCCGATGAATGCGGCATGCGAATTGGTGCTATTTGTTGCGGCCGTAGTTTAGCAAGCCCTGCGGGCCCTTCGGCGGATGGGCGCGGATCGCCGCTTCGTCCGGTTCGATTCCCCAGCCGGGCCGCGCGGGCATGACCAGATGACCGTCCACGAACTCCGGCACTTGGCTGAACAACTCGTGGTCCCAGGCAATGCGGTCGATGTCGGTCTCCATGATGCGCAGGTTGGGCACCGCCGCCGCAAAGTGCGCGTTCATCATGGTGCAGAGATGGCCGTAGAAGTTGTGCGGGGCAACGTTGATCTCGTGCGCTTCGGCGGCCGCCGCGATTTTCATCGACTGCCACACCCCGTTCCAGGGCGTGTCCACGATGGCGACGTCCATCGCCTGGCTGCGGAAGTAGGGCATGAACTCGCGCAGTCCCAGCAGCGTCTCGCACGAACTGAGGGGATGAGGGCTGTGCCGGCGGATGTAACCCAGAGCTTCCGGCACGAAGCTGTCGATCTCCACCCAGAAGATGTCGAGATCGGCGATGGCGCGCAGGATCTTTAGATAGCCTTCGGTCTTGGCGTTGAAGTTGAGGTCGAGCAGGATGTCCACGTCGGGGCCGGCGCCGTCGCGCAGTGCTTCGAGGTGCATGATCAGATTGCGCAGCACGTCGCGTTCGACGTTGAGCTCGGGTGCGAACGGCACGCCGAAACCCGGCCGCCATCCGCGCGCGTTCTTCCCGTCCTGGTCGTACATGAAGATGTTGGTTTTCAGCGCGCTAAGCCGCTTCTCGCGTACTTCCCGGCCGATCGCCTTGACCCCGTCGAGGTCGGTGATCGCCGGCTTGTAGTGGGTCGGGTGATTGATCCGCCAGGTCGCGCAATGCGACCAGTACACGCGGATGCGGTCGCGGATCTTGCCGCCGAGGAGTTCATAGACCGGCACGCCGAGCCCCTTCGCCTTGGCATCGAGCAGCGCGTTCTCTATCGCACCCATGGCGAGCGCAATGATGCCGCCGGAAGCAGGGCGGGTGGCGCTATAGAGTTCGGCGTAGATGCGCTCATGCGCGCCAACGTCCTGGCCGGTGACGCGGGGGGACAGCCGCTCGATTGCGGTGCCCACGCCCGGCGTACCGAAGCCTTCGTCGAACTCGCTCCAGCCGGTGATGCCGGTATCCGTGGTCAGTTTGACGAAATGGTAATTGCGCCAGCCTGCATCGCAGGACAGTGTTTCGATGTTCTTTACCTTCATATTCTCCTCCCCCTCTCCCCAGCCCTCTCCCGCAAGGGGAGAGGGAGTTCTTGTTGCTCTGCTGGAGTCGAAGGTTATCTCAAAAACTTCTCCCGACTTCTATTCTCAAGATCCGGCGCTGCACGCAGACGAGGTTCAATTCCCCCTCTCCCCTGGCGGGAGAGGGCTGGGGAGAGGGGGGCGGCGATCACCAGCGGCCAGGTGGAAACGCGGACGGTCTTGGCGGGTTCGGTCATTTGTGCCCTCGAGGAATGTGCACCCGTTCGTTGGCGAACCACGCGCCGGAACGGATCGCCGCGACGAGCGAGACCCCGTAGACGACGAGTGCCAGGGAAAGCGCCGCAAACAGCCAGTTCAGTGAACCGGTGAGGCGCAGCAGGATCCAGCCGCCGCCGATCGCAATGATGAGGCGGAAAAAGCCGCTGAGCAAAGGCCAGAACAAGCGACCGGCGCCCTGCGAGGCAAAATAAAGCGCCAGGCCCAGACCGAAGAATCCGTACGCCGGGCCGACGACGCGCAGATAGGCGCTGCCGGTTTCGATCATCCGCACGTCGTCGCCGAACAGCCCGAGCCACGCTTCAGGCCAGATCGCCGCGACAATGCCGATGGCTTCGGTGATGACGAAGGCGATCGCGCCACCCGTCAACGCAATGCGCAGTGCGCGTGCCTGCTGGCCCGCGCCAATGTTGGTACCGACCAGCGCGACCAGCGGAGCACCCAGGCCGAATACGAGCGGAATGAGCAGATATTCCAGGCGCGCACCGGTGCCATACCCGGCGACGGCTCCCGGCCCGACGGCGGCACCGACCAGCGCCGTGGTCAACACGAAGACCAGCGTCGTTTGCAGCGTGCTGACCGAACCCACTGCACCGACGCGCAGGATGTCGACGAACAGGACTTTGCGCAGCGGCGCGAATTTCGGATGCGCGGCGCTGCGGCCGGACCAGAGGTACCAGGCCATGACTGCAGTACTGAGCGCGACGGTGACTACGACCGCGATGCCGCCGCCGGCGATGCCCATCGCGGGGATCGGCCCGAATCCGAATATCAGCACGGGCGAAAGCGGCACCAGCAGGACGAATCCGGCGCAGATCGCCACTGAAGGCACCAGCATGTTGCCGGTACCGCGCAGTACGCTTGCCAGCGCGTTCATCAGCCAGACTAGCCAGGCGCCGGCGAAGACCACGTTCGAGTAGCTGAGCGCCGCTTCCAGGGATGCGTCTTCTCCGCCCATGGAAGCGTAGAGGACGCGGCCGAAGACAAGTACCAGCACGGAGAACAACACACCGAGCGCAAGATTGATGATGATGGCGTGCAGCACCAGCGCATCGGCGTCGTCGCGATGCCCGCCGCCCAGTGCGCGCGCGATTGCCGAGGAAATTCCGCCGCCGACAGCACCCGCAGAGAGCATCTGCATCATCATGAAGCCGGGGAACACCAGCGCCATGCCAGCCAGCGCATCGGTGCCGAGGCGCGAGACGAACCAGGTCTCGACCAATCCCGTGGAGGCCTGCGCCAGCATCACCAGGATGTTGGGCCATGCCAACAAGAATAGTGTGGGCACAATCCGCCCTTCCAGCAGCAGGCGCGTGCGGGAATTCATCCCTTCGCGAGAACGGATGGCAGGCGGCGGACTCGCGTCCGCCGTGGCGGCGATGACGGAATTCATGCCCGGTTTCGCCGCTTGCGCGCGCCGCGCTTGTCGATGGTCGGCGGGTGCAGCGCAATGCCCCAGGCGCTGGAGGCAAGCTTGCGCCGGGTGCGTTCGGCCGCTGCCGGTCCGGGTGCCACCCTGAACTCGGTGTCGGCAAGCGGGTGCTTGCTGTTGCGATCGACGATCACAGGATCCGCGGGCTCGCCGGTTCGCGCATTGACCAGCAGCACGCTCTGGCCTTCGGGCGCGAAATGCCTGTTGCCCCAGGCATGCATGGCGACGATGACGGGCTGGAAATCCCGGCCGCGCTCCGTCAGCACATACTCGTAGCGCGGCGGGCGTTCGCTGTAACGGCGCCGTTCGAGAAGACCGGCCTTGACCAGTCCGGCAAGACGCCGCGCCAGCATGTTGGGCGCAATGCCCAGGCTTTGCTCGAACTGGTCGAAGCGCGTCAGTCCGTGCAGGGCGTCGCGGAGGATGAGAATGCTCCACCACTCGCCGACCCGTTCCAGGCCGCGGGCGATCGGGCATTGCATTTT
>WNFR01012970.1_pt1 | contig 15301 bp, 14 predicted proteins | sample 5400221 | NCBI WGS metagenome assembly WNFR01 (sample SAMN13153357, study PRJNA577476) | soil metagenome | isolation source: 40 cm soil under Madrone tree | place: USA:California | collected 2016-06-14 | reverse complement strand
CAGGGGTCGCGTGCGGCGGTGTCGCTTGTGCAGGAAGAGCCGGTCGGCGCGGCCCGCATGGCCGTCGTGTGCGACTGCCTCGACGATGCCGAGCGTTCGATGCCCGGCGCGCACGGTGAAGCCCTCGCAGCGGCTGAGCCAGTAGTCGCATACGGGACTTCCTTTCGGGAATGATCTATCGGAAGCGAGCATGCATAAGGCGTTCCCTCGTCCTCCACGAGTCGAAACGTTTGTACATTCGTCTCATATGGAACTTCCCGCAATCGCCGGAGCGCATCGAAGAAGCGCTGACGGAGCCCGACCCTATCCGCGCGCTCACGGTGATGACCGACCTCCAGCGCGAGACGGTCGCGCTTGCGCCGTCCGGCCCGAACATCGACCGTGCGCGACGGTGGCTCGCAGAGGTGACGCAGGTGCTGCGCGCCACCTCTGCCGAATCGAGACCGTGAGCTACGAGCAGCCGGTGTTCGTGCCACAGTCGCGGCACGTGTAGCACGAGCCGGTGCGGATCATGCGACCGCCGCAGCGGGCGCACTCGACCGCGTCCTCCCACGAGTTGAACAGGGCGGTCTGGCCCGGCGGGGGCGCCTCGCCCGGCTCCGCCGGCGCAGCGGCTCCGCCGCTCTCGTACCGCTCCGCGAGGCGAGCCTTGACCTCGGGCGACAGGATGCCGACCTCCTCCTGCTGCTCGGCGGTGAGGAATCGCTTGCCGAACCAGCGGAAGATGTAGTCGACGATCGACTTCGCGACGCGGATGTCGGGATCGTTCGTCAGACCGCTCGGCTCGAAGCGCTGGTGCGACAGCTTCGAGACGTACACCTCGGGCGGCACGCCGTACTGCAGGCCCATCGAGACCGCGATCATCAGCGAGTTCATCAGGCCCTGGAGCGTCGTCCCGTCCTTGGCGATGTCGACGAACATGTCGCCGGGGCTGCCGTCGTCGTAGACGCCGACGTGGATATAGCCCTCGTAGTCGCCCACCTGGAACTTGCGGCCGACCTCGGTGCGGTCGAGCGGGAGCCGCTTGCGCTCGTGCACGAGCACCGGCGGCGGGGCCGCGTTCGACTCCTTGCCCGAGCTCGACAGCGGTTGCGCGACCTTGCAGTTGTCGCGGTAGATCGCGATCGCCTTCACGCCGAGCTTCCACGCGTCGACGTAGAGGCTCATGACGTCCTCGACCGTCGACTCCTCCGGCATGTTCACCGTCTTCGAGATCGCGCCGGAGATGAACGGCTGGACAGCGCCCATCATCTTCACGTGCCCGACGTAGTAGATCGCGCGCTCCCCGACGGCGCAGTCGAACACCGGATAGTGCTCGGCCTTGACGTACGGCGCGCCGACGACGGAGTTCCGCTCGTCGACGTACGCGACGACCTCCTCGACCTCGCGCGGCGCGTAACCGAGCTTCTCGAGCGCCATCGGCACGGTCTTGTTCACGATGGTGATCTCACCGCCGCCGACGAGCTTCTTCGACTTCACGAGCGAGAAGTCGGGCTCCACGCCGGTCGTATCGCAGTCCATCATGAAGCTGATCGTCCCGGTCGGCGCGAGCACGGTCGCCTGTGCGTTCCGGTAGCCGGAGACCTCGCCGAGGTTCAGCGCGTCGTCCCACGCCTTGCGGCATGCGGTCAGCAGGTCGGTCGGCACCACATCGGTGTTCTCGATGTTCCCGACGGAGGCGCGGTGCTTCGCGATCACGCCGATCATCGGCGCGCGGTTCACCTGGTAGCCGTCGAACGGGCCCATCCGCGCCGCGATCTCGGCCGACTTGCGATACGCGCGCCCGGTCATGAGCGCCGTGATCGCGGCCGCGTATGCACGGCCCTCGTCGGAGTCGTACGGCAGCCCGCGCGCCATGAGCAGCGCGCCGAGGTTCGCGTAGCCGAGGCCGAGCTGGCGGAACCGCTTCGCGTTGCGCTCGATCTCGGGCGTCGGATACGACGAATAGCCGACGAGGATCTCCTGCGCGAGGAACACGACGTCGACCGCGTGCTCGAACGCCTCGACGTCGAACTCGCCGTCCTCGCGGCGGAACTTCATGAGGTTGAGCGACGCGAGGTTGCACGCGGAGTCGTCGATCGACATGTACTCCGAGCACGGGTTGGACGCGTTGATGCGGCCCGTGTTCGGCAGCGTGTGCCAGCTGTTGATCGTCGTGTCGTACTGGACGCCCGGGTCGGCGCACTCCCATGCCGCGGCTGCGACCTGCCGGAGCAGGTCGCGCGCGTCGACCGTCGACACGACCGCGCCGTCCGTGCGCGCGGTCAGGTTGAACTCGCGGCCCGCGGTGGCGGCCTCCATGAACGCGTCGGTGACGCGCACCGAGTTGTTCGCGTTCTGGTACTGGATCGACGCCCAGTCGGGCGAGTCGAGCGACATGTCGTAGCCCGCCTGCTCGAGGACGCGCGCCTTGCGCTCCTCCTTCGCCTTGCACCAGACGAACTCCTCGACGTCGGGATGGTCGACGTCGAGCACGACCATCTTCGCCGCGCGGCGCGTCTTGCCGCCCGACTTGATCGTGCCCGCACTCGCATCCGCGCCGCGCATGAACGACACCGGACCTGACGCGTAGCCGCCCTTCGACAGCTGCTCCTTCGAGGAGCGGAGCTTCGAGAGGTTGACGCCGGAGCCGGAGCCGCCGCGGAAGATGACGCCCTCCCGGCGGATCCAGTCGAGGATCGACTCCATCGAATCGTCGATCGAGAGGATGAAGCACGCCGAGCACTGCGGCTTCTCCTCGAAACCGACGTTGAACCAGACGGGGCTGTTGAACGAGGCGTACTGGTTGACGAGGATCGCCTTCAGCTCGGCCTCGAACGTTTCGCGCTCCTCGTCGTCGGCGAAGTAGCCGCCCTGGGTGCCCCAGGCGACTGCCGTGTCGACGACCCGGCCGACCATCTGCTTCACGCTCGCCTCGCGCTCGGGTGAGCTCAGGCGGCCGCGGAAGTACTTCTGCGCGACGATGTTGGTCGCCGTCTGCGACCAGAACTTCGGGAACTCGACGCCGCGCTGCTCGAACGCGGGGCCGTTCCGGCCCGGAATGAGGGCGTCGCGCGTCTCCCAGTCGATCTCGTCGAAGGGATCGCGCCCAGGGATGGTGAAGAACCGGCGCACGCCGAGGCGAGCACCCTCGTCGCTGACGGCATTGACCACCTCGTCGGTCGTCGAATCCGTCGTGTTCTTCTGCTCTACGCTCGCCATTTCCGGCCCCTTCCCACTGTAGCCACCGATGTGTCCGCCGAGCCGCCTGCGCTCGAGCGGGGACCGGAGGTTAGGTCTTGGGTCGGACGGAACCGGCTGCGCGGGCATGCGCCGGCACCGGGGTGACGCGGCGGGCCTGGAGGCGGCGCGCGAACCACGTCGCGGCCGCGGTCAACAGGAGCAAGAGCGCGAGGCCGCCGAGCACGAGAAGCGGGAGCGGGATGGACTGGGCGTTGCCCGGCCCGAGGCGCTTGGCGATGTTGCCGAGAATCCCCTGGCTATGGCCGCCGCCGCCCGACGTGCCGCCCGAAGAGGGGCCGCTCGGTGCGCTTGGCCCCGGGTTGAAGCCGCCGCCGGAGGTGGGCGGTCCGCCGCCGCGGTTTTCATGGATCGCAGCGAGGAGCGCGCGCTTGATGTCGTCGATCGCGCTCGAGTACTGGTTGATGTCGGGATACGCGCTGAGATGCTGGACCGCCTGCGTATAGCAGGCGACGGGATAGGTGCCCTTGAGATTCGGCTGGTTGTTCAGCCAGTCGTTCACGACCGTCTTCCAGCAGTCGTTCGTCGCCTGCTGAGTGGCGGCCGGCGCTGCCGAGGCGGCACGCGCGCCGACGAGGGCGAACGCCGTCACGGCTAGCGCGAGGCCCGTCTTCCCTATGGCGCGTCTCATCGACATCCTGTCTCCCGTGCTCCGTTCGCGGACGCGACAAACGTCCGTGAGCGAATCCCTCCGGCAAGTCTCTCCAACGGCGGTGTTCTCGCGGTTTGGCCCATGTAAACCGTTTGTGAACGGGCCGTCTCGAGCGTGAGGCAATGCTAGCGTCCTGCGCGGTGCGCGCCGGAGCCGTCCTCGCTGCAGGTGCGGGCGCCCTCTCATTCGCCGCATTCTTCTTCGCGCGAGGGACGACGCTCTCCTCGCTTGTGTGGATCGGCGCAGGCGCGCTGGTCCTCGCCGCGATCGCGTTCGTGCTCGCGCCGCCGCTCGGAACGGAAGCAGCCGTCTTCCTCACGCTCCTCGCCGGGCTCGCCGTCTGGTTCGGCGTGACGACGTTGTGGTCGATCTCGCCGGAGGACAGCTGGCAGTACACGAACCGGACGGTGGTGTACGTGGCGTTCGCGGTACTCGGTGCGTTCGTTGCGGCGCGCCTGCCGCACGCGCCGGAATGGATCGCGCGCGGCGCGGCCGCGCTGCTCGCCCTGCTCATCGGGTGGGCGCTGCTCGCGAAGTGCGTGCCCTCGCTCTACTCCGACTACGGCCGCCTCGCGCGACTGCGTGCGCCGCTCGACTACTGGAACGAGCTTGCGCTGCTCGCAGCCGTCGCCGTGCCGGTCGCGTTGTGGCTCGCGTCGCGTCGGCACGTCGCCGGCACCGTGCTGCTGTACGGCGCGGGCCTGACCGTGCTCCTGACGTACTCCCGCTTCGGCGTCGCGCTCGCGTGCATCGCCGCGGTCGCGTGGATCGTCCTCGCCGCCGACCGGGTCGAGAGCCTCGCCGCGGTGGCGGTCGCCGTTCCTGCGGCGGCCGCGGTCTCCGGGGTCGCGCTTGCGCTCCCCGGGATCACGAAGGACGCGCAGACGCACGCCGTGCGCGCGCACGACGGCTGGATCTTCGCGCTCACGATCCTCGCGGGTACCGCGCTCGTCGCCGGCGCGTCGTCGCTCGTGCGCAGGCGGCTCCTCCCGGTGTCAGACACCGTGCCTCGTCGTCGTGCTCGCCGGTGTCTTCGCGCACCGTATCTGGCATGCCTTCGCGAATCCGCTCTCGAGCCAGATCGGCTCGAACACGGGCCATCTTGCGAGCCTCAGCTCGAGCAATCGCTGGCGCTGGTGGCAGGAGGCGTGGCATGCATTCGTCCACCATCCCGGCGGCGGGACGGGAGCCGGGACGTTCCAGCTCACCGACCGGATGCTGCGGACGACCTCGCTCGTGACGACGACCGAGCCGCACAACGTCCCGCTCCAATTCCTCAGCGAGAGCGGCATCGTCGGCTTCCTGCTCTTCGTCGGCGCGGGGATCGCCGCCGTCGTCGGCGTCTTGCGCGCGCGTGCGCGCGCGAGAGGAGCCGAACGCGCGGCGGTCACCGCGCTCGCGATCGGCGCGGCCGTGTTCCTCGGCCATCTCGTCGCCGACACCGATTGGGATTACGTCGCGACGTGCGGGCCGCTCCTCTTCGTCGTCGGTGCGCTTGTCGCGTCCGCCGCACCCGAGCGGGAGCCCGTGCGCCGGCGCTCGCCCCTCGTCGCCGCCGCCTCGGTGGTCGTCGCGCTCGGGGCCGTCTACTCGCTCGCGGCGCCCTATCTCGCACAGCGCCAGCTCGTGAACCTGACGCTCGCGTCGGCGAAGAAGGCGCATTCGTACGATCCGCTCTCGACCGACGCACTCACCTACTGGGCCGCGCTCGAGGAGATCACGAATCCCGTCCGTGCGGAGCAGCTGTACCGCGACGCGGTCTCGCTCGAGCCGGAGAACTCCGACACGTGGTACGCCCTCGGCAATTTCTACTTCGACGCGCATCGCTGGACGGAGGCGTACGTCGCGTACAGCAATGCGTGGCACGTCGACCGGTACGGGCCCGCCGGCACTCCGTGCGGCCGCCTCGACCAGGCGCGATACAAAGTGCTGAAGGTGTGGCCGGCTAGTTGTCCAGGAGGACGACCAGCCGCGACGCACTGAGCGCCGAGCTGCTGAGCCCGTCCACCGGGGCGACGAGGCGGATGCCGGTCTCGTGCGCGAGCCGGCGCGCTTCCTTCAGGTACCCGGGGACGAACATCACCATCGAGCGCGCGTAGTGGTGGGTCGGCGCGTTCGCGGCGCCGCCGATCGTGTAGCCGAGCCCCTGCAGGCGTGCCGCCACGGCGTGCGCGGCGCCCTGCACGCCGTTCGCGTTGAGGATGAGCACGCGCACCTCCGCCCGCGGCCGCAGCGCGTGCGACGCGATCGGACCGACGCGGTCCTTCTTCGGGATGGGCGCGACGACGCGATGGACGACGGGCGTCGCGTGGTGGACGGCGGGCGCCGCATGCGCTGCTGCGGGCTTCGTGTGATGGCGGAACGGGTGCGCGACGACGAAGCCGCCGATCGCGATCAGTCCGACGAGCTCCGCCGCGGCGATCGCCGACGCGACGAGCGTCGCGGTGCGCCACGGAAAGGGCTCGGAGTAATGCTCGACGGTCGCCACGGACCGATCCGATTCGCCGGTGCCGCGCGCGATCCTTCTATCTCGACGAGGAGAGGAAGGACCACGTCTCGTCCAACCCCTCCCCAAGAGAGTGACGAGGTATCCATCCGAGCTCGGTGCTCGCGAGAGACGGGTCGAGGACGCTGCGCTGCAGCTCGCCGAGGCGGGCCGGTGCGAACGCCGGGTCGCGGTCGATGCCGGTGGCGGCGCTGACGGCGGCGTAGAGGTCGACGACCGAGGTCTCGATACCGGTGCCGACGTTGTAGATGCCGCCGTCGTGGCCGGCGGCGAGGAGCAGCGCGTCGACGACGTCGCCGACGTAGACGTAGTCGCGCGTCTGCAGGCCGTCGCCGAAGATCGTCGGTGTGGCGCCGTCGCGGAGCAGGCCCATGAAGATGGCGACCACGCCCGCCTCGCCGTAGGGCACCTGCCGCGGCCCGTACACGTTGCCGAGGCGGAGCGAGACGTGCGTGCTCCCGTACAGCCGGTTCCAGGTGGCGAGGTACTCCTCGCCGCAGACCTTCGAGGTCCCGTACGGCGCGAGCGGACGCAGCGGCGCGGTCTCGGGAGCGGGGCCGTCGCATTCGCCGTAGCCGGCGCCTCCGGAGGAGGTGAAGACGACCTTGGCGCTGTGGCGGCGGGCGGCCTCGAGGATGCGGATCGTCCCGAGGATGTTCACGTCCGCGTCGAGCGTGGGCTGCTCGACCGACACGCGCACGTCCGCCTGTGCGGCGAGATGGAACACCGATTCCGGCCGCACCGCGTCGAACACTTCGTCCGGCGCGCGGACGTCGGCGACGTGCAACTGGGCGAGGGCGGCAACGTTCTCGCGCACGCCCTTGGACAGGTCGTCCAGCGCGTGCACCTCGTCCCCGCGGGCCAGGAGCGCGTCGACGAGGTTCGAGCCGATGAACCCCGCCCCGCCGGTCACGATCACCCGCACTTCCCTATGGTAGGCAGGACGTGTTCGTGACCTTCGAGGGAGTCGACGGGTCGGGGAAGTCGACACAGGCGGAGCTCCTCCGCGACGCGCTCGCCGCCGAAGGCCGTGAGGTCGTGCTGACGCGCGAGCCAGGCGGGACCGAGCTGGGCGAGCACGTGCGCGAGCTACTCCTGAACGGGCCGGAGATGACGCCCTGGGCGGAAGCCGCGCTCTTCGCCGCCGCCCGTGCGGAGCTCGTCGCCACCGTGATCCGTCCCGCACTCGAGCGCGGGGCCGACGTCGTCTCCGACCGCTACGTCGACTCGTCGCTCGCGTACCAGGGCATCGCGCGCGGCGTCGGTGTCGACCACGTCCTGGAGCTGAACCTCCACGTCGTCCAGGGACTGATGCCGGACCTGACCGTGCTCCTGCTGCTCGATCCGGCCGAAGCGGTGGCGCGCGCGGGCGAGACGGACCGGCTCGAGCGCGAGGGCGCCGACTTCCGCGCGCGCGTCGACACCGCGTACCGCGAGCTCGCCGAGCGCTTCCCCGAGCGCATCGTCGCCCTCGACGGCGGACGTCCTGCCGACGAGCTCTCAGAGGTGATCCGTGAGCGACTTCGAAGCCGTATCTGAGCAGCAGGAGGCGAAGCGCCTCCTGGGCGCGGCGCTCGTCGACGGACCTGCGCACGCATATCTCTTGCACGGCCCGTCCGGCGTGGGGAAGCGCGACCTCGCGCTCCTCTTCGCCGCCGAGCTCCTGGGTGACCACGCTCGCGTCGGGCGCCGCTCGCATCCCGACCTGTACGTGCTCGAGCCGCTCGGCGACCAGATCCGCATCGACGACATCCGCAGCCTGCGCCACGATCTGCACATGCGGCCGTTCGAGGCGTCGCGGCGGGTCTATCTCATCTTCAACGCCGACACGATGAACGAGGACGCCGCCGACGCGTTGTTGAAGGATCTCGAGGAGCCACCGCCGTACGCGGTCATCGTCCTCGTCGCCGACGACCTCGGCCCATTGCCCGAGACCATTCGATCACGCTGCCAGCTCGTCCCGTTCCGGCGTCTCTCGGAGGCGGCGGTGCGCGATGCCGTGCGCGCGCGTGCGCCGGAGCTGCCCGACGACGAGGTGACGACGGTCGCGCGCGTCGCCGGCGGCAGGCTCGACCGGGCCGAGCGGCTGCTCGACCCCGCTGCGCAGGAGCGCCGCGAGCAGCTCCTCGGAGTCGCGCGCGCGGTGTACCTCGATCCCGAGTTCGACACCGGCGACGGCGCAGAGACGATCCTCGCCGGCATCGACGCGCGCGGCGAGGAGGCGAAGGCCCACGCGGAGGAGACGGTGGCCGTGCTCGAGCTCACCGGGCGAGAGGCGGAGCAGCGGCTCCGGCGGGCGCAGCGCGGCGCCGAGCGGGACGAGCTCCTCGCCGTGCTCGAGGAGCTCGAGTGGTGGTACCGCGACCTCGTCGTCGCGGCGGTCGGCGCCGAGGACGCGGTCGTGCATGTCGACCGCATCGAGGAGCTGCGCGAGGACGCATCCCGAGAGCGGCTGCCTGCGGCCGAGGAGGCCTGCGAGATCGTGCGGGCCGCCTGGCGCGAGGCGGAGGAGCTCCAGCTGTCGATGCCGCTCGCGGTCGAGGCGCTGCTCGTACGCCTGCGACGTGCCTTCGCCGGGTCGCCCATCTCGGCACGAACCGCGTCCTGAGAATCCCCCTTTCGAGGTTGCCGCTGTCGATAGGCGGACGGAAGATGTGCCGACGGTTCCAGGCATGGGGGATGCGTGGCCACAACACCGTCGATAGGACGCGCCGACCGGGGCGCGCGCGCGATCCCGCCTGAGGCGGATCTGACGCGCGCACTGTATGAGCGCTATGCAGCGCAGATCTTCCGCTTCTGCCTCCACCAGCTCGGCTCCCGCGAAGAGGCAGAGGACGCGGTTCAGAGCACGTTCCTCAACGCGTTCCGCGGCATCAAGCGCGGGATCGTGCTCGAGCAGGAGTCGGCCTGGCTCTTCAAGATCGCACACAACGTCTGCCTTTCGCGTCGCCGCTCCTCCTGGCGTCGAGGCCGCATCGAGTCGCCCGCCGACTTCGAGCTCATCGAGGAGCTGACGCCGGCCCCGAGCCGGCTCGCGGACGAGCTCGTCGGGCTGCAGGACGTCCTCGAGCAGATGCCCGAAAGCCAGCGGCGGGCGATCCTCCTCCGCGAGTGGCAAGGCCTGTCCTACCGTGAGATCGCCGAGGAGCTCGAGCTCTCGCAAACCGCGGTCGAGACGCTCATCTTCCGCGCGCGCCGCTCGCTCGCGAAGGGCCTCGAGGAGCCGCCGTCCCCGGCGCAGAAGCGGCGCGTGCTTCGCGGCGCCGATCTCGGCAGCGTCCTTGCCGGGCTCAAGTCGCTCCTGCTCGGAGGGAGTGCCGCCGCCGTCAAGGTCGCGGCCGTGGTCGCCGTCGTCAGCGCAGGCACGATCGCCGTCGCGCCGGCTACGCATCACGGGCGCCCGCACGCACCCGCCATCGTGCACGACTCGACGCCGCCTGCTTCGCTGCCCCTTGCGACGCCTGCGCCCGTCCGCCTTGCGCGCCGCGCCGCTCCTGCTCCCAAGCCGCACGACGTCACCCTCGAGCCGTCGGCTTCCGGCGATGCCGCTCCAGTCGCGCAGCCTTCGGCCGTGGCGCATCCGTCCGCCGACACCGGCCACGGCCGGCGAGGCCGGAACGGCAACGGCGATTCCGGGAACCGGGGCCAACGGCAGAGCCAGGGTCACAGCAAGGGGCAAAGCAAGGGCCACGGCCAGGGCTCGACCGGCAACCCCGGCAACGGCGCCGGGAACGGCAACGGTGGAGGCCACGGCCGCTGAACGACAACGGGCCGGCTTTCGCCGACCCGCTGTCCTTCGAACGATGGTGTCGCTTAGGCCGCGCTGGCGAGCTCGTCGCCGAGCTCGAGCTGGAGCCGCGTGAGCGCCTCGGTCTCGAGCTGACGCACGCGCTCGCGGGTCAGTCCGAGCTCCTTGCCGATCGTCTCCAGCGACGCGGACTCGCCGCCGAAGCCGAACCGCAGCTCGATGATCCGGCGCTGCCGTTCGGGCAGGTCGGCCACCGCGCGCTGGACGCGCTGGCGCCGGAGCGCCTCGGCGGCCTCCTCGGCCGGATCGGCCGAGCTCTCGTCGGCGAAGAGATCGCCGAGCTCGGAGTCGCTGTCGGAGCCGAGGCCCTGGTTCAGCGAGACCGAGTCGACCGCGTCGAGCGCCTCCTCGACGTGCTCGCGCTTGAGGCGCGTGGCCTCGGCGAGCTCGTCGACGGTGGCCTCGCGGCCGAGCTTGGCCTGGAGCTCCGCGGACGCGCGGTTGAGCTTGATCCGCCGCTCCTGGACGTGAACCGGGATCCGGATCGTCTTGGACTGGTTCGCGACCGCACGCTGACAGGCCTGGCGGATCCACCAGGTCGCGTACGTCGAGAACTTGTAGCCCTTGCGCCAGTCGAACTTCTCCGCGGCGCGGTTCAGGCCGATGACGCCCTCCTGGATCAGGTCGAGCAGGGGAACGTCGTGGCCCTGGTAGCGCTTCGCGATGGAGACGACGAGGCGGAGGTTGGAGTTGATCATCCGCTCCTTCGCCGCCGCGTCGCCGCGCTCGATGCGCTTCGCGAGCATGACTTCGTCGGCCGCTGTGAGCAGCTTGTGCCGGCCCGCCGCATCCATGAAGAGCTGGAGCGGGTCGAGCGTCCCGGTCGGGGCGGCCGCAACCTCGGCCGTCGCCGTGGCGGCGCGGACGATCACGTCGCGCTCGTCGAGGGCGACGTTGAGCGCCGCGATCTCCTCGTCGGTCAGCTCGTGCTCGTCGGCGAACGCCTCCAGCTCCTTCTCCTCGACGAAGCCGCGGTCGGCGGCCTCCTCGAGCAGGCGCTCGGTAGGCGTCAGATCGTGCAGGTGCGTATCAGTCAGTGGAATCTTCCTCTTTCGTTTCGTGGGTGCCGCGCCGCTCGCGGAGCCCGAGGCCCCGGCGCGGGGCATGGCCCGCGATATCCGGTCGGCCCCTGTTGGCTACTTATAGAACGAGATGGCGCCCGTGTCCATTCCGAAACATCCCATTTTTGCGATTCCCTAACACACGAGGCACGACGTGCGAGGCTCACCTGCTTGGGTCGGAGGCTCGAAAAGAGTCCTTCGAGGCTGAACCCTCTCACCCTCCAATGAGCAAATCATGAGGGTCCGGCTAAGTCTCCGTGAAAGGGCGTGCGTCGCGCCGAGATTTGACGTGGGCGAACGGTTAGCACCGGTAGGCTCATGATCCGGTTCATATCGGAGAACGATGGAGGGGCGGCCCGCTGTCCAAGAGACCGGCGGACACCCGTCAACCGCCCCATTTGGGTCTGAGTGGAGCTCCTTCTTCGGCGCCGAACGCAGGCGCGTAGTCAGCTTTCGAAATCGGGAGCCGGCGTTCGCCCTCGCTAGACTCCCGGCGCCGGGCCGACGTAGCTCAGCTGGTAGAGCACTTCACTCGTAATGAAGGGGTCCGCGGTTCGAATCCGCGCGTCGGCTCCTCTGACGGCGACGTCCATGTGGCTTCTCGGTTGTTCGGGGCCCGGCTCATCGAGGCGCGGGCGGAGCCCGCGCCTCTCGTGTGCGGCAGCGCAAGCGCTGCCGCGGCGCGCGTCGGCTCCTCTGACGGCGACGTCCATGTGGCTTCTCGGTTGTTCGGGGCCCGGCTCATCGAGGCGCGGGCGGAGCCCGCGCCTCTCGTGTGCGGCAGCGCAAGCGCTGCCGCGGCGCGCGTCGGCTTTGAACCGATCCCGTGCCGCCGGCGAACTGCGGGCATGAGCCGGCCGCTGGCGCACCTGTCGGACGAGGCCCTCGTGCTGCTCGCGGCGCGCGCGGAGCAGTCGGCCCTCGCCGAGCTCTACGACCGCTACGGCCGGCCGGCGTACGGCCTGGCGCTGCGCGTCCTCCGCGACGAGAAGCTCGCCGAGGACGCGGTTCAGGAAGGCTTCCTCGCCGTCTGGCGCACCGCCGCCCGCTTCGTGCCCGAGCGCGGCAAGGCCAGCACGTGGATCCTGACGCTCGTGCACCGCCGAGCGGTCGACGCGGTGCGCCGCGAGCAGCGGCGGCGTGCCGACACGCTCGAGCGCGCGCCCGAGCCGGCGGCGGGGAGTGTCGACGAGGACGCCTGGCTGCGGCTGCAGCGCGAACGCGTGCAGGACGCGCTGCGCAAGCTCCCCGACGCGCAGCGCGAAGCGCTCGAGCTCGCCTACTACGGCGGCTTCAGTCAATCCGAGCTCGCGGAAAGGCTCGGACAGCCCCTCGGTACGATCAAGAGCAGGATGTTCGCCGGGCTTGCGCGCATGCGCGAGCTGCTGGGCGATCCCGGGATGGAGATGTCATGGACCTCCACGAGCTGACCGCGGCCTACGCGCTCGACGCGCTCGACCCGGGCGAGGCCGAGGCCTACGAGGCACATCTCGCGCAGTGCGAGCGCTGTCGGGCGGAGCTCGCGGAGCTCTCCGAGACGGCCGCCGCGCTCGCGTTCGGCGTCGACTCGCCTGCGCCGCCGGCGCGACTGCGCGGAGCGATCCTCGACGCGGCCGCGGCCGAGCGCACGAACGTCGTTCCGCTTCCACGACGCGCGTGGAGCTTCCGCGTCGCGGCTGCGGCCGCGGTCCCGAGCGGCGCCGTCGTCGCCGCGACGATGGAACGCGCCGGCGGCGCAACGTCGCCGACGCCGCCGCCGGTCGTCACCGCCGCGACGTAACGGATCTCCTCCGAACCGGTCTGCGCGCTCGGACGAATGAGCGCCGACCCCGTCCATCAGGAGGAGACGTGAAGAAGGTCATCTTCGCCTTGCTCGCAGCCGCCGCCATCGCGGCCGCCGGGCTTGCCGCCGCCCGTGGCGGCGGTCCCGGCTCCGCGACCGCGTCGAGCCATCGCGAGGCGCCGCTGATCGCGCAGGACCCGACAGCGGACAACACGGACCTGTACGCGTTCGTGTCGCCCGACAAGACGTCGACCGCGACGATCATCGCCAACTGGATCCCGGGTGAGGATCCCGCAGCCGGGCCGAACTACTACACGTTCAGCCCGACCGCTCGGTACGACATCTACGCCGACACGAACGGCGACGGCAAGCCGGACGTCACCTGGCAGTTCCGGTTCGCCAACCTGCCGAGCCAGTTCTTCCTCGGCAACACGCAGCAGCGCTACACCGTGACGAGGATCGCCGGCGGCAAGTCGACCGTCGTCGGATCGGGTCTCATGACCCCGCCCGACAACATCGGGCCGCGCTCGACCCCGAACTACGACGCGCTCGCCGCCAAGGGCATCCAACAGCTCTCGGACGGCAGCACGGTGTTCGCGGGCCAGCGGGACGACCCGTTCTTCGCCGACGTCGGCGCGATCTTCGACCTCGTCGCGATTCGGTACGGCACGGGCGCAACCGGCGGAGGCAAGGACTTCCTCGCCGGCTACGGCGTGCACTCGATCGCGCTGCAGGTGCCGAAGTCGATGCTCGACAACGGCAAGGACCACGTCGTCGGCGTCTGGGCCGCCACCGACCGCCAGAAGGTCGCCGTCGCGAACGGCAAGGCGCACACGACGTGGGTGCAGGTGAGTCGCCTCGGCAACCCGCTGATCAACGAGGTGATCATCCCGACGAACAAGAAGGACTTCTGGAACGGGCAGTCGCCCGCGAACGACGCGCAGTTCAAGCAGGACTACACGAACCCGATCCTCGCGGCGGTCTTCGAGAAGCTCTATCCGAAGTTCGGCCCGTTCAAGGCGTCGGGTCGCAGTGATCTCACCGAGGTGCTGCTCACCGGCATCCCGAAGCTGAACTACACCGGGACGAAGCTCGCCGACGAGCTCCGGCTGAACCTGTCGATCGCGCCCACCGCGGCCGACAAGGTGAACCGCCTCGGCGTCATCGGCGGCGACAACGCCGGCTACCCGAACGGCCGCCGGCTCGGTGACGACGTCGTCGACATCGACGAGCGTGTCGTCGCCGGCGAGCTCATCGGGCACAAGCTGCCGCTCGGCGACGGCGTCGACGCGAACGACGTTCCATTCCTGACGTCGTTCCCGTACGTCGCACCGCCCTTCAGCGGCTACGACGACACCCACGGGCAGCTCGCGCAGAAGACGGGTTGATGCGAGTTCGTCTGCTCGTCGCAGGGACGGCGGCGGCGTTGGCCGCCGCCGTCCTCGCCCTCGGCGGCGTCCTCCCGCATGCACCGGTCGCGGCGGCGACGGACGCGTTGCCGACCGCGATCGCGGCCGAGCTCCAGAAGGGATTCGCCGCGGGCGACACGCAGGCGGAGATCGCCGGCCTCCAGGGCGAGCTGCGGGCTGACCCGACGAATACGAAGGCGCTCGACACGCTCGGGCTCGCGTATCTCCAGCGCGTGCGGGAGACCGGCGACCCGACATACTACGGCAAGGCCGACGGCATCCTGCACGAGGCACTGCGCATCACGCCGCGCGACCTGATCGCGACCGCCGGGCTCGGACAGCTCGCGCTTTCACGCCATCGCTTTCGTACCGCGCTCGCGCTCGGCCTGCGCGCGCAACGGATCTCGCCCACCACCGCAGGCGTCTACGGCGTCATCGGCGACGCCGAGATCGAGCTCGGCCGCTACCGCCGTGCGTTCGCGAGCTTCGACCGGATGAACGCGATCAAGCCGGACGTCGCCTCGTACGCCCGCGTGTCGTACGCGCGCGAGCTCATCGGTCACACCGCCGACGCCGGGAAGGCGATGGCGCTCGCCGCGTCCGCTGCGGTCGGCGAGCGCGAGGCGTCCTCGTGGACCCACGTGCAGCTTGGCCTGGTCTATCTCAACTCCGGCCGCCCGCAGCGCGCGCTCGTCGAGATGCGCCACGCGCTTCAGCTGTTCCCCGACTACTACGTCGCGCTCGACGGCATGGCCCAGGCACAGATCGGTCTCGGCCGCCTGCGCGCGGCGCTCGTGTTCGAACAGGCCGCTGTCGACCGTGTGCCGCTGCCGCAATACGTC
>WNFR01003958.1_pt1 | contig 15301 bp, 16 predicted proteins | sample 5400221 | NCBI WGS metagenome assembly WNFR01 (sample SAMN13153357, study PRJNA577476) | soil metagenome | isolation source: 40 cm soil under Madrone tree | place: USA:California | collected 2016-06-14 | reverse complement strand
AATTTTTTCATGTTAAGGCCTTTCTTTATTTGTTGTCACGCTCCCCATACGGAGAACGGCGATGAGGTCAATAAATTAATTCACCGGTGGCCATCGTGCAGCAAGCGCGCGATCGAGTCTATGGGACTTTAGTCGTAGGGCCTTGTCTGTAGGAATTTCATCGAAATATCGTGGAAACTAGTTCTTGGAATCTGCCGCGGCCTTGACTCCGGCGAGGAACTCATCGCTCTCCATACCCTTAATGAAAAAAGCAGACGCGCCTCTGTTCATTGCCACCTCACGAACTAACGGATCATCTTTGGCAGTCAGCACAATGACTCGGGTCGAGGGCGATACGCTTCGCAGCCGCGTTTGAACATCGAGTCCGTTCATCTCCGGCATGAGCATATCGATCACCGCCACGTCAGGGCAGTGCTTCGCAGCCTGCTCCAAGAATGCAATCGGATCCGTGAAGGTTTCTACATTATTCCAACCCGCGGAATCGAGAAGCCGGCCCGTGGATTTGAGGATCGAGGAATCATCATCCAGCAGGTACACAGTTTCTTTATTAAGCGCGACCATTCTTAATCTCCCTGCCCACAATCGCATCCGGGTGCCTAAAAGGTCCGGTTTCGTACCTCAGCAGAATGGAAGCGTTGTCAGGGGCAACAGCCGACATGCGACCACGTTAGCGTGTCAGATCAGCGAAACGCAATCAGACCTTAGTCCCGGGTCTGACTAGCGGAGGCACTTCCGCTTTTTGCAGAACGCGCATGAGTTCGGCTACCGAAGTAATGTGCAGCTTCTGCATCACATGGGCACGATGAGTTTTGACGGTCTTTTCCGCCATTCCCAGCTCAGCCCCGACTTGTTTGTTGAGCAGTCCCGTGGCCACGAGTTGCATAACTTGAAACTCGCGCGGCGTTAACCGCTCGAGTAGCGCGCGCACCTGATTCTTCTCTGATGCACGGCGGCGTTTTTCGGCTGAGCGAGTAAGGGCGCGTTGGACGCTTTCCAACAATTGCCTGGGTTTGAAAGGCTTTGGGAGAAAATCGACGGCGCCGGCCTTCATTGCCCGCGCACACATCGGAATGTCGCCGTGGCCGGTGATAAAAACGAGCTGCTCTTCGCGGCCGCCTTCGAGCAGCGCTTTCTGAAAATCGATCCCGTTGAGACCGGGCATCTGCACATCGACAATGACACACGAAGGTCCGGGATGCGTTGAACGCGAGAGAAACTCGGAAGCAGATTCGAAAACTTCTGTTTCGTAATTGGAAGCGTCTAACAGCCGCCTCAAACTTTTCCGGATCGATTGATCGTCGTCGATCACGAACACCTTTGCCGTTGCAGTCATCATTCTGGTATTCTCTCCCTAATCGGGAGCTGAAAATGAAACCGGGCTCCGCCTCCCTCGGCGTTTTCGGCTGAAATGCTTCCGCCATGCGCTTCGACGATGGAACGTACTATGGTAAGACCCATTCCGAGGCCTTCTTCTTTCGTGGTGAAAAATTGCTCGAACAGCCGCTCACGCGTTGCCTCGGAGAATCCTGAGCCATGATCGCGCACGACGACCGAGGTTGTTCCGTCGCCGTTGTAACTAGTGGCAATCTCCACGATCCGGCGGCTGGGCGGCGTGTCATGCATCGCATCGAAGGCATTGCGCACGAGATTAATCAGCACCTGTTGAATCTGAGAGGGATCGCCTTCAATGGTTGGCAAATCTGGCGCTAGAGACGTTTCGAGCCTGCAGAACTGTGCAGCAGCGTCCGGCTGGACCATACGTGTGACGGCATTCACCACGTCGTTTAGATTTATCGGGCCGCGAATTGCGCTGCCTTTCTTAATTGCGCTCCGCACATTACGCATGATGTCATAGGCGCGGTGTCCGTCTCCCACGACGTCGGTAAGAATTTCCTGTAATTGTTCCGGATCGAGCCTGCCGTGCTCGAGATATTGCATCGCGGCGGTGGCGTTGTTCACGATCGCTGCCAGCGGTTGATTTAATTCGTGCGCCAGTGAGGCAGTCATCTCGCCAAGCAAGCTGACCCGGCTCAGAAGTTCGACTTGCTCCCGACTGCGCCGCGCTTCTTCTTCCGCTACCTTGCGAGGAGAAATGTCCACGACTGTGGCCAGAACAACGACACCACCGGGGGTTTGAATGGGATTTAGTCCGATCTCAACTGGAAATTCACTACCGTCCTTTCGTCGAGCGAATAATTCCCGGCCGGCGCCCATCGCCCGAGTTGTAGGCGTAGCGAGAAACTTTGCGCGATGGGCTGAGTGCTGACTGGCGAATCGCTCCGGCACGAGGATCTCCACAGGTTTTCCGACCAGTTCTTCGCGGTGATAACCGAACAGTTTTTCAACCTGAGAGTTCACCAGGATAATGTTGCCTTGATCGTTGACCAGGAGAACACCGCTCAGCGAAGACTCCGTTGCCAGACGAAACAAATCATGCCCGTCCTTTTGCGCCGTCACGTCCATTGAAACTCCCCGGAACCGCATGTTTTTGCCGTCTGGCGTCTTGACGCAGCGTCCACGCGCCGTCGCCCAACGCACACGACCGTCAGGAAGCATGAATCGAAACTCGGAGGCGAAATCCTCGCCTCTGTTGACCGCGGCTTTGAGTTCCTGTCGGACTCGATCGCGATCATCGATATGCAATCGGGAGATGAAGCTTTCCAATGTTCGCTTTTCGGAAACCGGCGAGCCGGGAAGTTCACGATGCGTTCCCGTTGTCCAAACCTCATCTGTGCTCAAGTCCCACTCCCACACTGCGAGATTGGCGGCTTCCGCCGCGAGGCCCATCCGTTCCTCACTCTCACGTAAAGCCCGCTCCTTCTTCATCAATTCAGTGACGTCCATGCACGAACCAATGTAGCCGGCGAAGTTTTTTTGAGCGTCGTATCGCGGCACACCGTTATCCGAAATCAAGCGATACTCGCCATCGTAACGTCTCAGCCGGCATTGCATGACGAACGGCTCCCGGGCATCAAACGCTTCGACATAGGTTTTCAAACACCGCTGCAAATCGTCAGGATGCACGCTTTCGGCCCAGCCATTTCCCAATTCTTGTTCGATCGTGCGACCGGTAAACTCCAGCCACGGGTTGTTGAGGAAAGTGCACAGCTTATCCGTGCCCGACATCCAAATCATCACCGGCGCCGAGTTAGCTACGAGCCGGAAACGTTGCTCACTTTCGCGCGCCTGTGCTTCGCTCACTTGCAACCGGCGCGCGAGCGCCGCGGCGTATAGCACATCGTAACTCAACTCGCAGGCCATCACCGCAACTAGCCCTTGAAAAAACAAGCTCACCGTTAACGGCATTGCGATAATCCCCCATGTTACCGCCATTGCCTGCGCGCTCGCTAGGACCGCGAAGAATACAATGCTGCCGCCTACAACCAGCGCCTGTCGTCGGTCGCCGCGTCGCCAGACGGTAATCGTGGCATCGATCACGAAGATCACCAGCAGTAGCAAGCTAAGCTGGGCGACCAGCATCCAGGGATTCGGGATGCCCGTCGGAACCGAAACGGATTGTCCGAGGAACGAGATGTGGCGAAGAGGGCCGATCTGCCAATAATTGAGATTCGGCGAGAAAACGAAATTGAGGATCAGCGACACCGTCCGCAGTCCGATGACCGTCCACGCCAGCCATGGTCGACCGGCCCGCAAGTAGAGACGCACAAAGGCAACGAGCGACGCGACGATCACCCAAGCCGGAACGTGGATCCAGCGTGCGATCGTACCGAATTGTTCGGGTGTTTCGGCTCGCATCAACGCCAACTCCAGCGCCGCAAGGGCGGCGACGGCGACTGCCAGAACTGAGAAAGTGAGGTTTGCTCGCGCCGCAGGATCCTTCCACCAGACGACAACATGCATTAGCGCCAGTGTCAGACACGCCCCGCCACCAACAGACCAGATAACGGTGACCCAGTTCATAGCCTCCCTGTTGCTAGTTAATACTCCTGCCGTGGTATCAGGAAAAGCTCTGATATTTGGCTCAAGCAAGAAGCGGTTGAGCAAATAGCGCTTCGCGCTGCGCCTTCAAATTGGTGTACTTGGGTCTGCTCTAAAGGTGACGATCGGCGAAGTGTCACACAGCAGCGTTTATTCCGATTCCCTGCATTGCGAACTCGATCGTCCTCAATTGGTCGGCGAGCAGCTTTGCCTGCTCTGTCGTGAGCTCGACGAGCGGCGGTCGCACCCTGGTCCATTCCGGATCATTCCTGTAGATCGCAATTGCCTGCTTTAACGCCGCGATCATCGACGGAAATTTCGTGCTGCTGAAAACTTCGCGCACGACGTTTAGCCGCGCCTGCTGCTGTTCCACCTTCGAATCTCGATTCTCGAATTTCGATTGCCCGACGCAACCAGCGTACAACTCATAAATCGCTGCCGGATTCACATTCGCCGTCGCGGAAATCGTGCCCGCACCGCCATTACGCATATTGGCGAGAAGAAACGTTTCGCTGCCGACAAAAACATCGAAGGTGCGAGCTGCACTGGCGGTTTCTGCAAACGCGTCGAGAAAGGTTTTGGTGTTATTCCAATCGCCAGAACTGTCTTTCATCCCGGCGATGGCATTCGGATAAGCTGTCAGGAGACGCTCCACCAGGTTTGGCGTGATACCGATGATCGCCACCGGCGGAATATGGTAGAGATAAATTCGCAGACGCGCATCGCAGACGCGTTGCACTACTTCGCTGAAGTAACGGTAGAGACCTTCTTCGCTCACGTTTTTGTAATAAAACGGCGGCAACATCAGCACACCTGCGCAGCCGTGGTTTACCGCATGCCGCGTGAGCTCGACCGTCTCAGTGATCGAGCAGCAACCGGTGCCCGGCATCATTCGCAACGGATCGATCCCGGACTTGGCCAGTGCATCGAGCAACGTCATTCGCTCTTTGGCTGACATTGAGTTCGCTTCGCTGGTCGTGCCGAACGGCGCGAGCCCGCAATTCTGCGAAAGCAACCATCGGCAATGCGCGATGAATCGTTCGCTGTCAGGCGAAAGATCAGCCTTGAACGGCGTCACCCCAGGCGCGAGCACACCGCGGATGCGTTGCCTTGGCGACAGAATCTTGGTTTCCAGCATCCCTGCATCTGTAGTGGCAGCCGTGCCGGCTGCAACTCCCTCACACATGACACGTCCGCCACCGGACGGATTGACTTACTCCTTCACGCTCGTTTCGGCCTCGCGGCCTTGCCCATCTATGTTGCCCGCATCTCTGCGGCTCCATTCGCCGTGGCGAACATCAAAACGTGTGACATCAAATAGCTTTCGATCAACAACTCTCAGCGCTGAAACAGAAAAGCCGCCGAGGTATTATGCACCCGGCGGCTTATGTTCCAGATAGCTGCGTTACGCCAATCCGAGGGAATCGAGTGTCGGCTGGTCGATTGCCTCCGTCGTGGTGAGCCCCTGGTCCGCCTGATAGCCAGCGAGTGCCTGCCGAGTCAACGGCCCGAGCAACCCATCGACCTCACCTTTGTAATAGCCCATTTGTTGTAGCAAGGCTTGAGTATCCGCGATCACCTGGTCCGGCGGTACAGCACGTTGACCCACATAAATCGGTCCATCGTAGGCATAATATTGCGCTGAAGGGCTGTAACCCCACGCCGGAAACCAGTAGCCGTTGTTGAAGAAATAGTAGCCGCCACCGATCAGCTCCACACGAGCGTAATGTGAATGGTACCAACCCTGATCGTGCCATTCCGGATGATACGAACGGAATACTTCGTATTGCGCACCCTGCCAGCGATCACTTCCTTCGACCCGATAGTTCTGGTTGAAAGTAACCGCCGGAACCTGCTGCGGCTTTGGCTGTGCACGAAAGGTCGCGTGCTGCGATTTGACCTGCTGCACCTGCTGCGGGTCAGGCTTCTTCACCGCGCCCATCCCTATGGCCCGCTTATTTTGCTGGCTGGCTGGCGGAGCTGCACCGGCTTCAGTCGCAGGCTGCCTTACACCTTGCTTCCGCTCTTCAGCCTGCTGCTTTCCGCGATGCGTCGGCATTTCCGCCGCACGGCCTGAAACATCCGTTCTCGTCTCGGGAGCGTTTGCAGATTCCTCCTGCGCGCGAGTCTTCCGGCCCTTTCCAGCGCCGGGCTCATTCGTCGTTTCACCGGTCGATTTAGCGGGGAGGTTCGTTTCTGGGGCGTTCGCAGATTCATGGCCGGCGTGAGTTTTTTTGCCCTTTTCCGCGCCAGGTTGATTCGTCGCCGCGCGCTCATTCGCCGCGCCGCGTTCCTTCATCGCTCCGGTTTGCTTCGTTGGCCTCTCCTGAGGCTTCGCCGCGTTCGCGCCGGGTTGTGCTTGAGTCGCGTGCGTTTTTTCCGGGGTGCGCTTGCCCTTTGATGGTGACTGCTGTTCGACTGGCTGTTGTGCCAACGCGGCTCCAGCCCATGCCAGTGAACAGCCTATCAGTAAACTGGTAAGTTTTTTCATATTAATAGTGTTTAGTCGTTGGATTTCCGCGATCTATTCAGGCGCTTTCTGGAATTCCGCCCAGCCGCCTGAGGCAAACGCCCTCAAACGGCGTCGATCACGCAACGACACTTCGTGCAATCGTTGGCATTTGGACGGCTCCTCCAACAAAAAGAGGGCCAGCGTTCCGGAGCTAATCTTCGTTTAAGCCGCTTTTTTAGCGCTTTTGCCCGACTTGACGGCGGGGAACAGCACGACCCGCGGGGTAGGCTCAGCGGTTCCATTCCGAACGAAGGTCGACTCGAACGTCAGTTTTCCGTTAGCAATCTCGGTTAACGCGATATCGGCTTCACGGAGTCCCGGAGCATGTTCCACCAGCGGACGATGACCGAGCGTCAGCTGTCGCACGCGGCGTGAGACCATGTTCACGAGAATTTGCTGATTAGTGATTACTTTGGAGGCGGCGCTAACGAGTTCGGCGTTCATAATAATTTGCTTCTGACTTCTATGCAGCACCAACGTCGCACCGACCCTGGCGCGCACCGGAGTTTGACTTTCCTCCTTCGTCTTCTGGCTTCGAAGACTCCCCACTATCATCCAGAAAATCAATTCCGCAATGCTGAGTGAAGTAGATGGATGAACGACGAATGGAGCGAGTCGGGCGAACGACCACCGTTTTCACATCGAACATTAAACCTCAAACCTCTGACATGTGACCTCCGATATCTGACATCTGACATCTAACACGGTAGACTTCTCGCGTGAAGCCGTCGCTCACCGGAATCGTTTTGGAAGAACTGACGGATTTTCTGCAAAAGCGCGGAGCGCCTTCCTATCGTGCGAAGCAGATTACCGACTGGATCTACAAGAAGCGCGTCGCCTCCTTCGACGCGATGACGGATTTACCTAACGAGTTGCGGGCTCAGCTCACAGCGGAATTTGACACGCCGAAGATCGAGGTCGTCCGCGTCCTTGGCTCGAAAGACACGACGCAGAAATTCCTTTTCCGCTTACGCGACCAAAACCTGATCGAGTCGGTCCTCATTCCAGCGTCGCCTGCCCTTTATGGCCAGCCCTCAGATCGCCGGACCATTTGCGTCTCCAGCCAGGTCGGCTGCGCTTATGGCTGCAAATTTTGCGCAAGCGGACTGGACGGCTTGACGCGCAATCTCGATGCAGGCGAGATGGTGCAACAGCTCATCGCCGTCGAAGAGAAGAGCGGAGAAAAGATCGATAACGTCGTCTTCATGGGTATGGGTGAACCGCTCGCCAATCTGAAAAATCTTCTGCGTGCGATTCGAATCATCAATGCACCATGGGGCCTCGGCATCGGCGCCCGCCACATCACCATTTCCACCAGCGGACTCGCGCCGCAAATTCGCGAGCTGGCCAACGACATCACGCAGTTTCGCCTCGCTCTTTCGCTACATGGCGCAACCGACGAAGTGCGCGGCCGGATCATGCCGGTTAATCGCAAGTATCCACTAAAAGTCTTACTCGAAGCTTGTGATTACTACGTCGCGAAAAAAGGAAGAATGACGTTCGAGTACATCCTTATCGCCGACGTCAACGACACCGACGAGCAGGCTCGCGAGCTGGCCAAGATCGCGCGCCGTCTGTCGGCCAAGATCAATCTCATTCCATACAATACCGTCGAAGGCCTGGAATGGTCGCGCCCCTCGCGCGCCCGGCAGGAAAGATTTCAATCCATCCTGCGGGAACATGGTGTGATCGCAACCCTGCGCCGCGAGAAAGGTCACGACATTGCTGCCGCCTGCGGTCAATTACGACTACAGACGAGGATCGGGGATCCCGGCAGGCCGGCGCCCCCGGTGCGCGCGGCCATACTCTAGCTGGACAGCGGCGATCCGTTGGCTTACCAATCCTGGCGCGTGGCACTATGGAAGCGGCGAAAATTTATTTTATTATTTTTGGCCTGCTAACGATCGCCGGCGGCATTGTCGGGTACATCAAGGCGGGCAGCGCGGCCTCGGTGATCGCGGGTGCAATCACAGGGGTTTTGTTGCTCGTAGCGGCGTTTCTGTTACCTGCGCATCAGGCATCGGGACTCGGAACTGCGTTGATCGTTTCACTACTGTTGCTCGGGTATTTTGGTCCCAAGTATCTGCGCACAGGAACAGTCATGCCCGCAGGCATGATGTCGGTGCTGAGCATCATCGGGATTGTTGCAGCCATTGTCGTCTGGGTGAGAAAGTAGTCGCGTGGGAAAAAATCGCCTTCGGACATGGCGGCGACTCGTGCTGCTTTTGGTCGGTGCGCTTTTTGCTGCGATTGTGTATCGCTGGATCTCCCTTGAGCGGCTGCAACGCTTCGCGCCCACGGAAGTATTGGGCACGCCTACGCCGGAACCGACGGCGACGCGGCCACCGGTGATCACGGGGAAATTGGACACGGCAAAACTGTTCAACGGAATTACCCTTCACTCCACGGTGGAGACGATCGCCGGAGCGGATGCTGCGACCGAACGCACTGTGCCGGACAGTTACGTGCTCGATCTCAAGCTGCTGGCGCGTGTGCCTTCGCCGAACAAAACAGTTGAGGAACTGGCCAAAGTCAGTCCGCAACTGCCGACGCTGTTTCCCGGTTTGGCGTCGATGATTTCCGCCGATTCGGTTTCGCCGCTGTTCGCGCAGCTTTACGACACAAAAGTCAGAATGCTGCGTGAGAACCTTGGCCGTCTCGATCTACTTTTGTCGCGGCACAACTTTTTTGATTGCCAAACCGTTCTCCAGCTTCAGTATCCGCAGACTCATCGAAAAGCGCTTCTGCTCCAGGCCGACATGGATGTGGACGCCGACGGCTCCGATTCCGACCGCTTGTCTGTCGGGACCGGTGCGCCCGTGAATTTCAAGCCGGCCACCAGTTATCGTTGGCAAAAGAAGTCGGACGCGCCTAACCCGTATCTCGCCGGAACCGAAGAGCGATTGAAACGCGCAGAAGATGAGTACGCGCTCACGACTACCAATCCCGCACGAAAGCGCGAACTGCGCAATGCGATTGCGGATTTGCGCGGCGAAGTCAGCACACTGAAGAAGTTCAGTTTCCTGATCGGCGCGACGGATCCGTTCATCGTGGTGCCGGGCGCGTTTACGCGCGGCCCTGTACCGGTCAAACCCGGCGATTACGCGCTCGTGGTTTACGGGGACGCGATTTATCCGGTGATCGTCGGAGACGTCGGTCCCAATGACAAGGTCGGTGAGGCCTCGCTGCGAATCGCAAGAGAGCTCAACGCGCTTTCAACCGCGTACAACCGTCCGGTGAGCGACTTGAAAGTGACTTACATCATTTTCCCCGAAACGGCAGAAAAGCCCTTTGGTCCGCCTGACTTGGAAAGAATTCACGCCCGCTGCGAAACGCTCACGAAAGAAATGGGTGGCGCGAGCGTGCCGTTGCATCGCTGGGAAAATGTTATTCCTTCGCCAACTCCCAGCCCGATGCCGAGTCCGTCGCCGTCTGCTTCGTCAACTCCGTCAGGAACGCCTTCTCCGTCACCGTCGGCGACATTTGCATTTCGTCTTTCCAGCCCCGCCGCGCCTGGTTCGACGTTCACGCCGGGGAGCTTGCCTGCTGTGACGCGAAGTCCCATCAGAAAACGAAAGCCGTGAATGCGACCTACTGTAGCGGCGGCTCTACGAGCGCGAGAATCCCATGCGGGGAGGACTTGTAGCAAGCTGAGGATTAGCCGTAGGTGGGAGAGATTTTCGCGCTAGAATATCGCTCGGGAAAATAAGATTCGGCGGTCACAGACCGCCGCTACAGAGATGATCACGCGAGATGGTGGCTACGGCGAGTGCCTCGATCTGATGCACAGGCTGATGACCTATCGGCACGAGCCGATTCACTCGGAGCTAATGAAGGTCCGCGACCGGTACTCCATGCTCCACTTGGACGTGTTGATTTTGATTTACCACTTCGCAAAAATTTGCTCCGGTGCGATTCTGGAGATCGGCGCGTTTGTTGGCGGTGCAACCATTGCCGCGGCCTTCGGTATTCGTGATTCAGGTCAGAACAAGAGACTGATCGCAATCGAACCTGGCGGCAGTGTAAAACATAAGCGGCTCGGGACGCGCAACATCCTGCGCGACTTGGAACGCAACCTCACCAGGGAATGCGTGACGGATCTCGTCACTTTAATCAAGGGCCACTCGTTCAAACCCGAAACGGTGGCCACTGTCCATCGCGTGCTCGGTTCGGATCAAGTAGGCCTGTTAATTCTCGATGCTGATGCAGCCAAGCGCAGAGACATCGATAGCTATCGCGACAAATTTATCGAGGGAGCTTGGATGGTGATCGACGATTGCTATGGGATTGACGCTAACGAAAAAATCACACCAAGCCGCGCCGACGTTGATGCGCTAGTCGCGGCAGGTCTGTTGGAGCCGCTCGGGTTTTACGGCTGGAGCACATGGGTGGGACGCTGGCGCGGATGAGCTGATGCCCCTTTGTCATTCTGAGCGAAGCGAAGCTGCAACGCAGCGGACGAAGTCCGCGAGGCCAGGCTTTCAATCTCTGATCATTTTTGAATCCTCTGCCGCAATCAAATAGTCAGAGATGTTTGCAAGCCTGGCCTCATGCTTCGCATTTCGTTGCGGTGCTCCCTTCAACATGACGGGAACCGTTCTTGTGTTCGCGCGCGAATTCTACCCGCACTAGCGCGAAATGCGCTTAAGACCGGAAGTCAGCGCATCAAGCTTTGGTCGATAGATTGCTTGTTCTTCTGGTGAAAGCTGATCAATGCTGTGCTCAAGCAGCGCCGCTGCCTGGGCCCGACTAATGATCGCCTCCCGCTTTTTGCCGGCGGCGTCGCTGATGTCAGCATCTTGTATAAGTAATTCGGCCAACAACACCGCCCGGGCGTATTGCGTACCACCGCCGGTCTTCAGCAATTGTAGGATCGTTTCCGGAGAGGAATGCTTCACAACATCAAGCGGCAACCCAGTCTCGCGCAGGCAGAGCACGCTAATGCCCGCTGGCTTCTCACCGCTTTTGAGCCGAGCCAACTCGGCGAGCATCAGCCCCACCTGTTCGATGATCGTCAGAATGTAATCTGCCATGTCTCGCCTAGACTTCCTCCGGCCCCACAATGAGATGGACCACGCCGTTCGGCGCAGAGATGAAGAAGCCGTTAAAATCTTCGCGCAATTGCTCAACTTCATCCCGCCGCGCGACGCCATGAATCTTCAAGAATGAGGCGGCCGCTTCCGTGTCATTCGTCTCCAACTCGAGCCAGACATCGGGATGACTCAAGTTTGGCACGCTATCGATCCAAAGCCGGTTCGGACCGAACTGAAAAATGCAGCCGTCTTTTTCCTCTTCGATCAAAGGCAATCCGAGCGTGTCCCGATAAAAAGCCACAGTCTGCTCGTAGGTGTGACTTGGGCACTTGATGGCGATGTTTGCGCCGCCTGAAAACTGCGGCCCTTCGAGTTTGGCAACCATGGCTTCGCCAACGTTAAACGGCTAAACCGTTGAATCGTTGAATCGTATTAACCGGCCGACTACGCACTCGAAATCCTCACCAATCCATTACTCCGTGGCGCTTCCCCCCGGCTCAGTCATTTTGATCGGATCGAGCGCGCGCTCGAGTTCTTCGTCGGCCAAAACTTTTCCATCTCGCGCAATCTCGCGGACCGTTCGTCCGGTCTTTGCGCTTTCTTTGGCAATTTCCGCAGCACGATCGTAACCGATCTTTGGCGAGAGGCTGGTCACCATCGCCATCGAAAGCTCCACCAGCTCGCGGCAGCGCTCTTCATTGGCCACGATGCCGCTGACACATTTCTCACAGAAAATATCGACTGCGTTGGCCAGCAATCGGATGGATTCCAAAAGGTCGTGCGCCATTATCGGCATCATCACGTTCAGTTCGAAGTTCCCGTTCGCACCGGCCCAAGTGATGGTCACATCGTTGCCGATGACTTGTGCGCACACCATCATAAGCGACTCGCTCATGACCGGGTTTACTTTCCCAGGCATGATCGAGCTGCCCGGTTGCGTGGCGGGCAATCGAATTTCGCCAATGCCGCATCGCGGTCCGCTCCCGAGCCAGCGAATGTCGTTGGCGATTTTGAAGAGAGTCACGGCGATTGTTTTTAAATGTCCGCTCGCTTCGACAACTGCGTCCTTGCCGCCCTGAGCTTCAAAATGATTTTTCGCCTCATAAAATGCGATCCCGGTGCGCTGCTCGACGTGGTGCAGGACTTTCTTGGGAAAATCGAGATGGCGATTCAAACCAGTGCCGACTGCGGTTCCGCCCAGTGCGACCTCACGCAAAGCTTCGATAGCTTTCTCCGCACGCACCTTCCCGTACGCAACCTGCTGCGCGTATCCGGAGAATTCCTGGCCCAGCCGAATCGGTGTCGCGTCCATCAAATGCGTCCGACCGATCTTGATGATGTGCCAAAATTCCTTCGCTTTTGTTTCAAGCGCGGCGTGTAATTTCTCCAGAGCTGGGACCAGGTCGTTCTTCAACAATTCCGCGGCGCTGATATGGATCGCTGAAGGAATCACATCGTTGCTCGACTGGCCCATGTTCACGTGATCGTTCGGATGCACCGGATCGTGTGAGCCGATGGGCTTGCCCGCCAATTGCGCGGATCGATTTGCGATTACTTCATTGGCATTGGTATTTGTACTCGTGCCAGAGCCGGTCTGAAAAATGTCGAGAGGAAAATGTTCATCGAGTTTTCCTTCGGAAACTTCTTCGGCGGCCTGCACGATCAGCGCCGCGCGCTCGGAGTCGAGCAAACCAAGATCGTGGTTCGCCTGCGCGGCCGCCCACTTGATTAGACCCAGCGCGCGAATGAATGGCCGCGAAAAGCGATAACCGCTCACAGGAAAATTCAGAACCGCGCGGTGCGTGGACGCGCCGTGGAGCGCATCCGCGGGCACGGTCATCTCGCCCATCGAATCTTTTTCGATTCGACTCGGTTTTTCCCTCATGCCGGACGTTCTGCGCCAACCCCGGCCAATCGGGAACGGCCTTTCCGCCGCGTGGACATGCGTCCACTGACTTGCATTGAAGAGGTTTTGTGAAAAACGGTGATGAACATTGGCGGGATATTCTGCAGGAAATATTCCGATTCGGCGCTCTGGAAAACGGTGGCGTGCTGCCTCAATTCGTTGGTGACCTGGTAAATGATGAACTTGCCTCCCTCCGTAAGAGCGTCGTATGTTTTTCGCAGCAGCGCGCGTTTCTTCTCGATCTTAAGGATGCTGAACGGGATGCCGGAGAGAATGTAATCACACGAAGTAAACCCGTGGCGTTTCAGCTCGAATGGCAACGACGCCGCATCACCATGAATCACGTGAACACGCCGATCGGCTGCAAATTGGCGTTCTAGTGCTCGCGCGAGCGCCGCGTCGAGTTCAAACAGGAGCAAATGCGAATCAGGGGTCATCCGTCGCGCAATCTCACGGGAATGCACGCCTTCGCCGGGGCCGTATTCCGCGATCACCCGCGGCCTGGAAAAGTCCATTTTGCTCGCGACGCGTTCCACCAACGCTTTGGAGCTGGGCACAATCGACGCTATCTGGAATGGACGTTTCAGGAAACGCTTGAAAAATAATGTGCTCACGGGAGTCGAAATGTTCGCCTGAGCCGTTCCGGTTGTCTAGTATTGATGTGACCTGCGATCTCTGGTTGTGGCGAGACTCGTATGGCTTGACTCATTATCGATCAACGGTCACTTATCACTTCTGATCCGAGTGCGCGGTTAGCTCAGTGGTAGAGCACTACCTTGACACGGTAGGGGTCAGAGGTTCGAACCCTCTATCGCGCACCATCTCTTTGTCATGAGTCACAACGCTTCTTTAAACCTAAACCGAGCGATTAATGATTCAGTCCGGGTGCTGGAATCGTTGAAAGATCTTGAGCCGCAGGTCAGCAGAGCCGCGGATCTGATCAGCGAATGTTTCCGCACGGGAAACAAGTTACTGATGTGTGGGAACGGCGGCAGCGCGGCCGACGCATCCCATTTTGCAACGGAGCTTGTGGTGCGTTTTACCAAGGACAGGCGTGCGCTTCCGGCGATTTGTCTTGCAAGTGATAGCGGAATTCTCACCGCCGGCGGAAACGATTATGGATTCGACAAAATTTTCGTGCGTCAGGTGGAGGCATTCGGTCAACCGGGCGATGTGCTCATTTGTTTCACAACTTCCGGCAACTCCAAAAATGTCCTTCTCGCTTTGGAAGAAGCGAGAGCTCGCAAACTGAAAACCATCACGTTCCTCGGGCGCGATGGGGGATCGACAAAGGGCATGGCAGATCTCGATCTTTTGGTCAGACACGACTCCACAGCTCGGATCCAGGAAGCGCACCAGCTTCTGATTCACGTGCTATGCGAGATCATCGAAGCGCGGATTGAAGACGATAAACTGTAGAGGCAGGCGTGCCGCCTGCGTTTCGGGGAAGACCAAGCAGCCGAAACGGCTGCCACTACAGGAGATTACTGCGAATTTTTTAACAAGCGTTCGCGCTCTCGATCCAACTGCCGGCGCTCGCTCGCCGTCAGGCTTCCAATTCCGAACTTGGAAATCTTGTCGAGGATAGGATCAATCGAGGCTTGAGCGTCATCCGGTTCCGTCCGGCCACCGCTGGCACGCGGTTGCGGCTTGGGAACAACATGGTATTTCGGCCTCGAAGCAAACCGTGCTTTGAACGCGTTCCACCAAACGAGCTCCGGTCCAGCACCGTTTAATTCAACAAAAAGGAAGGCGGCACCAATGCTCGTCCAGACCACGACCAAATCGCTCCAGGCGTGATAGGCGAGCAATTGAAAGGTGTAAACAGCGGCGAGAATTACTGCCATCCACTTGGCCTGGATCCGCAGCAACAGTTCGACGTGCGGATAAATCGTGGCGAAGGCAACGAAA
>WNFR01003957.1_pt1 | contig 15302 bp, 12 predicted proteins | sample 5400221 | NCBI WGS metagenome assembly WNFR01 (sample SAMN13153357, study PRJNA577476) | soil metagenome | isolation source: 40 cm soil under Madrone tree | place: USA:California | collected 2016-06-14 | reverse complement strand
ACACCGAGTGGCCATGATCGGAATGCTGCTCAGACAATAAGGGCAGTCTTTCTTCGAAGGATCTGTGTTTCTGAGCTTGTTCACAATCTTGACCAACAGGAAAATCACCAGCGCAATGATGAGGAAGTTCACCACGTCGTTGATGAAGGCGCCGTACGCAATCACCGGAACGCCCTTGGCCTTCGCGTCGGCGAGCGAAACGGGCACGCCTTTCGAGTGATCGAGCACCAGGAACAAGCTGGCGAAATCCACCTTACCAAGGAGCATACCTATAGGAGGCATGATAATTCCGTCTACCAACGAGGTGACGACCTTGCCAAAGGCGACGCCGATTATCACGGCCACGGCCAGGTCAATGATGTTTGCGCGAGCAATGAACTCTTTGAATTCTTTAAGCATGAGGCCTCCTTCATCCCGACAAACTCTTAGTCTCGTGATCACCAGGGCTTGTAGTCGACCACCTTTGCTCCTCGCCTAACCCTCCCGAGTGGGAGGGGAAGAAACCACGCGCGTTTCTTTCACCCACTTGGTGCAGATGGCCAATTGTACTTGCTACGCTCACTGACAATCTTTCGCGAGCTTGTAACCCGCCCCTTCCGCCTCGTCCTTGTCCTTGAACTTAATTCGTTTCGTTTCAATGACTTTTATTAAGGCCGCACAATCGGACGGGTAGTAAAGCTTCGTCGTTTGGTCGCCAATCACGACCTCTGCTGCCGCGGCAGCGTCTTCGCGCCGAGTTGCTATGGTCTCCTGCGCGGCGTCATCGCTGATGCGAATGCTGGGACTGGCGGCAATCATCGAAGCAAAGACTGAGAAGTCGTTGCAGTTCAATTGTCGTCCGCCTCGTTTTGCCGGCCACTCGGCGGGGAAGTTCAGGGACTTGCTGATGCCGGCGACAAAGGTTTCGAGGGTCTGCCATTTGAAAGTGCTGTCGAAGCCAATCCACAAACTGATCAGACGGCCGTCGAGGAAATCCAGTGAAATCGTGCGCACATCGGCGAATCTGGTCTTGTCAAAGCTGGGATCGAAATATGGATTGATACTGATCCTGGCCACGCCAAACTGATCGGCCCGCGCCAGTTGGATTTGCGGTACCTGGGCCCTGGCTTGCTCAAGGGTCATTCCCAGGCGAAACCCGCGCAGCTCTACCGACTCGGGCAACTGGTCGATTTTTAGTGTGCAGGCTGACTGCTGGGCTGAAGCAGGCCCGGCGATTAGCAATGCCAACAGCAGCGGCCAGGATGCTTTTTTAACTTTCCAGATCGGACTGTTGAGCATTGATTCCGGAAGACTCTCTCTTGCTGATCAGGCTCTGGATCAGTTCGGCCAGCGCATTCGGATCGAATGGCGTCGAAACATATTCGTTGCAACCCGCGTCGAGTGCGAGCGCACGGTACTCGTCGGCGCCATAGGCGGAAACGGCGACGATCGGAGTCCGGCGCAGGGCCTGATACTCGCGTATTCGTTGGGTAGCGTCAAGGCCATTCATGCCAGGCATCATTACATCCATAATGATTAGGTCGGGCAGTTCACGCCGGGCCAGAGTAATTGCTTCCTCGCCGGTTTCGGCCTCAACGACGCGGTAGCCATTTCTCACCAGCCACATCTTCATCATCAGGCGCGTGTCATCAAAGTCTTCCACGAGCAGGATCGTTGGTAGAGCACTATCAGCATAGTTCTGGGCGATTTGAGATTCCATAGCGATCAAGTGGGGGATAGGCAAGACGTGACACCCGAAATAAAAAGGGTGAAAGAAAACCATATGACAAAGGAACAGACCGGGTCAAATTGGCAAGCACATCAGATTAGAAACGAGCGCCGACGTCCTGCCCGCCTGAGCGCGGAGCGCGAACAACCTCTGCTTGGAAACTGGTTTGGAAAATGAGCGTGGTGCGCACGCTGGCGGACAGGATGTCCGCGCTCCTGCACTGTTGTGAAATGTTTCCGATTTGGGTAGCATCGCGATCAAATGACGATTACAAGTGAAACCATGACGGGAGAGCAGATCGTGGAACTCTGCCGCCGGCACACGCTCTTCGAGTGGTCCGCGCAGGCCGCGGTGGATCCAATTCCGGTTGCCCGCGCCAAAGGAATCTACTTTTGGACGCCGGAAGGGAAGCGCTTCATCGACTTCAATAGTCAATTGATGTGCGTCAACATCGGGCACGGTGATGAGCGGGTCGTGCGGGCGATCCAGGAGCAGGCCGCGACGCTCCCCTACGCCAATCCGTTCATGGCCACCGAGGTGCGCGCGCGTCTTAGTGTGAAGCTCGCGGAGATCACGCCCGGCGACATCGACGCCTTCTTCTTTACCAACGGCGGCGCCGAGGCGAACGAGAATGCGATCCGCATCGCCCGGATGTTCACCGGCCGTCACAAGATTGCCGCGCGATATCGCTCGTACCACGGCGGAACGGCGGGCGCCCTGACGCTGACTGGCGATCCGCGGCGCTGGGCCGCGGAGCCGGGCATTCCCGGTGTGATTCGCATCCCCGATTTCTATCACGGCATTCAAAAAGGATCGGACACGACTGAAGAAGTGTTGGCGAGGACCGAAGAGATCCTCCAGCTCGAAGGTCCGCAGACGGTGGCAGCAATTATTGTCGAGCCCGTTGTCGGGACCAACGGAATTCTTATTCCACCAGACGGTTACTTGGAGGGATTACGCGCGCTGTGCGACAAGCACGGTATCCTTCTGATCGCCGACGAGGTGATGACCGGCTTCGGCCGCACCGGCGAATGGTTCTCGGTCAACCACTGGGATGTCGTGCCCGATTTGATCTCGATGGCTAAAGGCCTGACCAGCGCTTATGTGCAGTTAGGAGCAGTGGGAATGCGCCGGCAGATCGCCGATCATTTCGAGAAGAATGTTTTTTACGGTGGCCTTACATACAACAGCCACCCGCTTGCTTGCGCCGCGGCCCTGGCGACGATCGCGGTCTACGAAGAAGATCATCTCATTGAAAACGCCCGCAGTATGGGAACGGTTATGCATGGACTGCTCGAGGATCTGCAGAGTCGGCATCCGTCAGTCGGCGTGACGCGGAACATCGGACTCTTTGGAATAGTTGAGCTGGTGCGAAACCCTGACACGAAGGAACCGATGGCGGCCTTCAATGGTACCTCGCCCGAGATGCAGGCGCTGGGCAAGTTCTTCCGTGCGGAAGGTCTCTACACGTTCGTGCGTTGGAATACGTTCTTCACGAACCCGCCGCTGTGTATTACTGAAGCAGAAATGCGCGAGGCGTTCGCGATCATCGACAAGGGATTGGAGATTACGGACCGCGCGGTTTCTTAGCGAAAGACAGAAGTCAGGAGTCTGAAATCGCTTAGTCTAGTTTTCGTGCTTTTTCCGCTCGGACAAGAACAAATCCACTAAGTCACACGAAGCCGCGCTAACCAGAAATTAGCTCTGCGTCGGTGCTTCGTGGTGACCTATCCGAGTGAGACACCGCCGGCTTTTCTGATTGCTGAATTCTGATCTCTGTGTTGTGACCTTCCGCTCCGGAGGCGAAATGACCTAAAGTCGCCCGCGCACATATGACGCAACAGGGATCAAACTCTGTTGACGCTCTCGCGGTCTTGAGAGCCTGCGCCCCCACGCAATCATAGGCTTTTCAAGTAAGTAATAGCTAAGGTACGCGCAGGCTGCCAGCAACATAGCGTTCAACGGAAAAGTTTGTAAGACATTTGGTTCGTAGTATCTCCCGGCAAAGAGGATCGTCTGCGATAAATATAGACTGTACGAGAGACGGCCAATCCATATGAGACCGCGAAGCTCAAAGATGCGCGACACCGGATTGCGAGGATTCAAAACCGTGCCGATAATGGGCACCGGCACAAGAATTCCTTCAATAGTTCCGCTCATCACGGGCGGGTAGTACCAGCTGAATACATACATCCCCGCCAGCAAGAGCCAGACGGTAAGCGTCAACCGGCGCTCAAGGAATCCTTTTACCCTTTCATCTCTTATCCAAATGGCGAGCGCGCACGCCCATAACAAAGCATCGATGCAACGATCTGTGCGTTGCGTGGGCGCGATGGTCTGGACGTTTAGAAGGTTGTAGTGCATGTCCAGCGTTCGCCAGATGCCGAAGCCCAACGCCAACACAGGGATAATGAAACGAGCGCGCCCACTGATCAGGATGAGCAGGGCCGGAAAGATCAAGTAGAAATGTTCCTCAACCGATAAACTCCAGAAATGTCCGGTGTAAGACGACAACGTTTGCGGAGGCAGATAGTTGTGGAAGAAGAAGAGCGATGAAACCCATTCCGAACGTGGCATCGCTGCCAGAACTCCAACAGCTCCGAGAAGCGCAATAACACCGATATACAAAAAGGCTGGCGGAAGAATGCGAAGTACGCGCCGCGTGTAGAAGTTCGTTAGACTGATTCGCCCTTTTGACGATTTTTCTGCAAGTAGCTTCGAGCAGATTAGAAAGCCACTGATGCCGAAGAAAACATTTACTCCTCTGTAACCGTTGTTTGCTAAAGGGAACAGGACAGAGTCTTCAGGCGTCCCGTGGTACATGATGACAGCGAGGATGGCAATGGCGCGCCAGCCATCGAGAGTGGGAATTCGACCCGTGAGGCCTCCTTGCATGAGACTCCTATTCTAGTTCAAAAGAAAAGCCCGGCGGTGGAAAAATAGTGGAATTTTGGCTGACAAGTTCTTGAATTAATATTGCAGCCCGATTTGCTTGGGGGATTGGTACCCGCGGCAGGGGTCGAACCTGCGACCTTCCGCTCCGGAGGCGGACGCTCTAATCCACTGAGCTACGCGGGCACGTGTGGGGGATGAAACGATAGCACAGCGGGCAGAACTGCGGCTAGCAAGAGACGCCATGAGCTAAATGCCCTTTAAATTGAGAAAGCTCTGGACAAGTTCTGTCGACGCGTAGCGTCGCGATGAATTTAGCCCGGCCTTCCAAAGGGTTATGGCAAAGTAAATTTCGCAGCGCCAAAGGCACGAAATGCAGAGCCTGGGCCATCGGCCCAGGTACGCTTCGGACATCACGAGTGCTTGATAATCACGCCTTCAATTATATTGGCGACGTTCTCACAACGATCGATCGCCGATTCCAACTTCTCATAAATATCTTTCCACTTGATCACCGTGAGAGGGTCGCGTGTCTCGTGAAACAGTCCGCCCACCGCGCGCTGATAGAGGTCGTCTCCTTCGTGTTCCAGGCGGTGGAGTTCGACCAGGCGTTCGGTCACGCCTCTTGGCTTTTGCAACATCGAGACTACTTGATGCAGTTGCGCGGCCATTCGTTGAATCACTCCGGCCAGTTGTTTCGCGGGTTCGGTAGTTTCGTGAATGTCATACATTAGGACCGCGCGCGCAATGCCGTCGATCAGGTCCACCACATCGTCGAGCGCTTTGGACATCATGTAAATGTCTTCGCGGTCAAACGGCGTGATGAACGATTGATTCAGACGGGTCGCGACATTATGCGTCAGGTCATCACAGGCATGCTCGATGCCTTTGATGCGCTGCACGTATTCGGTGTAGTCGCCATCGTGATGAGACAGCATTTCGACCAGAGTGGTCGCGGCATCGTTAATGTACGAAGTCATTTGAGCAAAGAGCGAAAAGTACTGTTCTTCGCGCGGTAGCAGCTTGGCAAACATTTGCGGACTCCTGCGAATTTCTACCGGGATTCTCGAAACTCGGATTTGATCGAAGAGGGGCAATATTATCGGATGACCGGGCTCATGTCCATGTTTCCAGCTCTCGGGTACTGTCTTAATTTGCTTTCGTGTGTTCTTAGACTCCGACAAGGACGATCCACGAAATCACACGAACAAAGAAATTCCTCTTCGTGTGTTTCGTGGATCGTTTTACCTGGAGAACGATAATCCCCCCAATGACATCGCCCGCTTTCGATAAGTTTGTAATTCTTCGAATCCTGGCCGCCGATTTCATTAGTCCGGTGACTGATGCGTCGGTTCGGAATGGAAACCGTTTCAAACGGTTTCCGGGTTGTGTTGGCCACAAAACCCGGCGCGCTAAAGCGACGGTGTTAATGAGACCGATCCGGGGAAACTGAACCAGACCAAGCCCTGCTTTCTTCGTCGCTACTTGCAAATTGCTTCGTTACTCGTATATCAAATGTGACGGGCATGGCCAACAAATCAGATTACTCACAAGTCGTGGACTTGCTGCGCGCGGAATCCGAAGCGATTGCCAAAGCGGCTTCACGTTTACGTGCCGAAGAGGTCGACCGCGTCATCGCGCTGCTGGCGGCCTGTCAGGGGAAGATCATCCTGCTGGGCGTAGGCAAGTCCGGGCTCATCGCGCAAAAGATCGCCGCCACGATGATTAGCAGCGGCACGGCGGCAGTGAATCTTCATCCGTCCGACGCCTTGCACGGCGGCCTGGGCATCGTTACCTCGGACGACGTGGTGCTGATGTTGAGTAACAGCGGCGAGACCGACGAGCTGCTGCAGCTGCTGCCATATCTCAAACGCCGCAACGTGCCGCTGGTCGCGATTGTCGGCAATTTGAAATCAACCATTGCTCAACGCGCGGATGCCGTTATCGATGCTTCAGTGGATCAGGAGGCTTGCCCACTCAACCTGGCTCCAACCACCAGCACTACCGTGGCCCTGGCGATCGGTGATGCGCTGGCCATGGCGCTAATGAGCGCGAAGGGACTGACGGAAGACGACTTTGCCCACAATCATCCGGCGGGCCAGTTGGGAAAGCGTCTGACGTTGCGCGTCGCGGATCTAATGCATGGCGGATCACAGAACCCGACGATCGCGACCGACGCCGCCTGGATGGAAATCATTTCGACGATCACCAACTATGGTTTGGGGGCCGTCAATGTCGTCGACAGCGACGGCCGCCTCGCGGGGATTATCACCGATGGCGATTTGCGACGCTCGTTGCAACGCATTAGTAATACCGATCTCGGCTTCGCGAACATCAAATGCGATCATCTGATGACCCGAAACCCGATCGTTACGAATCCGGAGATGCTGGCTTTTGATGCGTTGCGGCTAATGGAAGATCGGACTTCGCAAATCAATGTGCTTCCCGTCGTCGATGGCGACGGAGTGTGTGTAGGCCTGGTTCGTCTGCACGACATCGTGCGCAGTGGATTGTAAGGAAAGCCTTGAAGAGGCGGTAGGTAATAGCCTCGCCCGTAAGGGCGGGGGACCGAACGCGATCAGAACCAAGGCCCGACGGGCCGACCCATGCTCGGCATTTCCAGCTTTTGGTCGCACCTTCGGCGCTCAGGAAAAACTTTCTGGCCCAGTCCACGCCCTTACGGGCATGGCTATTGAATGTCGGCCCTCCGGGCCCATCGTCTTGATCTATGGAGTCTAATTTCAATGTTCAATTATTTTCTGCTCAGACAGACGCGCGGGGGCGAGCCCCCTTCCAAACTGCGGGATACGAAGGCCGCAGCACTTATCTTAGGATTCCTTGTGTTCGCCGGTCACTTTGCGTCTGCCGGCGCGCAGGAGTCAACCGCTACCCGCGGCCGCCGCATTAGCAATGCCCCCGCAGCCGAGGCCACGGTGACTGTCAACGAACAGTTCTTGAATGCTTTTCTCACAGCCATCTTCGATAACCTGCAAGAGCCTGCGATGCCTTTGACGATAGGCGGGGCGCCGCCGCAGGGATCCAGCGGACAGTGCGCCAGCGAGATTAGATTGAAGCGCGAGGTCCAGGGCGTGCGCACCGCGGTTCATTTTGAGAATGGCCGCATCACCGGTCCGCTCGCGTTTGCCGGGGCGTACAATTCAACATATCTGGGATGCATGGAGTTTTCCGGCTGGGCAAATGCAGAGGTCAACCTCGAATTCAATAGCGAGCGCCGCGCCCTGGTAGCCCGTTTTCACTTGCGCGACATTCGCCTCAACGACGTCCCGGCGATCGCGAACGGACCACTTCTGAACATGGTGCAGACAGCAATCGACCGCCGCTACAATCCCGTCGATCTGTTGACGCTCGAACAACTCTCGACCAGCGTCAATATTCAGCCGGCGAAAGGCGCGTTGAGGTTACGCGCCCGGGAAATCCGGACAGAGATAACTCCATCGGCCCTGACGCTGTATATTACTTATGAATTCATTCGCGGATAGGCGTTGTTATGAAAATGCCAGCGGCAAAGTCATGGATGCGGTTGGTCCTCTGCTACTGGCTGTTCATACTGGCGATCGTCTACCTGGAAATTAGAAATATGTCGTCAGACTGGGCGAGACTACCCGGCTTCCTGTTCACGCTACCCCTGAGTCTGTTAGTCGTTGCCGGTTACCTATTGGCGAGCTACGCAACCGAATTCCATGCGTATAACATTCACATCACCGAATATTATGTTGAGTATGGCTTTATTGTTTGCGCAGTCCTGAATGGATTCATATTCTATCCGATCTATCGTTGGTGGTTAGGCCGCAGGCATTCGCAAGTTTCTGAGCCCCCTCCGCCCCCTAACTTCAAAATATGACGCTGGCTTTGCACAAAAAGTCTTTCTGTTAGTCCGCCTCAGCGGACGAATGATAATAGCCCAGCAGTTCACTGCTGGGACCACGAGCAGAGAGACATGTAGTCCGTGAAGCGGACGGCTGAAGCGATCTCCCTTTGATAGCTGCTCTTTTTCAGTCGTCCGCTTCACGGACTGGGTCTCACATTTCGCTGCTACCCCAGCGATAAATCGCTGGGCTATTTTCAGTCATCCGCTGACGCGGACTGGGTGCTCAGCACTTTTTGTGCAAAGCCACTTCACCTCGAAACGCATCTTCTTCCACCTTTCCAACCCTTCTGATAGAATCCGGCTTCTTCAAACAGATAACCTAAAACTTCCGGGAGGCGTTTGACGTGCGAAAGAAAAACTTTGCGTTGGTGACGCTGCACATTCTCGCGGAGCGGATCAACTGGTTCAACAAGTACGTGAAGAATGCGCCGCCGCGGACGAAACAGCAGACCGCCGCGAATTGAAGTCTGGGAGTGCGCCGGCAGAGCGAAGCGGCGACGGCGCTTTGGATGTGTACAGGATTCTCTTGATCCAAAGCGGCGTCGCGCTACGCTTGCGCCGCACTCTAAAGCGTGCCGCTCTAGGTTCGGCTGTGTGGAGTGTTAACGCTGGTCAGTCGGCTGCGCATTCGCTGTTGCCACTTGCTCCGCGCGCCTTCTCCTTCTTCGAGCTGTGCCATCACGTCAGTCAGGGTCTCGCCACCGAACTGCCGCATCTTTAAATAAAGCAAAGCCGGAACGATGGCCATTAACGGCAGGACGAAGATGTTGACCAGCGATGTCAGCGGCGTGAAGACGCTGACATGTATGGTTCTCCCTGTGCTGCTAGTTCTGCCAATTAGCGCCCCAAGCGCCGCTCCGACAATGGCCGGCACCAGGATCTGAAACAGCATCACCAGAATGATGGTGCGCCAGGACCGCGACGCCAGCGCGCGAGCGCGCTGACGGGCTTCCTTCTTTTCGAGTCCCTCCATCAGCACCACCGGCGCCCAGAGCGAGTAGCGCACCATCATTACGAATCCCGGAATCACACATAATATGAAGCCGAGCAGGATTCGCAGCGTGATGCGCAGCCCTGTATTCAGGAATGGCCGCCAGCGTCGTCGCAGAACAGCGAAGGCTGGGCGCAGTTCGACTGGCTTAAGCGGCGCTACAGCGAGTTGAGTGATGATGATCGCCGTAACCCCTGAAATAATTGATGGAGTGACGAAGCCGGCCGCCATTTGTAGCAAAGTGATGGGAACGAGCAGAGCGATCTTCGTCACATTGCTGATTCGCGGTTCAGCCAGTCGCACAGCGATTATCATCAGGGTCACCACGATTACCGGAATGTGCGCCAGCAGTGACAGCTTAAAGAACTTGGGAAAGTATTCGCTGTAGAGTGCAAAAGCGCGCCGGTAAAGCGCCCCCAGCCCGTCGGCGTTTGCGCGCAGCGCATTGGCAAATGCGATTGCGGTCTGTGGGCGCGCGGCCGGATCCTTTTCCAGCGCCGACATGATTAGACGGGAAACGCGCTTGGACAACTTCCGGTCGTGCTCTCGCAAAGGTAGGGGCTGACTCTCGTTATGCGCGCGCATTACTGTTGTCGTCTGGCCAGTGAATGGCGGTGTCCCCGAGAGCATCTGATAGGCAATGATGCCCAGGCTGTAAATGTCTGAGCGCGCATCCAGGTTTTCGCCGCGGCATTGTTCGGGTGACATGTACAAAGGCGTGCCGAGAATTGCACCGACGCGAGTCAGGCCTGTCGTCGCTGCCGTCGATGACGCTTCCGTGGTTTGATGTGGCGCGCCTCCTGGCCCGACTGTATACCGCGGGTCTCCGGCGAACAGACGCGTCTGCTCGCTCTCCTCGCCGGCCCAGGTCGCGCGAGCGTCATGTCGGCTTAATCGAGTTGCTTGCCCTTCGTCTTTTATTGAGTGGGTCGCGTGAGCGTCGTCTTCAACTTCCGGAATCGACTGAATCAGAGTCTCAGATTCCAGGTTAGTCAGCGGTGCGCTGGGCGCGCGGCTCCTCTCTCCGTCCGAAGCCGCAGCAGCCGCCGTTGCCGCCAGCGGCGATTCAGAGAGGTGAAGGGTAGGTGTTTCATCCGCGCTCTGACTGACAGGCGCAGCTTCCGGCGGGATATTGGCTACTTCCCCAAGTTTGGCGATGCCAAAATCGAGCACCTTGATGCGATAGCCGCCGAGGCCATTTGGTTCCAGCCAGATGTTGTCAGGTTTCAGATCCCGGTGAACTATGCCTTGCCGATGCGCTTCGTGCACCGCCGCACAAACCTGTTCGAGAATGTCGACTACCCAGTAAAGCGGCAAGCGCTTCTCTTCAGCCAGCACGTCGCTGAGCGTGCAACCGTCAAGGTATTCCATGACGAGATAGGCCACACTCTCTGTGCCGGTTTGCGCAAAGCCAAAATCGGTCACATCGACTACGTTCGGATGTCTCAGACGCCCCGCTGCCCGCGCTTCGCGCTTGAAACGTTCGACAAACTCTGCGTTGCGCATGAACTGCGGTGTAATCAGTTTAAGGGCGACGTAGCGTTCCGTGCCTAGGTGGGTGGCCAGATACACTGCGCCCATGCCGCCCTGGCCGAGCAGGCGCTCCAGGCGGTATTTTTCATCCAGAGTTTGACCGAGGTAAGGATCGACGCTGTTCATTCTTCTTTACGGAGCGCGGACATCTTGTCCGCCTGAGCGCGCAGCGCGAAACGGATTGTCGCGCACCCGCTGCTTTGGAAAATCGGTTTGAGCGTGCTGCGCACGCTGTGCGGACTGGATGTCCGCGCTCCTAATCCCAACGAGGTTCGCGCCGGTTTCGTGGGCGCAGCTTTTCATCAGTCCAAAAATTCTTTAGTAGTTCCACGCGCGACTCGTCTTCCGTTTCCCTGGGCAGCAGCACAGTAACGACGTCATAGCGATACGGTGCGCTTATCAGGTCAAGCATTCTGCGATAGCCGCGTGCGGCGCGCGCAATCTGTCTGCGTTTGTGCAGATCGACATTGGCCTGGGGCGGGTTAAATTCATCTGACGCGCGGGTCTTTACCTCGATAAAACAGAGCGTCGGGCCATCATAAGCCACTACGTCAATCTCAGCCTTGACCAGCACGTCGCGCCGATTGCGTCCAATCGGAACGCTGACGTTAGCCGCCACGATCCGGTATCCGGCGCGCTCGAGATGTCCAATGGCCAGCACTTCGCCGCGACGGCCCAACTCAAAATGCGGGGCCGCAGGCGCCGTGCGGCGATCCGGCGTACCTTCGTGTGATGATGCGAACAATCTCATCTGGTACGGCTAACCCGCCGTGCCGGTTTCCTTTCGTGGAGTCTTCTTTGACGTACCCTCGACCGCTGCGACGAGTGGCTTGACCGCACTCTTGTTTCGTCTGGGTCGTCGGCGTCCGAAAGTTCCGCGATGGATCTTGCCGCGCCGCGAACGCTGATCACCTTTGCCCATAATTGGTCCTCCTTACGACATCTTCTCTTTCCCTCTCCCTCTGGGAGAGGGTTGGGGAGAGGGCTTGTCAGCGCCATGCTTCGCACCCTCTCCTAACCCCTCCCAAACGGAGGGGAAGAAACCTGGCTTCTTTTTAATCAACGACTAAAGTCTCTGCTACGCTCATTTCTTCATTAACTCCATCACCGCCGTAGTCATTGCTTTGATCCCGGTGCGCAGAGTTGGTTCCGGCAGCGGCTCGAACAAACTGGAATGCAGCGAAGGTAGAGGCTTTCCGGACTTACGGCTGGCGGCGACTCTTGACGGTTCGATCGCGCCGAGCCAGAACATGAATGCCGGAATCTGGTGATCGAGACTGAGCCGGCCAAAATCTTCGCTGGCCATCAAGGGGGAACTCTTAATCACATTATCCGCGCCGATCGCTCGGCCAATCGCGTTGGTAATCCGCTCGGTCAGTTGGGGATCGTTGTAAAGGGACGGCGCTCCCTCGCTCTCGATTACTTTGAGTATCGGCGCGCGATCATCAGGCACGCCGGCCGCGGCGGCAATTCCTTTCGCGATTCGTTCAATGGAAGTCAGGATATGCTGGCGCACCTCTTCCTTGTAAGTGCGAATCGTGAGTTGCAGAACCACTTCGTCAGGAATGATGTTTCGTTTCGTGCCGCCATGAATCGAGCCGATGGTAACGACCGCTGGATCGAGCGGCGAATTCTCGCGGCTAATGATTGTTTGCAGCGCCAAAATGGTCTGGGCCGCGATCACGACAGGATCTTTCGTCGCTTCAGGTTTCGAACCATGGCCGCCCAGGCCTCGAATCACCAGATCCACCGACGTCGAACTCGCCATCGCATAACCTGGGGCAAAAGTTATCTTACCGGTTTCCACGTCCGCGCTGTCATGCAACGCGAGCAAAAAATCCGGTTTGGGAAAACGAGCATACAAACCATCAGCCAGCATGGCGCGCGCGCCGGTTACGGTTTCTTCCGCTGGCTGTCCGATCATGACGAGCGTGCCGTGCCATTGATCTTTCAGGGCGGCGAGCATCTTTGCCGTTCCGATCATGTTGGTGATATGAATGTCATGACCGCACGCGTGCATCACGCTGACATCTTGTCCGGCATCGTTCTTGGTTTTTACCGCGCTGGCGTATGACAGACCGGTCTTTTCTTCCACCGGTAAGGCGTCGAGGTCCGTGCGCACCCAGACCGTTGGCCCGGCGCCGTTCTTTAGCACCGCGACCACGCCATATCCAACTAAATCAGCCCGCTCATACTTGCCGACTCGTTCGGTAACCGTGAAGCCCAGTGCGCGCAGTTGCGCGGCGAAGAACGTCGCAGTCTTTTCCTCATGATGCGAAAGCTCGGGCGCGGCGTGCAGCATCTTGTAGGTGCTGACGAGCTGCGCAATTTCGCGGTCGAGCATGCTATCGATCGACTGCTGGGCTATCGCCGGCGTGGCGATAAAGATGCCGCACAAAACGGCGAGAAAATTCAGTTTCTTCATAGTGTTCCTGAGTTGAAGCGGTGGACCGAGTGAGCAAGATACTCCACTCGTCGTTAGCTCGACAAGTAATTCTGCGGATCGGCGGCATCAGCCGAGAAAATTTTGCGATGGGTGATTTGTGGCCGGCGTGATTTGGGGCTTCGTTCAGAGTGAAGGATCGAAGGTTGGGTAAACGGCTCCGGGCCACCTCTGACGTTGGCTGCTCTGTTACAGAACCGGGAGCGGTAGCGAGTCACACACTCAACTCCTTTTAAGAGGAACACGTCCAAGCGCGGCAGCATTCAAAAGCGAGTTCTGATTTGTTCGACCCACAGAGTTGGATGCCTGAACCCCGTCGCTACCACTCCGGGTTCTGTACCGAGATTCTTTTGATTCTGGCGCAACCCCGCGGTTCAGACCGCCGGATAATCAGGCGCGAAAGCCGAAAGGCCAATGCGCGGCGCGGCCAGCATCAATCCGATAATCGTCTTCGCATCTTCGATCTCGCCGTCGGTAATCATTTGTAGAGCCCGGTCGAGGGGCAGGCGGACGACTTCGATTATTTCATCTGCTTCCAGCCTCTGGGCCGTCGCGGTGAGATCGCTCGCGAGATATAGCCACATCTTCTCTTCACAAAAACCCGGCGAGACAAAAAACTCGGAAAGCTTTTCCATCTTGCCGGCGACCAGACCGAGTTCTTCTTCCAGTTCGCGGACGGCGCCTTCTTCCGGATGCTCTTTATCGTTCAGCGTGCCGGCCGGGAGTTCGAGCAGATAACGCACGGCCGGATGTCGGTACTGCCGCACTAGAGCTATCGTGCCATCGTCAAAGGCCGGGAGGATTACTGCGCTGCCTGAGTGGTGTACGACTTCGCGGGTATAAGTCTGATCGCCTTCGCGCACGGTGTCTACGGTGACGTTGAAGACACGTCCTGCAAAAACTTTCTTTGACGCGAGAAATTCAGGTGCTTGTGTTTCAGACATAGTATGTAGCGCCAGTTGTTAACTTACTTGCGGCGCGCCCTCTTCGCAAGTTAACAACTTGCGCTTCAGTGCAGTTTAGTGTCGGGAGCCCTCATGAGCAATCCGCGAACATTCTTTGAAACTCTCTTTGGCCCCGCCAACCAAATACAGCGATCCCGTAACGCACACCAGGCCATCCGGCGGCGTTACCTTTTCCGCAAGCCGGACGGCCTCTTTGATCGAAGACGCAACCCTGACCCTTGTCTTGTCAAAGCTGACCGGCACAACCGACATCAACATTTCAACGGTGGCCGCTCTGGGGTTATCGAGTTTAGTGAGGATCAGTTCATCAGCTTTGGGAAACAGCGTCGCAGCCATTTCAGTCAGCGCTTTATCTTTCATTGCCGCGAAAATCATGGTGATTGGTTGCGCGACGAACTCGTCCAGGTAATCGCGCAGAGCCTGAGCGGCCGCGGGATTGTGGGCGCCATCAAAAAGACATCCCGGCCGGCCTTCCCGTGGCTGGCCTTCCCCTGACTGGCCTTCCCATAGCTCCAGGCGGCCGGGGTGCGTCGCTGTCTCGACTCCGCGAATGATCGCCTCGCGGGTAATCCCCAGGCCGCGTTCACGCAGGGCTTCGGCGAGAGCAATCGCCGTCGAAACGTTTACGATCTGATGCCGTCCGCGCAAGCCGATCGAGACATTCTCATATATGTTGGGGAGGGAGTTTCTGATGAATCTCGGCGCGACACCGGCACGCTCGGATTGATGAACGATTACGTCGAGGGCTTCTTCATCCTGCGGCGCGACGATGGCAATTACGCCTGGCCGAATGATCGCCGCTTTCTCCGCGGCTATTTCAGTTAGTGTGTTTCCCAGATATTCTTCATGATCCATCGCCACGGGCGTTATCGCAACGATGT
>WNFR01003955.1_pt1 | contig 15305 bp, 16 predicted proteins | sample 5400221 | NCBI WGS metagenome assembly WNFR01 (sample SAMN13153357, study PRJNA577476) | soil metagenome | isolation source: 40 cm soil under Madrone tree | place: USA:California | collected 2016-06-14 | reverse complement strand
CTCAGAGTCAGCGTGCGGTCCAACTCGCCCAAGCCGCCAGCCGCGGCGAAGCAGGCCGCCTCGATATCGCTTACGCGGTGGAAGGTTTTGAGCCGGTTCTTTTGCGGGTGATACGTCTCTTCCGTGGACTTTTTCCTATGGTGGAATTGGGAATCCGAGAACTGCGATACCACCAGCAAGTTCAGCGCATATTTTAACCAGTGCCAAGGTTTTTGGCTCAGTGCTTAGGGGGAGCGCCCTGGGAATCAACGGCTATGGCGGTCGCAGCTTTTCTTCGGAAACGGCTTGCTAACATTCGAAGCAAATACGAGGTGGTCGTATAATAATGGAGTGGTATGCTCCGCCATTGGCCAAGATGTTTTTCCGGAATAGAACGGGACAAGTATTGACCATTGCCCTCTGATGAATCCGCTTATGACCGAACTCGACAAAGACGAGCAATTCTACCGCGATACGGAGAGCATTGCCTTTCCGAAGCTCGATGACCGACAGCTCGCCATGCTGGAGCCGCTCGGCGCGCGCCGCATCGTGCGGCGCGGCGAATTGGTATACAAAGCGGGCCAGCGTAATCTCGGGTTGACGGCGGTTCTGCGCGGTGAGCTCGAAGTCTTTGAGTCGCGCGACGGGCAAGAGCAAATCCTCGCGACTTCCGGTCCGCGAGGCTTCATCGGGGATATTGCGATGCTCATGGGCACCGCGGCGCTGGCCAATGCGCGCGGCAAAGCAGATGAGAGCGAAATTCTGCAACTGCCCGCAGATAGGCTTCGCCAGGCGCTGGCGGAGCTGCCCGGCGTCAGCGAGCCGATCGTGCGCGCGTTCATCATGCGTCGGCAGCGGTTGAAGCGCGACCGCGAGTTTGCTGGACTGCGCGTTGTGGCGCAGGATGGTTCGCGAGACGGCCGCCAGCTGGACGATTTTCTCGACAAAAATCAAGTCCCGCACCGATTAATCGACTTTCAAAGCGAATACGGCCGCGTCTTATGCGAACGCTTGCACTTGGCGAGTCGCGATTTGCCTGCCCTGATCACGGCGAGTGGAATGCCGCTGCGGCGGCCGTCGCTGCGCGAAGTCGCGCGGGTCGCAGGGCTTCTCCGGCCGCTGGCCAGCGAGGAAGTCAGCGAAATCAGTTGCGATCTCGCCATCGTCGGGGCGGGTCCGGCCGGTCTCGCTGCCGCGGTTTATGCCGCCTCCGAAGGGCTCAAAACTGTAGTTTTGGAAAGCTACGCACCGGGTGGACAAGCCGGATCATCTTCGCTGATCGAGAACTTTTTTGGCTTTCCCACCGGCATTAGTGGGGGCGAGCTCACTTACAACGCGCAGCTTCAGGCCTATCGTTTCGGGGCGAAGTTTTCGACCCCCGCGCGGGCGCTCTCCCTCGCATTGACCAACGGCGAGCACGGCGCCAGCCTGCAAATCGAGGGCTGCAACGCCATCCTGTTGGCCAAGTGCGTCATCATCGCGACGGGCGCGGATTACCATCGTCTGGAGGCCGAGGGGCGCGAAACCTTTGAAGGTTCCGGCGTTTACTACGCTGCCACGGCACGGGAAGGGCAACTCTGCCGCGGCTCGACCGTGGTCGTTGCCGGCGGCGGCAACTCGGCGGGCCAGGCTGCGATGTTTCTCTCCGAAGGCGCGGAGAAAGTGCTGCTGGTGATCCGCGGCGAAGGTCTCGCCAAAAGCATGTCGAGTTATCTCTCGCGTCGCGTCGAAGCGAAAGAGAACATCGAAATTCTAGCGCACACCGAGATCCGGAAAATAATGGGCGAAAAGGTTCTCGAAGCTCTCGAACTGGAGAACACGAAGACGGGCGAACGGCGAACCGTGCAGACGTCGGCCCTCTTTTCCATGATTGGCGCAAGGCCATGCACTGCTTGGCTGCCGCCCGAGATCGAGCGCGACGAAAAGGGCTTTATCAAAACCGGTCACGCGGTCGTCGACGCGCCCGCCTGGAAAGGCATGAGCCGTCTGCCTGGGCCGCTGGAGACGAGTTGGCGAGGGGTCTTTGCTGCAGGCGACGTGCGCTCCGGCTCGGTGAAACGCTGCGCCGCCGCAGTGGGCGAGGGGGGCATGGCGGTCGAGGGCGTGCACGAGGTCCTCAGGACTTACGCCTGACGATGATCCGCGCTGGTGGCTGATCCGCATAATTCATACCTAGACTCATACCCATTTTCGCACTACTATCGGCGATCTATGGGAGGCCGCCGAAAGCAAGAAATATCCATCAAACGGGTTGAACTGAAGCAACACGGATTCTCTTATGAGACGTGGGAAGTCCATGGTTACAGAGCGGATGGAACACGCATTCGGATTCGCTGCAAGAGCGAGGACGAGGCGCGAATGCGGAAGAGCGAGGAGGAAACGCAGGCGATTAACGCAGAGCGAGCCACTCGGTTCATTCAAACACGGTTATCGGCCGCACAGTTGAGCGAGGCGGAAGCTTGCTTCGATCGGCTGGCGCCGAAGTACAGTTTAACCGATGCGACCGATTACTTTTTGCGGAACTTCCATGCGCCGGACTTCACGATCACTGTTGGCGAAGCATCGGTAAAGTTCCGATCATCTCTGGAGGGTCGAGTCAGGGATGTGACCTTAAAGGAGCTTAAGTCGACCCTCGGTCAGTTTGAGCGGTTCACCGACAACTGCAACGTCCATGAGGTGACGGCGGAATTAGTGGAGCGGTTCCTGCATGGCCTGCGCGGGCGAGATGGTGTGAGCAAGGCGAGCCTGAAGACTTGGAACAACGTCAGGGGAGATTTGCATGAGCTATTTAGGTGGTGCCGGGAGCAGCGGTTCGTCTCATTGAATCCAGTTACCGATATCAAGCGGTTCAAGATCGACCGTGGCCACATTGAGGTTTTGACGGTCAAGCAGTGCCATGGATTAATGGACCACGTTGAGACGTTTCGTGACGGTAAGCTGATCCCCTACTTTTCCTTGGCCTTGTTCGGCGGAATCCGCCCCGAGGAGCTTAAGAAGCTGGCACACAGTCCGCAACTGGTCGACATCGAGAACAAGGTCGTTCGCATCACGCCAGCGATCTCGAAGACGCGGCAGTCTAGACAGATTAAGATCCGGCCAACCCTGCTCAAGTGGCTGAAGAGGTTTCAGGGCGACATCTTCCCGGTCAACGCAAACCGAGAATTGAAGGATATCCGGAAGCAGCTCAGGCTTTCGCACGATGTCTTGCGCCACACGTTTATCAGCAATCACATAGCTTCGTTCGGATCATTTGCTGATTGTGCTCTGGAATCGGGCAACTCCGAGAAAATCATCCGCGACCACTACTTGAACGTGGTTCCCAAAAGTCAGGCGAAAGCGTTCTGGAAGATCGAGCCGAAACCCTAGTCAATCAGTAGGGTTGTCCCCTTTTAAAATCCCCTTGGCGCCAACGATATCATGGTTCTTTGTGGCGTCAAGGGGGTGCCTATACCAGATATTGTGGTGTCGGATTTTTGGACCACACGAGGTGGTGGTTGAGTGGTGGTTGACGACATGCACGAGCGTGTATGTCAGAGCACAACACGCAATCGCCGGACTTCGACGGGTATGTCGGGGTAGAACGCTGTATCGAAATCCTGTTCCCGGACCCGAAGTCAGGCATCAAACTTCGGATGTTTCGAAAGCTCCAGTCCCAAGGATACATTCCGTATCTCAAGCTTGGGCGCCGAACGCTGTTTAATCCGTCGGAGGTCAGGTTCGCACTGGAGAAGAGACTGAAGCGCGCGGCGGTGGTGTAACGGCTAGTACAACTAGTGTTCATTAGAGCATATGTATGCGGTTCGGTAAGTATTAGGCAAATGCATACCGTCCTATTCACCGTAAGGGAACTCGCCGAACTGTCGGGTTGTTCCAAAATTAATATCCAGAAACATATCGAACGGGGTCATATCGTTTCCTTTCGTCAGGGAGCTTACGGAACGAAGCGCCAAGGAAGGCACATGATCCACGCTTCGGAGGCTTTCCGCTTTCTCGCCAAGTATCGACCGCAAGCGCTTTCGGTTCGGTCCTAAACAAAAAAACCGCTCCCCTAGGCTAGGAACCCGAGGAGCGGCAACCAATGAACACAGAAGATGAACGCTTCTATTATTAAATACCGTCCTGTCAAACGGGACAATCGGGAGAGGTCGCAATGCCTAAGATAGCAGCATACCCACCTATCGAAACCCGCTTACTCGACAGTGCGCCGGAATCCGGCAACGGCTTACATATATGGTTAATCAAGGGCGCTCGTGAGTGTCAGCGATCCGGCGTAAGGATAGAGAATGCCTTTGCCTTGATAGCGGCAACGGTCGTTGCACGAGGCGGCGAGATTCGAGAGCACGATATCAACCAAGCCATCAGCAAGGCGTACTCCACACCGTGGACAGGTGGAGCGTACACGCCGCGTGCCAAAGCGGAATACGATTCAGTAAAGCTAGAGCGGATTGCCAATCGGATTAACTTCGACGTTACGCCTGAGTGGCTCGAGGCTCGATCGCCAGTTAGTTGCTGGAATCGTACGCCGGCCGGTTTTCTCCACGCGCTGTATGAACCGGGAGAACGCGTCTGGATTGGAACCACCAAGGGCGCCCGGAAGGGTGAACTGTACATTCACGGTGGTGGCCACGAAGACTTTACTTGCCTGGATCATCTATGGGAAGGGCACGAGGGAGTTTGGTTTCTATCGAATCCTGTAAACGGAGAAGCGGCATTTACGGGATACAAGACTGATCACTATCCAAACGGCGAAACGTGGCGATCGAAGGAGAACGTTACCGCATGGCGATACATGATAATCGAGTCCGACACGGCTCCGCAGAACCTTTGGTTGCGTATGCTTGTCCAGGCACCATTAAGTATTTCGGCTATCTACAGCTCAGGCGGCAACTCAATTCACGCGCTCGTGCGGGTCGATCAACCGTCGAAGGAAGCATGGGATTCGTTCCGCGACTCTATCAAAAGAGACTTAATCACGCTGGGAGCGTGTCCCGGATCGCTCAGCGCAGTCAGGTTAACTAGGCTACCGAACTGCCGGCGAGGCGAGACAGGACAGCTTCAACGATTACTTTATCTAGATCCGGATCCAACGGACGAACCAATCATCAAACCTTAACCAAGGAGAAACTAACAATGAGCACAACAAACACAACATCAGAAAAAATGAACAACTTTATGAGCAACAACACAGAAGAGACTAACGGGCGAAATGGCGTTTCAGATCAATCAAGTAACGAAGCTCCCAAAACGGAACCCAGCAAATCCGGGGACTGGCTTGTAGACTTCTTTACCCAGAAGGACGAGAAATGGTTTAAGGAAATGGCTAAACATTTCACTCCGATAGGTAGCGAGGACGATCAACAAAGGGCCAAGTCTATGAAGCACGTCATAGACAACATCAAGATGGGTAACAGGCAGGTTCCGCGCTTTGATTCATTCGACGACTTGATAGAGGAGAATATCCCCGAGCCACTTCGAATAATTGACGGCATACTCGGGAAGGGCCAGAAAATGTCCATTAGCGCCGGAGCGAAGGAAGGAAAGACGTGGATCCTGCTGCACCTAGCTATCTGTATGGCGTCAGGCAGAGAGTGGCTTAGTAAGTCGGTTGCCAAATCCCGAGTTCTGTACGCAAACTTCGAGCTTCCCAAATTCTTTCTGAAGCAGAGACTGGAGATACTTCGAGCCCATATGGGAGTAAGTAGTCTTCCAGGTCTGATGACGTGGACTCTACGAGGATTCTATCCTGACCCAGAGCAATTTAAGGAGGCCATTCTACAGATGGCGGAAGGTCACGATTTTGACGTGATAATTGCGGACCCTGTTTATAAAATTATGAACGGAGCCGATGAAAATGCCGCAGGGGAAATCGCTAAAATGTTAGCCAATCTAGAAGAAATTGCGCACAGATCAGACGCGGCATTTATTTACGCGCACCACTTCAGTAAGGGACTTCAGAGCGGAAAGGAATCAATAGACAGGTCTAGCGGATCAGGCGTCTTTGGTCGTGATCCGGATACCATTGTAACCCTATCCAAGCATTCCAAGGAAGATTGCAGGTCAGTCGAGCTCATTCTCAGGAACTACAAGCCTGTCGATCCGTTCGTTGTTCGGTGGGATTCCGAGAATTGTTGCTACGAGGTTGCGGAAGGAGAGGATCCGGCGGACCTCAAAACGCAGAATACCGGCAAGGAATTTACAGCCGAGGATGCGGTTAAGGTATTCGAGGATCACAACAATGCGCGCAGGTCGTCAGCGCCCATCAGCAAAAAGGACTTTACCTCCCTTGCTGATATTAGTTCACCTACTGCGGAAAAGGCACTAAATTCCGCAAGACTGAAAGGACTCCTGCAGTATCTGGGAGACGGCTACTATTGCCTGCCAGGGACGGTTGTGGTTCCATGGAAAAGAGAAGAACCGGCCGACAAGATATTGGATTTCCTGAAATCAAAAAAAGGTCGGGTCAAATGGTCTGAGATACAAGTGTTCGCTGAATCAGTTAAACTCAACTGCCGAATGCTGGTCGCGTACATAGATTCACTGGAGATAAGTGAGTCGATTCGAAAGTATCCTCTCACATCCACGCCCAAGCACCCTAAGGGATGGGAGTACGAGGCTATCGTGATAGACGAAGACGGACAGGCGGTCTTATACGGTCTGAAAATTATGTGTGTGCGCAGACCGTAAAGGCTCGTGCGCCCATATCTAGACGAGGGTGGAAAACCGGATCTGAGGGAGGTTTTTACCCTCTATAGGGGTCTTTTTCGTGCACACACACAAAATTTTGCTACAAAATGTTCCACAAAATGTTCCACAGAGAGGGTTGACTTAACTGTAATTATTACCAGCCACCTTAAGCCAAACTTGCAAAATATGCCCAAGAACCTCACAGAACTTCGAAGAATGTTTCCGTCCTTATTCAAGCGAGCCACTGAGAAAGCTTACGACCGGGGATATTACCAAGCCTTGCATGATAGGCGAGTAACTGACCGAGAGGTCGGTCTGCTTTGCCGTGGGGCAGGTTCAAGCTGGGTCGACGTGACTAGCGTTTGACGACAGGCGTGAGGGTATGAACCACCAGCCGCCACATCTTGGGTGATAGATAGATCATTTGATCCATCTATCGTGAACCGATTATCGCCCTTCTCGGCATTAGCCACACTCGCGGCCTCGTCTTGCTACCGATTTATCGGTAGGACGGCGCAGAGGATGCCGAATTTTCGGTATCCAACCTGAAAGGACATTTTGTCCCTTCAGGTGAAGGAGCGGTAACTGGCACTCTAAATTTACTGCCTCAAATGATGCAGTTCCTCTCATAAGCCAGGAAGAGGCGGGTGAACTACAACAAATCTAGTCGCCGCCCAAGTTCACTCACTTGCTCGGGGGGCTAACTTGGATAAAATCACCGCAATCCGCGGTTCTAGCTTAGGTAGTTGATCTAGAAGGCCGGACGCGATTGAGACTGTTTGGTATTTTTCGCTCATGGCTCTAATACGTACTGTCCACTCCAGTCGAAGGTAATTTACTTATGCGGACGCGGATATAGAACCGAAGGAGAGCTCCGGACGTGTCGTTCAGGACATCATTTAACACCGCGTCTGTATCCTTTGAATAACGCAACAGTATGTGATGCTGTAACAACTGAGCGCCGTCGCTCACATCTTTCGTTTTATCCCAATGAGAACAATCGCAATAGACTTCGACGGAGCACTTTCTGAATCAGGTCCAGGAATCCAGTGCGGAACCGGAAATCCTCTTCCGGGGGGCGATTGATTTTCTAGAAAATCTTATCATCCGGGGGTACCGGGTATCTATTCACTCATGTACCGCCAGTACTCCCGAAGGAGTGGCCAGGATTGAAAGGTGGCTATTAGATAATCTTTATCCACATGACGTCTCCGGTATCGAGGTGACAGTCCAAAAGCCACACGCTTTCGCGTATCTGGATAATCGCGCAATCAGGTTCGAAGGATCGTATCCTAGCATGGAAGAGATCGAGAAACTCTCGTTAACGTAATCGTCCATTGTGGATTGCCCTCAGTCCATCTAGCTAACTCGCAAGGCCGGCACATCGGATTTTTGCTTTTATCTATTTTCCGCAACATTGCGGAATAACAACGGGCAACACTGCGGCCATTCACTTTTAGGATTCGCAGTCTGTTTTTCGGAGACAATATCAAGGCACAAATTTGAGCTTTGATCAAAGCCATCTGGCCGGTTTTTGCGGCGGGAAACGCCCCGGTCCCTGATTTTTATGGATGGAATTCCAATCCATCCCCATTTTCATTCTAAGACCGGTCACGAGATTTTTCTTCCACTTCTTTTTTACCAAGGGATGGACCTCAGCTCTAAGTGTTTAGTACTGAACGACTGGGGTCCTTCCCAGTAGTGGGATTTGCGCATCCTTGGACGCCCGTTCTCTGTCCCATTTTGAGACTTCCACAGATTCCGAGTTACATGATGAGATAAACGGCGCCGCTATCGGTAGTTATGTAGGTGCGATCACGTGAATGTTATTCCTGTTGCGAGGTTAAACCCACCTCTGACTTTTTCCCGACGAACCTAACCCAATGTCGGGAATGCCTAGATAAGAGACGACGGGAACGCATAGCCAAAGACCCGGTAAAACACCGGGAACGTCAGAGAAATAACTCGATATGGTATCGAAAGAAGCTAGCCAAGAAGCACGCAGCAGGAGTTGCGGAATGAGCGAGATATTCTTAAAGCGCGAAAACGATCGTTTGCGTCGAGAAATCCAGCTTTTACAGAACAAAATCTCGGAACTCGAGGCACTCGCGCCAAAGCAACCGGAGCAACCCAAGCAACCGGTTGTGGAGAAGCCGAAGCTAGACGTTTTTAATCCCTGCCCGAAAGACCATGCTTTTAACGCACTTCGAGCCCAACATAATCGGAAGCGCAGATCATGGATGGGGTGACAGGACCCCGATTGATATGAGTCAAAACAACATTCGAAACCACTGAGGTAGCCGCAGCTATCTTGAAAAAATTGCCAAAACTTTCGCCCAAAATCGCTATAGTCATGGCACGTTTCGCACCTAACGAAACTAGTGAACTCGTGACGCGTTTGCGGGAATTGGATCCCCCGGCCGCCGAGTAAATCGATTCTGGGCGCTCTCGTGCCCCCGACCCGTTCGATAGACGGGTTTGCTGGTCTGATGCGCCTGAATCGATCCTCCAAAACGCCTGACGGGTGTCCTGACGTTAAGACAGAGAACAGAATGGACCAGTCAAGAAAGACTGGTCTTTTTGTTTTGTTAGTAGGGATTGACACACCTGCGGGAGGTGTGAAGGAACAATTGAGGACAGTACTGGCATGGAAATGCACCAGTGATCGACAGTACGTTCGGAACCAGGGTATATATTAGGGTGAACACGATTCCGAATATTGACTCCCTTCCCTTGTTAGCTACTGGCAAAGCATGGGCTGACGTCTTAGGGGTAAGCACTAGAACATTAGCAAGAGCCGAAAAGAACGGACTTGCCGCTAGTCGACCTAACCAGAGAACCGTGGTTTACCAACGCGACAACGTCCTAAAATACTTCCTCGGAATCAAATAACATGGCAACTTTCAATATATCAGACCTAGCTTCACGCAACGCAGTGAGCCCATTTTCGCTGTCCAATAAGGACTCGAAAATTCTACAAGAGTTATCCGCACGCACTTACGACTTTGGCGCAATATTGCGCGGAGAACCCGATAGCTGGGTACGACAGGTTAGTAACCGCCTTGGTCAGGAAAACAACTGGCAGGGAATGCTTAACGAATTTACGACCATCGGTCCCTTTGCGGCATTAGCGCCTAGCACCAGAGACATTTCCGTTCAGGGTGGCGATACTGGAGCCGATTTGGTAATGACCGAGGTTTCTCCTGATCGAATCACTGCGCCATTGAGGAACACTAGCGTACTGCTTCGGGCGGGCGCAACCGTACTGCACGTGACCGATGGATCTTCACTTTTAATTCCCAGAATGTCCTCTCCTGGAGTTGCCAGTTCCGGAGAAATCACGACAGCATCCGTGGCAGGCGCTATCAATTTCGAACAGACGAAGCTCGTCGGGGATTTCTACAAAACTTCCGTGGTCGTTTCCAATCAGCTCATCCGTCAAAGCAAATACAACCCTGGCATACTCAACTACCTCAAAACGCAGCTCACGAAAAACGCTGCTCTCTTGCTCGATCAAATGGCACTGAATGCGACAGGTGTGACAGGCCAAGATAACCTTGGTCTTTTCAACGTTGCCAACAACACGTTGCCGTCAATCGATCCCGCGAAAACGAGCCAATCAATCACAGCAGCGGGGAGTTGGACTTGGGCGAACACAATGACCGCAGCTGGTAATTTGGACTTGGCAAATATCGACGCCAACCGAACCTGGCTAATTTCGCCGGCTACGGCTACTAAGCTTCGGCAGGCGTTCAAGACGGGTACAACTTTCCCGAGTTACATACTTCAGGACGGACTCATGGGGGATTATCCCGCATTAGTGAGCAACCAGCTTGCGCTTAACGGCGACAAGGGCGTCTTGATTGACGGTGGTCAAGCTATCTTTGCGTTATTCGGCGGAGGCGCATTTATCGAGGTAAATCCTTATCTGTACGCCACGCAATTTTCTACGCAGATCAGTGTGGGCATCTATGGGGCTTTCGGCATGACTAACTATTCGGCCGCATGCCCAACTACCAATTCGATGGCTCAATAATCAGGAACCAACTTTATGATCCACCAACAAACACGCAGAACGCCGCCGACACCTGAGGAATTAGCCGCAAGACTAGCCTTCTTCGAGCAATCACAACGCGAGGCAGATCGGCTGAATGCCGAGTTCATGTTGGCAAAGCAACAGCAAGATGCCGCAGAATTTCAAGCGGGGCTTGCCGAGAAAACCGGTCTCTCGCTAGAAGCACTAATCGCGATTCGCGATTGGCTTTCCAGCAATCCTTCGCAGCCTCTCGCGGGGACAGTGGCGTAAAGCAAAGAGATTCGCTAATACCATGAGCACACGATACAAGACATCAGATCTGATCAAGCTTGGACTCGGTTGGATTACCAAAGACGAGTTACCTAAGCGCGAAGTTAAGCGCACTGGAAAACTGTCCAAGGACGAAATACTGAAACTAACAAAAAGAGATTGTGCTCGCGGTGCTGACGGACTTCCCGTTATGCACGGTGTTCCGAGGAAATTTAAACTTTAGAAGATTTAGGAAATCGGACCTTTGTCCGGCGTTCACATACGCAGCGTAGGCGAGATTACGACAGGAATGGTTTCCACCTGTTTGAAAACGGGACCAGAAGAAGAATACCCACCCGTTCAGAATTCGGACTCTGCGGGTGGGTTTCTCTCTTTATGGTGTCAGGAATAGGCTTTTTATAATTTATGGCTACACAAGAAACATTTTCCACGGAAATTTCCATAACGGGAAGTATGTCGCCAGACTTGGCGAAGGCCGTGGGGCTAAGCCAAAAAGAAATGATGCGGCTACAGAAGTCAGTAACCGACTTCAACAAACTGGCCGGCAAGTCACAACTTGCTATGGCTGGTATCCTGCCACCGACAGTCAAGGTCGCGAATGAACTTCGAAAGACCTACGACATGGGGAGCAAACTCGCCGACAGCTTCAAGCGTATCGGGGAACTGGCGTCGGGAGTCGCGATTGGCGATTTGATCGCCGACGGGCTCGAGCGCGCCGTCGACCTGGGCAAGGAGTTAGTCAGTCAGGGAATCGAATTCGCAAAACACGCGTCAGAAGCCGCAGCCAGCTTCGAATTGCTTAGTGCGGGTATGGCAATCTCTTGAGAAGCCAACCCATGGCGGATTCGATGCTGGAACGCCTGCAGCAGATGGCCTTTAAAAGCCCATTTCAACTTACTGACCTTGGAAGCACAGCGAAACAGCTGATCGCCCGCGGTATAGACCCGAACCAAGTAGTTCGTAGAACTGGGCAGATAGGCGATATCGCTGTCACTAACCCAGCAACGGGTAACATCGAAACGGTTCTAAACGCGACTGGTGACGAAAAGATACGTCAGGTTATCGACGGAATCACCAGTATGTTCGACACGGTAGCAAAGTTTGTGACGTCGTCCTTAGTAAAGGACCTTGCAAGCTACTCTTGGGACACATTGATATTCGGCATTAAGGAGATGTTTTCTAACTTAGAGGAAATCGCGACTTACTATCAGGATATTTTTGTGAATCACGATTTCGGGAAGTTGCTTTCCGATATGCAACATTATTCAGTGGGTGACGGGCCCGGATATTCCTCGCATGTTGATCAGTCGCCCGCAGTGCAGGCCGCACAGGACAAACTGAACAGTCTCGTGACTGCTGGTGCATCTGACGAAGCTATCAATAGGGCTAAACAAGACTTACTGGATGCCGAGAAGTCGCAGAAGGGTGGGTCGGGTAAGTCTATTACGAACACCCGGACACAGAGGGACATTCCAGCCAGTACGGCCCAAATAACAATAAGTTGGGGTACGGATACGGTGTCGGGGTTGGTTATGGGCTTCAACAAAGTACCGGTGCTACATTTGGCAAGTGGGTTCGCGTACGACTCCCCAATGGCTCCACCATCATTCGCCAAGTAAATGAAACCTCTGCGAAAAATGAGGGGATAGAGTTCGTGACACCAAGCAGTGACGAGAAGTCCTACGGTGAAGGAAAAGCAACGATTGAGAAGGTGTACGACAAAAAGCCAACTGAGATAAATTACTCACCCGTATACAACATCAGCGGGGACGCTGACCACATTTTCAGGACCATCCGAGACAATCACCACGTTTTTGCGAAACACGTTCACGAGACACTTTCCGGACAAAATTCGCGATTAGCCGCCCCTTAAATATGCCAATTTCACTAACGGTCCCAAGCGACCATAAAAATTTACCCGCTTTGCCCGATGACTCGAAAGCGTACCAGAGTGCCGAAACACACCCGTCTGTCATCGAAAAAGCCAGACATGTTTCATCGCACAAGCTACGCCAAAAGAACCGTCATCAGCGCTGTATAGAAATCTCGTTTCCTATCACACTCCAATTCGAAAGCGGAACCAACTACCAGCTTAAGGGCTTTGGTCCGCAAATAGATGGAAAGTGGACTTGCGATGAAGTGGAAATCAGACTTCGAGGAAAACAAGGGTCTGAGGTCACGGCTTGGTTCTATCAGCCACCGGACTTTACCGCAAACCCGAGCTCTACACGTCAGCTAAACGCCGCAGAGACAGCTCTGGCCAATTCGGACCCTAACGTTATAGCGGTTCACAGCGGAGGCGTAACGGCAACGCGATAAGGGGAAATCGACCCTCTAGAATCGTCCCAGCCGCGTTTGTAGCGGGTAGGCTGATATTGTATGGTCGGATCTACAAGCTCTCGTGCGGTTATCCCGCATCCTTCCGAGCGGACTTGAACAAACGAAAAACCCCGCTCGGTTGCGGTCCCGAGCGGGTTCCATACAGGCAAGAGCATTTTTAGACTGCGGCTTCTGACGATCGATCCAAAAAGCAAGCTTCTTCGTAAGTGCAATTTGTCTCGGACATCTCCAACGCGAACCTCGTGGCCTCGGTCACGAATTCTGAAGTTAAATCTGAATTGACCTCCCTTGCGAAAGGCCGTGAAAATCGGCAAAGAAACCCAAGACCGAACGAGAGGAACCCACAAGCTTTCGCTCTTCAGCGGGAGGCGATAAATATAAGCTGCCCCTCGGAAAGTCCGGGGTATGGTCTCAGCCCCTTTTGCAAAAGAGGGGCTTCTTTTTACCGCTTACCTTGGCAGATTCGCCCCAGGAACGCCCGGAGCGAGGTGTTGGCTATCGTGCCTTCATGCTTGCCGTCGCGACCGTCTTCACCACCTCCGGTTCACTCTAAAGCCGTACATCTTCGACTTCCTTCTAAGGTGCATCAAGCACGCTATAGGCAAACCCAACGTCACGATCATGTAGACCCAGGAAGGAACGGGAATCTCATAACCTTTCGGCATCGCAAACAGATTGATAATCATTATGATTGGCAACGCTAGCTGCGCTAACGAAAGCCCAATGATTAGGTATCTCATTATTTTGCTCCTCAACCTTTCAGAATAGGGCGAAGGAAAAGAAGAAACCGAGCCAATTTCTTGACTGGTTACATGTTCCAATGAACACTATTTCATGCTCAACAAAATCCCAGAATTTGACTACTACTACGTCGCGTATCTGAAGGACGATCCAGCCAAAGAACCGATTGCCGCGAGCTACAGTGCGCCGGGAGTACTTGCCGAAGCAGCGCACAAGACCGGAAGAGCGAAAGCGGATTTTGAACTTTGGGAAATCAGTCGGGAGGAGTACGAGCGGATGAAATCGATTTTTTAAACAGCCGGGAAAACCGCTACGTAACATCGAGCTGGATATGGTTATCGCGGGGCATGCGCCGGCTTGCGCCGGCTTCGATCAGGGGTAGGGCGCCTTCGGCGCAATCGAGTTATCGTTGTTGTCAGTGATATTCTGACCGCCGATCACGACCGCATTACGTCCACCGGCGTTGTTGTCAGACCCGCCGAGGACGCTGGAGCCAATGCCAGCTTCAAAGATAACAAGGCTCCCGGCGGTGTTACCAGTTCCGCCCGTGACGGTGCTATTGAGATCGATGGTGGTGTTTCCGCTCCCGCCGGTGATGCTGCTGTAATTGCCCCTAGCGAAGTTACCCGAGCCCCCGCTGACGCTGGTGGCAAAGCCGCAGGTGCCGCCACAGTTGGAACCAGCGTTATTACTGTCCCCACCGCTGACGCTGCTATAGGGACCGCCGGTGCCATTAGAGGTTCCGCCGCTGACGCTAGCGTAGAAGCTGCCAGCAGTGTTTGAAAATCCACCGCTGACACTTGACCCATAATCGAGAACGGTGTTGCCAGCCCCTCCCGTGACGCTGGTCCCATAACTCTTGATAGTGTTCGCCGTGCCGACGACCAGGCCGCTGAAAGCGGCTTGGGTAAACCGATTGGCGGCCCCGATCACCAGATTATGTGATCCTCCGCGGTCACCTGCCACAAGCGGACCGAGCGGCAGGTTATTGAAAGGGCTGCGGTCAACATAGCGCGCAGGGTCCTCGTCATATCCAATGATCAAATTGCCAAGTCCACGGGGGCTGCCGTTGTCGTCGGTCGAGCCTGAACCGCTCACGATATGGATATTGGCGCCGGTGAAATAGATATGGGGTCCGTTTACGCCGTCTTGTACCTTGGTTCCATCCACACTTTATCCCTTTTAAGCCGCCCGAAAGGGCGGAACTGTAGAGCTGAAGAACTTGGCCGAGGAAGGCGGGAAACTGCTTCGCCGC
>WNFR01007352.1_pt1 | contig 15307 bp, 12 predicted proteins | sample 5400221 | NCBI WGS metagenome assembly WNFR01 (sample SAMN13153357, study PRJNA577476) | soil metagenome | isolation source: 40 cm soil under Madrone tree | place: USA:California | collected 2016-06-14 | reverse complement strand
ACGGCATCACGGCACAGGCAGTCCGGCAAAGATTCGCTCGATAATGATTTCACTGGTGACCGTTTCCGCCTCGGCTTCGTAGCTGACAATGATGCGATGCCGCAGCACGTCGGGGCCGATGCTCTTTACGTCCTGCGGTGTGACGTAACCGCGCCCGTTCAGGAACGCGTGTGCGCGGGCGCCCAGAGCAAGATAAATGGTCGCGCGGGGCGAAGCGCCGTACCGAATAAGGCCTTCCAGCCGCAGATTGTACGCGGCCGGTTCGCGCGTCGCCCAAACCACGTCCACGATGTAATCTTTCACGCGGTCATCGATGTAAATGTTGTTGACCACGTTGCGCGCAGCGATGATTTGCGTCGGTTCAACGACGGAATCCACGCGCAGGTCCGGCGCCGACGTCGCCATTAAATCCAGGATGCTTCGTTCCTCGCGCTTTTGCGGATAACCAATGTTCAACTTGAACATGAAACGATCCAGTTGCGCCTCTGGCAGTTGGTATGTGCCTTCCTGTTCGATCGGATTTTGTGTTGCAAGAACGAGGAACGGATCGGGCAGGGGATACGTTTGCGCGCCGATGGTCACCTGCCGCTCCTGCATTGCTTCCAGCAGCGCGCTCTGGACCTTCGCCGGCGCGCGATTGATTTCGTCGGCCAAAATCAAATTGGAAAAGATCGGCCCAAGCTTGGTCGTGAATTCGCCGGTGCGCGGATTATAGATGAGTGTGCCGATTAAGTCTGCCGGCAACAAGTCGGGTGTGAATTGCAACCGCTGGAACCCTGTTTGAATGGCCGCGGCCATTGTTTTTACAGTTAGCGTTTTGGCCAGACCAGGAACGCCCTCGAGCAGGAGATGACCATTGGCGAGCAGCCCGAGCAAAAGCCTGTCCACCAAATATTTCTGGCCCACGACAACGTGGCCGACCTGCTCACGGAGCGCCGGAATCCATTGGCCCAACTCACGTACCTCTTGCGTAATTTCCTGCGTAGATTTCATACGGTGTGGTGAGACACGCAATGGTCGGAGAATGTTCGATCAAACGTGCTCGCAAGTGGTTCGTACAGAACACTAGTCATTCGAAGCGCCAACGCCATCCAGTCGCGGATATAACTGCAGTGACCAAACGTGCTAAAAGTTGAACCCGCAATGTTAGCTCTCCACAAACCCCGCGGCCGAGCGATTTTGATCGTCGCATTTGTGGCCGTGGTGCCGTCGATCCTGGCATGGATCGCGCGAAGTGATCCTGGGATCAATTTTTTACCGCGCGATGCACGCGCAGAGTGGATCGTCTTCCCGACAGCGGCTAATTCGCGAGCACACGGGTCGGCTAGCTTCGATTCAACATTTCGACGCGAGTTTGTTTTGACCAGTCAGCCAGGGACGGCGCGTCTGAGCGTTCGTGCAATGCGACGCGGCGAAGTGCAGATCAATGGCATTCCCGTCCACTTTCTACCGAATACCAATTGGAAGAAGACTAGGAGCGCTGATGTCGCCCAACAATTGCGTGCTGGCACGAACGTGGTCGAGGCGCGTGTGTTCAATCACAATGGACCGCCTGCGCTCTGGCTGAATTTGGCTACTGACCAGCTGAACTTGCGCACTGACAAAAGCTGGGAAGTCTCATATGCCGGTTCCTCATGGCGTCCAGCGGCGCTGGCCACCACAGCGAAAACTCCTGGGCCTGGTAACTCGCTTGCTGGGAATCAACGCGCATTTGGTGCGGTTCAAAAAATTTGGCCCTTCTGGATAATTCTTTTTGCAATCGCTTCTGTGGTAACCTTGCTGTGGAACATCGCCTCTAAGCAGCCGACAGCGCGATGGCACGAGCGAATCCCGCTGCTTGTTCTCGCCGGTCTGTGGTTGGCGTTATTTTGGAATAATGCTCGCCTATTGCCATTCCACGCAGGCTTCGATGCGCCAGAACATCTCGAGTACATCACCTACATCCAGGAACATCGAGCGTTTCCGTTGCCAACAGACGGCGTGGAAATGTATCAGCCACCGCTCTATTACTTGATCGGAGCGGCAGCTCTTTCAGCATGCAAGCTGTCGATCAACGATCCCCAGTCGGTAGTCGTCTTGCGCTTGCTCGGAGGATTTTTAGGCATCGCACAATTCGTTTTGGTCTTTTTGAGTTTGCGGCTCCTGCTCCCGGTGCGAGCGGCGTTCATCGGACTTTTACTGGCGGCGTTTCTGCCGATGCATTTGTACCTGGCGCAGTACGTGACGAACGAAATGCTGGCGGCGACTCTGGCCACAGCGGCGCTTTATCTCTGTTTGCGTCTGCTGAACAGCAAGGTGCCCCGCGCATCGCAGTTTGCTTGGCTTGGAGTAGTGCTTGGCGCGACGATCCTGGCAAAAGTGACCGGTATTTTGCTACTGCCAATCGTCATTGCTGCGCTCGCCGGCAGGCTCCGTGGCGCACGAGCGCCGACGGCGATCGCGGTGCGTAATCTCGGGCTGCTGGTTGCGATGTGTTTCGTTGTGTGCGGATGGCAGTATGCGCGCATCTGGATGAGGTTTGGCACCCCGCTGGTTGGCAATTGGGACGTGATCAGTGGGTTCTCATGGTGGCAGGACCCCGGTTATCACACTGCAGTTGATTATCTTCGTTTTGGCCGATCGTTGATCTATCCGCTCTTCAGCGGTTTCGCCGGATTTGCCGATGGGGGGCGATGCGTTGTGCGGTGGCGCATCAAGTTTGACTGTTGCGTGGAACCAGCAACCATTGCTCGCCGGTTATTTGTGGGCCCTGATTCCCACGGCGCTGATCGTCATAGGCGCGGTCGTCGCGATCGTTCAATTTGTTCAAAAACCATCGAGTGAATCTTTCTTATTACTCGGTTTCTCCGCCCTGCTGATGCTCGGCTTGATCTTTATGACCCTAAAAATTCCCTCGTACGCGCAAGCGAAAGCGTTTTACGCATTGTCGGCCATCACGCCGCTTTGTTTCTTTGGCGCGCTGGGTTGGGAAACGTTGACGCACGGAAGTGAGCGTCTGCGATTCGTTCTTGGCACGCTCGTCTTGGTTTGGGTACTGAATAGTTTTGCTACTTACTGGATTACTCCTTCGGCTGCACAATACCTGTATGCTGCAAAAGCTTTAGCTACCCATGACCAGATCGACCGGGCAAGTGCTGAAGCAGCGAGGGCAGTACAAGTCGATCCCTTGAATGCGACCGCACGAGGTTTGCACGCGTTAAGCTTGAGCGAACTGGGCGATGACGCGGAGGCCGTGAAGGAAGCCGAGCGCGCAGTCAAGTTGGCTCCGATGGATTCCGAGGCCCACATCGACCTCGCGATCACAGTCCAGCGTACCGATAGGCAACGCGCGATTGCTGAAGCACGCCGCGCGATTGAGCTCGGGCCGGAAAATTTTTCAGCCTATCAACTGTTGATGAAGTGTCTTGTTGAATCGGAACGCCACAACGAGGCGTCCGCGTTCGGCCCGGAATGGCTGGCGGTATCGCCTTTCGATGTGACTGCTCATTCTTCCCTGGCTGTGGCAATGGAGCATATTGGTGACCTGTCTGCAGCCGCGCGACAACTCGGTTATGTGATGATGCTGCAGCCGAACGCTGAAAAAGCGCTAGCTCAACTGCACCAGATAGTGTTGTCGCTGGCGAAAGCGCCTGATGGATTGCAACGGCTTCGTGATATCGCAACGAACGCGCCAGATTCACCGCGAATGCTCGACGAACTTGCGTGGTTGCTTGCGACCTATCCCGACTCGAACTCGCGGGACGGCACCGAGGCAGTTCGTGTTGCCGAGCGTGCGTGCGCGCTTACCGACCGGCGCGTTCCGGCTCTTCTCGCCACGCTGGCTGCGGCTTACGCTGAAACTGGAGATTTTTTGCGTGGCGTCGCTGCCGGGGAAGAAGCGCTGAGGAGAGCGCAGGCTATTGGCGATACTGACAGCGTGAAACTGAGCGAAAACATTCTGATGGCGCTTCGCGCAGATCTTCCATATCGCCACAAGCCGGAGCAGTAGCGGATCTCTCTCGTTTGCAAAATCAGTGTCGGCTAACGTTCCTGGCGCGGGGACGCAGCGTCAGAATTATTGGCAAACCAGGATATGGTTGCGGTTTGCGAATGCGAGCTTCGAGATAACGTCGATACGTCCCTTCACCAGCGGTGGCGGATTGGCTTCAAATGACTGACGGAGTAATCGGTTCAGCACCCCGGTGCCGATGCGTTGGCGCGCTGCGTTCCGGACTGTTTCGATCGATGCAAAAACGTTGTCGATGTTTTCCCCGGTGGCTGCGGACACCGTCGATATCGGCGCATATTCGAGGAAGAAGAGTTTCGCACGCGTTTCTTCAATAAGGTGCCTTGCCGCCTGTTTTTCTCTGCGTGCCGGCTTAACTAAATCCCACTTGTTCAAGACAACGATCGCTGGCTTCAGCGCCTTTTGAATCAGTCCCGCAATCCGTTTGTCCTGGGCTGTTACGCCCATCGTAAGATCCACAATGAGAACACAGAGATCAGCGCGGCGAATGCTTCGCTCTGCGCGCATCACGCTGAAAACTTCGACCGAACTCGAATGTTTGCCACGTCGTCGGATTCCAGCGGTATCGATAAAAACGAACTTTTGCCCGTCGCGCTCGTAAAGAACGTCAACGGCATCGCGCGTCGTTCCGGGCAACTCGCTCACAATCGCGCGCTCTCCCCGCACAATGGAATTAATGAGCGAAGATTTACCGACGTTTGGTCGCCCAACGATCGCTACTGCAAGCAAGTCATCGCTTGTCACTCGTGAATCATGAGAAGACGAAGGAAGGCGCTGTTCGATTTCTCCTATTAAGTCAGAAATCCCGCGATCATGTTCAGCGCTGATCGCAATAGTTGGTTCGAAGCCCAACGAATCGAACTCTGCCGTCAGCGGCTCGTGCTTGTCGGCGTCAACTTTATTAATCACAAGCAAGATCGGTTTTTGCGATTTGCGCAGTGTGCGCCCGAGCTCCTCATCGACAGGCGACAAGCCTTCTTTTGCGTCGACGACGAAAAGCAGAAGATCGCTCTCGCGCAGCGCTTCTTCTGCGGCGCGGCGCACTTGTGCGCTCAGTTCAGATTCACCCACACCGAAGATCCCCCCGGTGTCCCACAATGTGAACCGCCGCGCGGCGCGGTGGCAAATCGCGGAAATCCGGTCGCGTGTGATTCCAGCCTGATCGTGAACGATCGCGATCTTTCGACCGACCAGCCGATTGAACAGCGCAGACTTGCCAACGTTCGGGCGGCCGACAATTGCGACATTCCGCAGCCTGTCCGTGTCATTCACCGCCAGCCGCATCTAGTATTTCGCCGGATGGGCATGTCCAGCCGCCTGCAGTTGCCGGACGCCGTCTGTGACGTAAACGATTCCTGAAATGAATGTGAAGGCGCCGGCCGCGATTACGACATAGAGCAGGGAAAGAAATCGAAACTGCAACATCACCCATCCAATGGCGACCATCTGCAATACGGTCGCCACTTTTCCGGTCCAGTTTGGTTTCACGTGCACTTTTCCATTGAGAAAATACAAGATGGCGGCGCCGACAATAAGAATTGCGTCACGCGAAATCACAAGAACGGGGAACCAGATCGGAAACATGCCGTAGTCGGGATCGGACTCGCTCCAGTTGCTAATACTTAAGGTGATGATGCCGCTAAGCAGTAACCCTTTATCTGCTATTGGATCGAGAATCACTCCCAGCGAACTGCGCTGATTGTACTGGCGCGCGACGTAGCCATCTAAACCATCACTGATAGCGGCGATCAGAAAAATGGCAATTGCAGCAAAACGCATCCATTCGAGCGGCGCACCGCGTTGAACGCTTTGGCCATAATAAATCGCCATCGTGACAAAAGCCGGAATCATCAAAATCCGAACAATGGTGATCTTGTTGGCCGTGGTCATGTCAGAAGCAAAGTTCAACCGCTGCTCGAACTTGCAAGGCAATTTGGGTGCGCAGGGCCGTCACGCGATCACGCCTATGCAGGTGCGAGACGGCTCGAGCTGCAGCGTGATCAATCGCTAGAGCTTCCTCGCTAAGCTCGAAATGACCTTGCCCGGCTAACGCTGCAGCGGCTACCGCGCGTCCAGAAAAATGCTCAGCGCTTGCGCGCTGATGCGGTGGACACCGGCTCAGACGGGATTTTAAATCCTTCGATTTCCTTTTTGATCTCGTTAGCGAAAGCAGCCGCGCCCGCGCCGTTTACGACGCGGTGATCAAACGTGAGCGAAAGGGTAATGACTTCTGCCGTTTCGTTGCGGTTCCTATTGGGAACCAGTTCGCGGTGCGCGGTACCAACAAACAACGTGCCGACTGACGGTGGCACAACAATCGGCGCGCCAGCCTTTACTCCAAACGCGCCGAGACTCGTGATCACGACGGGCGCGTTCATGGCGTCAACGCGGCCGCTTCGCGTAGCCTCGACTGTGTCGTTGTAAATCTTTAAGAATTCGGGCCAGCTTTTTTTATTTGCATCCGTGATTACCGCGGTCGCCAGACGATCGTCCTCAAGGGCGACCGAGATACCCAGATCGAAATCATCGTTCTGCACGATCTCATCGTCTTCGAGAATTAACCGGCGGAACGGCGCGTGCTTTTCCATCGCGCGCACAACAGACCACGCAATCATCACGGAAGGGGAGGGGGCATTCCCGGCATCTTTCTTTTTCGCTAAGTCGCGAGCTTCCCGAATTGCATCCCAGCGCGCATCGATTTGCAAATTAGCGGGAATGACACGACTGAGTTTACGCGTGACCGTGGACGAAAGCGCCGGCTCGATTCCGCTGGTACGGCGCCTGTCCTCAGGCGCAACCTCCGGCTGTTTGCGGTTGGGAACAGCCTTATCCACGGCACCTGTCGAAATTTCAGCATCTCCCTCAAACTGATCCGCTAGCGATGCTTCATCCGTAAAAAGTGTGCCAAGCTCCTGGCCAATGTCGACAGTGTCGCCAACCTTCGTTTTCCATTCGCCCATGACTCCGGCGAACGATGATTGGATTGGATAAACGGCCTTGTCCGTTTCGACTTCGCACAATTCATCGTCAAGCGCCACGGGATCGCCCGGTTTTTTCAAGAGCGAAACGACTTTGGCGTTGCGAATTCCTTCGCCCATCACGGGCACCGTAATAGGTTGCACGTGCCGTTTGCCGATTTCCGTTGTAGCCGGGATCGTTGATCCCGGCTGAACGTATTCGGGTCGTTTTGCGGGGCGGCCGGAATCACCGATTCCGGCTACAACTGCGCGTTCATGTTTGGCTGCGACGGAGTGCCGGATTGCAGCGATAATGCGCTCGATATCCGGCAATGCCGCGTATTCGTAGATCGGATTGTAACCGATCACGACGTTCGCTTTGCTGACGAGAATCGGTGGACTGATCATCTCATTCCACAGCTCAGCCGTGCTGGTGACGTGCGAAATGATCATTTGCCCCACACTGCAGTTCTCGGTGTCTTCCTGGACGACAACCAGCCGGCGAGTTTTACCCACTGACTTTTCAATTGCAGCCTTGTCCCACGGAACGATCGATCGCAGATCGATTAGTTCGACGCTTATCTCATTCTCGATTTTTGCGATCGCCTCGAGAGATTTCTCGATCGTGTTTCCCCAGGCGACCACGGTCACGTCCGAGCCGCTTCTGCGTTGACGCGCCCGCCCGAGCGGAACGGCCTGGATCGGTTTCGCGTATTCGTGTTCGGCCCAAAGCAAATGCTTTGGAATCAAGAAAATCACTGGATCCTCAGCGTGCATTGCCGTCCAAAGCAATCCGGCGGCGTCTGCCGGGGTGCTCGGAATCACAATGTTTAGACCGGGATAATGGGCGAGCGCTGATTCGTTTGCCTGGCTGTGCCACAAACTTCCGCCGGGCAAATACGCTCCATAAGGCGCATAAAACACCGCTGGACATTTCCAGTTGCCAAACGATCGCCACCGCAGCGTGGAGATGTTGGTGACGAGTTGGTTGAAGCCCGGATAAATAAAGTCGATAAACTGCAGCTCGAAGACTGGGCGCTTCCCGTACGCAGCAAGGCCACAGGCAACGCCGAGAATGGTCGATTCCGCGAGTGGCGAATTGAAAACTTGCTTTGGAAATTCTGTTGAAAGCTTTTGAGTAAGGCGAAATACACCGCCTTTGGGATCTTCGATGTCTTCGCCGAAGAGAATTCGGCGGTCGTCTTCCTCCAGACCGAGGCGCAAGGTTTTGTTCACTGTGTCGCCGATCCGATATTTCCCGGGCGGCAGGATTTCTGTTTCGATCTTTGGCGGCGGCTTCGTGACGTTCGCGAGAAGCTCGTTAGGCGACGGATCTTCGGCTTTTTCCGCTTCACTGTATTCGCGGCGAATTCGTTCCTTAATTTCGCTATCGAGTCTCGCGAAATTCTCCCCGGTAATGACGCCTTCCTCGATTAGTTGATCCTTCCAACATTTGAGCGGATCGAATTTCTCTAGCCCAAGCAGTTCCTCCTCGGCGCGGTAAAGTTTTTGATCATCGGAACTCGTGTGACTCGAAAGACGCTCCATATTGATCCAGAAAAAGAATGGCCCGCCGCCGCCGCGAATCTTTTCGAATGCTTCTGCTGTCGCGTCGTAAACCTGTTGTACGTTTTGTCCGTCGATCTTGCGCCAGTTCCCGTGTTCCAGAACCTTCAATGCAAGCGGATTGGTCTTGCGCGTTGGCATGCTGATGCCGTAGGCGTTGTCTTCGACGAGAAAGAGCATGGGTAGCTTCTTTTCTTTGGCGAAACAGATCGCCTCGTAAAAATCGCCCTGACGGGTCGCCGCATCGCCAACCGTCGTTACGACAAGATTTTTCTTCCGATCGAGCTTGATGCCCCATGCAATGCCGCACGCGGGAAGGAGCTGCGACCCAGTGGGTGTTGGCACACTCCAGATGTGCAGGTCAGCATTGCTGTAGTGCGATGGCATTTGGCGACCGCCGCTGCCGGTGTTCCGTTTGGCGAAATATTCGAGGCCGAGCTGACGCGTCGTCATCCCACGTCCCAAAACCAAACCCCGATCGCGATAGTACGGCACGATGTAATCGTCCGGCTTCATCTGGATCGAGACCGCCGCCAGCGCCTCGTGCCCCATTCCGGAAACGTGAAAGTGTCCTTTGCCCTGACGATTCAGATTCTGCTCGCGCAAGTCTGCATGGCGACTCTCCAGCATCGTGGTCAAGAGTCGCAGCTTATCTTCCTTGCTTAGCGCAGGCATACGGCATGATTCTTACACGGCACTTACGGATCGACAATCACACGGATTCGCTTCGAATAGAAAACACAAATGGAATGGACAACATCAGAATTGCGGCAGAGCAGGGGAGTAATTGAATCCTATCGCGAATTTCTACCGGTCTCTGCCTCGACGCCGATTGTCTCCTTGGGCGAGGGGAATACGCCACTGATCTATTGTCCGCAATTGAGCAAATGGGTCGGCCGCGGCTGCGAAGTTTTCGTTAAAAATGAAGGGGTAAACCCAACCGGCTCCTTCAAGGACCGCGGCATGACGGTGGCGGTGTCGAAAGCGATGGGGCACCGCGCAAAGGCTCTTATTTCCGCTTCCACAGGCAACACTTCAGCTTCAGCGGCTGCTTACGCAGCGCGCGCAGGAATTTTGTGCATCGTCATTTTGCCTGCGGGAAAAATCGCAATCGGAAAATTGGTGCAAGCTTTTGCTTACGGGGCCAAAATCGTTGCGCTCGATGGGAATTTTGACGACGCGCTTCGCATTGTGCGGGAACTAGGCGACAGCCACGAGTTTGTTATCGTGAATTCGATTAACCCGGACCGGATCGCAGGACAAAAGACGGCTGCGTTTGAAATCGTCGATATTCTGGGAGACGCGCCCAATTTTCATTTGCTGCCCGTGGGCAATGCCGGAAACATTACCGCATACTGGGCGGGATATCGGGATTACAAATCCGATCAAAGGTCCACAAAATTGCCGACGCTGATTGGGTTTCAGGCGGCTGGCGCGGCGCCAATTTTTGACAACCGCATCGTCGAAAAACCCGAAACGATTGCATCTGCAATTCGAATCGGAAATCCAGCCAGCTGGAAACAAGCCCGCGGGGCAATCGCGGAATCGCGTGGAGCAATTGACGTTGTGAGCGATCAGGAGATTCTCGCAGCGCAGAGTTGGCTTGCGCGACATGAGGGAATTTTCGTCGAACCCGCAAGCGCGGCGGCGATCGCAGGGTTTTTCAAATGCTGTGATTCAGATGAGGCGGCGTACTCATTCCAAAAAATTCCAGAGGCCAGTCGGATCGTTTGTACAGTCACAGGACATGGCTTGAAAGATCCCGACGCGATTACCCCGCGAATGAAAGAATTGAAACTGGTCGCCGCGACTGTAGACGAGGTCCGACGCGCAATTGGGTGATAGCCGACGCTCGAAAACCATCGCTGTTCGTGCTTGGTTGGATTTAATCTTTATCTGACATGCGCCTGGTGGTTCAAAAGTATGGAGGCACTTCCGTCGGGACGCCTGAGCGCATATCTAAAGTTGCACGCCGGCTTGTCGAAACACAGCGCGGCGGCTGTCAGGTTGTCGCGGTCATCTCCGCAATGGCGGGCGTGACTGATAATCTGCTCAAGCTCGCGCACGACGTATCGCCGCACCCGACACAGCGCGAGCTCGACATTTTGTTATCGACCGGCGAGCATGCCGCCACTGCTTTAACCGCAATAGCGGTCAACGCACTCGGCGGACGAGCCATTTCGCTGAGCGGCGCGCAGGCGGGAATTTTAACCGACCGCAACCACACCAAGGCGCACATCGCCAATATCAGTCCGAAGCAAATTCACGAACTGCTCTCAGACGATTACATCGTGATCGTCGCTGGTTTTCAGGGTCAGACACCGGAAGGAGAAACCACCACGTTGGGACGGGGCGGATCGGATTTGACCGCAATTGCGCTGGCGGGCGCGCTAAACGCAGACGCGTGCCAGATTTTTACTGACGTCGATGGGGTTTTTACTTGCGATCCGCGGATCGTTCTCGATGCGCAAAAGCTCAAGGAAATTTCCTATGAGGAGCTGCTCGAGATGGCTGGTGGCGGCGCGAAGGTGATGCAGTCGCGCGCCGTAGAGTTCGCGAAAAAATTCGGCGTCGAATTCGAAGTGCGGTCGAGCTTTAAGAAAACCACCGGGACAGTCGCCAGGGAAGAGACTCCTAGCATGGAAGATGTGGTGGTTCGCGGGATCAGTCTGGACCGGCGTCAGGCAAAGCTGAGCGTTGCTGGGGTCCGTGACGAACCGGGAATCGCCGGCCGGATTTTTTCCAATGTTGCCGCCGCACACATCATCGTTGACATGATTGTGCAGAATGCGTCGATCGCCGGGACGACTGACATTTCATTCACCATTCACGAGGATGAACTGGAAAACGCCCGTAAGATCTTGATGCCGGTAATAGGCGAGATGGGCGCAATACGCCTGAACACTACCAGTGGCGTAGCCAAGCTGAGCGTCGTCGGAATTGGAATGCGGTCGCATTCGGGTGTCGCGGCGCGGATGTTCGAATGCCTGGGGCGAAATGGGATCAACATTCAACTGGTATCCACATCGGAGATTAAGATCGCGGTCATCGTCGACGAAAAAGAGGCAGAACACGCTGCGCAATTGATCCACGCCGAGTTTGGCCTGGGGCGATTGCTGCCGGTCACCTCTGCGACGAAACCGCTTGCTTGATCAGCTACGGTTTCCGGACCGGATCGACGTAGAATTCCTGGGTCCCTTCAATCTGCATCTTGTAACCAAAGACGCCGTGAATGACCGCAGCTGCTGGGTGATCAGTGACCTTCGGCCGATACCGGTCGTCGGCGTTTGCCTGTTTCCACACGGTGCCATCTTCCAAACGAATCAGTGTCCTGCCTGTTAGCCCGTTAAAGGTCCCATCCACACGGCTTACAATTAAGTCCATCTTGGTGCGCTCGGCCCGTGCGGTAGCTTTCTCAGTGGCTTTCTTTTCGGTGACTGTTCGATAGCCTTGGAGCCAGGCATCGAGCTTTTGCAGCTCGTCGGGTGAGAGTTTGTTCAAACCGGCGGCCTTGAATTCTTCCGGCGTCATCATCTGCTGAATGCTGCCAGACATTTCCTCGGGTGCCGCACCAACGGGTTTGGTACACCCAAAAATCACGCAAACAGCGAGCATCACGCACTGGATTAAACGAACGCGAGAACTTTTCATGAGCACAAACCGAGACTCGCCGATGCTACCACCAGCGGTGTCGGGGTCAAGGGCGAGGCGATAGCGGAGGGTGAATTCCAATCAAACCGGAGCACGAGCTTGGCAGCCGCTCTAGTTATAACATCAGACAATATATGTCATATAAAATCGCTTACGGGCTGGCGCCGATTTGGGACCGTATCAAACAAGACGTTTTCTCCTGGCTAGAAACGTTCCTCTATCGCATTTACCGGTGATTTTGCCTCCATCCTCCCGATACATTTGAATAGTTATCTCAATTCCTAGCATGTGGAGAATCTCTGCGACAATGTCGCCTGCTGCCGCGTGTGAATCGAAATCAGAAGAACTCCATGTTCCTGGCACAAACTCGTAATTTTTCAGAGCTTCCTTCGATGACTCGCTGAACACCGTGTCAGTGTCACACTCAGAAAAACCGCTTTGCCGGAAGGCCTTAAGAACCCGCCGCAGTTCAGCCCCTTCAATCCGTTCGCTAAATCCAAACTGCGTAGTTTCGCCATTACATCGCGTTACTTTGTAAGTTGTCATTGTCGTATATGCGGCTCGCTCGCGAAGAAACAGTTTTACTTGCCGCCGCAACTAGCGCGATAGTCTTCCAGTTCACTCGGTAACGGTGACAACGTTGCAAAATAGTGTCCATGACTCGTACGATGGGCATCACATTTCCAGTACAAACCTTTCGCTCGTTCGTCTGGCGGTGTGATCAGTTCCGTCACGCCGCCGCCCTTAAAAAGTTGATCGATTGCGTGTTGCTTCCGTTGCTGTCTCTCTTCCTCTTCGGCGCGTCTTTTAACCGTTATATCCAGTCCGTGGTACAGCGGATTGCCGTATCCAAGATAGCCTGTCAGATCGATAATATCGTATTTTACGTAGGGGTAGTTTTCTCATGTACCCCTCTATGCGGCGGCGCGCCGAAAAATAGGTTTACTGCCGCCTTAACTAGCGCGATGGGTTCTGACGGGCAAAAGCACGATTCCAAGAACGATCATACACAGCGTAATAATATACGCGTCAAAGAGTTAAGCGATGTTTTTACACAAATTTCAGACAGCCAAAATTCATCTTTTTTCCGTGCCAGACCAGGCATCCGAGCTTGCCCAACCAGCGCCTTTAGTTGGGGGAACAGCATTTGCCCTGTTCCCCCAAACCCCCTTGCTCTAAGGGGAACAGTTCCCGCCGCTCACGTGCTTTTTAGAATGCTCGGTTGCTGTGGTGGCTTTGCATTCGGGGTGCTTTCTTGGACATTTGTCTGCTGTGCTCCCGTGCGATTGCCAACTCTTCCTGCTCGCGCACAATCTTCCAAAGGTCTCGGTCACTTGGCTTGTAGAGAGCGGTTTCAAGGTGATCAATTACGATGCAAAGCGCATTGGCCAAATCATCTGGCTCCAGAGGAGCATGATTTGTATCCGCGGTGGGGTGCAGGCTCGCCTGAGTGCACGCTTGCCAAATCTTCGCTAACTTGCGTGCATCTTGCCTTTTCGTTTTCGTGTCAAACATAATGCCTCCCACTTGACCAATCGTAACACTCTTGCCGTTCTCATGCGGCTTCGTAGGGGCAGGCTCGTCATTTCTGTCAAGTGTAACGCCGACGAATTCAATCAACCAGCGCATCGCGGCCTTACGTCCCTCATCAACGCAACGATCGACGCACCATACACGAAAGTCCCTATTGGGAAGATCCGGCGGCCGAGGTACTGCCCATTTTCCTGGCATCGGCAACCACGCCAAAGCCGCGCAAATGCGGTGTGGCACGTGCTGCATCAGCCAATCCTCCTTCTCCGAATTACTGGGGGTATAGAATGATGCCATACCAAGCGTGGCAGCTTAACTACACGTAAAGTGGCCCCGCGGCACGCGTCGAGTGCCACCAGAGTTCGATAGCCGGGTTTGCCCCAACACATCGTTAGCCTTCTGAATCCTTCGTTCGGGCTTCGGCAGCCAGAGACCTCCTTTATTAGGTCGGTAGTCTTTTAGCCACTGGAGTATGTCACGCCTGTGCTTAACGAAAATCCCTTTGGCCTCGAGTTCGAATTCAGATTCAAACTTACGAAAATCGCGAATTCCCCCTGGCGCGACTAGCATGCCAAGAACTCTCCCACGATGTGTTCGAATATGTCCCAGGGCACCTTCCGCAAATCACCAGTGTTCGACTTCAGATGCCGCATCAACTCGGGTGTCAATGCTCTGCACCGCTCGACCGCCTCAGAAGCGACCGCAACTGCCTCGCGACTTGGAGTACGAACAGCTTTCGCATAGAAGGCGCGCCGAGCCTTTCGATCGATCGCATACACTTTGGCGATCGGGATTCCGTACTTCTTCGCGAGTTGCTGGTAACTAAGCCGTGGGACCAGGTTGAGACCAAGCCGTTGAGACACAACAGCCTTCTCACACCATGTGAGCCCAGCGGTCACCTCATCGAGAGTTGCTCGATCCAACGACTTCAAAAGTGCGATCAGGCTGTCTCGCTCTGCGGCTTTCATGGCTTATGAGAATTAGACTGCAACTTGCAATCTATTTCTGCCTCCATAGAGGCAGTTTGCCGGAAAACACTGCAAGATGGCAAGCTCGATTCTTGGGCAGCAGTCCCAAACGCTGCCGCAATCATCTCGACCGGGTTCAATCTCACTTTGGCGTTGCCGTGTTGAGGGCAAAAGAGGCAGAATCCGGCGATGGCTACACAATGAAGCACATTGCTGGTTTATATATCGTGTGGTTGGTTGCTGCCGGATTACTAGGTATAAGTCTCCTCGGGCCATGCATGACCTTCGCTTATGCCCAATCCGACGTTCAAAGCGAAAGTGTCATTACCAGCCCGCGCGGGACTTTTCGAATCGAGCGAGAGGAAAAGCGGAATGCGGGTAAAGGCGAGTTTGCGACAACAACATTCTGGATCACCCTGGCCGCAGATCCCAGCCAACGCGTGCAGCTGAATGAGCCGGTTAGTGATCCGGACGCGTGGCATTTCTTCATTTCTCCAGACGAGCAATGGATTTGCGCAACGGTGCACGAGCATAGCCAGTTGAACAGCCTGAAGCTGTACCGGTGCGAGAATGGTCTTCAATTCAAGCTGGTGGCAACGGAGGACGAGGAAACAGAAGGACCTGCATGG
>WNFR01005006.1_pt1 | contig 15307 bp, 10 predicted proteins | sample 5400221 | NCBI WGS metagenome assembly WNFR01 (sample SAMN13153357, study PRJNA577476) | soil metagenome | isolation source: 40 cm soil under Madrone tree | place: USA:California | collected 2016-06-14 | reverse complement strand
ACCTGCCGGTGCGCTCGATCACTTTGTTTGCACTCGGCGGTGTGGCGCAGATCGAAAAGGAAGCGGGCGAAGCAAGCACAGAATTTTTCATGGGACTCGCCGGCCCGATTATGAGCGCTCTGATCGGAATCCTTTGTTTGGCTCTGGCGTGGGCGCTGGGTTGGACGCCGCTTGAGATTCCGCATACTCCGATCTCGGCAATGTTGATGTGGCTTGGTTACATCAATCTTTCATTAGCAGTCTTCAATCTGATTCCGGGATTTCCGCTCGATGGCGGACGTGTCCTGCGCGGGATCATCTGGGCTGTGACCGGTGACGGTGTGCGTGCGACGAGGATCGCGGCGCGGATCGGCCAGGTCGTTGCCTTCGCATTCATCATGACGGGAATTGTTCGCTTCTTTATGGGAGCCGGATTCGCCGGTCTGTGGATTTCTTTTATTGGCTGGTTCCTGTTGGACGCTGCCGGCGCCAGCCGGCGACAAATCGAGGTGAGCAGCCGTCTGCGCGGCGTGCGCGCCGGCGATTTGATCGAGCGTGAGTGCGAAGTGGTCAGCGCGCATGACAACCTTCAGACCTTCGTGGACGAACACCTGCTGCGGACTGGCAATCAATGTTTTCTGGTCCGCGATGGCCACGGTATCGAAGGGATCATCACACCCTACGAAGTGGCGGCAACTGATCGCGCCAGCTGGCCCTACACGACGATTGATGAGGTAATGCGGCCGCTCGATCAACTGCCGGCAGTTGCCCCGGACACGCCCATCACGGAAGCGATAGAGATTATGGACCGGGAGAATGCGAACGAATTGCCGGTGGCCCGCAATGGCCGGATCGAGGGCTTCATTACACGCGGCGGTGTCCTTCGTTTGCTGCAGACGCGCGTCGCGCTGGAGATGTAGCAAGGTTTCTTATGCGGCGAGGCGTCTCGCTCAGAAAACAATTTGTTGTTCATCGAAGGAGAAAGAGACGTGAGAAAGAGAAATTCACGAATGGTCGTCATCATGCTAATGGCGGTTTCGTTGTTTACACCGGCGTTCCTGCGAGAAGGGTCGGCAACGAGCGTTGCGCAGGTTGATGCTCGTCTGGTTAAACGGATTCGTCACGAGCTGGCCACACTGCCTTACTACGGAGTTTTTGATTGGCTCCAGTTCGAAGTACGGGCCAACAATACAGTCGTGTTGCGCGGAGAGGTCGTGCGACCGACGACGAAGTCAGACGCCGAGGCTCGGGTGAAGGACATTGACGGCGTGCGGGGAGTGATTAATGAAATCCAGGTGTTGCCCGTTTCGCCACAAGACGATCGGCTGCGCCTCGCTCTTTACCGGACGCTCTACAGCTGGGATTCGCCGTTATTCCGTTATGCGACCCAGTCCATACCGCCGATTCACATCATCGTGGACCACGGACGGGCGACGTTGAAAGGCATTGTCGACTCGAAGGCCGACGCGCAGTTGGCTTATATGCGCGCTCGCAGTGTGCCTGGTCTGTTCGATGTGAAGAGTGACCTGGTCGTCTCAAGCGAAGGCGCGCAGTAGGGTTCGCGAACCTGAGAAGCAGGTGGAAGCATAAAGCCTGGAGCGCAAGCCCCAGGACAAGTCGGGGTTTGAGATTCATTGAGCCGGTGAAACGGGCGACAGCAGAGCGAAACACATTGGGTTCAGAGAACAGACTTGCTGTCGCCCGCGTCGCGGGCTGGTGGAAAATAAGGAGTAAGAGTCATGGCGAAAGCTATAGGTCATGGCGAAAGCTATAGGCATCGATCTGGGAACAACTAATTCAGCCGTCGCAACCATGGAAGGCGATAGCCCGACCGTAATCGTTAACAGCGAAGGTGGACGCATCACACCATCGGTCGTGGCCTTTACCAAGACGGGCGAAAGACTGATCGGTCAGGTCGCTAAGCGGCAAGCCGCGCTGAATCCGGAGCACACAGTCTTTTCAATCAAACGTTTCATGGGCCGCAAGTTTTCCGAGGTAGCGCAGGAAATCAAACAGGTGCCATACAAAGTTGTGCCTGGTCCAAACGACGCGGTGCGCGTCGACATCGGCGGCAAGCTTTATTCGCCGGAAGAGATCTCGTCTTTCATCCTGCGCAAGCTCGCCGACGACGCCGGACACTTTCTCGGCGAGAAGGTCAAGGACGCGGTCATTACAGTGCCCGCCTACTTCAATGATGCGCAACGGCAAGCGACCAAAGACGCCGGCCAGATCGCCGGGCTCAACGTGCTACGCATTATTAACGAACCGACCGCGGCCTCCCTGGCTTACGGATTGGACAAGAAAAAGCACGAGACGATTCTGGTTTTCGATCTCGGTGGCGGAACCTTTGACGTTTCGATTCTGGAAGTGGGCGACGGAGTTTTTGAAGTTAAAAGCACGGCCGGCGATACGCACCTGGGCGGCGATGACTTCGACAAACGCATCGTCGACTGGCTGGTTGAAGAGTTCAAGAAGGATCAGGGAATCGATCTGAGCCAGGACCGGCAGGCTTTACAACGTCTCACTGAAGCTGCCGAGAAAGCAAAGATCGAACTCTCTTCGGCGATCGAGACCGAGATCAATCTGCCGTTTATTACTGCCGATGCCTCGGGACCCAAGCACCTCCTGATGAAACTTACTCGGGCAAAGTTTGAACAAATGGCGCACGACCTGGTCGAACGCTGCATGAATCCAGTTAAGCAGGCCATCGCTGACGCCAAAGTCAGCGAGAAGGATCTGGACGAAGTGATCCTCGTCGGGGGCGCGACCCGCATGCCCGCCGTCAAAGCTCTCGTCAAGCGGCTGACCGGCGGCAAAGAGCCTAACCAGTCCGTTAACCCGGATGAAGTGGTGGCGATCGGCGCCGCGATTCAGGCCGGCGTTCTTACCGGCGAAGTGAAAGACGTGTTGTTGCTCGACGTGACGCCGCTCAGCCTCGGCGTCGAGACACTCGGCGGTGTGATGACCAAACTGATCGAGCGCAACTCCACGATTCCTACTCGTAAAACTGAAATCTTTTCGACCGCCGAAGATAACCAGTCCGCGGTCGACATCCACGTGCTGCAAGGCGAGCGTGAACTGGCGCGAGATAATCGCACGCTGGGACAGTTTCGACTGGAAGGAATTGCGCCTGCCCCGAGGGGCTTGCCACAGGTCGAGGTCACATTCGATATCGATGCCAACGGCATTCTGAATGTGACGGCCAAGGACATGGCCACCGGCAAGGAGCAGAAAATCACGATTAGCGGTTCAACTTCGCTCGACAAGAACGAGATCGATCGAATGATTAGTGATGCTCAGGCTCACGCTTCGGAAGACAAAGCTCGACGAGAGTTAGTTGAGGCGCGCAACACTGCCGACTCGCTGGCCTACAGCGTCGAACGTACGATCAAAGAGATGGGAGATCGCGTGCCGGCGCATGAACGCGCGCGTGCCGAAAGCTTGATTAACGATATTCGAGCCGTGTTGAAGGATGAATCCACCACCATGGACCGCTTGCGACAATTAACGAGTGACTTGCAGCAGGTATCGCATTCGCTCGCCAGCGCCGCCTACGGTCAGGCCAGTGCCGCTGGAGCGGGAGCGGGCGCGGGTGGTGCGGGTGGTGGTGGTGGCGGCGGTGGCGCCGATGATGAAGTTATCGATGCCGACTACACGCCGAAATAGGAGGGAATAGGTCGAATAGGACCTATGACCTATTCCATGGCTGCCAAGACAAAAGACTACTACGAGGTGCTCGGGGTCAAGCGGGGCGTCGCTGACGATGAGATCAAGAAGGCTTATCGCAAACTGGCGCGCAAATTTCATCCCGACCTGAACCCCGGCGATAAGGCGGCGGAAGAACAATTCAAGCAGTTGCAGGAAGCTTATGACGTACTGTCCGAAGCCGAGAATCGCAAACTCTACGATCAGTACGGCGAGAACTGGCGCGCCGTCAAAGCGGGCGCGGGCGTTCCGCCTCCCGGATGGGAAGGAACGCGGAGAACTGCGGGCGGGCAGGCGCCGGGACAGGCTCCGGGAGGTTTTGATTTCAGTGATTTCGAATTTGGTGGCTTTGGCGGCGGCGCCGCCGGAGGTTTCGACTTCGGAGACTTGTTCGGTCGCGCGGGCCGATCCGCTCGGCGTAGTAATCGTGGTCAAGATATCGAAGCCGAGCTGGAGTTGCCACTTGAAGAAGCGCATCGCGGCGGACGTCGCACCTTGCAATTACAAGCGGCCGAAACCTGTCCGACATGTAATGGCGCGGGCGTGAAAGATAACAAGCCGTGTCCGACGTGCGGTGGCGCCGGACAGGTCTTAAGGCCGAAGACGATCGAAGTGAATATTCCCGCGGGAGTCCGAGATGGCTCGACCATACGGCTGGCGGGACAGGGCGGCGCCGCCATGAATGGTGCGCAGCCCGGCGATCTTTATTTGCATATTCGCCTCAGGCCGCATCCGGTGTTCGCGGTGCGCGGCGATGATCTGGAAGTTGAATTACCCATCGCGCCCTGGGAGGCTGTGCTGGGAGCAAAGGTCGAAGCGCCAACGATTGATGGAAAGGTGGAGCTGACCATTCCGCCCGGCGCGCACAGCGGACAGAGGCTTCGTTTGCGCGGCCAGGGTTTAAATAAACGCAAGGGCGGCCGCGGCGACGAGTATGTGAGGTTGAAAATCGTGGTGCCGAAAGAGGTCACCGCTGAAGAGCGACGGTTGTTTGAAGAGTTGAAGCAGGCTTCTCGCTTCGATCCGAGGAAGGGTAGGTAATGTCCGATTAAGTTTAGTTTTGGCGAATGTCGGCGGGGGCATAAAGTCAGTACCACCTGCGTCAGCGGGTGGATCAAACACTCAATTAGCGGGTTGGCTCTTCGGCCCATCCGCTCACGCAGGTGGTACTGACTTCATTGCGATGATAGCTACAGACTATGGTTTGGCGTGAAAGGGAGCGAGTGAAGGAATGACGATCCAACATCATCATGGTGAGTCGTCAGGTTTGGCCGGACGGAATCGAAATCTGCGCAAGTACCTAGAGTTTGTGCAGGACATCATCGTGCTCGGTCTCTGTATGGCGCTTTTCATTGCGATGCTGATCAAGCTGTTTCATTTGGGCAGATCGATGCTCACGGGGACGGATTTCTCAGTGGTGATCGCCGACATCCTGTTCATACTCGTGCTGATCGAGCTGTTTCGTTTGCTGGTCATCTATCTGGAAGAGCACAGGGTTTCAGTTTCGACGATGGTTGAGGTGGGTATCGTGGCCACTCTGCGTGAAGTGCTTCTTAGGGGTGCAATGCAAATCGACTGGAGGCAAATGCTGGCGCTGTGCGGGTTCATCGTGACGCTGGGAGTGGTTCTGCGATACGCCGGTGTCCGGCTTGAAGAGCCGGAGCCAAACGTGACTGCATGAGAGAGGGTTCATGACGCTGACTGATTTTGATCTTGATGAACCGTTGTCGTGCGAAGTGGTTGCAGAGACGGTGGGCGCCAGACGTTCGCTGATTTTGCGCCTGGCACGACTGGGTTTGATTGAAACGCTCGAAAGTGGATCGGATGAACCGCTTCTGCCCCGGCGCGCCGTGGTTCAGCTTCGCCGCATGCAACGTCTGCGGCGCGACCTGAGAGTCAATTTTAGCGGCGCCGCGATCATTCTCGATCTGGTTGGAAGGATCGAAGAGCTGAATCGCGAGCTCGCAGAGATGAGGGGAAGATAGGCCCGATAGGGATTAGGAAATATAGGCCCTATAGATCGCATAGTCCTATAGGTCGGAACAAGGAGGTCACTTTTAGTGAGTACGAATCAAAAAGAAGTTACCAACCAGGAGCCGAAGTCAGCTCTGCTCGCGGATACACCAGCGCCGGATTTTACTTTGGCTGCGACGCCTGACCAGAAAATTTCGCTCAGCGACTTTCGTGGCCGTCCGGTGATTCTCGCTTTCTACCCGGCCGACTGGAGCCCTGTATGCGGCGATCAGATGTCGCTTTACAACGAAGTTCTGCCGGAATTCAAACGATTCAATGCGGAGCTGCTGGGTATCTCGGTAGATGGCGCCTGGTGCCATAGTGCCTATCGCCAAAATCGCAATCTGCATTTCTCCCTATTGGCGGATTTCCATCCGAAGGGACAAGTGGCGCGGGACTATGGCGTCTATCGCGAGGCAGATGGCATATGCGAGCGCGCTCTCTTTGTCCTCGATAAGGAGGGCCGCGTTGCCTGGAGCTATGTTTCGCCAATCGGCGTGAATCCGGGCGCGAATGGAATATTAAGAGCGCTGGAGCAACTATCAGCAAAGGAGGAAACAGGCGATGGTAAGCAGTCAGCGAGGCACACTAACGCCGCCCGTGGATAAACGCGACCACCTGCAGGGTCCGCCCGATGCACCGGTGACGCTGGTCGAGTACGGCGACTTCGAATGTCCCTACTGCGGCGCCGCTTATCTGATCGTCAAAAAGATTCAGGAAGTGATGGGCGCACAGCTTCGCTTTGTCTTTCGTCACTTTCCGCTGACGCAAATACATCCGCATGCTGAAGGCGCAGCCGAAGCGTCTGAAGCTGCGGGAGCGCAGGGACAGTTTTGGGAGATGCACGATCTTCTGTTTGAAAACCAGCGGGCGCTCGATGCGATGCATCTGCCGGGATACGCGGAAGAGCTGAATCTGGATGCGCGACGATTTGTCCGTGAGTTGGAAGAGCGCGTCTATCAACCGCGGGTGCGCGAAGATTTCATGAGCGGCGTAAGAAGCGGAGTCAATGGCACCCCGGCATTCTTTATTAATGGAGTTCGTTATGACGGGGCTTGGGACCTCGTGCCTTTGCAGGAAGCTCTGGAGAGCGCGAGCGAGGAAGTTGCCGTTTAGTTGCTGGGAGCGCGGACGTCCGTCCGCACTGAACACGCAACGCGAACTCCTTTTCGGCAATCGTCGGACTTGGTTCCCAAGTTTTGCGGACGAGGCGTCCGCTCTTCCGGCGCCGAGACGCGCGGTTCCGATATGGTGTTAGTTTCCCCCATAAAAATTCTTAAGTTCGATTCAGGTCTCAAGGCCTGAATCTTTGGAGAAGTTTCTATGGATATCAATCGTCTGACAGAAAAAGCGCAAGAAGCCCTGCGCGCGGCGCAAAGCGAAGCTACGCGTCAGGGTCACCAGCAAATCGACGTCGAACATCTCCTGCTGGCCCTGCTCGAGCAGGAAGGTGGGCTAACCAAATCGATTCTGGAAAAGAGCAACGTCGATCCGGATTTGGTAAGCCAGCGGGTCCAGGCTGAATTGGCCCGGATCCCGAAGGTTTCTTCCAGCACCGGTGGCGGCGGCGACACATACATTTCCGGGCGGCTGAATCGACTGCTGGTCAAGGCGGAAGACGAAGCGAAACACCTCAAGGATGAATATATTTCTGTTGAGCATCTGCTGCTCGCGATGGTTGAAGACAAATCGGGAGCTGCCGGACGAATTCTCAATGAGCTCGGCGCGACGCGCGAAAAACTAATGCAGGCATTGCGACAAGTTCGCGGTTCGCAACGCGTGACGTCACAGAATCCCGAAAGCACGTACGAGGCGCTCGAGCGTTATGGAAGAAACCTCACGAAGGAAGCCGCCTCTGGCAAGCTCGATCCGGTTATCGGGCGTGACGAAGAGATTCGTCGCACCATTCAGGTCCTTTCGCGGCGGACCAAGAACAACCCGGTACTAATCGGTGAACCCGGCGTGGGTAAAACCGCGATCGTGGAAGGCCTGGCCCAGCGGATTGTGCGCGGAGACGTGCCCGAAAGTTTGAAGGATCGAAAGGTAGTCGCCCTTGATATGGGCGCCTTGATCGCGGGCGCGAAATATCGCGGTGAATTTGAAGAGCGCTTGAAGGCCGTGCTCAAAGAGGTGCAGCAGGCCGAAGGCCAAATCATTCTCTTCATAGATGAGCTGCATACGGTAGTTGGAGCCGGCAAGACCGAGGGTTCAATGGACGCCGGCAACCTGCTGAAGCCGATGCTGGCGCGCGGTGAGCTGCATTGCATTGGCGCGACCACGCTCGATGAATACCGGAAATACATCGAAAAGGACGCCGCCCTCGAGCGCCGCTTTCAACCGGTGATGGTCGACGAGCCATCGGTTGAAGACACGATTTCGATCCTGCGCGGGTTGCGTGAACGCTACGAAATCCACCATGGGGTACGCATCAAGGACGCCGCGCTGGTCGCTGCCGCCGTCCTCTCGCAACGCTACATTGCCGATCGCTTCCTGCCTGATAAAGCTATCGATCTGATGGACGAAGCCGCGGCCCGGCTGCGCACCGAGATTGAGAGTGTGCCGGTCGAGTTGGATGAAGTGCAGCGACGCGTGATGCAGCTCGAGATCGAACGCGAAGCGCTCAAGAAAGAAAAAGATAAAGCTTCGAAAGATCGGCTGGCGAAGCTGGAAAAAGAACTGGCGGATTTGAAAGCCAGGGGCGATGCGCTGCGTTCGCAGTGGCAGGTGGAAAGACAGGCGGTCGATCGTTTGCGCAAGCTGCGCGAGGAAATCGATCGCACGCACGTGGAGATGGAACAGGCGGAACGGGCCTATGATCTGAACAAGGCAGCAGAGCTGCGCTACGGCAAGCTGCAGGATCTGGAGCGCCGGCTTGCTGCCGAAGAAGAGTTGCTCCAAAGGAAACAGGGTGGCTCGCGTCTGATCAAAGAAGAGGTCGACGAGGAAGACATCGCCGCGGTGGTGAGCCGCTGGACCGGCGTTCCGGTCTCACGTCTGATGCAGGGCGAAGTCGAAAAACTTCTTAAGCTCGCCGATCATCTGCACCAGCGCGTTATCGGACAAAACGAAGCTGTCGAAGCTGTCGCTGATGCTGTGATTCGCGCGCGCTCAGGCTTGAAAGACCCGAACCGTCCGATCGGCTCGTTCATCTTTCTAGGCCCTACCGGCGTTGGTAAGACGGAACTCGCGCGCGCTCTCGCAGAGTTCATGTTCGACGATGAGCGGTCAATGATTCGCATAGACATGTCTGAGTACATGGAGAAGCATGCGGTCGCGCGTTTGATTGGTGCGCCTCCGGGATACGTCGGTTATGAAGAGGGCGGGCAACTGACTGAATCCGTGCGACGCCGGCCTTACTCGGTGATTCTCTTTGACGAAATCGAGAAGGCCCATCACGACGCCTTCAATGTTCTGCTGCAGATCCTCGATGACGGCCGCTTGACTGATGGACTGGGGCGCATCGTCGACTTCAAGAACACGGTCATCATTATGACCTCGAACATCGGATCGGAAAGGATCCTCGAGTTCAGCGGCAAGACCGAAACTGCCGCTTACGATCTGATGAAAGAAGCCGTGCTGACCGAAATGCGGCATCACTTCCGGCCTGAGTTTTTGAATCGCGTGGACGAGATTGTCGTCTTCCACTCACTTACGGAAGCAGACCTCAAGAAGATTCTGGATATTCAACTGCAGCGGTTGCGTACGCGGCTGGCGGATCGAAATATCGAAATCGAACTTACGCCGGAAGCCGCGACGCATCTGGCCCGCGAAGGCTATGACCCGGTCTATGGCGCGCGGCCTTTGAAGCGGGCGATCCAGAAGGAATTGGAAACGCCCGTCGGTCGCCGGCTGCTCGCCGGTGAGATTCACGATGGTGAAAAGGTGATAGTTGGTTGGAAGAACGGCGAGTTTACTTTTTCGACGAAGTCCGCCGAGCGCTCGGAAGCCGTAGGAGCGAATGCGTAATGCCAATAACGATCGCCAATGACTTTAGCGTGGCCGAGGACGCCTGCACCGGGCTGGTGGGCGCGGCCCTGCTTCGGTTGTCCCCGTGTCGGCAGGGTGCTAAAGTTTCGCCAAGATTTCCCGGAACGGGGCGAAAGGCAAGCACGAAAGAAAGGGTTCCCGCCAGATTCTCGCTCTGCCACTTAGCACGCGAATCAAAATGGAGCTTCAAGATCGCTTTGTTTTCGATAGCGAAGAGAACATTCTCTTCATTAATCTGGCCGCGCTGCGAATTGAAAGCCGCGCGCAGGTTGATGAGATCTGCCGGGTTACCACCAGGATCATTGAACAGCACGGCCGGCGGTCCTACAGCATCGTCAACTATGAAGGCACTGAGATCGCGCCGGCGATCATGGACTATTACGGCGAACGCATTAAAGAGCTTTACGACCGCTACAGCCTGACTACTGTCCGCTATTCGTCAAGCGGCTTCACTCGTTCAGTCCTGCGTTATCTTGGCGCCGCCAAAGATCTCGAATCCAACACCTTCACCACGCGCGAAGAAGCCATCCGCGCCATTCAGGAATTAAAAGATCGCAGCCGTACCGAAAAGAATGTGTCGGCGCGAACGTGGTTCAATCCAAGGCATAGCCTGTGGGGAAAGCTGCTGCTGGGATGGGGCATCCTGCTGGGCTGTCTAATAGTTGGTTACTTCGGCGGACGCATGTGGCTGACGGCCGAGTACCAACAGTCCTTCAAGTTTGCCCTCACGAGCGCGATTCTCTCCCTGCTTGCTTCTGCAGTAGTCGGCAGCGCAATTCTTTTGATCAATGTCGTCCGGCCGCTCAGGCAGATGGAAGAAGTTGCCGGACGCTTGAGCATCGGCGGAATTGTTGAGCCGATGAAGGTCACTCGACACGATGAGGTCGGCCGGCTGGCGCAGACTATCAACGAAGCCGCTTTGCAACTGCAACAGGACATCGATCGCCTGAGCGGCCTTTATCACATCTCACTGATGATGGGGACCGGCACCGAGGTCAGTCAGATCTGCGAGCTGTTAACGCGCAAGATTGCGCGACTGCTCGGGGCCGAGGTCTGCGTCATCCTGCTCTACAACGAACGGGACAACTGCATCCATGCTCAGGCACCCGCCTATGGCATGGAAGACGACCTGCTTTCGACCCTGAGCTTTGATCCGGAAGAGCAGAGCATAGCGACGTCGGTCTATAAGAGCGGCGAGCCGTACCTGACCAACGATGCCCGCCAGGATCCGCTCCTAAGCGGCAAATCGGGCGGGAATATCCGCGAAATCCTGGCAGTGCCGCTGAAGGCCGGACAGCGGATGCTGGGCACAATCGAAGTCATCAATAAGCGCGGTGGTTTTCTCGAGGAAGAAAAGAGGCTGGTGATGATCTTCGCATCTCAGGCTGCGCACCTGCTGCAGAACGCTCAGTTGTTTGAACAAGTTCGTGGATCTGAAGAGCGTTATCGTCAGATCTTTGAGAGTGCCGTGGACGGGCTCTATCGCAGCACTCCGGACGGAAACCTGGTCAACGTCAATTCGGCGCTGGCGGCGATGCTGGGTTATGACACGCCGGAGGAGCTACAGGGCGTCAACCTGATGAATGATCTGTTTGTCGATCAGATGGAAGGCGCCCGCCAGCTTCGCCAGCTTAGAGATTTTGGCCAGGTCCGTGATCTGGAATGCGATCTTAGACGAAGGGCGAACGGGACTGCCAACGATCGGATGCCGGCGCGCATCAGCATTCGCGCGGTAACCGATGGAACTGACAATCAGATGTATCACCTCGGCATCATCAAAGACGTGACCGAGCAAAAGCGGCTGGCGCAGCAGTTGATCGTATCTGAGCGTCTGGCCGTCGTGGGCGAGCTGGTGGCCGGCGTGGCGCACGAAGTCCGAAATCCACTCTGCGGGATTACTACGACGTTAAGCGCGCTCAACCGGCGGCTTGAAGATCGCGAAGCAGTCAAACCTTTTCTCGATGTCGTGATGACGGAAGTTGGCCGTCTCAATTACTTGATGGAACAGTTGCTCGAGCATAGCCGGCCGGTCCGGCCCGACGGCGACGAGTCTGCCCTGCGTACCCTGGTCGCCCAGGTGGTCGAAGAGTTTCGCGGCCAGGCCGATCAGAAAGGGGTGGCTCTCATCATGGAAGGCTTCGATCGAGTGCCCAGCTTGCGCGTGGATCGGCGAAAGATGCACGGTGTCTTTGCCAACCTGCTTGAGAACGCTCTGCAACACACAGAGTCGGGAGGATGTGTGCGGCTGGCTTTCGCCGGGAATGGAACAGTCAAAGGCAACGGCGCCGCTGAAGTCGAGATAGAAGTTGCGGATACTGGTGCGGGGATTGCTGCCGAAAACCTGGACAAAGTGTTCGAGCCGTTTTTCACTACGCGCGCAACCGGTATCGGTCTGGGCCTGGCCATCGTCCGCAAGACGATTCACGATCATGGCGGGACTATCGGCGTCCGATCGATCATTAACCAGGGGACCACGTTTGTGATCGCGTTACCGCGCGGGAAGGATTGAGAGTCTCAAAAGATGAGTTTATTAGTGGCACAGACTTCAGTCTGTGATTGAATTGCTGATGCAGGTCCCTTATCTAGTATCAGATCAAGTTACTCTCAAGATTGTGTGTTTGTTCCCTCTCCCTTTTGGGAGAGGGCTAGGGTGAGGGTTTAGCGCGCTTCTCTTGATTTCACCTTTCGTGTTACGGGAGGAGGCTTCTACGTAGCGCCTGCGATAGACACTTTTACCGTTCTTTAATCCAATCGCCTAATCCCTCACCCCGGCCCTCTCCAAAGGGAGAGGGAGAAGAGATTAGTTAGTCGCTTGCGCAACTAAACAACATGAGTCCTGGAAAAGACAAAGTCCTCATCATCGACGATCAGCCTTCGGTCCGCTTCGGGTTGCGCAGCCTGCTTGAGGGCGAGGGCTACCGGGTGTTGGAAGCGATCTCCGGCGAGCAGGCGTTGCCGATCGTCACCGACAACGCGCCCCAACTGATCCTCCTCGATTTGCGTCTGCCCGACATCGGGGGCCTTGATCTCCTGACGCGGATCAAAGCGATTGATGACGATGTGCCGATCATCATGCTCACCGCGCATGGCACGATTGAAACCGCTATTCAGGCGCTCAAGGGCGGGGCGGAAAATTTTCTGACCAAGCCTTTCGACCCCGACAGCTTGTTAATCCTGATCAGCAAGACCCTCGAGCAAAGTCGCGCGCGACGCGAACTGCTTCTGCTGGGGCTGGCCGAAGAGCGCACCGCCGCCGAGTTCTTTCATGGGCAGAGCGAACCCATTCTGCGCATCTATAGCACGGTCGAAAAGCTGGCGCCCTCTGACACCACCGTGCTGTTGCAAGGCGAGACCGGGACCGGCAAAGGCGTTATTGCGCACCTGATCCATCGCTTGAGCGAACGCCGGGAAAAACCATTTGTGGCCATCAACTGCGCGGGTCTCAGCCGGGAACTTTTGGAGTCAGAACTCTTCGGTCATGAGAAGGGAGCTTTCACCGGCGCGGTCGCAAACAAGCCGGGCCTGTTCGAGCTGGCCCATCAGGGAACAATCTTTTTTGATGAGATTGCGGAGATGGAGCCGGCGGTCCAGGCCAGGGTTTTGACCGTAATGGAGCATAAGAGATTTCGGCGCGTTGGCGGTATTCAGGAGAAGGAAGTGGATGTGCGCATCGTGGCCGCGACGAACCGAAACCTGCAAAGCGAAACCAAACAGGGACGATTTCGCGAAGACCTTTACTATCGTCTGAATGTGATGCCTCTCTCGCTGCCGCCGCTCAGGGACCGACGAGAAGACATTCTCCCGCTGGTCGATCATTTCATCGCGCACTACAACCACAGATTGAATCGACGGGTAAAGGGAGTGACGCCGAAAGCCGAGGCGCTATTGCTCGGGTACAGTTGGCCCGGCAACATTCGCGAGGTGCGCAACGTGATCGAACGCGCCATGATTCTTTGTGCCGCCGATCGCATTCACGCCAGTGATCTGCCGCTGGGGGACCCGGAGAGCTTTACACCCGCGACGCCGGAAAACGGGGAACAGTTTCTGTCGCTGGAAGAATTAGAGCGGCTGCACATCGAACGGATTTACGCTGCCACTGAAGGAAACCTGAGTCGCGCCGCCGAAGCCCTCGGCGTCACGCGCACCACGCTTTACAGCAAGCTCCGCAAGTACAATCTCGATCAAGTCAAATCATGAGAAGCGATCGGCTTCCAGTATCAAGCGGGCGCCAGGAAGCGCATCGAGTTTTGCGGCTCTGCAGCACTTAGCGGAAAGGCTTTGCCTTTCCGGTCAACTTCTTCTATTACGGGTTGAGGCTATGCCTCGGCGATTCCAAACGGACATTCTCTGGCCAGGAGAATCAGGAGGCCCTCCCCGGATTCAGAGCGGTCGCAACGGAAAGCCGGAGGCTCTCCGCTATGTGCTGGGGCATAGCCGCTCTCTTCAGCGCGATCCACTCCGCTTCGCTCTGCCGGCGCACTCCAAAGTTGCTCATTAATTAGACACCGTTGACGAGGACTGTTTAGAAACTGAGCAATCGTGGTGGGGTGTGCTCGAACCTTCGTTGCCGCAGCCGCCGCGGCTTCCCATGAATTATCTGAGTGTTCGGCGGCCGCGGTGCTATTTGTTGCGATCACAAACTTAAAGGTACGCTACTTGCCCTTATGTTTCGCGCAAACCGTCCGTATACCCAGACCATTTCTTTGCCGGTGGCGATTCAGTCTTAGATTTCCGCGAGGAGGAAGAAGCTCTTGATCTCAAAAAATAAAATCGCGTTGTTGGGATTCGTATTTCTTTTGCTGTGTTCGAGCGTGCCGGTACTCGGTCAAACTCAAACTACGGGACGAATCGTAGGAACGATCACTGATGAAAAAGGCGCCGGCATCCCCGGAGCAGAGGTCGCGGTGACTAATAAGACTTCCGGTGAAGAGCGAAACGTTGTTTCGAACGAGTCGGGTGATTTTATCGTGCCGCTATTGCCCGCGGCGACCTACACGGTCGTCGTGACCTCCAACGGGTTCAAGAAATTTCTCGCCGACGACGTCAAAGTCGCGATTACAGAGACGACGACTCTTAATGCCCTGCTGAATGTTGGATCGGTTACCGAATCCGTGACGGTCGTGGCTACACCTCCAATTGTTCAGACCGAAAATTCACAGTTGGGCCGGGTGGTTGATTCGCGCGCGGTGTCCGAGTTGCCGTTGGCGACTCGCAACTTCACACAAATTCTGAGCCTCTCGCCTGGCGCGGCCACTTATCTTCCCGACAACACAGCCGTAGGACGAAACTCGCAGAACATCTCGGTTAACGGTGCGCGGGTAACGAACAATAACTTCCAGATCAATGGAGTCGATGCAAACTCGATGGGGACGAACTCGGCCCCATCACTGTCGGTGCCCGCTCCCGAGTCGATCCAGGAGTTCAAAGTTCAGACGTCTCTCTACGACGCGACGTTTGGGCGCTCAGGCGGCGGAAACATTCAGGCCGTGACCAAGAGCGGCGGCAACGACTTTCATGGCGGAGCATATGAATATTTTCGCAATGACAAGCTCAACGCCAACAATCCGTACTTAATCGCCTCGGGCGTGGCCCGGCCGATCCTGAAGCGAAATGTTTTTGGCGG